>ERZ838827.1067-NODE-1067-length-24112-cov-11.112400_pt1 | contig 24112 bp, 26 predicted proteins | sample MGYA00519881_ERZ838827 | MGnify/ENA primary metagenome ERZ838827 (study PRJEB31850, sample SAMEA3708842) | human gut metagenome | biome: human gut; feature: human-associated habitat; material: faeces | place: China | collected 2014 ...
AAGTGTGGCTTTCAACGAAGTTGAAAGTTCTGACCAATGAATCGGAAAGATAAATCCGATGGTTTGCAAAGCAAACCACATTTTGCTAAGCAAAATGTTCTGAACTACAGTAAATATGCAAATAATATTTGTAAGAATGGAGTGAAGATATGAAAAGTCTTGGTATATATTTGAAACCATATATAAAAGAAAGCATACTTGCACCTATTTTCAAATTTTTGGAAGTATTGTTTGACTTACTTGTGCCAGTAGTTGTGGCACAGATTATTGATGTAGGTATTGCCAATAACGACCACACCTATATAGTAGAAAGATTTGGTGTGTTACTTCTTATGGCTGCTGTGGGTCTTACTTGCAGTATTACGGCTCAGTTTTTTGCTGCTAAAGCTAGTGTAGGCTTTGCCACAAATGTAAGAAAGGCTATGTTTAACCATATTCAAGCTCTTTCTTTTACTGAAATTGATACCTTAGGTTCTGACACATTAATTACAAGACTTACAGACGATGTAAACTTGGTACAAAATGGTCTTAATATGGCTTTGCGACTTATGCTCAGAAGTCCATTTATTGTAATTGGTGCTATGGTTATGGCTTTTACTATTAATGTAAAGTGTGCCATTGTATTTGTTGTTACAATTCCTGTACTTTTTGTTGTAATATTGTCTATTATGCTTGTAAGTATTCCACTTTTCAAAAAGGTACAGTCCGGACTTGACAGAGTTACAAGACTTACAATGGAAAATCTTACAGGGGTAAGAGTAATAAGAGCTTTTTGCAGAGAGGAACAGTCTGTAGCTGAATTTGAGGACAGCAACAGAGAATTGACAAGATTAAATGAGTTTGTAGGTAGAATTTCTGTTTTAATGAACCCTGTAACCTATGTACTTATTAACATTGGTGCAGTAGTTCTTGTGTATAAAGCTGGTGTTCAGGTAAATTTAGGAAATATGCAACAGGGACAGGTTGTTGCCCTTTATAACTATATGTTACAGATTATTGTTGAGTTAATAAAAATGGCATCAATGATAATTACACTTAACAAATCAATGGCCTGTGCTGACAGAATTGCAAATGTTCTCAATGTAAAGTCAAGTATGGAATATCCACAAAATGAAAGTAAAAAAGTGGATAATTGTGATACTGCCGTTGAGTTTAAAGATGTTACTTTCACTTATAGTGGAGCTGGTGCATCTAGTCTTTCAAACATTAGCTTTAAGGCTAAAAAGGGTCAGACTATTGGTATTATAGGTGGTACTGGTAGTGGTAAGAGTACATTAATAAGTCTTATTCCTAGATTTTATGACGCCGTAAAAGGTAGTGTACTTATAGACGGACAAAGTGTTAAAGATTATACCCACAAGGAATTGTGTGAAAAAATAGCTGTTGTTCAGCAAAAGGCTGTTTTGTTTAAGGGTAGCATAAGGGAAAACCTTAAATGGGGCAATGAATTGGCTAGTGATAGTGAAATTTATGACGCTATTGAAACAGCACAGGCAAAAGAGGTTGTGGAAAAGAAAGAAGGTAAGTTGGACTTCCAGTTAGAACAAATGGGTAGAAATTTATCTGGTGGGCAGAAACAACGACTTACTATTGCCAGAGCCTTAGTGAGAAAGCCTGAAATACTTATACTTGATGACAGTTCTAGTGCCTTAGACTTTGCTACAGATGCAAAATTAAGACAGGCTATTCACAAATTGGGAAATAAAACAACAACATTTATTGTATCTCAGAGAATTGCCGGTATCAGACAGGCCGACAACATTCTTGTCCTTAACAATGGCGAATTAGTGGGACAGGGTACTCACAACGAGCTTATGGGAAAATGTCAGGTATACAGAGAAATTTACTTCTCTCAATTTCCAGAGGAACGCAAGTTTTATGAAGGTGGTGTGAGAGTATGAAAAGTAAAAAACAGAAAAACAGTATGGAAGTTTTAATTAAAATTCTGAAACTTATTGGAAAGTACAAAATATTCCTTGCTTTAAGTATAATACTTGCCGGAATTTCAGTTGTTTTACAGCTTTATGTGCCTATTCTTTTTGGTAAGGCTATAGATGAAATTGTAGCAGAACACAATGTAAACTTTGGCAGAATGGTTTACTATTTGGAACAGATTATTGTGTTTGCTGTTGTATCGGCTCTTGCCACTTGGGTAATGAACCTTTTTAACAACAGAATGACATTCAGAATTGTTCAGGATATTCGTTCTAAATCCATAAAGCATATTCAGAAATTGCCACTTTCTTACTTGGATAGCCATAGTACAGGTGATATTGTAAGTAGAATTATAGCCGATACCGACATACTTTCAGACGGTCTTTTACTTGGGTTTACACAGCTTTTTTCAGGGGTTATAACAATAATAGCTACATTGGTATTTATGTTTTCTAAGAATTTTTGGATTACAATTATGGTTATTGTTTTGACACCTTTGAGCTTTTTTGTGGCTAAGTTTATTTCTTCTCGTTCTTACACTATGTTCCAGAAACAGAGTAAGACAAGAGGTCAGCAGACAGCTTTTATAGAGGAAATGATTGGTAATCAAAAGGTAGTTAAGGCCTTTGGCTACGAAGAAAAGGCATCATCACGATTTGATATTATAAACAATAAACTCCAAAAGTATAGCCAGCAGGCTGTATTTTATAGTAGTCTTACAAACCCTTGTACCAGATTTGTAAACAATATTATTTATGCCGGTGTAGCCTTAGTTGGTGCTTTTATTATACCAAAGGGACTTCTTACAGTTGGTGGACTTTCTGTAATGCTTGCCTATGCAAACCAGTATATGAAGCCTTTTAATGACATAAGCTCAGTAATTACGGAAATGCAAAATGCCCTTGCTTGTGCATCAGGTATATTTGAATTTCTTGAACAGAGAGAGGAAAGTCAAGACGCAGAGGGTACTGTGGACAATGTAAAGGGTCAGGTGGATATTCAGAATGTCAGCTTTAGCTATGATAAAAGTAAAAAACTTATTGAAGATTTTAATTTACAGGCTAAAGAGGGTATGAGAGTTGCCATAGTTGGTCCTACAGGTTGTGGAAAAACTACATTTATTAATTTGCTTATGAATTTCTACAATGTGGATAAGGGAGATATTCTTGTAGACGGTCACAACATAAAGGACCTTTCAAGACACGCCCTCCGTAGTTGCTATGGTATGGTATTGCAGGACACTTGGATAAAGCAGGGTACAGTAAGAGAAAACATAGCTTTCGGCAAGCCCAATGCTACAGACGATGAAATTATAAAGGCTGCTAAAGAGGCTCATAGCTGGGAATTTATTGAGAGATTGCCAAAGGGACTTGATACGGTTTTAAGTGAAGACAGTATCAGTCAAGGTCAGAAACAGCTTTTATGTATTACAAGAGTAATGCTTTGCAGACCTCCAATGCTTATACTTGATGAGGCAACTTCTAGTATTGATACCCGTACAGAAGTACAGATACAGGAGGCTTTTGACAAGTTGATGGAGGGTAGAACAAGTTTTGTTGTAGCCCACAGACTTTCTACTATAAGAAATGCCTCACTTATTTTGGTTATGAATGAGGGTAAAATAATAGAGCAGGGAAGTCACGAGGAACTTCTTGCAAAAGGTGGATTTTATAGCAAGTTGTACAATAGCCAATTTCAGGCATCATAATAAAAAAATCGGTTGTCAGAGGACAGCCGATTTTTTTGTACTTATTCTTCAATATTTCCATATTTTTTGTGCCAGTTGTGCATAAGAGGGAAAAGAATAAGAAGCATTATACAGCAGAGCCATACAGCGTGAATATCCCAAAACTTACAAGACACAAGACCTATTATAGCACCAATAAGGAAAAATGTAATTACAACATAATATGTAAGTGATTTTTTGAGCTGGTTTTTATCCTTAGAAGTTATGAAACCGAAAAGGCTTTCAGTAGCTACTCTAAGATTACCAGTACACATTGTTGTTGCACAGGCATAACCCTTAACTTTTCTAAATGTAGAAATCTGTATAGCACAGGTAAATGGTACAATTATATTTGCTATAGTGTCATACTGATTAGGAATAAGACCTACTACAAATATGAGGACAATTTCTGTAGCCAACACAATTTCTCGCCAATGTATGAGAGTTATGTACTTAATACGCTTTTGTATAAGACTTATAATAAGTACCCCAGAGGCAAAGGCAAAAAGAGATAGAAAGTATCTAAATGCGTGGAAAAAATCCAAATTTGCCAAATTAAGACCTAAAAGAACTATGTTACCTGTAATGGCATTAGAGAATACTCCACCTCTTGTAGAAAAGGTGTAGGCATCTAGGAAACCACCTACAATGGCAAGCATAAGCCCTAAAGGCATTGACTCTGAAGGCTGAACATCTTTACTTCGTAAATTCATATTATCACCTTTTTTCTTTTGATTATTTAGATTATAGCACAAACACTTTGGAGTAACAATAATCATAATTAACAATGAAATATAAAAAATGATGGTGTTTATATCAAATTATTCACAAAAATAGTATGCTGAATTTGCCTGCCGTTGCGTAAAAAAATAAAAGTGAAAAATATGGAGATTTTATGTAAAAAAATCTTGACAACATTGTTGATTTATAGTAAAATAGCAATGTTTGAATGTTGGCTTTTATCGTTAGCCCCGATTTTTGCTGACTGTGTTGGTTGTATATTCCTTTCGGACATTGGGAGTGTGCAACAAGTTTTATTACTTATTGTATATTGGTTGGAAGGAGAATTTTCTAATGAGAACAACATTTATAGCTAAGACAGCTGAAATAGAAAGAAAATGGTATGTTGTTGATGCTACTGACTTAACTTTAGGTCGTCTTGCATCTCAGGTAGCAGCAGTTCTTCGTGGTAAGAACAAGCCTATTTATACACCTCACATTGATACAGGTGATTATGTTATCGTTGTAAACGCTGACAAGATTAAAGTAACAGGTAAGAAGATGGAACAGAAGCTTTACAGACGCCACTCTGATTATGTTGGTGGTTTCAAGGAAACTACTCTCAGAGAAATGATGGAAAAGAAGCCTTGCGAAGTTATTAAGCACGCTGTTAAGGGTATGCTTCCTAAGAACACTCTTGGTAAGGATATGCTTAAAAAGTTATATGTTTATGCTGACGCAGAACATGGTCACGAAGCACAGAAGCCTGAAGCTTTAGAGCTTAGATTTTAATTAGGAGGTAAAATATTATGGCAGCAGCTAGATATTACGGTACAGGTAGAAGAAAGAGCTCTGTAGCTAGAGTTTACTTAGTTCCTGGTAGCGGTAAGATTACAGTTAATAAGAGAGACATCGAAGAATATTTCGGTCTTGAAACATTAAAGCTTATCATCAGACAGCCTTTAGAAGTAACAGGCACTACTGGTAAGTTCGATATTAGCATCAATGTTTGCGGTGGTGGTACTACTGGTCAGGCAGGTGCTATCAGACACGGTATTTCAAGAGCTTTACTTGAAGCTGATTCAGATTTCAGACCAGCTTTAAAGAAGGCAGGTTTCCTCACTAGAGACCCTAGAATGAAGGAAAGAAAGAAGTACGGTTTAAAGGCAGCAAGAAGAGCTCCTCAGTTCTCAAAGAGATAATTCGTATCATTTATTTAGACCTCGGAAATCTTATGGTTTCCGAGGTTTTTTTATATGGAAAATATGAATGTATAAATAAGGCTCTTTGTCAAGAGTTGGGGTGAAAATATTTTTTATGATGCACAGAGTTTTTTCTGTGCATCATTTTTATGTTAAAGATAGAAAAATCCTGTTTCTAAAATTATTAAAATTACGAAAGCCAAAAGTGTTTGTTTTATAACATTTAAATGTTATATACATTTTTTTAATATAAGAAAAGTATAGAATCATATTTTAAGCAATTAAATTAATTAATATAATGATATTTGTTTAAAAATATAAATAAATATGAATTTAAGAACATGTTGCTTATAACCCGTTGCTATATTTAACACAGATTGATAATATGAAACTAGGTGATGGACTGATGATAAAGGTAGAACTTGGAAATAGAATAAAAGAACTTAGAGGCAAAATGGGATTAAGTCAAGAGAAATTTGCATTGAAAATTAATATGGATAGGACATATTTTTCATCTGTAGAGTCTGGGAAAAGAAATATTTCTATTGTAAATATTAAAAAAATTGCTGATGGATTAGATGTAACATTATCAGAGTTGTTCAAAGGAATGTAAAGGATTGTGCTTAGAGAGGTGTATTATGGCAAAGAAGAAAACTAAGATTGAATTGTTTGAAGAATTAGCTGGAATTGATGAAAAAGGTGTAAGCCGCTGGGTAAGTGTTGATGAGTTTGTTGGTGATTATCAAGGTTTACAATTATTAAATGGTTCAGGTTGGTCAAGAGATGATGGTCCATTTGGACGAAAATATATTGTGGAAAAAGATAAAAGTAAAACATTTGGAAATAAGATAGATGCTATAAGAACGGTTGGATTTAATAATGTAACTTATAAACCGTATATTGCTGCAGATATTAAGAAAAAAATAAAATCTCAAAGATGTGTTGTATTAGGAACTTCAAATCCAGAAGTAGATCATAAAAATGGTATGAAAAATGAAGATAGGGTAATGGAAAATACAGATCAAAGATTATCTGATTTTCAACCATTAAGTAAAGCTGCAAATGATGCTAAACGACAATTTTGTAAGGAGTGTAAAAAAACTGGAATACGTTATGATGCAAAAAAATTAGGCTATCCTATGTCATATTACAAAGGCACAGCAAAGCATAATAATGAAGAGGATGCTTGTGTTGGTTGTTTTTGGTATGATCCAATAGAGTTTAGAAAACATTTAAAACAAAAGTAAATTTAAATAAAATATTATTTATAAAAGTATTATAAATTTCTAGTGTGATATTATATAATTAAACATATACAAGGTGAAGATATTTACTTCACCTTTTTAAATATAAAAATGTATTCGTGTTTAAAAATGTAAAAATCACTAGCTAAAGCACGATAACGCCAAATACCTTGTTGATTAGCCTTACCTTTTGTTTCTCCCAAATTTTTAACAAGAATAGCTTTTAACAGGAAACCTCTTTCTATAAAAAGATTCATGCTATGAAATCCTAAAGGTATAACTTGACTATTTGCATATTTATCACCTATTACAACAGCGCAATATCTGTTTTTTTCAAGATGTTCGGTTGTATTGTCTATAATTTTACCAAAAGAAGAAAGAAAGGATTCTAATGTATTGCTGTTTGACAAATCTTTGGGGTTATCAGAAAACTTAATTATATCCCAATAAGGGGGATGCATAATGATAAATTGGAATTTTTTTATTCCAATTTGGTTAAGAAGTCTATTCATATCTATGGAACTACTGTCACCTACAACTACTTGAGTCTTGCAATCAAATTTTTTTTCAGATATAATTCGATTGTATGCTTCTGTAGCTACTTCTTTTTGTAATTCAATGCCCACTGAATTTCTCCCCATTCTTTGTGCTTCTATAAGAGAAGTGCCACTTCCCATAAATGGATCAAGTATCCAATCCTTTTTTTTTGTATATCTAATAAAAAGTTGATGTGGAATTTGTGGAATAAAATTACCATGATATTTTCCATTGTGTACACCGGAATTATCTCTTTTATTAATTATCCACAAGGAATCAGTAGTTATCTCTGAATACTCTTTCCATTTAGTCATATCTATATCGTTGTATTTAGCCATTTTTAAATCTCCTTTTTTAAACAATGTAAATACTCTATAGTTGAATTTGTAGATATTTTACGATTCTCATTTTTATCTGCTTTAAAACGGCGATATTCTTTTGTGTGTTGAGAGTATGTTCCGTATTTTGACATGATTTTTTTTATTGTGTCAATTGACATTAAACCTTCATTATTATAACTTAGAAAAATATATTTAAAATTTGAATTTGCAATTAAATTTTCAAAGGCGTTTTCAACTGTTCTTTTTGAACAAAATGCACTTTTTTGATCTTTATAATCTCTAAGTCCTGTTTTGCCATGTAATGTAGGGTTATCATATTTAGCAATAGTTTCAAGAACATGATAATTGGTACAATACTGTCGGGCATTATAAGGAGGATCTAAATACAAAATATCCCCTGAAATATTTTTAACAAGATTAGTAACATTTTTATTATAAACTGTACCTATTTCACCATCTATTATTGGAAGTAACTCAAGTGTAAAATCTTTACTTGCTGATTTTTTTATTTTTTTTAAAAAAGCTCCGTATACGGAAGCTGTATTTGCGTATTTATCTATAGAATTGATAAGGCTTGCTAAAAAATAAAAATAAGTATTTTCATCAATTAAATTATTTTTATAAAGTTTTTCTAATTCTGTACGAATAGCATCACACTTCATGCCGTTGCTATCTGTAAAATAATTACGGTCACTACCAGAACCTAGACAATAATTATTATATATAAAGCCTTTTATGCCTTTAAGGGAATTCAAATAAGATAAAATCTCATTATTTAATGGATTAGAATTGACAATATAATGTCTGTTTAATACATAACTGTAATACTGGATATCGTTTGAAATAACGCGATAACCTTTTCGTTTGTATGATGTACCTACAACGCCAGTTCCTGCAAATAAATCAGCAAATACATATCCCTTGTTATCTTTTAGATTGGTAACCTCTGAAATGGTATTTTCTAAAAAATCTAATAATGAATATTTAGAACCTATATAATTCATTTTTCGACCTCCTGTATATGTTCTAGTACATTTTCAATATTGCAGTCAAAGTACGAACAAATTCTATCAATTATATCTAAAGATATTTTTTCGCCTCTCCCCATTTTATCTATTGTAGATTTTGATATATGTGTTACCTCCATAAGTTTCTTTTTTGTCATATCTTTATCTATGAGCATTTTCCAAAGTGGTTTGTACGAAAATGACATATTAACACCTCCATATGATTTAAAGTTACTATAAAAGTGTTTAGAAGTCAATACTTTTGTAGTAATTAATAAAAAAATAATATTAGCTTAAACTAATTCAAATTTTTTATTCATTAACTTAGTTTTAAGTGCTTTTATCTAATTGAAAAATGTATTTATGATATATATCTTGCATAACCCTCTCATTTCAGGTTATCCTATTACAAAATAGGAGTGTGGTAATTTGTTAAAGGAATTTGAGTTAGTTTCGGAGTTTGACGGGTTAATGTTAAGTTGTGCTATTTATGAGGCTGAGGAGGTTAAAGGTGTTATACAGTTTTCTCATGGAATGGTAGAGTACAAGGAACGGTACTATCCTTTTATGGAATTTTTGGCAAAGATGGGGTATAGTTGTGTTATACACGACCACAGGGGACATGGTGGAAGTATAGACAATGAAAAGGATTTAGGATATTTTTACACTGATAATGAGCAGGCTATAGTTGAAGATTTAGTTCAGGTAAACAGGTGGATAGGAAAGAAATACAATAGTATGCCTATTTATCTATTTTCCCACAGTATGGGTACTTTAGTCGCAAGGGTATTTCTACAAAACTATGACAAAAATGTGGATAAAGTAGTTTTGTGTGGACCTCCTACAGAAAACAAAAATATTGATTTAGGAATTACTTTGGCAAAATTAAATGGCAGGATATTTGGCAGTCATCACAGGAGCAGATTTTTGCAAAATATTACTTTTAGGGGATACAATTTATTTGATAATGTTGAAAATGATTGGATATGTTCTGATAAGGATATTGTGAACAAATACAACAGCGACCATTTGTGTAATTACAGATTTACTACAAACGGCTTTTTGAATTTATATTGTCTTATGAAAAAGGCATTTATGAAAGAAAGGTATTTGTGTAAAAATCCGGACTTACCTATTTTGCTTATTGGAGGAAAAGACGACCCTGTTATTCAGAATGAAAAGAAGTTTACAGAGCTTAAACAATTTTTGGAAAGTGTAGGCTATAAATATATTTATTCAAGGCTGTATGATGACAAAAGACACGAACTTATAAACGAAGTGGAAAAGGAATTAATTTGGATAGATATTTTGAGATTTTTTGAACATTCTTTGTATTACACCTCTTGACGGTAAGAAAATTTATAGTGTAAAATTATTGTACTAGAAAGGGGAGTGCTTTTATGGGTGAATTATCAAAATTACCCAACATAGGTAAAGCAGTTGAGGAACAGTTGAATAAAGTTGGTATTGACACATCGGAAAAGTTAAGAGAACTAGGAGCTGAAAGGGCTTGGTTAGAAATACAGAAAATAGATGAAAGTGCTTGTATTCATAGGCTTTTGGCTCTCGAGGGTGCTATTTGTGGTGTTAAAAAGACTTTGCTATCTGATGAAAGAAAAGCAGAGTTAAAAGAGTTTTATAATAAGAATAAAATCAATAAAAAATAGGCTTTCTAGGTGATAAACCGTAGAAAGCCTGTTTTTTACATATTTTTCAATATTTCGTCTAATATACTGTTTGCTACATCTTCTTTTGACATTAAAGGAAGTTGGTTTACATTATCTTTTGTAATTATTGTAATAAGGTTTGTATCTGTACCAAAGCCTGCACCCTTATCCTTCAAGTTATTTGCAACTACCATATCAAGGTTTTTCTTAGATAATTTTTTAGTGGAATTTTCAAGCATATTTTCTGTTTCCATTGAAAAACCACATAAGAACTGATGAGTTTTATTTTCGCCCAAGTATTTTAAAATATCAGTTGTTCTCTTTAAAGGAATTGACATATCTCCGTCAGCTTTTTTTATTTTATTATTAGCTACTGTTGTTGGAGTATAGTCAGCTACGGCGGCAGCCTTTATTACAATATCTGTATTATCAAAATTTTCTTTTACAGCATTAAACATTTCTTCGGCTGTATTTATTTTTACTACATTTACAAACATTGGAGGTTCAACTGTCATACTTCCACACACAAGTGTAACTTCTGCACCTCTTTCCATAGCTGTTTTAGCTATGGCACAGCCCATTTTTCCACTGGAATGGTTTGTAATATATCTTACAGGGTCAATAGGTTCACAAGTTGCACCAGCTGTTACGAGAATTTTTTTGCCAACCAAGTCTTTAGTACGCTTTAATTCCCTATCGGCATACTTTGCCAAAACTTCTGGCTCTGGCATTTTGCCTATGCCTGTATCCCCACAAGCAAGAAGTCCACTTGCTGCCTCTATAATATGATAGCCAAATCTTTTTAATTTTGCCATATTGTCCTGTGTTATAGGATTTTGATACATGGCAGTATTCATAGCTGGAGAAAGATATATTGGGCATGTACAAGCCATAACTGTTGTTGTAAGCATATCATCAGCTATACCGTTTGCTATTTTGCCAATGCAGTTGGCAGTTGCTGGAGCAATAAGCACCATATCTGCTTTTTTGGCAAGAGAAATGTGCTTTACATCATAGGAAAGAGTTTTTTCAAAAGTATCTACTATACAACGATTGCCAGTAAGTCTTTCAAATGTAATAGGTGCAATAATTTTTGTAGCATTTTCAGTCATTATAACATCTACATTATAACCTTTTTTAGTAAGTAAATGAGCTAAAGATGCTGATTTATAGGCTGCTATAGAGCTACAAACTCCTAGCAATATATTTTTCTTTTCCATTTTTTCAACTCCTGTTTTTTTATAATTACATTTTATCATAAAAACAGTTTTTATCAATAGTTTTTAGCAATTACTAATTATACATTGCTTTTTTATGGAAAATAGAATATAATACACTCTGTAACTATAGCATTGTATCTCTTTAGGGAACAGTAGCAAGGAGGAATTTAATATGGAAAAACAAGGAGTTAAAACTCGTGACCTAGTTGAAATGGCACTATTTGCAGCCATTATTGTTATTTTGGCTTTTACGCCTTTAGGCTATATACCGCTAGGGGTTATTACACCAACAACTGTTCATATACCAGTTATTATTGCAGGTATTATTTTAGGTTGGAAAAAGGGTGCTTTTGCCGGTTTTGTATTTGGTTTAACAAGTTTTTTAAAGGCATCATTTATTGCACCAAATATAACAAGTTTCTTATTTAGTCCACTTTATCCAGGTGGCAACTTTTGGAGTTTAGTAATTTGTTTTATACCTAGAATACTTGTAGGCGTTATTGCTTATTTTGTATTTACAGGCTTAATGAAAGTTATTAAGAACAGAAGTGTATCAACTGTTATTTCGGCTTTTCTTACTACTATTATTCACACTATTTTAGTTATGGGAATGGCTTATATATTCTTTGCAAAAGAATATGCTGAGGCTGTTAAAATCAGTATTAAAGCAGTTAAGGGTGCTATACTTGCCATTGTAGTTGGAAACGGTATTCCGGAGGCTATTGTGGCAGCAGTTATTTCTACAGCAGTTTGCACAGCTTTATTTACAGCTTTAAGAAACAGACATTAATAAAATGCTGATGAAATTTTTGATTATATTACTTATGAGGTAAATTTATGATATTAGCAATAGATATAGGAAATACAAATATTGTCTTAGGTGCTGTTACAAATGGCAACATAGACTTTATGGCTAGAATTTCTACAGATAAATTAAAAACAGAGGATGAATACGGTGCTCAGATTTTGAGCATTATGAACTTATATCACATTGATGTTAATCATTTTGAGGGTGGTATTATTTCTTCTGTAGTACCTCCTGTTTTAAACTGTATTAAAAAGGCTATTACTCGTCTTATTGGTAAAGAACCTATGGTTGTTGGACCAGGGGTGAAAACAGGTCTTAATATACTTATGGATAATCCAGCTACAGTTGGTAGCGATATGATTGTATGTGCTGTTGCTGCTTTAGAACAGTACAAGCCACCGGTTATGATTGTTGATATGGGTACAGCAACAACTATTTCTGTTGTAGATAAAAACAGAAATTACATAGGCGGTTGCATTATGCCAGGTGTAAATGTCAGCCTTGAGGCTATTTCAAACAAGACTGCACAGTTGCCACACATTAGCCTTGAAAAGCCTAAAAGTGCCATTGGCAAGAATACTATAGACTGTATGAGAAGCGGTGTTCTTTATGGTAATGCGGCTATGATAGAGGGTTGTATAGAAAGAATGGAAGAAGAAATAGGTCAAAAGGCAAATGTGGTTGTTACAGGTGGCTTAGGCAAAAATATTGCTGCACTTTGTAAAAGACAGTTTGACTACGACCCAGAACTTCTTATAAAGGGTATGTATATTATTTACAAGAAAAATTCACAAAAGTAAGAAGAAGACAGTCTGATTAATTTCAGGCTGTTTTTTTTGTAATTTGTTCTGAATAGTGAATCGGAAAGATAAATCCGATGGCTTGTTCACAAGCCACAAATTAACAGAGTTAATTTGTTCTGAATAGTGAATCGGAAAGATAAATCCGATGGCTTGTTTACAAGCCACAAATTAACGAAGTTAATTTGTTCTGAACACAATAAAAAAGCCTATGGACAATTAAATCCATAGGCTTTTATTCTGACAGTTTAATGCGGATAACAGGACTTGAACCTGCACCACTCTTACGAGGACAAGAATCTGAATCTTGCGCGTCTGCCAATTCCGCCATACCCGCAAATACTATACAATAATACAACGAAAAGGGGTAGTTGTCAAGATTAAGACCTTTGTTTAGGCTAGAAAAGATGTAGCTATAAATATTGCTATTGTTATTATAACAATGCCGATGAAATATATGTCAACAATTTTGTCTTTCTTCTCAACATCATTTAATTTAACATACAATTCTTTAGATGAAGAACATAAAACATATCTTGCAGAACTAGCTTTATTTCTTTTAGCAAATTTATAAAAAAGCAATATAAAAAATGGTAATGTTAAAATGGCAAAGAAGAAACTGCCAGCAAGCTGTGCTAAAATATCTGTCTTTGACAAAGGCTGTTTTAAACTTTCCATTATTGCTTGAGAATTATCCATAAGTGCCAATTTAGTAGCCAATACCTGTGAGCCATTTATAATAAAATGGGCAAGTATAGAGGCATAAATGGAATTTGTGAAATATACAAGAAAACCTAAGAATACGCCAGTTAAGGCTGCATAGCTAAACTGATAAAGGTTTTGGTGCATAAAGCCAAAGAAAAGGCTACTAACCATTATGGCTACAAAAGGAGAGACTTTCTTATAGCCTGTCATTACGATACCTCTGAATACAACTTCTTCGCATATAGCAGGAAGAACTGCCAATGAAATCAATCCAAGAGAAAATGATAATTCATTTATATCGTTGACAATTTCATTACTAACTGATGTATTTACAAAAATAGAAGCAATAACTCCTAAAATATTCATAAGAGGCATTACAAGTATTGCCAAACCGACAATATAAATTACATTTTTAAAATCTATTCTTTCGTGGGGTACTAAATCAGTTATTTTTTGCTTTGAAAAAAACAAAAATACACATACAGGTATTACAAAAGCTATAAAATCCTGAAACAATGTAATTGCCTGTGTAAACCATTTTGGTGTCTGGCTATAGCCTAGCAAATTAACTACAAAAAATAGTGCAAAAGGCAGTACAGCCATATAAAGTAAAAGAAAGAATGTAAATCTATTCGCTTTTTTCGGTGTCATCATCTTTTTTTGTTTCCTTTTCTAGTTTGTTTTTAACAGTATTTTTGCTGTTATAAAGTTTTTCCACAAAATTTGAGAATATTGTGAAAATTACGGAGAAAATAGGAACACCAAAGAACATACCTAAAGGTCCGGCAATAGCTCCACCAACAATAATGGCAAATATTACACCTATAGGCTTTAAGCCAATAGAGTCGCCTAATATTCTTGGTCCCAAAATTACTCCGTCAAATTGCTGTAATACAACTATAAATATAAGTACCCATAAGCCCTTTATTGGATTAATAAGAATTGTAAGTGCAACTACTGGTACAGCACCAATAAATGGACCAAAGTATGGAATCATATTTGTTATACCAATTATAATAGCAAAAAGCATAGGATAAGGTAAATTCAATATTATAGAACCTATAAAGAAAATTATAGCTATAATAAGTGAGTCAATGGTTTTACCTACAACAAAGCTATTGAATACAGAGTTTGTATACTTAATTGTGCTGGCAATACTTTCAACCTGCTTTTTTGAAAACAAAATAAAAAGAGTTTTCTTGCAGAAATGGAGAAGTTTTTCTTTATCTAAAAGCATATAAATGGCAATCATAATACCCATAATTATACTTACAAGAGAAGATGCAAAACTTATGGTATGGGTTGCTATGGAAGTAAGCATTTCTGGCATATACTTTAATGAACTTGTTAAGCTGTTCATTGCATTATCTGTTGTTTTCAAAAGAGAACGATATGTAGAAACACTAATGTCAATATTATGCTTTGTAAGAAAAGAATTTAAGTATTCGTGTACTGTGTCTGAGTCAATACCTACAAAGAAATTTACTACATTTTGCACACTAGATACAATTTCTGGAATGATATAAGCTATTATACCCACAACTACGCCTATTAATAACAGAAAGGCTATTGTAATTGAAACTGCTCTTGATTTATTAGGTTGTGTCTTGAAATATTCTAATTTGCTTAAAATATTTTTTTCAAGACAGTTTGTACCACAGTTTAAAACATAGGCTAAAACAGCACCTATTATAAAGGGTTTCATTACTTTTAATATGGAGGGAATAAGATTGACCAGCTTTGCATTTTCCGTATATCTAAAAAACACAATAGATAATATTACTATACCTAAAGTATATAGACTTTTTCTTAAATTATAATTGTTTTTAAAAAAATTAGTCACCATATATTCCCCCATTTTTATTTTTTTGTTATTTATTATAATACACAAAAAAATGTAAAAATACTATAGAAAAAAGTAATTGAAAGAAAAATGTAACAAATTGATTGATAAAATTTTGGCAATGTTGTATATTATAGTTTGGTTAAAAAAATTGCAGTTAATAAAAGAGGTGTAATTATGTATGCTTGGCTAGTAATAAATGAGTTTTTAAACAGCAACAAATTTAATGAAATATATAAATGGCTTGAAAGAGCTACTATAAAACACAATAACAAAATAGATGTTTTTACAAACAGCGATTTATTAATATGTAATGGCAAATTTTTAAACCCTGACATAACTAAAATGCCAGACTATGTTATATTTTGGGACAAGGATATTGTACTGGCAAAACAGCTTGAAAATATGGGCTTAAAATTGTTTAACAACAGCAGAGCTATTGAGATATGTGACAACAAGGCCTTAACCTATGTTGAATTAAATGGAAAAATAGAAATGCCTGACACTATAGTATGCCCTATGACATACAGAAATATTGGTTATAACAAAATGGACTTTGTAAATATGGCAGAGGAAAGACTTGGTTATCCAATGGTTGTTAAGGAATGTTGTGGTTCTTTTGGTCAACAGGTTTACTTGGCAAAAAGCAGACAGGATATTGAAAGTATTTTTAACAAAACGAAAGAGCCTTTAATTTTTCAAAAGTTTATAGATAATTGTGTAGGTAGAGATATTAGACTTAATGTTGTAGGAGATAAAGTTGTGGCGTCAATGTTAAGATACAATGACAATGATTTTAGAGCAAACATTACAAATGGCGGAAGTATGGAAAAATACAACCCTACACAAGAGGAAGTAAAAATGGCTATTGATACTTGCAAGGCTTTAAACCTAGACTTTTGTGGTGTGGATATTCTCTTTGGAGAAAATGGACCTATACTTTGTGAGGTAAATTCCAATGCACATTTTAAAAATATTTATGATTGTACAGGGGAAAATGTAGCGGATTATATTATTGAATACATAAATGAGGCGATGAAATGACAGGAGCAATAATTTATTTTAAAGAGGCTGTTAAGGGAAATGAAAATTATATAAAATGGTATATTGAAAAATTTACTAAAAAGGGCGTTGACTTTAAACTTATATATGTTGAGGACATAGACTACAACAATTTGCCTGATTTTGCAGTATGCAGATTTATTGCACCAGAAGTTACAAAGAAGTTAGAGGAAAAGGGTGTAAAATGTTTTAACAATTCTTTTGTTTCTGAAATTTGTAATGACAAATTAAAGACCTACGAATATGTGTCTGAAAAGGGAATAGAAATAATGCCCGTTTTGGATAAAAATTGTAATGAATTTCCAGTTGTTGTAAAATCTAAAAATGGTCATGGTGGCACAGAAGTGTTTATGGTGGAAAACCATAGAGAACTTGTGGAAAAATTAGATGTTTTAAAGGACAATTATGTTATACAAAAGCCTTGCAACAATTTAGGCAGAGATGTAAGGGTATATGTTATAGGTGGTAAAATTATTACTGCTATGTTGAGGATTTCAGACAAGGATTTCAGAAGTAATTTCTGTTTGGGAGGTAGAGCAGAGGTCTATAACCTTTCTGATGAAGAAAGAGAAAAGGTTAAAAAGGTTATAAGGCTGTTTGACTTTGACTTTGTAGGCATAGATTTTATATTTAACAATGGTAAAATGGTTTTTAATGAAATAGAAGATGTTGTTGGTTCTCGAATGGTTTACACATACACAGATATTGATATAGTAGAAATGTATGTGGATTATATTTTGGAAAAGGTTGTAAAATGTAGTTGACAACTGTCGATTATAAGAGTACAATGAAATTGTTTGAATATTGTGTTGCAGGGGGACTGTTATCAGTTGAGAGGATTTATTATCCGACCCTTTGAACCTGTCAGTTAATACTGTCGTAGGGAGCAAGGATTGATTTTTAGCTTTGGTCTTTATGGACAAAGCTTTTTTGTTGTGAAAATTTATTCTTGTGATATGGAGTGATGAATATGTACAAAGTTCTTACTATTGCTGGAAGTGACTGTAGTGGTGGTGCTGGTATACAGGCAGATATTAAGACAATAACTGCTCACGGAATGTATGCTATGAGTGCCATAACTTCACTTACAGCACAAAATACAACAGGAGTATATGGTGTAATGGACTCTACTCCTGAAATATTAGGAAAACAGCTAGACTGTATATTTAATGATATTTTTCCTGATGCTGTAAAAATAGGTATGGTTTCAGACAAAGAACTTATCAAGGTTATTGCTGAAAAATTAAAAGAGTACAAGCCTAAAAATATTGTACTTGATACTGTTATGGTGGCTACAAGTGGAAGTCCGTTATTGAAGCCAGACAGCGTTAATGCACTTATAGAAGAACTTATACCGTTAGCTACAGTAATTACTCCAAATATCCCTGAGGCAGAAGTTTTAGGAAATTGCAAAATTGAATGTGAAAAAGATTTGAAAGATACCGCTATTGCACTTTATGAAAAGTATGGTTGTAATGTGCTTGTAAAAGGTGGTCATCTTAATGATACTGCTACAGATATTCTTTGTTGTAATGGAGAAATAACAGAATTTAAAGGCGAAAGAATTGACAACAACAATACCCATGGCACAGGCTGTACACTAAGTTCAGCTATTGCCTGTAACTTGGCTAAGGGATTAGATTTACCTGATGCAATAAGAAACAGTAAGGAGTACCTTGTTGGAGCTTTAAAGTACAATTTAAACATTGGCAAGGGAAATGGACCATTAAATCATTGTTATAAAATTATGGAGGATTAGAAGTATGGCATATGCAACTCAGATGGATGCTGCAAAACAGGGCATCATTACAAAGGAAATGGAAATCGTTGCAAAGAAAGAATTTAAAACACCAGAGGAAATTAGAGAACTTGTTGCCTGTGGTACAGTTTGTATTCCAGCAAACATTAATCACAAGTCTTTAAGTCCAGAGGGTATTGGTTCTGGTTTAAAAACTAAAATCAATGTAAACCTTGGTATTTCTGGTGACTGCAAGGATTACACAATGGAAATGAACAAGGTAAAAATGGCTATTGACTATGGTGCAGAGGCTATTATGGATTTAAGTAACTACGGTAAGACTAATACTTTCCGTAAGGAACTTATTGACTATTCACCAGCTATGATTGGTACTGTACCTATGTACGATGCTATTGGCTACCTTGAAAAGGACTTAATGAACATTACTGCAAAGGATTTCTTAAAGGTTGTAGAGGCTCACGCAAAAGAGGGTGTTGACTTTATGACAATCCACGCAGGTATTAACAGACGCTCAGTAGAAGCATTTAAGAGAGATAAGAGAATGATGAACATTGTTTCAAGAGGCGGTTCTCTCCTTTTTGCTTGGATGGAAATGACAGGTAATGAAAACCCATTCTTCGAATACTATGATGATGTTCTCGATATTCTTAGAACTTATGACTGTACAATCAGTTTAGGTGATGCTTTAAGACCAGGTTGTATTGATGATGCAACAGATGCAGGTCAGATTTCAGAACTTATTGAATTAGGATATTTAACAGAAAGAGCTTGGGCTAAGGATGTTCAGGTTATGGTTGAAGGTCCTGGTCATATGGCTATGGACGAAATTGCTGCTAATATGAAGATGCAGAAGAGATTATGCCACAATGCACCTTTCTATGTTTTAGGCCCTTTAGTAACTGATATTTTCCCTGGTTATGACCATATTACATCAGCTATTGGTGGTGCTATTGCTGCAGCTAATGGTGCTGACTTCCTTTGCTATGTTACACCAGCTGAACATTTAAGACTTCCAGATGTTGATGATGTTAAGGAAGGTATTATTGCAAGTAAGATTGCTGCCCACGCTGCTGATATTGCAAAGAAAATTCCTCACGCAAGAGATTTAGATAACGAAATGGCAAAGGCTAGACATAAACTTGACTGGGAGAGAATGTTTGAAGTAGCTGTTGACGGCGAAAAGGCTAGAAGATACTTTGAAAGTGTTCCACCAAAGGATAGACACAGCTGTTCTATGTGTGGTAAGATGTGTGCTGTAAGAACTACTAATATGATTTTAGACGGCAAGAAAGTTGAATTCTGTAAGGAAGACGGCAGTTGCGAATAATCTACATATAATTAAATATGTTTAAATAAAAGACGGTATTTCCTTTTGGAGATACCGTCTTTTATAGTAAATCGGAAAGATAAATCAGATAAATTGAAATAAAAAAAGACAGCAAAAAATGCTGTCTTAAACGGAGAAGGAGAGATTCGAACTCTTGCGCCGCTATTCACGACCTACTCACTTTCCAGGCGAGCCCCTTCAACCACTTGGGTACTTCTCCAAATGCTCTCAAAAATTGCAGAACAAAGGATATTATACAATATAATTATATGAAAAGCAAGAATTTTTTATACTATTAAAATAGATATACATACAAAAAAGCTCCCAAAGATACAAAATCTTCAAGAGCCTCTTTAAGAAAACGGAGAGGGTGGGATTCGAACCCACGGTCCCTTCCGGGATCACCGGTTTTCAAGACCGGCTCCTTAAACCGCTCGGACACCTCTCCATAAGTATTTAATTAGTCGCTATCGCTAACGACAAGATATATGATACAATACAATCAAAGTTTTGTCAACACTTTTTTTTAAAAATAATGGAATTTTTTTAATAAATGTGGTATCATAAGTTTTGAAAGCTGATAAAAACTAGGCTTGGAGGACTTTTTATGAAAAGAGAAATTATAGATTTATTTAGTGAATTAATAAGTTATGAAACTACTTCTGATAGTGAAAGTGGAAAATTTCCGTCTACAGATACACAAATTTCTTTTGGTAAAATTCTTGAAATTAAATTAAAGGAAATAGGACTTGAAAATGTAAATGTAGACAAGTTTGGTTATGTAACAGGGGAATTACCAACTAATTGTGGAGATGAAACTACAGTTGGCTTTATTTCTCATATGGATACAAGTCCGGATTGTAGTGGTAAGAATATAAAGCCTATGGTAATTGAAAATTACGATGGAGATATTATAGAAAGAAAAGGGGAAAAACTTTCTCCAGAAGATTTTTCTTCTTTGAAAAACTATGTAGGAAAGACAATTATATGCTCTGACGGAACTACACTTTTGGGTGCTGACGATAAAGCTGGTGTAACTGAAATTTTAACTGCTGTTAAATTTTTAGTGGAAAATCCTGATATTAAGCATTGTAATGTAAAGGTTGCATTTACACCTGACGAAGAAATAGGTGCAGGTGTAGACTATTTTGATGTTGGAAAATTTAAGTGTGACTATGCCTATACAGTTGACGGTGGCGAGTTAGGAGAAATAAGTTATGAAAACTTTAATGCTGCTAGAGCGAAGATTGATATAGTGGGAAAGAGTGTTCATCCTGGTTCAAGCAAAAATGTAATGATAAATGCTGCATTAATTGGTTGCCGTATAAATGAATTACTTCCTAAAAAGGAAACTCCTAGAGATACTGAAGGATATGAGGGTTTCTATCATTTGACAAAAATGGAGGGTAATGTTGAAAATGCTCATCTTGATTATATAATAAGAGATTTTGATAAAATGAGCTTTGAAAAAAGAAAGAATTTCATTACTTCTATAGTAGAAAGTGTAAATGCTGAATACGGAAGCGAAGTTGCAAAGCTTGATTTATATGATGAGTATTACAATATGCTTGAAGTTCTTAATGAAAACAAAAATGTAGTAGATATAGCGGTTAAAGCTATTTTGAAAGCAGGGGTTGAGCCTATTATTGAACCAATAAGAGGTGGCACAGACGGAGCAAGACTTTCTTTTATGGGATTACCTTGTCCTAATTTGTTTACTGGCGGTCATAATTTCCATGGACCTTATGAATATGTTTGTGTAGAGTCTATGGAAAAGGCTGTTGAAGTGATTTTGAATATAGTTGAAAGATAATATAATATGTGTTAAAATTTATTCAAAACAAAACAGGGGAGAGAAGTCGCAAATGAAGAAATTAAGTGTAATCGGTGCGTTACTTTTGACAATGGTTATGGCTACAGGTTGTGGCTCAAAAGTAATGACTTCTAAAAACGGAATGACAGTTGAAACACCTGAATCTGGTTGGAAAGTACAAGAAAATGATGCAGGTACTTATATTTTAACTAAAAAGAATGATAGTATTATGTGTATGACTGGAGAGTCTTCAGAAATTAAATTACCTACAACATCTGAAGAAGCACAGGCTCAGGTTGGTGAAGGCGGTAAGATACTTGAGTTCACATACAATGCTAGTGATGACAAGAAATCAGTTTATTATGTAGCATCTATTACTTCTGACAATTCTACTACTTTATTAATAAGTAGAAGTGAAGTGAAAGGCGATAAGTATACAACAGCTGTTGGAACAGCTTTAAATCCAACAGAGGAAAGAAAAGCTGAATTGAAAGATGCTATCAATAATATTGAATTTTGGAAAAATTAAAAAATCTATTGACAAATTAATATGGTAATGGTATAATGCTGTTTTGTAAAGAAGAAGCTCCACTTCTCACCTTACGACTTCGAGTTTTAAGGTTATCATTTTTTCACAGTTTTATACCGTGTTGGATGTATGAGATTTTTGTGGCAGGGCTTCGGTCCTGTCTTTTTTTATGGGAGCTGCAACATTATCTATTTTTTAGGAGGTGCCGACCATTACCGATTTAATGATTAACGGACAGATTAGGGACAAGGAAGTACGTTTGATTAGTGACACCGGAGAGCAGATAGGCATTGTTTCTGCTAGAGATGCTCAGAAGATGGCTGATGAAAAGAATCTTGATTTAGTTAAGATTTCTCCTCAGGCTAAGCCACCGGTTTGCAAGATTATGAATTATAGCAAATATAAGTTTGACCTTGCAAAGAAAGAAAAAGAAGCTCGTAAAAAGCAAAAGGTTGTTGCTGTTAAAGAGGTTCGTCTTTCTCCGAATATTGATACTCACGATGTTCAAGTAAAGGTTAAAAACGCAATTAAGTTCCTTAAAGACGGTAACAAGGTTAAGGTTAGTATCCGTTTCAGAGGGCGTGAATTGTCACGTACTGATGTTGCAATTGATATTATGAAGGACTTTGCTGACCAGGTTTCAGAATATGGTGTTGTTGAAAAACAGCCAAAGATGGAAGCCAGAACTATGGCAATGTTCGTAGGTCCAAAAGCATAATTATTTCACAGGAGGAAAACAAAAATGCCTAAATTAAAAACAAGAAAAGCTGTATCTAAGCGTGTTTCTGTAACAGGTACAGGTAAGATTAAGAGAACTAAGTCTGGTAAGCAGCACATCTTAACTAAGAAGTCTACTAAGGTTAAGAGAGGTTACAGAAAGCCAACAACTGTTGATTCTGCTAACATGAAGGCTATGAGAAAAGAATTACCATACATCTAATAGGAGGAAGAATATAAAATGGCTAGAGTTAAAGGCGCATTAAACGCACGCAAAAAGCATAAAAAAGTTTTAAAGATGGCAAAGGGCTACTATGGTGCTAGAAGTAAGCAGTATAGAGTAGCTAAGCAGTCTGTAATGAAGGCTATGGCTCATAGCTTTGCAGGTAGAAAGCAGACTAAGAGAGCATACAGAAGACTTTGGATTGTTAGAATTAACGCAGCTGCAAGAATGAACGGTCTTTCTTACAGCAAGTTTATGAACGGTTTAAAGAATGCTAATGTAAACATCAACAGAAAGATGCTTGCTGAACTTGCAGTAAATGATTTCGCTGCATTCACTTCTTTAGTTGAACAGGCTAAGGCAGCTCTTTAATATTTTGCTATTTATTACACCCTGAATGTTTTATACATTTGGGGTGTTTTTGTGTTTAAGGAGTTGTAATGTAGTCTGATAGAGGGTGTGTAAAGAGATTAAGGGGTATATTAAATGGATTTAATGGCTATTTGGCTTTATTTTGGCTAAAATGGCGTAAATATATATAGTTGATATATTGATAGATGGTATAGGTCTTTAAACATGATGTGTAAATGAAATGGATTGATATATTATAATTAAGTAAAAATGGATTGTATTTATTGTAAATGTTATAGTTGAAAATACAAATTAATATAGAAAGTGGATAATATATAAGAAGAAAAGATGGTATAAAGGTTGTTCTATAGTAGAAATGAGAATAAAAAAGAAAATAAATGAAAATAATAAAAAGGCTTTGTATATCAGTAAATAAAAGGGTTTTGTAAGTTTTAGGTTTGCATTGTAAAAAGAAAATATAAAAAAATTGAATTTTTTTGTAAAAAGTTGTTGACAAGAGGGTAAGTGTATGGTATTATATCACTTGTCGCTGACGAAGACGACAAAAACTTAAAA
>ERZ838827.1081-NODE-1081-length-23781-cov-9.115738_pt1 | contig 23781 bp, 27 predicted proteins | sample MGYA00519881_ERZ838827 | MGnify/ENA primary metagenome ERZ838827 (study PRJEB31850, sample SAMEA3708842) | human gut metagenome | biome: human gut; feature: human-associated habitat; material: faeces | place: China | collected 2014 ...
CTGCCATGATCTGGCATACAAGCTCTATGCAGTTTGCACGGGCCTGATCGTAATCTGAGTCTGGGTTGACGCAGATCTCAATGTTGATGCTGTTGGTGTTGGTGACTCCTGCCACCAAAGGCGTACCGTATTGCCTACCTACTGCATAGGCACCGTCTCTGTAATCTAAGGTCTGCACTGCCACCGTATCGTCTACATACCAGTGGACAGAGGTGGACAGGTTGCCATTTTTATGGGCCTGGGCGTGTTTGAGCGCACCGGCACCTTTACTGTAATTATCCGTCTCATGGATTACAATCCACTTAGGGCGGTTTTGACCTGCGTAACAATTTATCTGCTTAATCTCTCGTCTTATCTCCATACCTTATTCTCCCTTAATCACCTGATCCGGTGTTTTCGTGCCGGATATTACAGCCTCCGCATCTTCTTTACTGATCTCCTTCCATAGTCCTTCCGTTCCCATGCTACCCGGCATCCAGGTATTCTGTCCCTGATGTGCACTAATGTAATATTTCTGATCGACTGTAACTACAGCTCCATATTGGTACTGATCACTGATGCCGTCCCAAGGCTCCCAGACAGGGATTTCTACGCCTGTAGGTGGTTCCGGTGTCACACCGCCATTTTCCAACTTGGTCACACGCTCATCCAGAGATTCATATTTTGCAAGTAGCTGCTTGTACAATTCTATCTGTTCTGGAGCTTCTGATTCCGGTTTGACATATTGTTTCATAATAGCAATTAACTCATTTCTTTCATCTTCAGTCAAATCTCCCTGTACCCAGAGAGTATCAATTTTAGTCTGCATATCAGATAATCTAAAATCACCTGATATAATAACATTTTTTACAATATCGTACATTTATACCTCCAATACTGCGGTGCTAATTTCCGCTATTTTCTTGTCTATATAGGATTTTGTATCTACTGTGTAGGTTAATTCCATATTGCAGCCGCCGGTATTTGTAATTTCGGTTTCCGGGGCGTACATCATAAGGGCGTTGAGCTGCGCTTGCTCAGATGGGGAGAGGGGGATTGACTCAGATGTATCTGCCTTACAATACACCTCTGCCCCTGCGTTCAATTCCCCTGTTGTAGAAATATACTCTCCCGTGATGTTTTCATCTGTGTAGGACTCCACCCACCTTGACTGATACACCCAGCACCACACTCCATCCACCTTTTCCAGTTTGTCCCACTTGGTCATTGGCTTTGGTGGACTCAGGGTGATAGACTGCTGCTCTGTGCCGCCCTTTACAGTAACGGTCACAGGCTGGTCGGTTATCTCGATGGGCTGTTCCCAGTCAGGAGAGGGGGACGGGAAATTACCAGAGTATGGTTCGTAGGCAGTGGCAGAAGAGCCGTATTCAAGTTGAATATCATAGAATTCAGCCGACATAGTTCCGTTATTTATGTCAAAACGCAAATATATCATATCGCCTTCTGCAATATCAAATGTTGTCCATCCTTTGTTTCCAGTTGATGAATAATCACTCGAACCATCAGCTTTTTTAATAATAGCAAAGGCCTCGACAGTCTTACTTTTATGAGCAGTTCCCATCGGCATATTACTTTTAAAAGAAAGTGTATATTTTCCGGGATTAAGTTTTAATAAATCATCAGTTTTATTCAAACAGAAGAAAATTACTTCCGTTGTCGTAACTCCCTTTCCTTCCAAGACTATTTTGTCATTATCGACAGATGTTTTTAAATCGTTATTGTCTACCTCATATTTTTTTAAACTGTTAATATCAAACAGATTCTTCCCACTCGTCCGCACCTGCTTCGTTTTACCCCACATAGCGAACCGCACAACCGGCACCCTGGAACTGTCAGTTACTTTTATACCCCCCCCCCCAAGAAATTTTCTGACTAATCAGAGCTGACTGGATATTCACTAATTTGGCACTTAAACGCTGTTCCAGATTTTGAATATAATTTCTGGTATCAGCCACATACGCCACTTCCATGTGCGCCCCTGCGTCATTACTGATTACCGTGGTTGGATAGTTGGTATGGAGGGCCTTGTAGGCAGTAATCTCTTCAGGGGTGAGGTCACGCTCGATGGGGGTTTTGAGAGCATACCGCACAATTACTGGGTTTCCTGCTTCTTTTCTCGCTTTCAGCCAGTTAACCCACGGATCATTGCTTGGATTGTTTTCATCCCAGTCCGGCAGTAAACTCCGCAGAACTCGGAAAGCAATATAATCCCCCAACGTGAAACCAATTATAGAATTGTTAAATACATTACTTGTTATGGTTGCATAATTGCAGATTCCGTAGTTTTTTACAGCATCCCAATCTTCGTTGATATTACTGCCGTCAATGTATGCATAGAATGCCAACGTTTTATAATCATCAGTGTTACCCCACGCTCCTGCTCCTGACCAGGTAATTTCCGATACTTCTTTCTCAGCAACTCTCTGGACATATTTCCCGCGCTCCAGATCAATCTCATCGCACACCCACTGCTGACCGTCTGCATCTGTGTAGTTGCCATCCTTGCTGACTGGCACACCGGGGAGACCGTTAGGGGTTTGGAGAGTGAGGATCTGAGGGATACGGTAGGGTTCGTAGGTGGTTGCTTCAGAACCATACTCAAGTTGCAATAGCTCGGATTCTGTGCATTCATGGGTAGTTGTTTTTCCGTCTGTCCATTTTCCTGCTATCGCACATACCAAAACACCATTTCCGACAGCAGTGTATTTGATACTGCTCTTTTCAGTCCCTTGCTGAAACCCTATCTTATTTAAAAAGCTTTTTGCCTGTTCGAAATTTTCGTATTCTGCAATTCCAAGATACCAGTTTTTGTTTGGGTTTGTGACAGAAAAGGTATACTGCACACCAGGCTTACACGGAACAACATAACCAATTCCATGAGTCTCACTTGATGGTGCATAAGGTAAGGCAACTTCATCCTCGTTGTAAACATGCGGAATACCATTTGAATAATTTGTGAAGTACAATCTCCCTGTTAACAGGTTCTTTCCACCCACCTCCACCGTAATGTTCCCACTCTCACCAGCACTCACTATCGGCACTGGTGCCTCTGGTGTCGGTGTCCCATCCTGCGTACTCTTCCCAAACACCCTCAGCCCCCGGAACGGACGGCCTTCTGCGGCATCATCGGCGGTAATGACGGAGCCGGAAACCGTGCTACGGATTGCCGGTGCCAGATCGGTCATCCCTTCCGCCAGACCGGCTATATCAGTCTTATTCTGGCTGATCTGCTCCCTATCCGCCACAATCCCGGCAGCCGCATCCTCAACCCTTTTGGTCTGCTTATCGCCCTCCGCGGTGACTGCCTCCACTGCTGTAGTCTTGGCCTCAGTAACCTCACTGACCGCCTGTGTGCCTGCCTCCTGTACCGCTGTGGTCTGTTTATTGCCCTCGGCCTTAACAGCTCCCACAGCTGTGCTCTGAGCCTGCCCTATGGCTGTAAGGGCGTCTTGGGCGGTCTGTCCAAACTGCGCAGCTGTCTGCTCCACTGCCTGACGATCTGCCGCCACGGCTTCCCTCATCTGGCTGACTGCCTGCCTATCATTGGCAACTGCCTGCCGGTCTGCCTCCGTCTCCTCAGCGTACTGTCTGGCTGTATCCTCCGCCGCCTCAGCTCCCGTCTGGGCCTGTCCTGCTGCCGTTTCTGATAACTTGGCTGCCTGTGCTGATAACGCCGCTTCTGAGGCCGCCTGCTGTGTCTGGGAGAGCATCCCTGCTACAGTCTGCTTATCCTGTGCCACGGTATCGGCATTGGTCTCTACCTGCTCTGCAAGACCCTGTACAGCTTCCAAATGCTCCGCTGTCTGGGTGGCTGCTTTTTCGGCCTCATCCGCAGCAGCGATAGCCTTATCTCCGGCATCTTCTGCCCGTTTTGCAGCATCATTCACGGCCTCGATTGCCTGGTGGAATATTTCACCGTCTCCCGGAGCCTCAAAGGCTTTCGGCTTGGGGCGTGATTTGACCTGCATGGTAATGCGCTTGATCGTCTCACCGGATGTCCGGTCTGACAGGTATATCCATGCGTGGATGTTGTACATCTTTTCGGCCGTCCATACTGTACTGTTGCCCTCCAGCATACTGTCCGGGATCGTGACGGTTGTTACGCCGTCTTTGGTGGTACCCACACGGGGTATAGCCTCGCCGCCCATCTCTTGTAATGCAAAGTGAATCTCAACCGCCGTCGGAAGATGCAGGCCCTCTATCCTGAGCTGCTGCCCGTAATCCCACTGCCACAGGCCATAAGCACGGGCGTAATCATCATTGTCTGTAAATACTGCTGTAACCATCAGTCACCTCCAACTAAAAAGAGCCCCAGAGTTTCCCCCGGGGCCTGTCTGTGTTGCGACGTCGCACAGCTTACTTATCTTCCGTGCCTACCGCTCTCTCGTCCTCCTTGCCGGCTGCAGGGCCGGTGGTTACAAAAGTGGTATCCTGTGCACCCTTGGGTCTTCTCTTCTGGGCTGCGTCGTTCTTTCTCTGCTCTGCGGTTCTCTTATCAGATCTCTTTCCTGTTGCGTTTGCCATAATCTTTTTCCTCGCTTTCATTTTGGTATGTAATAGTAGTTTCTTTCCGGCTCTAACCCTGGCCGGACGGGAGACCTATGGATCACCTCCTCTCAGGTCTTGGCTGGCAGCTCCGGAAGTCCTGCGATGGACGTTGCCACCGACAGGATACCGGACAGCGCGGATGCACTGGCTACCATAGGCCAGTTGACCTCACCCATGACCGCTGCCGAGCCGATGGTGGCGACAAATGTCTGCGCCATGGTCTTGATGGCTCTCCTGCCTGCCGCATGGATCCACTGACGGGTATCCACGTCGGCCCTAAATACACAGTTCTTAAGCATAGCTCCTCACCTCCTCTCCTCTCAATGGATAGCCTGCGACAAAATTAAAATAAGCCCGGTTGCCAGTGATCCGGCAAGCGCGCTTACTATCGCTGTGATTACTGTTTTTTTAATGTCCTTGTAGGTGTTGCCCGGTTCCCGTTCCAGGGCGTCCAGACGCTTACTCTGGTTGTCCAGGCGCTTCCCCTGCTCTTTCTGTTCCTGGAGCATCTGCTCCATGTCTTTCGCAAGGCCGTGTATGGACAGTACCAGATCCTGGATCACCTTACTCATGTCCTCCAGCAGCTCAATGCGCCGGTTCTGGCGCTGATCCTCATCACGGATGCGGGCCAGCTCTGCTTTTGTTAATTCATCCATCATCTGGCTCCTTTACTGGTTTTGTAATCATTTGAATCATCTCCTTTCGCAATAGTCGTGAACCAGTAATTATAATATTATTTCCTCAATAAAACTGGGGGGATGTATCTATAGCTAATGGTTTTTCATTTTCTATAAATAGAAATGTAACATTTACACCGCAAATCTCGTTTCCATACGCTGCCAATGGTTGGAGAGGTTCTATTACTCGTATTTATATAGCTTAATTTATTCCAATCTAATGCGGGTAATATATGTCCCCTTGGCAATATAACCAATACTGATATAATATTTATTGGCTTCAAAAGTAGTGAGTTGTGAAATGTCAAGTTGAAAATTTCCAATAGAGGCTCCATATCCTCCATCCCACTTAACTTTTGCAATCTCCTCATCACTATTATACGTCTTATATCGACAAAGACTGATCCATGACGGAGGGATGCCATTATCAGGATCATTTTTCCAATATCTAAGAAATTGTCCTTCAAAAATCAACTTACTATAACTTCGTACATCAATCGTGTTTGGGAAAACAATAGCTCTATGGTTCCATGTTGAGTAGTCGCCTTTCATAAGTAGTCTGGTATTCTCTTGCGCAAACAAGTTGATTTGCAATCCCCCAACATTTACACCGTTATAATATAGATCCTGAGGCGTTGGTACCCACCCTTCAAAACTTCCGATAATACCCATTATCGACTCATTCTTTTTGATCTTCTCCGGCGTAATCCCTGCCATATTACGGATATCGGCCCATGACAGGAACACATTGGCGTTCTCGTTATAGTATCCCTGAGGCACCTTGACCCACATCCGCTGATTGCCTGCATCATTACCTTTGCTGTTGCCCCAGTCGTTGTAATCGCCACGGTTGGGCATGGTACCGGTATATTCTACACCATCGTTGTTCGTGAACGTTTTGCCTGCCAGAACATCCGACGGCACCGCATTGCCGCTTCCCAGGACAATCTTTCCGATATTGGCCGCCATCTCCCCAAATGTTGCGGTTGCCGCTGTAGGTACCCGTTTCGCAGTGATGGCTGCGGCAACCTGTGTTTTTCCATCACTGACAGATTTTTTTAGGTCTACCATATCCTCTGACAGACCGTTTACTGCCTCGTTGGTGGCGTTGATTTCTTTCGCCCCAAACTTATCTCCCTGACGGGTATACTCTGTTTCATCTACCGGAGTCACCGTTCCATCCCCGTTTTCATTCAGACGGATCTTTTTTTGTTCAAAAAGAGCATCCACAAAATCTGTTTTTAAAGCCATGTATTTACATCTCCTCCCAATGTCATTTCCAAGGTTGGCCTGCTGTCCATGCCCGACTGGATATTCAGGTACATTTTCAGGCAGGCGCTTTCAATCCGGTTCAGCTCCTCCCAGCCAATAAAGGGCTGATTCTCACTGTATGTCCGCTTTTCTCCGATCTCAAACGGATATGTGCCGGCGCAAATGTGATCCAGATTGTCCTCAAACCGGTTAATCTCATCGGCATAAAATCCATAGTCCTGATAAGTCTTGTCCTGCCCCATATCCTCAAAATCAAACTCCGGCCAGAGTTCCAAGGCCATGTTCCGGATCTCGTTAAGATTGCCCTTAATCCGGTTGTAATCCTGAATATTAAAAAAATCACTTGCCTGCCAGTCTGTTTTTGGCTGTTGCCACATAGCTCATGTCCCTCCTTGCCTTGATCGTTCCGGATAGTGCCCCATTATATTTCAACGTGTGGTCTGTCACGCGGATCAGAAGGTCCGGCACATACTTATTTTCCAAAAATGCAATGTCATTGGCGTCTATCCTCGGTTCTCCCCGATATTGCAGGTTATATTCCCGATCAGCCTTAAGATAATCACCAATCCAGTCCGCCAGATCAGCAGCATGGACTACATCCGATACCAACGGATTCTCCCATGTTTCCGTGCTTCCTGTGGGATTAATCTGGCGGCTGACCTTGGCTTGTGTTACCACATATTCCTTGCCACTTATTACAACCTCTGCCGCTCCTGTAACTCCTGTAAGAGCCACAGTTGCATAGTAAGCACTGCTTTCTATAATCGTTACTTCTTGCCCTTCTTGCGGCTCTGTGAGGGATGCTGATAATCCATAGGACGAGTTAGAAAAATAGAAAGTATACTGGTTATCCTGCGCTGTCAGGCTGATCGTTTCCCGGATCAGCTCCTGTACCTCGCCATCACCTTGGCTGTACAGAGTACGCAATACCTGCAACTCTTTCACACGGGGCAACTTGGTGCCTTCCGGCGTTTTCGTCAGCTCTACACCATACTCCAATACATAATCTGTGCTGTCCCCGAAAGCGATCTGATCCAGGATCACACGGTTATTAGGTGCCCCCTTCGTGAACTCAATCACCAGCTGGTCGAACTCCGGGAACTCATGGCTGATTACTGCTGTCTGTTCCAAATCTCTGACTTCGTAATCTTCCTGAAGTTCTCCGCTGTTGTATGAATGGAATATAGCAGTCTCCGGCCAGTTGCGTCCAAACATCAGCGTAACGCCAAAACACTTATATGCCGCTTCCATCGTAAGGGTAACGGTTGGGTTATTCTGAAAGGTTCCTTTTTCATCCGCTGCCCGATCAGAGACATATCCGGTATTAAGGTACGTTCCTCCATCAGACTGCCGTGGGAGGAAATACACTGCGCCGCCCGCCGTAGAATAATCCCGCCCTGTCAGTGCATACTCATCACGGGGGCCTGCATCCTTGCTTAATATCGTACTGACATGGGAAAAATACGCCTCATCCTCTGATGATGCGGACATCTCCGGCACAAAGCTGGATTTCAGATATATTTTTCCTGTCCGATCCTGATACAGGATACATCGGCCCGCATTGGCAATCAGCTGGAGCGCTTCCTTGTGGGCTACAACCGGGATGGGATTCCTTACAATCACTGTTTTAAGATAGGTATCCACTCCATATTCCCTTGGATCCACTCCGGCGTCCGTGAATACATCAACTGCCAGATTATACAGACTAATCCCTTCCGGATGATACTGTCCCCGGTAATAGGTACCGTCCATGCTGTCAAACCGGTCGGATGCGCTCAGGTTCAATTTCTCATCATCCGCAGACCACTCTTTCAGTGCCAGATTAATACCTGGAATCCATTCTATAGTCCCGTCGTCCAATTCCTGCCCGTACAGCGCCTCTATATCTTGTCCCAACTCAAAAAAGTTAACGCTGCTCTCATCGTTCTCCACATCAAAAGCCCGATCCTTATTACTGACCGTCAAACTAAAATCAATTGTGGGTAATTCCTCCGATATAGGACTGATATGCTCTTTTTTCGTGGCTGACAGAATTTTGCGGCTGTCAAAGTAAATGCCAATCCCCATAGTGATCTGGTTGATCCGGAACCGGCTCTGCCCGTTAACCATCCGGGACGGAGAGAACCGCAGGAAGGTAGCCCCCTCGAAGATCTCCTCGGTCACATAATGGCCGTCTGTATTGTCTGTTATCTCTACTGTATGATGATCGGACACAATGGAAAAATCAACCGGATATGCTTTCCCAAATTCTACCGTCAGTCCCTTAATATCATACTGAACCGGAAAACGGATCTCGATATCTCCCAGAAGCTTCTCCGTCACAAGTCCCTGATTGAGAACCACTGCATCTGCCTCATGGGGCAGGAAGTACATGGAGCCATCCACCTGCGTATAATCCTCATCACAGGTACCATACAACTCCTGTACCTTGTAATTGTCCATGGGTTTCTTAAGGTCGGAAAAATAAGTATACTGATCCGGATCTGGAATATATGCGGATGCCTGTGCCTCCTGATTGATAAGACCAATCGTAACACGCAGATGGGATAGAGGATTGCGCCATTTGCGGCGCATAACCTCTTTGTATTTGCTGCTTGCTGCCTGCATTATTCAATCACCCCGCAGTCTACCAGATTAACCTTGCAGTCCTTGTACATAGTCGGAAGCCCGTCTTCATCTTCTTCCCAGACCTTGGCCGTTCTATTTCCGGGATACATCCGCTCTGTTTTCCAGCCTCCTGTCTTCATATCCGGAAACTTGACAGTTACTACGAATTCGTCAAATTCCCGCAGGATACTTCCCCAAGTGGCAGCATCCAGATAAGACCACTGCAGGCCGTCTATCTTGTCCTGATCCCGTCCCACTCTCTGTCCTACAAACTCTCCCAGGGCGTTTTTGCCCTGGTTGACGTTGGTGGCAATGGTGAGACCCGGCCCCTGGTCATAAGAGGGGTATTTGTGCCCGTTGATATAGATTGCCATGCTGTTTCCTCCTTATGTTGGTCTGAGCTTGTAGCCGCTGCGCTTCTCCAGATCAGCCAGCTGCTTCTTGATTTCCCTGATATCCACATAGACGGTCAGATCCATCTGCTCGATTAACTCTATAATCTTTTGCAGAAGGTCTACCATAATAGCAAGGTACTGGTCGCTCATGCCGCTGCTGTTGCGTGATGCCATTGCAACCGCACGGTCTACCATCTCCTGCATCTTATCCTCAGGTGCCACAATCTCGCCATAGTGCCGGTTGTCACCAATCATGGCAAGCTGTGGCGTGTTGGCGCGGACAAAGCCGCCTTGTGCCAAACGCGGAAGGTTGATATTTGGAATATTAGGAATGAGATCTGCACCGATTCCAGGCACTTTATCCGCTACCTCATTCACAGCATCAATCATGGCGTTAATAGCATCAATAACGCGGTTTGCCATGCTCTCAACGCCGCTGATAATCATGTTGATGATGCCCTTTATATCTGCCCAGATGCCATCCCATATTTCCTTGGTTTTGCTTCTCACAGTATCCCATACGCCCGTGATCGCATCCCGCATGGCTGTGAATTTCTCATCTACAGCCGTTTTGATGGTATCCCAGAGGGTAGACAGGGTACTCTTGATTCCTTCCCAGATCTCTGAGGTGGTAGATTTAATGCTTTCCCAGATTGTGCTAATCGCATTTTTGATCGCAGTAAACAGGGCAGTTGCAAGGGATTTCAGCCAGTTCCAAATGGTGTTGAGCAGGGATTTTATGCCGTTCCAGATGGTGGTTGTAATATTGGAGATATTCGTCCATACTGCCTTTATGGTTGCGTATATCGTATTGACAGCTGCCGTAACAATGCCTTTTAAAATCTCCCATATACCAAGGAAAATTTCCTTAATTCCTTCCCAGGCCATTGTCCAGTCTGCGGTGAATACGCCTACTACAAACTCAATGACTCCGCTTAACAGCGTGATAAGCCCTTCGATAATTGGAGTAACAATCTCAATAAATCCGAAAACGGCTTCTACAATCGTTTGTAAAGCACCAGCAATTACAGGAGCCACATTGGCTATAAACCACTCAATAAACGGTTGCAGAGCACCTGTCCATAATTGAGTAATAGCATCCGCTACTTTTCCACCAAAATCCAGAAACTTATCAATGAGCGGGCTTAAATAATTGTCTTTGACTTCAACAAATTTATTCGATAAATTCTGTAATACTGGCAGAAAATACGCATTATAGACATTGAGCAGCAGAGTTCCTATCTCTGTAAATCCCTGCTTAAATGCTGCCATCGTGGGAGCTACATGACTATCATATGTGGCCCTGACTTTTTCAAACGTCTCAGAAATAAGGTCTTTTATTGCGGAAAATACAGGCTCTATTGCTCCAAACGTGTCCTCCAGCGTACCTCTGATGTAGTCCGCATTTTCCACGAATGGCGCCGCAATAATATCCAGAATATCCGCAGCAAATGCTCCTGCCAATTCCGAAACGCCCATAAAGGATTCCGAAAAAATCCCTATAACATCAGCAGTGATCTGCTTTGCGCTGTCACTTCGGAAAGCTGAGAAGATAGTATTAACAGCCTTGGAAAAATCACCTGCAATCTGAGCAACATGGGAACCGATATCAAACATAGATACCAGATATTCCCTGATCCGCTCTGCATTCTGCTGCAAATACAAACTGATGCCGCCCAGAAGATTGTCCGCTATGGTTGTGCCGATTCCGGCTACAGATCCGGCGATCTGACCCAGACTATAAGAAAACTGATCCGCAAAGGAATTTGCAGCTGTCAGCACATCTGGAGCCGTAAATATCGCCCCAAGGCTCTGCTTAATCCGATCAACCGATGCAAGGATGCTGTCAAATACTGATGTGTCCCCAAAGCCATCCCAAAAGCCCGCTGTAAACAGGTCTTTAAGCTCCTTAGCCCTGTCGATCAGCGCCTGGTACTTGCTGTCCATGGCATCCAGAGCAGATGTGCCAGCCGTCCCTATATCGAACTGGTCTACATCATATCCGCCTGCAGCTCCTCCGCCCGATCCACCTCCATCGGTTCCAGTGTCAGGGTTAATGATATTCAGCTCATCAATCCCTGTAGTGACACTCTTCATGTCCTTGGCAGCCTTCTTAGCAGCGCTTCCCGCTCCGCCTGCAGCTGCATTAGCCTTGTCCGCAGACTGTGCCACATCTTCCATTCCTGCGGCCGCTGCACTGGTTCCACCGCCAGATGATCCCTTTCCGGTAATCATTTCCGTAAAGGCTTTGAAGGCATTAGCCAGGCTCATCAGCTTACTGATAATGGTATTGATTACCTTAATAACCGGGGTCAGGACATTAATCAATCCCTGTCCGATGGTGGCTTTCAACGAATCAAACTGGAGCTGTAAGACCCTTACCTGATTCGCCCATCCGTCAGAAGTCCGGATAAAATCACCAGAGGCGACGGAAAGCTGATCCTGCACAAACTTATACCGCAGGGCCACCTTCTCCATCTCGGACATCTTCGCTGTGGTCTTGCTGTACCCATTCGCCAGAGCATAAGCATCAAGGGCACTCTGGGTCATAACCACGCCCAGATCCTTTAAGGTTTCTGTTTCGCCCGTAAATACCGATTTTAGTTTAGTGTAAGCTTCGTCCTGACTGATATTATAGAAAGAGGCCACATCCCCCGCCAATCCGGTAAGGGTTGTAGCCATCTCATAAGCAGCCTGTTCACTGAATCCAAATGATTTTGCCATGGCTCCGGATGTACCGGCGAACTTCTTCGCCATGGTTTCGGACAAGCCAAAAGAAGCCGCTGCATTCTTGGCGAAATTATCCACCTGTTTGGACATCTGGGGAAACGTTACGTCCACCACGTTCTGGACTTCCTGGAGGTCAGATCCCAGGCGTAAGCAATCAGCTCCAAAGTCAATCAGTTTTTTTGCGGAAAACGCCGCACCTAAGGCAAACCCTATCTTTTTAAGCGCTGGCCCCAGTGCACCAGTAAGCTCTCCAGAGGTTTCTTTTGCCTGTGATCCGATACCTCGTACGCTCTTTTTAACCTTTTCGGAGGATGACTTGCTATTCCGTTCAATCTCTGACCATGCTTTTTTCATGGCTTCCGATTGGCTCATTCCCTGCTTCCGATAAATCCAGGCAACAGAGGAAGCCTTTGATTTTGCACTTTTTTCGCTATTCCTTAAAATAGCTTCTATTTTCTGTCGGGTTTCATCAGCGGAAGCATCCACTTTTCTGAAAGCTCCGGCCATCTCGTCGCATGACCTCTGGCATTTTTGTGCTGACTTTGAAAAGGCTTTTTCAAAATCCGCCTTTACTTTCCGAGATGTATTGTCTATTGCTGTCTTGATTTTTCCTAATTCCAGCGATATGTCAAAACTAATGGATGCATCAGCTGCCATATGTACCACCTGCCTCTATCTGTTACTCAGACATCGGCACATAATGGCACTACTTGTCCGGCTGTATATCTACCTCGAACTCCTTCTTGCAATCCCGGCCCTTACATCGTACAAAAATCCCTTTTGCACAGGCGTCAGGATCATAATAAATAGGCATCCGGTATCCGCAGTATGGACACCGGATCTGCTTTCTTACTTTTTCAATTTCCGCCACCTCCTACTAACCGCACATGGCTGCAAACATATTTTCCAGCTCTGCCATGCTCTGCTCAAAGGTTTTCTCGTCCATGGTTTCAGCCCCTCGGTTCCTCCATTCGTCATAGATCCGGCGCTGATCCTTTGAGAAGTGCTTGATAACATCCTTATCCGTTTCGGATCGGATTGCTACTACGCGCCCCAAAGCGGTCTCCGGAGATAAGCCGGCAATCAGCGCCTTAAATTCATCCCAGGAGACTGATTCAAACTCTTTCGTCCTGATTCTTAACCCGTACTGCGACAGGAAACTGGATACAATCAGATCCCAGTCCTCAAACAGATCGTAGTACGGGTCACTGCTCTCCCGGTTTGTTGTCTTCTCCCAGAACCAGATTAAAGGCTTCCTGTACCACAATAATCAGGTCATTAAAGCTTAACTTCAATTCCTTTTCGATCACATCCCTTGACGCCTGAGGAAAGACAAGCTCATAAGCGCCAATGGTTTCTCCTGTTCCCGGATCATCACCAGACATAATTCCCATCACCTTAAGCATAGTCGGGGCATCTGCATTAACTTCCAATTCCCTTCCCTTGATTACAAGGCAGGGATTCTCATCAAAGCTTAATCTTTCTGTAATATCTACTCTTCTTGACATTCTTTCTTCCTCCTTCTGTTCAGCCGCCAATTCCCGGAGCTGGTGTAAATTCCGGCTTGCCATAACACGTTACCTCAAATTCAAGGGTGTCAATATTCGTGGTATCCCCGCCTCCGGGTGTGGTTACGTTGACAACTACGGTACAGGCCAGCTTTGCCCCGGATACCATGACCCACTCAAATTTTGTCATAACATCCTGCCCGAATTTCCATGCAAGTCCTGCAATGTAGTCATTTCCAGGATCCCCCACGGATCTCTTGCCCTTAAAAGCAAATGACAGCTTCTTTCCTGTCATAGCCGACTTAGCCCAGCCTTTTGCATCCATGGCGTACCATTCCTCTACCGTTCCATCAATGGATGGAGCAAAATTTTCAAGGTCTGCTGGCATCACCATATCCTCATCCGAACTGGTCACGCCTTTGGTTCCGAATTTAAACTCATTGTTGTGTACCGGATAGACTTTAGCTTCTCCTGCCATTTCTTACCCTCACTTTCTCTGATATACAAAATCCAGCCAGATTACATACTCGTATACCCCGTTATCATCTGTACCTACCGGCTGTGGTTCTGGTACCTTAAGGCTGATCTGATTAACATGGGTATCGCCTATCATCGGGCTGGATACGTTTCTAAGTTTCTCAAATAATTCATAGGCCGCCTGTTCTGAGGCCCCTACATCCTTATCCCAGTGAATCAACAGGGATATGCGGCGAATATCATAGGAACTGTACTGTGGGCCTCCCAGAGCCGTCACAGGCTGTCCAGAAGCTTTTCGGGGATATACGCCTATGGAATGCTCCCTCTTGTTGTCCATCTTGCCGATGTACACCATGTTGTACTCCCCAAGACCGGCTATGTATCCTCTGATATCATCTAAGGTCAGCATCACACACCACCTGCCTTTTTATAATTCTCCTTAAAAGCTTTAGGAACAAAATCCGCCTTACTTCCTCCGGGCAGCCAATCTTCAAACCAATGTCCCTTTGCATTAGGGTTTTCATCTGTCTGGAAGTTGTATTCCGGATGGTAGTACAGCCTCCGGGCATATGGTGTGCTTGTTACCAGTAATACCTTCCCCTGAGAAGATTCGCTGTAATCAACAAAGGTAGCGTCTCCCTGCAAATGGCCTGTATCAAACGGCATGACCTGTGCCTGTACTACCTCTGTATGCAGGTCCTCACCAGTCTTCTTCAAGGCTGCCACTGCCGCCTGTGTAAGTTCATTGATCCGCGCCATATTCAATTTGACGGAAGATTTCACCTGCATCAGATCACCTCCAGCCGGCAATAATTGACCGTCCCGTCCGGATTCCGAGCTTTACTTCCCCGATTGATCCGACGTACTTCACCGAACACCGTCACTGTACCACCGCTTAAGGAAGGCCAGTCCGGGGCGATATCCCCAGGAAACAGGGCTGTACCTGTGATCTGTACCAGCTTCTTTTCATCCGTCCACACCGTTTTAGCTCCATCCTGAAAATTGCCTAGAAGGTCAAGATCCAGAACCTTCTCCGGCTGTCCGTATTCGTCTGTCCCCTCAGATTCCAGATGCACATGGATTTCCGTCTTGCAGAGCCGTTTTGGAACTAAACATGGATATTTCATCGTCTCACCTCGCTAAACGGCAGCACAGCCCTGTCTGGCACAGCAAAGCATACACATCTCTCTTCATGGCAACTCCCTGTTCTGTATACACATTCCAGGAGCTGCCAAATTGAGCAGATACGCCGTTGATACTGTAGCTTTGCAGGATCGTGCTGATCTCGTCCGCATTTTCGTATTCAAAATCCGCCTGCTGGCAGACCACTTCCCGGATTAAATCCTGCTGAAACGGTGTAAGATTGGAAATTCCCCGGCCCACAATCCGGTTGAAGGTCAGGGAATCAATATGGCGGGATGCCTGTCGGAGAGCGCCAGAAAGCTTATCCTCCGGGATCAGGCTCCCGCCATACTCATGCAAATAAAAATCAGATGCAGCGTATGGCTCATATGCCATATCACCCACCTGCTTTCTTGGACGGTGCCTTTTTACTGGGTTCTTTGGACGGTTTGGGTTCTTCCATATTTTCAGGTTCGCCCTCATGTTCAGATGCTCCCGCATCCCCAGTCTCTTCCACTGTATAACCGTGTTTCCTGAACCAATCTAACAGATATGGATCATCCGTTTCCCCTACTCCGCCGCAAAATGGCACGGATGCTGATACTCCGGTATAATCTTTGTTGGGGCTATACACCTTCATGCCTTATACCTCCTACTATTTCACTTTAATGTTACGGAATACACCTGCCGCCTTGGATGCTTTCAGCGCAATGGCTGCATTCATTTCCACTTCACCTTTCTTTACGGCTCCGGCGGTAGAAAAATCAGGAAGCCAGGTCTGGACAGGGGCCACGCCTGCGAAAGAAACCGCGTGAAGTCCATCCATAGCCAGACGGGCTACATAAAGAGAGGTTGTTCCTGCATCGTCATCAATCCCGACCACCTCATCATTGGTACCAGGTTTTGTTTTCATGTCCACAAACGGGATACTGCCATAGTTCTCCACCTGGTTTCCCCAGTTATCCTTTGTTACCTGGTACATACTGGCACGTCTCGCGCAAGCACGGAGCTTGGAGATCAGTTTATTATTTCCCATGATGCAGGACGGAGTACCATCCAGACCGCCAAGGAACTCATCCAGCATATCCAGAAAATACTGGTAATTCTTAGTGATCATTTCGGAGGTAGACAGGTCAATGCTTCCTGCCTTGTTGTACTCTGTGCTGCTTCCTGTCAGCGCCTTATCCAGGCCATCAAAAGCTTTGGAATCTTTTCCTGTATCACCGTTGATGAATGTATCATTAAACAGTGACTGCGCTGCCTTGATCTTCTGAGCCTGCTGCAGCTCCACCTCGCTTACAATGCCTCCCATGCTTGCAATCACACGGTCAATCTCATAAGAACCGCCAAACACCTTAATTTCAACCGTGTGGCGCTCTTTGGTTACCTCTGACGGGGTGTATTCCTTGTTGATCTCACGGAACTGTGCGGTGGGCTGTGTCTTAAGACGGGTATAGCTGTAACTTGGCGTTGCTCCTCCGCCAGTCGGTGATACTGCATCATCAAATGGAATGTGCTCCAAAATCCAGTTGGATTTCTGGAATTCATCAATCACGCCCATCTGTAGGTCATCCTGCACATTCTTTTTTGCTTCTTCAAGTGTAATCGCCATTATTTTTTACTCTCCTTTCTCATCTGCGCCCATGCCTAATTTGGCTGCGATCGCTTCCTTCATCGTCATACGACCACCTTCTCCGCCACTGCCTCCATCCGTTTCCTTGGCTCCGATCGGGAAGAAGCCTTTCTTTGCAGCAGGCTTCTGCTCCGCCTTGAACAGGAATGGCTTACTTTCTTTCAAAGCCTTTACCTGCTCATCCAGACCGGTCACTTTTCCATCATCGCCAAGGATAAGCTTGTTTCTATCAACCAAACCGGCTACCAGATCGCTATCCTGCGCAGATGCAGAAATAGCCAGCTTAATGGCATTGGTCAGCTTAAGATCCGTAATCTCTTTCTGATGATCCAGATCCTTCTGCTTGATCTGATTCTGGAAGTCTGTGATCTGCTGGGTAAGCGCTGCATTGTCCCCGGCAGTCGTTTTTAATGCCTCCAGCTGGGTCTTGTAGTCATTGACGGATGTTTCCAGCTGTTTACGCTGCTGCTCTGTCTGGTCGTATGTGTCTTTTGCTACATACCCCTCCAGCTCCTTTTGGGATTCCTCTGCAGCCTTCTTGGCAAGAGATTTCTCAATGCCAAGGGCTTCAAACTGTTCCTGCGTCATTATGACACCTTCCTTTCTTCCGGTTCTTTAACGCCTGCCGAAAAAAGGCGAAAAAATAACACCCAGGCCCCCGCCTGCGTGTCTATGACTAATTTTATAACTTGCTATGACTTAATTTTTCCGCACCTCACACACCGCCTCACATACCCACCATAAGGGCCATGGCGGCGGCACCAGTGTTTACAATACTGATGGTGGCATCTACACTGCCGAAACCACTGAAATAATCGCTCTATCATCTGCCATATCTCCTTTATTTTTTGCTTATCCAGCATAACACAATGATCGTACAGCAAATAATCATTGTAATCTGTACGGATGTTGCCAAAATACCACCTCCCCTTCCTGTTGCGACGTCGCAACGCCCATTACATGGGATAACAGATATTCTCCCACTTCTTATAGGCATCAAAGTATAGCTCCTTCTTATCACCGTTATACGTCAGCTCATAATACATACCATCAGACACTGGCGTACTGAGCAGGGCCTTATGATTCTGGAGGCTCTTGCTGTACCAGACTACAAACACATCATTCACCGTCATAACCGGAGCTGTGTCTGTCTTATCCTTCTTCCGGTTGTAATACTCTGATACCTTAGTTTTACAGATATTTAAAAATTCCTGATTTCCCATTGTGATTCCTCCTTGATTTTGCGTACAAAAAACCACCGGCCATTACTGACTGGTGGTTTTAAATGCGTCCTTCTTTTTTCAGTTTTTCGATTTCCTCCGGTGTAAGTTTCCGAGGGTTGGTCGGCATTGCTACCCTATCCTGAAATGCCTTATAAGCCTCTTTTTCTTCCTTTGTCATCTTCATATAATCACCTGCAATTGAATTACATTTTCTTTCTTTGATATTACTCTAAAAATAGTTCCTTTGTCAAGTAGCAGTTCTCTTTGTTTGGGATACTTACTAATATCCTCAATATATGCTCCCCTACTCCCTTTAGGAATATAAATAACCACCTTATATGGCTTTTCCAGAGCTGCTCTTTTTGACACAGAAGTACTGATAAACTGTTCTTCTATGACTAAATCATTTACTTCAAATCCAGAATATAAATCCACATCCAAATTTCTGTATGCAATAACATCACGTTTAATTCTACTTTTATTCAGCGCACCGCTTATAATATCTGCATAGATTCTCAATTTTTTATCTTCCGGCAGATCTCCTCGTAACATAGCGTTTAACCTTTCAAAGAAACGATTCGGCTTTTTATCCCCAGAATTATATGTGTATTTCTGTATTGCGTACTTTTCATCTTCTGAAAGATTTTCTATCCATTCTTTTGAATCTTCTCTCAGAACATCAACTACTTTTTCCTTCGGTAAGGCTCTGAAATTTGCCAATGGACGTTTTGACTGAGCATATTCATGGCTATTCATACCTCCCGTTTTAAAATGTGCCCGCTTCCATTCCTTTGCTTTTATTCCATAACGCCTTTGATTCTCCGCATCCAGCGAATACTCAGCCAGCCGTTCGTACTTCTCTTCCTGCCGCTTCGCATACTGCTGTTTCTGTTCTGCTTCGTATTCCTGTCCGATAGCTTCCAATTCTTCTCTTGTCCATGTATCGTCCGCTGTGGAAATACCCGGAAAATAGGTTGTGTGGCTGTCCTTACAGCGTGGATGATACAGACCGCAGCTGATTGCATAACTCATCAGAGGATATTTCTTCCCAGTTTCCAGATCCACCCCGTCCTCAGGGCCGCCGCTCCACACATCATCGATCAGAACCTTCCCGCAAAACGGGAGACATTTGGGGCAGGGATTCCCACGCTTGTTGACAATTACCGTGGCTATTCCCCATTCCTGCCGCTTCTCTCCCTCGCCTTGCAGGTAAGCCCGCTTACTGGCTGTCCGGATTGCCATATCAGCATAATCAGCCAGCGTATGACGGGCTCCATTGATATACTGTACGCAGTTAAGGCCGCGGAATAACATATCCTTCGTAGCCATATCCACAGCCTTCTCATAGGTTCCTGCGCCTGTATTGGCGTATACCTGAGCGTTATAGATCGCCTGCCTGTAATCATCCTCTGCCTTGCGCAGGATCGCCGTCTCAGCCTTCTCCATATCGTGGATGGTAGCCTCGATCAGAGCTTCCAGCTTGTGGTCATTCAGGCGGAAAAACTCTCCTGCCATGCCCTTACTGATCTTCTTATCCGGAAACCCCTTTTTAATCGCCTCCAGGATTTTTATTTCCTGCTGCATATTCCCTGTCTCTCTGGCCTTTCGGATCAGAAGGTCAATTTCACCATTTATCTTCTGGAACTGCTTCCTGTACTTCTTCTGGTTGTTCCGCTTATACTTCTCCAAGGCCTTAAGCTGCTCAGTCTGCCACATAGACCATTCATAGCCCTCTTTTGTTTCCTCGGCCCTGTGGCGGTCCATGTTGCGTATCATGGAAGCGATCAGTTCATCCTCAATAGCCTTGAAAGCGGCTGTGATATCGTATTCCGTCAGAGGAATCACCTCCCATTTGCATATACCTTATACCCCGCCGCCTTGAATTGGCGAATCAGCTTTTTCAGCTGGGTAATGCTCTTGCAATGATCGAAGCGCATTTCTGCCTGCCCGTCCTTTTCAATAGCGTACACCCCAAAGGGAACCTGCTCACTTCCCAGCGCCAGAAGACTCTTGTACCGTTCCTGATTCACCGCCCAGACCTTTTTCCCTATTGTCACCACCATCTGATCTGCCTCCTTCTGTATTCAACTGAAAAGAACCGGCAGACTGATTGATCCCCGGCTCTTCCAGCTCTGCAATACCCTGTTCTGTTTTCAGGCGTTCCACCTCTGCGTCCTTTTCTTCCTGCGTCCAAGTATCTCCATACAGCTGATCCACAGAGGTTTCCAGGGACATTACGCCGTACTGTTTGGCTTTTCCCACTGTCTCTACTGTGGTACCAAAATCAGGAGAAGCGTATTCACCGAATTTTACTGTCGGCTCATACTCCCCTGGTGCTTTCCCACACATCAGATCATAACATTGTAATACCACCTGGATCAGCTCCGGAAGCGTCTCATTCAAAGCATCTACAATCTTATTCCGCACATGGAGTGTCACCTTTTCTTTCTCCCTCTGCGACTCGGCATTATCTGTCTTTTTGAGATCAATCCCCAGAGTAGACGGGGATATGATACCCTGCAACACCATGTCCAGAAAACTGGCGTAACTGCTGACATATGCCTCGTAGGAAATCTGTGGCTGGGAAATCTCCACCTGCTGATTGGATTTCTCTGCCATATTATCCCCGATAGCAATAAAATCATTGTCAAATGGATTGGCCGGAAGCATCTTTCCGTCAACCGGATCTCTTGGTATCAGATTCTCTGGTATGTAACGTTTAATACGTCCCATCCGGATCGCATCCATCCACTGGCTTATTACCTCGTCCAAACCATCCAGCACGTCCGTCTTCCCGTCAAATAACGCCTTTCCACGATGCTTATATTTGATTGATGAGAATATTTTGAGCGGGACTGCCAGCAGCAGATCTCCCTCTATCCCTATATCCATCAAGTGCGCCGTTTCCGGAAGCTGCTTTAAGGATACCTCCCGACCATAATCATCATACAGCCTGTACTTGATGTACCCGTATCCATAAGTTTCTTCCAACCGCAGTTCCTTGCTTCCGGATCTGTAACCTGTATAGAACTTAATCTCCTTAAGCCGGGAATGACTGTATACATAATTGACATTTTCCGCATCATAAAACTCAATGATCGGGTAAGGGCTGCACTCGTCTGCCGTAATCTTGAAAGCACCGTCTCCAGAAGCAAGCGTCCCGGAAATGCCCTCACCGATCACATTGTTAAGGTCGGCCCCGTCAAATATTTTTTTCCAGATTTCCTCGGTTTCCAGTTGCCCTTCTCCGAAGGTTACTGCATCCATATCAGCCAGAACAATATCCTTGTACCGGTCCACAACCGTAGACACGATTCCGCTGTGCATCTTACGAACGCTTCCCTGAGCTGTTGCCGCCCAAAATCTGGCTTTCTCTACATCCCAGCGGGCTGTCTTTTTAAAATACTGCTCCAGTTCCGCGCTGTCTCCCCGGTACCATAGCTTATTTCGGATCACATCTGCCAGAAACGTATGGGGTTCTATGATTACAACCTCTCTTTCTCTGGCTGGCTGGATCCGAAAGAGTTTTTTTACAAAATTCTGTATCCAATTCATCTGTTTCACCCCTTAAAAATCTTACTCTGATAGGGAATCCATGCATATTGCACGGAGTTAACCATATGATCGTTTCTGTCTTCTGGCACGTTGTCCTTATCTTCCATCCAGCTATAGGAATCAAGCTCTGCAATGTAATTTGTGCAGGTGTCCACCACATAAAAGCATGGCTCTATTTCTGCACTATCGTCATATGCCATCCATCCCAGCTGTGCGTTGATGCGGTCAATGATCTCCATCTGTTTCCATGCGTTATTAAGCGTATAGACGCATCCGTTCCGGCGCTTATATTTATTCCACTCCTGCATGGTTGCCTGATCTGCATTATCCAGGAAAGCATTCCTTGACAGGCCCCATTCTTTCTTGTTTCGGTCCAGAAAATCAACCAGATTCTGAACCGTATCAGATGGGGCAAGCGGCACTTCCAATGTGGCATTGTTATACACTTTTTCTGCCAGCACAATGCAACGTCCCTTATTCGTGATTCCAAGGAATGACATTGCTATTGTATCCGGAGATTTCTGAGAGTAAGACGTATCAACAGCAGCAGAAAAATACATGAAAAATTCCTTTTTTCTTGGCTCATCTGGATGCTGTATGAACTGTTTGGCCCATTCCTTACTTTTGGCATGGTGTGCTCGGTCAAAGTTGCTGAAGACCAATCCTGTAGCCTTCCCCCTCAGCCCCAGGATCTTATTCTTCCAGATTTTGGTACCCTTGGGCGTATTGGCTATGATCTTGTCTATCTTTTCTTTCGGCAGGCCAAGGTTATGGACAAAAGAAAAGAACCAATGCACCCAGCCGGGTTTTGGTTCTTCTTTCAGCTCGTTTCGGATTTCCTGTGGCGTTTCCTCTTCCCATTCCGGCAGAGGCCGGGAACAGTTGATATATTCCCTGTATACGTCCAGGTTTGGATCATCTGGATTGAGGGTTGCCATAAAGTAATCACACCGCATGGCAGCCTCACGGACAAAATCTATATCGGCTGTGTTGACCTCATCAATGTACAGACAGCCGTACTGACCACCAAGAGCCTTCTGCCACTTCTTTTTGTCGCCATATCCCATGACATATACAATCTTATCGCCCTGGGACGTGTGAAACAGAATGTGGGGGATCTTATCGTCCTTGGTACCGTTGCCGTTATATTCAGCAAGCACGCCGAAGTCGTCAATGATTCCCAAATCCTTGTTAATGATGTTCTTCTCGGCGGTACCTGTATCCTTAGCGGCTATGATGTGCAGCTTCTTGGGAGACTCTGCTACCTTAAGCATAAATTTAAACAGGCCTACCGTTGTCTTTCCGGCAGCTGTAGTGCCCTCCAAAAACTCCACAGGGGCATCACAGCGTAGGAAAGCCTTGTATTTTTCGGACAGTAACAGGCGTTCGGCGCTCATTATCCATCACCACCGTGCATCTGCTGGATCAGATCGTCCAGCTTGGTCTTTTCTGTTTCCAGAGTGCCAGATACCTCCAGCTTGTCCTTGAACATGCCAAGGTGGCGGCCTGCCAGATCTAACGCTTTTGTTTTATCCCAAAACTTGATTTCCCTTTCAATCCCCTCTCCCCCGTCTTTGGTCGGGAATCTCTTTACCTTGACTGATGCTACAGCTGCCAGGTCTTCCGGAAGTGCATCCTCTCGAATGGTAGCCTCATCAAAATTAACTACCTTCGCAGGATTTACCAAGGCAATACAGGCCAGCTCCGTCAAAATCCTGTCCTGATTGATACCTGTCCGGCGGGACCGCTCTGCCATGGCTGTTTTAATCGCGTCTGAAACTGAAGTTTTCTGAAGTAGCTGATATCCCATCTGTTCTGCATTGCTTGGCCTATATCCTGCCCGGATGGCGGCCTGCGTAGCATTCAGGTCAATCAGATATTCATCCACAAATAGTTTTTGTTTTGGCGTTAATGCCATCAGGCTCACCTCCATTCCGATATCTTGTGCTTATCCCCATGTTATCCACAATATGTTGATAAAAAGAAAAGCCCCTGCCGGAGCAGGAGCCTCTCCAAAGGAGAAAAATCATGCAA
>ERZ838827.1084-NODE-1084-length-23748-cov-9.875280_pt1 | contig 23748 bp, 18 predicted proteins | sample MGYA00519881_ERZ838827 | MGnify/ENA primary metagenome ERZ838827 (study PRJEB31850, sample SAMEA3708842) | human gut metagenome | biome: human gut; feature: human-associated habitat; material: faeces | place: China | collected 2014 ...
AGCTGTAATATAACACTTATTATTAGCAATGTCAAGAGGTGAGTGCTAATTTTTTTGTGAAGAATTTGTGAAGCCTTGATTTTACGGGCTTCACATGGATTTTTCACTTACTTTCGCACTCGATTTTCTTGATTTGACCACATTTTTACCACAAATTCTTGGAAAAATATATTCATCTGATTTTCTTACCACATTTTACGACAACGACTTATGGTTTATACCACAGCAGGTACGGTTTCTGGCAGGTTCATTTTAGACATCTCGTTCTCCACATGAGACTTTTCTGCAATATGATTGTAGACATTCATTGTAATCTGTGCATCCGAATGGCCCATGACATACTGCATAACTTTAGGATTGACATTGTTCTCACCCAGTCTGGTACATCCCGTATGACGAAGGGTATGCGATGAAATAGGCGGCATCAGCTCCGGCTCTCGCTTCTCTTCTTCTGCCAGTTTGCTTTCTTTCTTATTATAGGCATTGACAATGTTTTTCAGAAAGCTGTTCACTCCCGCCGGCATGATCGGACGTCCATGCTTTGTATTGAAGATGAATCCACTGCGTCCACCAATCTCCACATTACTCTGTAAACCAAGCATTAGGTTCAGTTCTCTCTGCTTACGGAACGCATCATATACCATCTGTGTCATAGGAATATCTCTGATTCCTGCATCCGTTTTGGTTTCTGAATCATGGAAACAATATCCTTCTTCACCTTCATAATATACAAGCTGTCCACCTACATGGATCTCCCGATTCTTCATATCCACATCTGACCAGGTTAATCCAATGGTTTCACTCACTCTCAGGCAAGCCCCAAACATAACCTGCATCATTGGAAGATGAGGCTTATACACATTACTCTGTTCAACAAACTTCAGAAGTTTTTCCTGCTGTTCCAGTGTCAGTGCTTCTTTCTCCTTTGCCGGAGCCCCATAATCTCCAAGTGTTCCTGTTACCGGATTCTTGCGGATAATCCCATCTTCCACTGCCAGTTCAAAACTAGGATTCAATAAGCCATAAAGACCTTTGATCGTACTGTGTGCCAGTCCTTCATCTGACAATGCGGAAAAGAACGTCCTTACGTGAGATGTCTTAAAATCTACAACACGAATGTTTCCCAAAGTATTTCGTATCCGGTAGTCCCACATACGGATATAATTCTTTTTCGTTCTTTCCTTGATATTCTTTGTTGCCATGTATCGCTCAAACAACGTATTTACAGTCAGCTTCTTGACTGATGCGTCTGTAATAAGCAGATCATCCATATCCTTATTGATCTTCTTTTCCATTTCTCGCAGACTCGCCAGATCAGCTGCATAAATCGAATTACGCTTTCCGGTAATTTCATCCTTGTAGCGATACTCATAACGTCCATCCGGACGCTGGTATTCACCTGTTTTTAAATTTCTTCCTTTATTATCTTTTCTTGCCATATCAATCATTCCTTTCACTTCATTTTTCGTTATTCGGAATGATTTTTGTCCTGTCGGTATCAGTCATTTACTGTCTGATATCTGCTCACAGATTAACATAATATTTTATGATTTCCAAGGGTGGATTCCTGCAAAATGCTAATTTTTATTTGCCTTTTTTACAGGAATACTTTTCACTTTTCATTCCGAAGGAAAGTTGTTGTATTTTATCTTCTTATCTTTCATTACACTGCCATTGCATCAAGATATTTTTTTATCTTATCCACGTTATAGAGAACACGTCTTCCAACAATCACTCTTGCTTCTGCATAATCTGCAATTTTCTTTGCAGTTACTTCTCCGCAGGATAACATTGCCATTAATCCTTCAATATCTACCGCCAGACGATTCTCAATCTTATACTCTGTTGTTTTTCTCATGATGCACATACCTCCTTTCCTCCGTATTCTTCTGCATCACCTCCCAGACAGCGGTTATGCCCGTTGTCAGTACACTCTACTTTTTGTTTAGACTTCTTACAATGATTTTCCATTCCGTTCGGCGTGTTGGCTTCCATTTGTACACCTGCTGTCAATGTTACAATCAACCTCTATCAGAATTATTCTGAATGTCGGCAGCTTCTTTCCAAACATACCGACCGTTTCCGGAGTATCTTCAACGCTCCCCATAAAAAGCTATGGATCTTGGCATCTGTGTTAGCTACATTTTCTATAAAGGAAAATATGGTGTACAGCTCATTCAATTTTCAAGGTACAAGAAGGATTTTAAATATCCCCTCATCTATACAGCCCTGTGAGGATAAAATGTTATTCGATTTTTGGAATTTTAAAAAATCCTTTCACTAATAAAGTCCGACAGAAGCGATTTACCAACCTGCTTTTGCGATAATTCACAAAATATTTACATTTCAGCTTTCACTTTCGCTTTAATGCGAACTTTATTGTTCTGTCATTATAATTCGCTTTAATGTTAATGTCAAGTATTTCATTCGCTTAGTTGCGAATGTTTCTGTTTACATTCTGAGATTTTGATAGTAAAATGGAATTATCAAATAGAAAGCAGGAAATCTGATATGACAATTGGTGATAAAATAAAAAAAATCCGGACATTCCGGAATATGACACAGGCAGAACTCGGTGCAGCTCTTGGCTGGGGCGATAAAGGTGCAAACCGCCTTGCCCAATATGAAACTAATTACCGGGTTCCCCGTAAAGATCTGGTTACTGAAATGGCTAAGATTTTGGATGTGAATCCACTGACACTGCATGAGCCAACTACGATGAATGCTTCTGAACTGATGGAAATCCTGTTCTGGATTGACGAATTTAATCCTGGCATGATTAATCTCTTTCAATTAGAGACTTATCCAAGCGAAAAATCAAATTCCAGTGGCGATACCGCTATCCGCTACCATGATTCTGATAGTTGGCCTGCTCATCCGCCTATTGGTATGTGGTTTAATTATGGGATTCTCAATGATTTTCTAAAAGAATGGACACTTAGAAAAGAAGAACTGACATCTGGTGCGATTACCAGAGATGAATATTTTGAATGGAAAATCAACTGGCCACAGACCTGTGATGATTGTGGTAAACGGGAACCGTCGAAACAGTGGCTGAAATCAAGCGAGTAGAGCTTAGTGAAACTTAGCAAAACTTAAATTTATTATATTTTTTTCTTTTTACTCAAGGAAAAGGCACTGAAAAACCGATAATCCATTGTTTTCAGTGCCTTTTTTGCATATTTTTCTATTAAGATTCTCTCACATGCTTATATAAGTGAAACTTAGCGAAACTTAAATTATGCCCAATATGGAATGTACTTTTTATATCTTGGTGCTGTATCCGGGTCCATTACTTTAATATATCCACCTTCGACAGCACTGGTAAGAAGTCTTGATGCCTTGGCCTTCTCTTTTTCTCCCAGACCAAATATTTTTCGAATATCTGAATTAGAAATACCTTCAAAATTGACATATGCTAGACACGCCTGCATATAGCAAGTCCGCATCCGATCTTCTTTGGTAGTTAATTCAAATGGTACTTTTGCAAACAATATTGCTTTTGTGAATTGGTTATTCTGATTTTCAATTCTCGGAGCAAGCAGCTCATTTTTACCGGTTGCTTCAACAATCTTATCATAACCACTGCCACGCTCCTCACAAATACCACATTTGTGCATAAATCCGGCAATGTTTTCATTTCTGGATACTGGCACCGAATCTACAATTCTTTCGATTGCCACCAATGGTGCTCCGGCATTTGAAAACTCGATTCGATTTTTAAACACCTCCACCATTGGATTCGTTCCCCTTTGCTGAAGATCCTGATGTATCATAGCATTTGCCAGCAACTCACGGATAGCGATTTCTGGAAAACTGACAACAGATTTTCTCGTAGTTTCCACAATGACTTCTTCTTGCGGAATAATTGTCATAATATACTGCACGATTTCTTCATGTGAAAATGCATAACCTGCACAAAATTCCTTTTCTCTTATAGCATCCAATCTGGAATTTTCCTTGTACCAAATAACTCGAACCGATCTCCTATGCAAAGATTCGAATTTTTTCAAATCTTTTGCAATCATCAAAGCACCCATATTCGTGATATCCCATGTCCCGGCATCATTTTTCATAATAAATTTTTCATGTTGCAGGTCTTCTAGTACCTTATCTCGATTTCTCGGAATCGGCATTTCAAGTTTGTCATAATATTTAGAATAATCCAGTAATGACACCATTTCATCCTCATTCAGATTTCCCATCGCAATTCGCAATTCATATGGTGTGGAATCAAATGTTCTCCACAATTCTCTTTCTTTATCCGGATACTCTTTTAAGTTCTTTTTATTTGTTCCAATTCTTATATACTCCCCACCAGCGAACTGTACCGGCTGTTTTTCTGCACAAGGAATCTCCATCAGCACAACCATTCCTTCATCCATCGGAACCTCAAAAAATCGGAAATTAATTCTTGGTGAAAGCATCCTGGAAAGCCATGCTTCCAATTCTTCATTTCCCTTTTTCATTTTGCGATACTGAAATTCAGTGCCTACAATTTTGTGCGTTGCATCATCCATACCCCAAACAAGATATGCTTTTGGTCGTTCGCATAATGCTGCTGAATTGCTCAAAGCAGAAATATATTCACCAATCATCTGTGGCTGTTTATTATTACATTTAAATTCTACCCACTCAGTCTCATCCGGAAGTTTTGCAAGTTCCCGGACAAGGCTTTGCAGATATTCTATTGATCGTATTGCCATAAAATCACCCTCTAACTTTGCAATTAACACTATTTTGAAAGAATATCTCGAAAATTAGCATAAACCATCTTAATAATGTCTGGTTCATTATAATATCGTGCAACTAACTCGTATATTTTTATTAAGTTGTTAAATGTGTACTTTTTTCCATCAATTTTTGTAAACGGTCCATCACTTTCAATTAATACTCTTGTTTTTGGTATCAAATACAATTTTTCTTTATTCTTTTCATTTGTTACCATGTTAGAATTAAGTGAAAAATAACATCCTATATCCACTAATTGTTGCAATTGCTCTCCGTTTCCATTAAACCAATGAATAATGCACCTACGAGGACGATATTTTTTCAAAATAGATATTGCTTCTTCCTCCGCTCTTCTAAGATGCACAGACATTAATTTATCCTTTTCTGCACACACTCTTACAATTTGCTCAAAATACATACATTGTTTATTACGCGAAATATAACTTTGTCTTGAAAAATCAAGTCCTATTTCTCCTACATAATTAGTTGTATTTACCAATTGCATAAAATCATAAAAATCCGCATCTTTCAGTGATACATCCTGTGGATGGAATCCAAGTGCAAATTTCAAATATTTTGTTTCCGGATATATGCGTTTACAGGATATATATACTCCAGGCGAATTCGTCATGCACAATGTATATTGTTTTCTTTCATTTATTCCGTCATATATTTTCTGATGCTCTTTGTAATAATCCAGATGAAAGTGTGTATCAATAAGGTGTTGAATCATAATCCCAGATACTCCTTCATTCTCTGATCTGCGGAAAAAAGTTGTACTAAATCCTCTATACTTTTCTTGTATAATGATAAAAATTTTTCAACTTCCTCTTCTGTTAATTCTCCTACGCATCTAATATATCTTTTTAATTCTTTATCCGAAGAATGTTTACAACGATAGATACTTCCAAGCACCGCTCTTAAATCTGCACTCTTCTCACTTTCTTCATATTCTATCAAAAAATCATAAGCTTCTCCCTGATAAGAATATTTTTTTATCTCATCTATGTCCAAAAGTGAACTTTTGCGTATCAAACACGGATAACAGTATCCACAGTTTACAGGATATTCTTTAGAGCCCTTTTTATTATATCTTGCTAAACAAGGATGTGAGCATGAAATTGTATCTGCATAACAGCTTTTAAATGCATCTGTATCTTTAACTTGTCCTACAATCTCTCTCTTTGTATTGTACGCGAAAAAATTGGTAATAGTATTCTTTATTCCTACCTTTTCTAAGATATCATTAAATTGTCTTAAAAAGTACGGATGAGTAGTTCTTGTGCTGCAAGTCCCTTTTCTTCCTCCCGTTAATGGAATATTGAGTCCGATAAATCCATTTTCTGGAATATAAACCGGTACATTTTCTCCCAAAATACCAGCCACACTAAGTGCTGCACATAAAAACAGTAATGATCTGCCACGAGAGGTATTTTCACTCCCCTTTAATATTCCTTCTTTTTCACTTATAGGAGCTCTGGAATTTGCTGTAAAACTAATAAATTTAACGAATTGTTCTGGATAAAGATCCTGAAAAGTCCTGGCAAATAAATTCTGTCTTTTTGCAAGTTTAGGATATTCATTGTGTCCGATTAGACAAGGAGACTCCCCTTGTTCTAACAGTTTAATCGCACCACAAAAAGAATCCAATCCTCCAGAAAACAAGCATACACAATTACAGTTTTGAACATTCAAATGAATTCTATTTGCATGTTCCCTATAACTATATATTATCTCACTTTTTCTAAATGTAATATGCCAATGATCCCCTGTCAAAAATCCCAGTATGTTTTCCCATTGCAATTCCGTACGCTTCCATTTCTCATATTCTAATACTGGAATAGATACGCTTATCTCTCTAGTCCAACAGTCTTTAAATTTTCTTCTGGACACTCTTTTATCCAAAGCAAAAATACTCAAACCTATTATGAACAAATCTTCGTATATTGTAGAAATCTGCAGTTGATCCATTCGGTACCAGCTATCCGTTATGTTGGTAAAAATCGTACTATATTTTTTTCGGTTAATTGAAAAGACATATGCATCTTTCCATTCAGCATCTGGTTTTTTCTCTTGTTCTTTATCAATCCAAAACTGCATCCTTAATCCTCCCCATAATACTTTTCAAATACAGATAAGGCATCGCTTAATGCATCCTCCACAATTTGTGATGTTCCCATGTTAGAAAAATCAACCGATTTCAAATTATCCAAGTTCAAATCACCGTCAATACTGTTTTCTATATATTCATGCATGTCATTTAAAATTGCAGATGTTTGTGCAGGTGTTTTCCCTTTGGATATTTTTTCTTCATATCGAAAATCAAAGTTTTCTTTTATGTATTCTTTCAACATTTCCTTCAGTAATATATCAACTGAAACATTCCCTATATCCGCAATATCTTCTATTTCTAAATTCTCCATAGCCTGTGACAATGCATCCGCTGCCATATTATCTTCTACCGATGCACCATAATTTGTAAATTCATGAAGTAATTCTGTCCAAACAACTTCTGACGATTTTCCAATAAGATCTTCACGATGATACTCACGTAATGCATTATCTATGCCTCCAGAGGCAACCTTTTGTGCAAAACCTAAGACTCCTGCTGCCGCCGATTGAAAACTACCACCTGTCGACATATCTTTTTTCATTGCGGTTGCATATTTACTGGCCGCTTTTGCTTTAGAATCAAAGTCTCTATTATTTATAAAGGCCGTCACTGCTCTTTTTGCGGTTGACCAATGCGGTGTTGTTGGTGCTATATATCCTTTTGATGTACCCATATTAGCTTTCCCTCTGCTCTTTTATTTCTGTAATCTGCTCGTCTGTTAACGTTCCTCTTTTTACCATGTTTTCTAATACAGTATTCATATTTTCCATATCACTATTATACATTGTTCTTAATGCAGCCATATCACCTGCTTTAATAGGAACTGTTGATTTCCCAATTGCATCCACTATTTTTCCTTTATATGCATCAAAATTCAAAAACAAATCTCTTACAACAAAAAATTTCATTTCACCTTTTTCGATTTTAGATGCAACAACCTTAAATGTATCCGCAATTTCTTCTGCACTCAATTTTTTCATATCTTTTATAATAGCCACCATTTGACCAGATTTAGCTCGTCCAATTCTTTCTAAAATTTCTTTCGTATTTTTACTGAATCCAGACTCGTCAATACTAAATCTTTTCAAATTTTCTCTTGTCAAATAAAAATATTTTTCCAATCGATATTTTTCTAATTCAACAGGTTTGCATTCTAGCCACTTTTTTATTTGTGCTGTGTTCCACGGATTCTGAGCATCAACCTTTCCTTCCTTCACTTTTGTTCGAATTTCCTTAAATTCTTTATTTTCAGTATCAAATTCTTTATTCCATTCATTCAATTGTATAAACAAGTCATTATCCAGCTTTTGCAGCACTAATAATTTAGCTAAAATGGAAATATCAATTTCATCACCATAATAAATTTTTGCCAACTGGCGTTTGGTAATAAATGTGTTCAAAAAACGTTTTGCCTGGCGTGGATTGCCTTTCAATGTAGAAGCAACAATTTCCCTTATTTCATCAATAATTTTCGCCGTTTCTTTAAAAGCTGTTTTTCCCCCATCCTGCCAATTCAACCCTAACTCATCAATCAACTTATTAATTTCTTCTAATGTAATTACATCCCCAGAAATTGTTCTTTTTTCTTCAAATATCTTATCTATTAGATGCTTAAAACTCTCTTGTTCCAAATAGCTTTGTGTGACCAGTAATAATAGATAATTTTGTATATCCTTTGCCGATAACTCCGGAATATATATTGGCAGTTGAATAATTTTTTCAATGTATTCTTTGTCCAGTTCTACATCAAATCCATTCATTGGTGGATACTTTTCACGGATAGAGTACTTTATAACATTTTCATCTGCAGCAATAATAAATGTTGTCCTGTCAACAGACAAGAATAGTTTAATTACTTCCAATATTTCAATTATTCGTTCTGGACGACATCTGTCTAAATCATCTATCATTACAACTACATTTTTAATATCGTCACTTTTCAATGCATCAGAAAATTCCTCTCTAAATTTTCTGATATTGTTTATCGTGCTTTCATCATTTGATACATCTTCCTCTTTCCAATATTCATCTTTTAATGATTGTATGGAATTTGCTGCATTTTTGACTGTATTTCCAATTTCTTCAGCACTTCCCGTTACATTTAACAACATAGGCAATGGATTTCCTGTGGCCACGCTTGCAACTACAGGTGCAAGCGTGGATATTGCTTTTGTTCCTAACTTAAACCAGTCAACTCTTTTTATTAATTTTCCCAATTTCTTTTTAGTTTCTTCTACAGGAACTTCTTCTTTAAGTTCCTGTAATAAAGCCTCCATAATTGCGGTTTTAGCATCGTCATATGATTCAAACATCCATGCATTAATAGTTACACAAATAATTCCGTCCTGACTCTTAAGTTTTTCACCTATTAACTTCAATAAGGTTGATTTTCCTGCTCCCCATAATCCAAACACACCGACTGTCAATGGATTATATTGTTCATTTTTTGCAATATCGGCAATTATTCTTGCATACGGCTCATAAAATAAAATATCAATATCTGACGCATTATCTAGCCACATAAAAACCCTCCCTTGCCTTTTCATACCATCATAGTTTCTTTTTTACTTTCCATATTTAGCTGGTTCTTCCGCCACCATTTGAACCTGCTCATCTCGTTCAACTTTCCGGTAGTCCACGGTCTTTTTAGAACGCATTTCCCTATAAATCACCCCTGCTAACGCACTCATTACAGCATCGTACTTGCTTTTGTCCTCAAACAGTGATCCATAACTGTCCTGGGCCTCCATATAGCTTTCCATTGCTGCATTTCCAAACGCTGATGGAAAAATACTTTCTGTAAATATTCTTGGATCAGAAGTGCGAGCCGAACTTTCCAGTTTATCATCTGCAATCAATTTATCATGCAAAGCACCCAGCATTACCCGATCACCTTCTGAAAACTGCCCTTTATACTTTTCATTAATCTTGTCCAATATTTCATCCAATGTGCTTTTCTGTCTGTTTCCCTGTACTCCCTGTTTCTTGGAAGGAACATACTGACCATCAACTTTCTCCAGTGTTATTGCACCTTCGAATGTTTTCTGCAGCTTATAATATTCCAGTTTCAATTTTCCATCCAGATCAACTGGCTCTTCTTTTTCTTCTGGAAGCAGTCCAATCAGATAACTCAGAAACAAATATTCTTTATGCATATCTTCATCAAACATGCGAACTACCTGTGTAATATAGCTGTACCATCGGATCAACTTTCTTACCAGTCTTCTGAATTGATATCGTTCTTCCGGATTCTTCAAATTGTATCTGTCTGCTATCGGTTTCAACACACTCGTCATTTTTCCCATAGCAGTTGCATCTTGTCTTCCCGGATGATTCCATACGTCTATAAAAGCATTAATATCATTCTCATTATAAATCGCATAATCCAAAAGCTCTTTTTCTGTCTGGTAAATCAAATCCACATTTACTTCCTGCTCAAGACTTGTCTCCTGATAAAATGGTTGAAATGCTTCTAGAATATCCTCTTTTTTATTTGCGAAATCCAACACAAATGTATCTACTTTTCCAGGGCAGGTACGGTTCAAACGTGATAATGTCTGCACAGCCTTTACATTTTTCAGTTTTTTGTCCACAATCATAGTATGTAACAAAGGCTCATCGAATCCCGTCTGATATTTTTCTGCAACAACCAGGACATTAAAGTTATCATGAAACTCTTCCTTGGTCTGTCCTTCTGATATATGACTTCCATCTTTTCTGACATTTAATCCAGATTCTGTATATTCTTCGTCACCATCCTGCACGCTGCCGGAAAATGCCGCTAAAATATCCATATCTGCATAATGCCGTTCTTGAATATACCGTTTAATTTCATGGAAATATCGAACTGCAGCCAGTCTGGAGTCTGTGACTAGCATCATTTTCCCTTTTCCATCAATTTTATTTTTGGTCGTTTCCCGAAAAGTTTCTACAATAATTTGCGATTTCTGGCTGATATTATATGGATGCAATTTCTCATACTTTTTAATAATCTTTGTTGCTCTGCTCTCTGGAAGCTCTGGATTTTCCGGTGTATCTTTTGCTATCTTGAAACAAGTACTGTATGTCATGTAGTTCTGCAGTACATCCAAAATAAATCCTTCTTCAATCGCCTGTCTCATACTATAAATATGAAATGGATGAAAACTTCCATCAGTCCATTGGCTACCAAACATCTCTAATGTCGCTGGTTTCGGAGTCGCTGTAAATGCAAAAAATGATAAGTTCGGATGCTTTCCATGTGTCAGCATTTCCTGAACAAGTTTATCATTTCTGTCAATTTCATCTTCTGCTTTCCCCTCTATTTCTGCATATTCCCGTAATGCTGCCTCTGTATCTGCTAATGAGGCCCTCAATTTCATTGCCGAACTTCCAGTCTGTGAAGAATGTGCTTCGTCAACAATGATCGCAAAGTTTCTTCCGGCCACCTTATCCACTTCCTGATAAATCACCGGAAATTTCTGCAAAGTAGTTACAATAATTCTTGAACCATTATTAATTGCATCTCTCAAATTTTTTGAATTCTTTTTATCATCAATCGTCTCTACTGCACCTATCGTATGGTCAAATCCTGAAATCGTTTCCTGTAGCTGAGCATCTAGCACAGTTCGATCTGTCACTACAATAACACTGCTGAAAACAGATATATCATTGGCATCATGCAAGGATGCCAGTCTATATGCTGTCCAGGCAATCGAATTTGATTTTCCAGATCCGGCACTGTGCTGGATCAGATAATTGTGCCCCGTTCCTTCTTTCCGTACATCTGCAATTAACTTACGCACCACATCCAACTGATGATATCTTGGAAATATCAGTGTTTTCTTTTTCGTAACCTGCTCTGTGCCATCCGACAAACGTTTCTTTTCTTCTTTGATTTGCAAATGGATAAACTTCTGAATGATATCCATCATACTGTCTTTCTGAAATACATACTCCCAGAAGTACGCCGTCGGATAGCCATTCGGATTTGCCGGATTTCCTTTTCCGCCATCCTTTCCTGCACCATTGGAACCTTGATTGAATGGAAGAAAATATGTATTCTTTCCTTCCAGCTTTGTTGTCATCCAGACTTCCAACTGATCAATGCAGAAATACCCTAAAATTCTTTTATTGAACTGAAAACAAATTTCTCTTGGATCACGATCATACATCCACTGCCGTTTTGCATGATCTACGTTCTGTCCGGTATACTGATTCTTTAATTCCAGTGCAAATACCGGAATTCCATTCACAGCCAGAACCATATCCACAGAATTGTGTGTATCATTGGAATAAAACCATTGTCTGTTACAGGTAATCTCATTCTTTTCGTATAAAGACATCGCCGTCTGATTCAGACCTGATTCCGGTTTAAAATAGCAGACTTTAAATGGAATTCCTCTGTGTTTAAAACCATGACGTAACACAGAAATGAGATCATCCATATCACAGGCATTATTGAACGCAAGACAAAATTTCCGTTCTGGATCTACTTTGTTTTGTAATAAAAAACGCTTCCATTCCTTCGGTTGTGTTTTCTGCACAAAACGTAGCAAAGTATCTTTATATACACCTAACTGCGGATCGTATGTATCATGGTTGTGTGTATATCCACCTGCTGGCGATAAAAAGAATTCTTCAATATCTGATTCAAAACGTTTCTCTGTAGTAACATCTATGCTCAAGATTCTGGCACCTCCTTCTTCCCGGTAACATACTCATAAATCAGGGATTTTTTGTAATTTTCCAGTTCACTTATGAACTGCTCTTTCTTAAAAATAACAGTTTCAATACAACCACATTTTTCTTTTAAATAATCTACAATTTCATTCTGCTCATCTATACTTGGCAAAGGAATTGTGAATGCTAACACCTTACTTGAACTTGTGCATGCAAGATTCGTTGTTTTTACCGCAGTAACATCAAAATAAGTACGTCCAACAGATGAAGCTGTTAAATATTCTAAATAATATGGATTTAACAGTTTCTCTTTTACTTTAACAGCAAAAATGTGATTCTGATGCAAGCATGGTGTGATTCGTCCATCCCATACACAACCGCGTCCCAGCTTATCCCTGTCCCCTCCTTCTGTCATGAGAACTTCTCCAGCTGATATGCTATATTTCTCTATTTCATCTTTACTTACTTGAAGAACAGCAATATCATTCGTATCTACATAACCATCCTGGACATTTGCTACTCTTAAATATGGCATTTCAACTAATTCAGTATATTTTGAATATGTTTTTCCCAATGTAATCCCAGATCTTATACTTGCACAATGTCGTAGTTGTGTTACTTTCCATGAAGCCGGAATTTTACCTATCCACTCAGTTCCGCTCTCCTTCATCGTATCATTTTCATTGATCCCTTTGGTTACAATTTGTGTAATAAATGACTGCTTTAAATTTCGATATTCCTCGATAGCTACTTTAGATTTTTCTATTGCTAAATTTATTTTCTCACATTGTCCATCTAAAAAATCTGCAATTTTTTTCTGCTCATATTTATTGGGCAACGGAGCAAAAAAATTATTAAAAATTCCTAACGTTACATGTTGCATAAAAATACCATGTTTATTGTCATTATTCATATTTTCCATGACAACTTTCAGTAGCCAAAAGAAATATTCTGGTGAAATACTTTCCTCATTAGGAAGTGCTTTAAATATATGCTGATTCAACCATCCATAATCTTTTTTCCAAATAAAAGCTTCTAATGTTGCCGCCCACGATACTAGAATATCACCTTTTTTGATTAGATACTTATTATCTAAATTTCCGCTATAATAATTAGGTTTATCATTAGAACCAGTCAAATCTTGAATACGGATGATTCGAATTCCTGTATTCCCCCAATCATCTGGTTTAAATGCATATCCATTAATATAAGTTCCTAAATATTTTAATTTTGTGATTTCCCAATCCTCTGGTATCTCTCCCAACCATTCAACCCCAGAATCTTTCATCTCCCTACTCATATCATTCACCCCCAAACAAAGCATCCAAACTGCTCTGAATTTCCAGTTCCAGTTCATGCAGACGCACTGCAATTTCTTCCACTGGTTCCGGTGCCTGATATTCATAGAAATATCTTGTCATTGGAATCTCATATCCTTTTTTCGTTTTCTTCTTGTCAATCCATGCTTCCGGTGCATATGGTAATACTTCTCGTTTGAAATACTCCTTGATATCTTCTGTCAAAGGTACATTTTCTGTATCACGCAGAGATGTATCTGCTACAGGCTTTCCCTTCTTTAATACAATTTCTCCATTTTCATCTCTCTGGGGTTGTTCTACGACAATCTTCTGGTATCCAAATTCCTCTGTATCGAATATTTTGCTCTGGCAATAAATACCTTCCTTATCTCCATATACAGCATCATTTTCAAATGCACCATAAGCCTTTACAATCAAATCACGACACTGATCCGTAATATCATTTCTTTTTGTTCCAATACTTTTTCTTCTTGCTTCATAACAATGTGATGCATCTATCAACTGCACTTTTCCAGTTCTATGCAACGGTTTATCTTTGGAACAAATCCAGATGTAGGTACTGATGCCTGTATTCATAAACATATCGGTTCCTAATTGCACGATTGCATCCAGCCAGTCATTTTCAAGCATATATCTTCTGATTTCTGACGGTCCACTTCCCGCATCTCCGGAAAACAATGGCGAACCGTTCTGAATAATTGCCATTTTCCCATTTGGTGCAAGCTTGGAAAGACCATTTAATACAAACAACTGCTGACCATCTGATATTTTCGGAAGTCCCGGTGCAAATCTTCCCAGATCACCTTTCTTTGCTTCTGCTTCCACTGCTGCCTTTTCTCTTTTCCAGTCGATTCCAAAAGGCGGATTGGAAATGATATACTGGAACTGATAGCCACTAAACTGATCTTCTGACAAAGTATCACCGAACCTCATATTATTCGGATCACCACCCCGAATCATCATATCTGCTTTTGCAATCGCAAAAGTGGACGGATTGAACTCCTGACCAAAACAGGTAACGCCAATCTCTGTATTTAATTCCTGAATTCTTTCTTCCATACAGCTAAGCATCTGAGAGGTTCCCATTGCCATATCATACACAGTTACATTTCCCCCCTTACTCAGATCCGCATCGGATAAAAGCAAGTCTGTCATCAAATAAATGATATCTCTACTGGTAAAATGTGCTCCTGCTTCTTCACCGAAAGACTCTGAAAATCGCTTTACCAGATCCTCAAAAATATAACCACAATCTACAGCACTGATTTTATCCGGTCCCAGGTAACCTTTCTGGGAATTGAATTCTTTGATAACCAGATATAATGTATTGCTTTCTACCATTCTGCGGATAATGTTGTCAAAATCAAACTTCGATAACACATCCTGGACATTTGCAGAAAATCCATTTAAATAATCTCTAAAATTTGCTTCGATATTTTCCGGATCAGCAAGCAATGAATCAAATGTATATTTGCTGATATTATAAAACTGATACTGAGAGGCTGTTGTCAAAAATCCATCAATAACTGCAAATTTCTTTACTTCCTCATACTTTTCAAGTACTGCTTTATGCGTCGACAATAGGCAGTCATGAAATCTTTTTACTACTGTCATTGGTAAGATTATCAAACCATATTCATGTGGTTTGAATGGTCCTCTAAGCATATCTGCTACATTCCAGATCATCGTCGCTTTTTCTGCTATATTGGTTCCAACTACATCAAATTTATTATTCTCGTTCATTTATTTTTCCTCCGTATAAATATGTTCCAGTTCTTCTGTTGCCTTTTCCAGTTTGTATTTTAATTCTTTAATCTCACTTAGCTTCGCATAATATTGATCTGCAATTTTTTTCTGACTTTCTAAATCCGGCAACGGAATTATCACCTTTTTTAATCCTTCCACCGGTAGATTTAACAAGGTAGCACCTACTGCGACTCTGGATAAAGCCGCCTTCCCATTTTCGCTTTCCAGATACGCTTTTAAGAAATAAGGATTTATCTTATCTTCATCCAGTTCAATAACATAGAGATTTCCATTTGCCAAAATCTTATTGCCTTCTTGTACAGACGCAATCGCCATTTTCACCGGCGATGCATTTTTGGAAATTACCAGACTTCCATTTTTTATACAATATTTTTCATATTTAGAGTCTATTCCCTTTAAATATGGAAGTTCGTCACTAATGATTCCATCCTGTAAATTTGCCAACATCAAGTACTGCATGTTCGTCGGTTTATCTGATACAATTTCATCTAAAACAGATGCTTTAATTTGTGCTCCTCTTGTTATATTCTTTATTACAGTTTCAAAAAGCACACCATTTTTTACAACTGTTTCTTGTTGAAGATATCTTGAAGGATTAAGAACATATTCATTTTCCGCCACCTCTTCAATAGAAACCTGTCTTGAATTTTTGTCATCGGTATTCAACAATTCAACAATCTCAGAAATATTTTCATCACTAAGAATGTTCTGTCTCCGTCCGACCGATACCATTTCTGTTGCATCTATCATTCTTATATTTTTATTATTTCTGCTTAGCACCAGTAATGAACATGCAATTCCTGTATTTAAATATAAATTTTGCGGAAGAGCAATCACTGCTTCCACAAATCCTCGTTTTATAAATTTTTCACGAATGATTGTATTATTTCCACCATTCCAAGTAACTCCATTACTTACCGAAATAACAGCCTTACCATTTTTATTAAGGTGATTCATGACATTTATAATAAATATCCAGTCTCCTGCTGCCACCTTCTTTACTTCTGGTATCTCATCATATATTGCTTGTAATGCTTCGTTACTTCCAATGCTGTCTTTTGCTTTTATTCCCCATGGATAATCACAGAATATTTTATCAAACATCAAATTATCCTTTATATTTAAAACTGATTTTTGCTCAATTTTTACCCGATCAGATATCAATTCTGTACGGATTTCTGACACTTCTTTTACATCTCGCACAATCTCTGTACCATAAAATTGTGATTCTGGACTCTTTTCTATGGCACTCACAAGAAACGAACCAATTCCGCTGCAAAAATCTGCCACCTTATCATTTGAAATCTGAAGAATCTCATTTGCCAGCTTTATGACACTCTGCGGTGTTTCACATTCTCCCATGAAACGATTCCCCTGTAATTGCCACCATAAAACAGTCGCTAAAAGTGCAGCTTCTGAATATTCTTCTGAAATTTCTATTGCAACATTCCATAAATTTCCAATATTTTCTTTTATGAAACTGACTCTTTCTGGTGAAAAAGTCAGCTCCACATATTCTTTTAACTGGTTTATATCTGTTATCTTATTTTTTAAGGATACATAGGCCACATATGCTAAACAAAACCCACCGTACATAGAAGCATTTCCAAATTCTCTTATCCTGTTTGAAATATTCCAGCTAATCTCTTCAACTTTTGAGATTTCTTTTGCTTTTAGCTCTTTAACCGAAGTCTTCAATGCCACTTCCTCCTTTGGTTATTCACAATCAATTTCCATATTTTTACTATAGCACCCACATTATTGATTGTCAATAATCAAATTTGGTTTTTGATAACCATTGTTGATTTTTAATATATTTCATTAGCTCTACGATAATAAATCCTTATTTCTATGACAGCGATATTTATTATTCCAAATAATACCACAAGATTTATTGGCATACATCTTCTCAACACATCGCCTGATACAATAATCATCTCTAAACTGACCACCATAAACCGTATGGAATATTTATCCCACACTCTTCGATACTGTTCTATTTTCTTCAGAACAAACATTTCACCGGCAATTACTGCTCCGACAATGATAATAATTGCCATAACTCGCAAACACCACGACCATTCTGTTGAAAAATATTCCTTCTCACCCCAAATATTTAATTCTGATGGACGAATTACCCATTCTACATACCTACACCAAACTCTTACCGGAACTTTTATACAAGCAATTAAATCATTCTGAACTACTGTGCTTTCTATCATCTCAAATACTAAAAAAATAATATATGCCATCTGCCAGAAACTTGTTTTTTCTTTCATTTCTTGTTTCAGACTTTTTATTTTCTGATCCGCCTTTTCTTTCATCGTTTCTGCATTCTCTTGTAATTTGTTATATTGACATTGTATTGTCCTTACCTTCTTTTCAGCTTCTTCCTGTTTCTGCTGTGCCTGTTCCACCGCTTCCACAGATGATTGGTTCACTTGTATCTGTAATTTAGAGTTCCGGTCCCGAACGTCTTTTATTTCTTCTTCGAGCCGCTCTTGCTCGCTCCTGCTCATCAATCCGTTTCTGTTCCTCAAGTCGTCGTTGCTCTGCTGAAGCGATTGATTCAGCTTCTGCGTTTCGGACAGTTCGGTTGTCAAACGCTGAATTTCTACGGTTGATTTCCGAACTTCTTCTCGCAATCTCTGCCTGTCGGATAAGATCGTCTGTTTCTCTTCTTCCAGTGTCTGTATCTGCTTTTTCTGTGTTCGCATGAACTCTTTCGCTTTCTCGAAACTCTGTACGAGAATATCCCTCTCCGCTTTGAGCTTGATTGGTGATTCCTCTGGTGTCTGCAATGGCTGCGTCAAGCTCTCTGTAATAGTTTCTGAGTTCTTCGTCTGATCTGCCGTCTCTGTCGGCTGCAACTCTGGATTTTTCCCTATTTCCATTAAATTCATTCTCTAAGCCCTCCTTACTGATGTCCAGATGGAATGTTTTTGACAGATTGCTGTCACGCACTTTCTTTCCATCCTGATTCTGAAATGTGATGTGTTTCCGCTTTTCTGTCCAGTTTACATTCCATCCAAACTGTTTCATTTTTTCTATAAACTTTTCTTTGCTGATACAATTTTCCAGTGCCTTTAATACCGCCATTGCACAGTCCGCTACAAAACTATCCTTTACCTGTTGACAGAACAGGTTATATTTATCTTTGCTCCATGCAATAACTTCCCCTTTTTCAATCTGGCTTCCATCAAAGTGCTTTCCTTTCTCGACAACTGTCAGTCCACGTTCTCGGCACATCTGATTAGTAAGCTGTTTCATACGTTCCAGATCCTTTTTGGTGTTATGCAGTTTTCTCCCATCTTCATAACTCACAGAATTTGTAACCAGATGGCAGTGGATATGGTTTTTATCCTTATGCACAGCCACTAAGGTCTGGAATCCCCGAAACCATTCTTCTGCAAACTCTTTTCCAAATTCAAATGCTTGCTCCGGTGTGATCTGCTCGTCCTTGTGCCAGGAAATAATATTGTGGGCGTACATCCTTCCAGAATCTTTATCCCACACCTTCTTTTCCTCTAAAAATGCTCTGTACACCAGATCATAATTGATCTCGTCATGGCAGTACGGGCCAGTCACATAGGTAAGCTGCTCACTGGTCTTGTCCTGACGCAATACATATTCGATGCAGTTTCTCATTGCTCCATGTGTATTTGTCCGCTTATTAATCGTCTTATTAATAGCCATATCTTTTCACTCTCCTTCCGGTACTTAAGAATACTTTTATTGAGGAAATACAGCGTACTGTCATTTGGAACTTCTCCATCTGTATACAGCTTTCTTGCAATCTGATTGATATTTGTAGTAGCTCCACGAAGCTGACTGAGAATGTCGGCAAACATCTGATTCAATCTTTTTAGTTCTTCCACTTCCTCTGTAGAAGCTATCTTCAAATCTGCGATTGCTTTTATTACTACTTCCTGCTGTGTTCTTCCGGATTCTTTTACTTTGCTTTGAAACAGATCATACTCTGCTTTATTCATTCGTATCGTTACCGTATAATTTCGTTTTCGCATAAATCTTCGTTTCCTTTCTCCACTCTATCTTTTTTATAAATCAGCCATAACCTTTCCGACTGGTAGATTAGCATCCGGCTGGTAGATTAGCAGGGGATTCCATAAGGGGAAATGCAATATTCCCCTTTGGCAGGTGCAGGACAGCGTCCTAGTCAATCAGTAAGTCATCCGAAGGAATGTCCGGTGGACATTTAGCAGGATTACTTACGTTATTGGCGTGCCGGGGTTCCAAGGGGCGGAGCCCTCTGGCAAGTTTAGGAACAGCCCAAAGGCTGGCTCCGGTGCAGAGTGGCTTGCCACTTTGCGAAACTTGCCTGTCATCTTCCCACTACTAAACCGATACTAGCCAAGCAACATTTCCACACTGCATTATCAACCCTAAATGGAGATGACAGTGGTTTTGTGGTGCAGGGACAGACTGTGGAAGAAATAGAAAAGCTCCCATTTCCATAGATTTTCTCTTTCTGAAACAGACTGTTCCTGCATCACTCCGATGCGAAGTATCGGACAATCATGTGCCGTATCCGGCACTCTATCTCTTTTCTTCGCCTTGCTTGTTCAATCACCCATCTGCCAACGCTTTTCTGTTATATTTTCCTGTTATTTCTGTCTTTCTTTTTCTGGATCTCTTTCCATTTCTGCTAAAAGACATAAAAATAGCAGTCATAAACATTTCTCCAATTCATAATATCTGAAATGTCACCACTGCCATTGTCTTTTTCTGCTATTCTATTTTTGTAAAGCTATTCCTTACTGTCAGTCTGTTTTCCTGTTACTGCTATTTCATAACTATCTAAAAACTGTCTGCAAAATCCAGTGCTGCATCCATATCAGCTTCTTTCTCCCAGTCCAGATTATCTTCTGCAATCTCTCCATCCGTTTTCTCCATTGTTAGTGTTCTGTCCAGCAGATTAATTTCTCCTACCGATTCTTTTACAAACGGTACAAGCATTTCCATCAGATTCTTCGCTATAGCCATCGGGGCAGATTCTTTCACTCCATCCCGGACTGCTGTTTCCACTCTTTCCAGAAAAGCATCTTCCTTTTCTCTGGTTTCCAGATACGGATCTGCTTCATTCCTGTACTCTCTGGAAAAATAATCGTTTAAAGCAACTACAACTGCTCTGGTGTACGATTTATATTTTTCCCTGTCCATCGTCTGCAAATATTCCCATGCCTGCCTGTCCTGTTCATCACAAAGGTTCAAACGGATATTGGTATTGATGATTTTCCGTTCTTTTCTCATACAAGCATCCCTCCGTTTCTCTGGATTTTCCTTACGGTCATTGCTTCATAGCCTTTCGCTGTGGCACAGATGTCCCGTACAATTGTCACCCGGCTCTTGTCATATTCTCCAAAATTCTGGATCATACAACCGCCACCGCCGACCACATACAGACGCATCAGTTCTGGATTATATTCCCGTTCTCTCAGCTTATGGAAGATTTCTTTCGTATAATCTCCGGCAGCTTTACGAATGACTGTCAGATATTTCTCGCCAATATCTGCTGTCCTGGTACGGATTACCTGCTCAATCACCAGATCGTCCACCACTGTTCCCAGTTCTTTCAGCAGGGATTCCCTTACAGCAAGCACACACTGATGTGTTCCATATTTCTCTGTAAAGCATTTCTTCTCTAATGGACGGGAATTGTTGATATACATGATGTTCATAGTTCCGTTTCCAATATCCACCAGCATGTTGATGCCTTTAAAATCCTGTAAGCGGTAAAAGGCTGCTGCAAATCCCTGTGGGTAAATATCAGCTCCTGCGAACTCTACATGATACTCTTTATTGCGGAATGTAAAATCTACACATTCATTCTGGAGAAGATATTTCTGAAAGTCTTCTTTCTGTGTAGCTACCCAGGTAAGGGGAAGTCCGGCTGCGATATGTACCGTTGCCCGGTTCATACCTTTCCCATCCAGTTCCCTTGCGATAGCTGCCAGTGTCAGCACATAATAGTCCTCATCCTGCGTTTTCTCTGCACAGAACTCCTTGTGTTCCTCTCCGATCTGGTAATACATGCCATTGTAAACAAGAAGATTGTTCTGAAAGATTGGCTCCTTGTCATATCTGGCTACACCAGATGGAAAGCATCTAGTGGCAGTTTTCATGTTTCCATAACCATGATCAATCCCGATCACTGTAACTATCTCATTATTGTTGTTTTTCATCATTCTCATAATCATACCTCATACTTTCTTAATATTTATTTTTGACTTTCTCCCAAATTCGGGAAAAACCTATATTTGTATCAGCTAAAATGTTGATACATAAAAAGGGCAGTCAGTGTAAAAAAAGCAAAATTTTATGTACTTTGGCAGCTATCTTTGTTATTTCTCCTGCTCCGGTAACATTTCTTTTTGCTTATTTTGCCCTAAATGCCCTTAATTCCCTGATTCATATTTAACTGTAACTGTTTATAATCTGTATCTGTTTCTTCAAAAGGTATTCTTTCTTCTGGATCTACAGGACAAAAATCTTCTTCCTTAACTGCAATATCCTGATAATAAAACTCACCATTGTACTGCTTCAGAAGGAAACCTTTATCTGTCATATTCCTGAAAAAGTTAGATTTACCATGCCCCTGTCTGCCATTCTCTTTGCAGTATTCCTCATACATATGGAACACTTCACTTCGTTTCAGACGTTTTCCTTTGGCACGCACCAATGACTCATCAATAAAAGCACAGATATTATCTGACGTCCGTTGCACTTCTCTTACACATTCTTTGCTGTGTTCGCTCTCCGTGAACTTTCCCTGTTCGTACAGATTTTTCAATGCAATCATCGCCATATGAATTGCATAATCAGATTCTGCCTGTACCTTTTCCTTTAAGTGCAGATCTTTTTCACCACTTTTTACTACCCGGTTCATATCGAGAATCAGTAGTCTACGGTAAAAAGCATCTGACTTATCCTCAAGATTCTGCGGCATTTCATTGGTAGAAAAAAGCAGCTTCGCATAAGAGTGGAAATGAATTGCATCCTGTCCTTTTTTCTCATAAATCAGTGTGTCCTCACCGACTGCTTTCTTTAATACATCTGTATTCTCCATTGCCTTGCATGGAATATCCGCACAGGCATTTAACAGCTTTCCATACATTCCAGTCGCATAGAATCGTTTATTTAAATCCTGTAAAGAAATGCTGGACATATTGGTGATTCCAACGACATGCTGGATCAGCGATACTGCCACCGACTTTCCTGTTCCACCATTTCCTTTCAGTGTAAGGAATTTCTGAAACTGCGTATCCTGTGTCATGCAGTATCCAAAATACTCCCAGAATGTCTGCTGTTCTTCTTTGTTCGGAAGAGAAGATGCAAGATACTTTTTGATATTTTCTCCACCTTGTAACACCTGCTCACAATCCTCTGGATAATAGGGAAATGGAATCTGATTGATTGTCAGATAATCCGGATTGTGTTCCAGCATTTCACCCGTAACCGGATCATAATATCCATTTTTGAAGTTGATCCACCTCACAGGTTGTTTATTTAGTTCATATGCCTCTCGGTGAACTTTTGGCTGTGTGATCAGCAGATTATAGATTCTTTTGATCACTCCACTCTGTACCTGATCTCGATAGATCAGCTTCTGGATACGGTATTTCATTCTTACCCCATCATGGTCTTCCATGAAAACGCCATGCTCATAATAATACGGTGTGATTCCTACCACAAAAAACTGAACATTCTCCACCAGATAATCTACAATCTCCATATCCCGGACACCTTTCACATTTCCTTTTGCATCAAATAAGTGAAAACGACTCAGTTCCGGTTCTTCTCTCGGATCTCGTTCAAAACGCAGAATATACTGTTCCAGTAATTTCTCAACTTCTTTCTGATTATCCAGTTTGCCAAGATACTCTTTCTCTTTGAACAACTGCCAGCCTGCTTTTCCGTCGAGACCAGCATCTTTGAAAAATGTCTGTAACTTATCATTCATCCACTTCACCGTACAGGCAGACACATAATGATAGGCACTCTGACAGCTTCCAGTAAATTGAATAGACCTCATTTCCTCTATAAAGGAATCTGCACTGAAATAATATCCGTCATCTTCCTGCACCAGACAAAGTGCCTGATAACCTGACATCACAATATTAAGTGCGATATCCTGAT
>ERZ838827.1114-NODE-1114-length-23090-cov-29.519644_pt1 | contig 23090 bp, 16 predicted proteins | sample MGYA00519881_ERZ838827 | MGnify/ENA primary metagenome ERZ838827 (study PRJEB31850, sample SAMEA3708842) | human gut metagenome | biome: human gut; feature: human-associated habitat; material: faeces | place: China | collected 2014 ...
ATAGAGTGGAAAATCTGATATTTCCGCTCTATCGCCCCTCATTTCTATTTTATCTCGTTTGTACCCCTTGTACACCGATGTTTCCAGTAACATAATACCTCTATCCTTTCCGGTAAATCTCTGATGTCAGTCCGATATAACCGATGCGACGTGTCGCAAGGTTAAAACCAATCTATCTGACATCTCCAATCTGGTTCTATTATCTCATACACATCTCTGCATCTGTCGGCAGTGGCATCAGCGGTGCGGACGGCAGGGTCTGATACCAATAAGCAACACTGGTGTAATCATCGTAACGCGGTCCGGTCCAGCCCATGTTGTCGAGTGTCATACGAAACTTATTCTCAAAACGGATCGGGTCTGCAATATGGAAATGATACAGCAGGAATCTCTGCTGTCCGTTATAGAATTCCCGGTTGTCTCCATAGATTGCATACATGCCGGTATATAAGCCGCTGAAGGTCTGATAGCTCTTGATGATGATGTCATTTCCAAATCCGTAGGAACCGCCGAAGTAGTCTTCAGTTCCGGTATAGTGGATAGACGGATACGGATCATCGTCCAGATACATGCGGGCTTCGCCTTCTACCCAACAGGTATTGTTGCCATTCATACCAGTTGCCAGAGTCACACCGACAAATTGTCCCCTGCCTTCGATTCCGTCAACGATTGTGTAAGTACGACCCTTCTGAACCGGGTGCTCTTGGCGATAGGTGGCATGGAAATAACCAGCCTCCGCCGGAATCTCCTGATAAGCTCCGGTGATAATATAATAGAGATTTTCATCCTTGTCACCACGGTTTTCCATCGTGATCCGAGCTCTCTTATGGAACGGCATCTCAAAATAGCTGTTATAGCCGCGACCAGGAGCTACCAGCATCATGGCAGAATTCAACACCGGATATTTGCCATCCCGGTCCACGAAATTTTCATCATAGGCACATCCGAAGAATGCAGAGAGCGGAGCTTCCACAGACGGATACTCCTGATCATCCCAATACATACGGATGATAAAATGGTGCCCGACATATCCGGTAAACCACATATGCTGGATCACACCCGGTCCTGCAGCATCTACCAGAGTTACGGTTTCCCCTGCAGGAATCGTCACGGTCGGACGAAGCTTGGTGCAGTCACCGCCCTGGGAACCACCTGCGCGTACACCGGTTGGATTCTCTGCGGAAAATGCAAACGTTTTGGAGTTCTGGATCATACAATAGTTGTTCATATTCTTCTCCTCTCTGATCAAACCTGGATCATCTGAAATTATTGCTTACTACGCTATCGCGTTTCTCTATTCACTATAACATTTATCTCCCATGAAGTGACGGAATTACAGAATCATTCCGTCTGCGCCTTCTCATTTTCTTCCTGGATAATCTCCTTTCTGGCGTTCTGTACACGCGCATTGCCAGTAACCACAGCCTTGTCCTCAACCTTCACATTCTTACGAAATAAATCTTATATGGCAGCCTCTTTTTATACAGACGCACAAAAAACAATTTTATTTTCCTATCAGCACCTGCTTTCCCTGAAAAGCAAATCCATATGCGCGAATTTGATCTGGCCGAAATCCTCTGGCAAGTAACTGCGCATCATATTGTTTATGACGAATCTGTTCTAACGCATTGTTCACTGTCGCATTCAAATCAGCCTCCGACTCCGGATCAATCACTTTAAATTCCAGAATAATTGCATCCGACTGACCAATTTCAACAGGCTCAAGCATAATATCATAACGCCCAAATCCACTTTCACGATTGGAGGTAATATGGTAGTTATCCTGCAGATCTACCATCAGTCCAAGAACAAACCCATGGTAAAAACGTTCCGGTTCTGCCGAAGCAGAAGGTCCCTTTCCCGTATCAAAGAAACTGAACGTTTCTAAGGCTATCCTGTTAATATAATGATTCATTGCCCGAACATCATCCGCAAGCAGTGCCTTAACAAATGCATTATAATTTGGAGTATATTTCTTAAACCAGCCATCGATCATTCGGCGAAACATGACATCTACCTCATGATTTGTCAAAGAAAGATGGTAATTCTGATTGGATGCAGCAGCATCCTTCGGAGCCTGATTAATTTTCAAATATCCACTTGAAAGCAACAAACTCCATATCGCCGTCATATTATCATCCAACTGATCAAATACAATCTGCTCATCAATTTCCGTTACCAGTTCTTTTCCGGACAGTAAATCCTCCATGGCCTCTTTGATTGCAGAATTTCCCCTTTGAATAAGATGTCCAATCAGGCTGTTAGAACTGGTATTAGCCCAATAAATATCAATTTTTCTTTTATCAAGAAAATTCGTAATTGACCATGGATTGTATATATCCTTTTTACCTCCAAAAACGAAACCATCATACCATTTCTTTACAACATCACATTGATCAGACATTCCGGCTTCATCCAGCGCTGTAAAGACTTCAGATTCTGTAAAACCAAACGATGTCGCGTACTTCTCGGAAGTAGTTGTGATCACTTCCAAATTATTCAGATCTGAAAAAATGGATTCCTTGCTAACTCTCGTAATACCTGTCATAATTGCCCGCTCAAGATATGGATTTGTCTTGAACGTTGCATTGAACAGGCTTCGAGTAAAGGCCGTCAGTTCCCTCCAATATCCATATGCATAGGATTCCTGTAATGGCGTATCGTACTCATCAAGCAAAACGATGACCTTTTTCCCATAATATTTGCTGAGGAAAAGGCACAAATTTTGTAATGCCATAACCGCATCGGCATCATTCATCTCCGGTGTAACTGCCTGGAACCGCTTTTTTTCACGCTCATTTAATGTGTCACCATTTAACAGATACATATTTTCATCATATAATGAAGCAATCAACGAACAGATCTGTCTTCTTGCGTTCTCATAAGTATTTGTTTTGACTGCTGCAAAACTTAAGAAGAGAACAGGATAGGTTCCCTGTAATTTCCGTAAACCAGCATTCTTTTCGATGCTCAATCCTTCGAATAAATCCAAACGTTTCGCATATTTCACTGAAAAGAAACATTCCACCATACTCATATTTAAAGTCTTGCCGAAACGACGAGGTCGTGTGATCAAAGTTACATCATCCTGCGAATCCCACCATTCTTTAATAAAGTCAGTTTTATCAATATAAAAACAATTGTGTTCACGGAGCGAGGCAAAATCCTGCTTTCCTATGCTGATTGTTTTCATGAATATCCCCCTTTAGGAAAATTTAAATTCTATCTACATGCTGCACTTATTGTTATAGTATAACAAACTTTTAACATAGATGAAACAAAAGAATTTATTACATTCCTAATGCAAATTTTTCAAATCATAACCATGGCAACTGTTCATTTCTATTCCATATGATTCCATTAACTTTCGAAAGTGCATTGGGGTTTTTTCTGTATTGATTGTCATGAATATGTACATTTTTACATTCTAACTTTTCTCCGCATGTATCAATTATTGCATCTTCCGTATAGCAATTAAATATTTCCACATTTTCCTTATTTATCATGCTATCTGTATAAATCAACGTATTTTCTTGTTTTGCGTCTTGTAAACATACATTTTCTAATTGTATATTATCACTTTCTTCAAAACCAATTCCTAAGATTTCTTATTTTTATATATTTTCATTAACAATAATAGTACTCCCTTTTTTATTCTTGAACGAATAAGCGAATCATCCTCAATTTTTATTCCTTCATATTCAGAATTCCTGTCAATTTCTTCTACCAATAATACCATTAAAAGTACTACCCATATAACCATACTAAACTGCCCACAGTTAATTTTCGGGATTAAATCTTTCTGTGCCCCCAATATTGTTTTAATTGTGGTCAATGTTTCCTGTATCAATGGCAAACCAAAAAACACCGTAAATACCAACGTAACTCTGTTTAAAGAGATTGTTTGCTGCTCTTCCAATCTACTTTTTTCGTATAATTCTATGCTTTGCATTCGATGCAGCATTTCATTAAAATCTACACTGCAACTATCCAACATATTTTTTACTCTTTCATAAAATATTTTTCCATGTTTAGGCGCAACGGCTAATAAACAATCTAAATAATTTGCATTAGCATAGTATTGCACCATCATGGAATTAATAGTATGTCGATCCTGTTCTGACAGCCAATAAATAGTCATTTCATTATCTTTCTGAGCCAAGGCAAGTAATATGTACAAATCAAATGTTGCAGCAATAGAATTATTTAAATACTGATTTTTCGATTCTATGTAATTTCGATTATTCAATTTCATTAAAGCATCAACATCTGCGTACATAATTAATCTTCCCCTATCTCCGCACACAACATGGATACCACTTGCATTGAAATGTGCTTTTTCAAAAAAAGTATTTAATTCATCTTGATTTGGTATCATAGCAAAATTTTCAGGATAAGCAAATCTATACATTTGCTCGACAACATCTCTGTCATATAATGTCAATTTCGAAAGACTATATTTATCGCACTCTGTTATGACAAATGTCTCCATCCCTATGAATCTATCTCCATCAACTAAACTTTTTGAAAAGAAATTTCTAACATATGTCTGTAAAGCAATAACAATATCATCAATGCCGTCTGTATCTCCATCCAAAATTTTGTAACACTGTTCTCCATCGGTCATATACAATGCTTCCCATATTTTTATATTAAGGAACCACCGCCGTAAAGGATAATTTGATAACAACTTCATATCAATAGCCTTTAATGGCATCTGTAATTTTATTACACCATTTCCGTTCGTCAATAACTGAATACTTACCGGACAATATACATAGTTCCATTCTGTAAAATATACTTTAATTGGCATCAAAACATAATAACCACATTTTCCACTTCCAAATGCATTCGTCATTTGTCTATATCCGTTCATAACAAGACTTATCTGGTTAATGCTTGCTTCAATTGCGTTCTCTAACTGATCATTCATTTCATCATCAAAATCAAAGTAGTATTCAACAAGTTCATTTTTTATATACATTTGATGAAGTTCTTCTAGATTACATTTTCCAAATTTTTGGTGCTGTTTTAATGCCTCACACTTTCTTTCTTGCATAATATTATCTATTGTTGTATTTTTCAAAATAGAATCATCACAAATGTATGCAGTTATCCCTGATTCTGCTTTTTTTGCGTCCATTTCTTTTAAATGAGTCCTGTAATTCTTAATACGAAATGCAAGATAATAATTCCAATAGCCATTTTGAATTATCATAATCAATAACCTACATATTATGTGTAACACCGTAAATCGACTTATCTACAGTAACTTTAAAATCCGCCTGAAACAATATTATATATTCTTGCCTAGAAAAGAATTGGAACTAATATCATCAGATATACTCCCCATACGTAATTCATTGACAGCATCCTCATCTATTGAAATTTTTTCAGCGGTCTCCTTGATAAAAGCTTTCTGCCTATTCATCAAATCATCCTCTTTAACTTTCTGATTTTCCATAAGAAAATATATAAATTTCATTGCTGCACTATATGAATCCGAATCCATTTTTAAGAGAAAAGGAAAGGCTCCGGAGCCCTTCCCGCAAAAGACCGGCATCCGGAACCTTGGTAAACACCATTTATATTGTAATAGATTTTACAAGAAAAGGACAGCATATTTTTATCAGAGAGCAGTGAAAACATTTTATCCGGAAAAGAAAACTATCCCTTTTCCATGTCATTCTTTATCTTTTGTATTCTTCCAAGGCTTCCATGTTTCAGAACCTTTCCTGCATCCGCGAGGACCTGCCTTCCCTTGACTTTCCGACCGTTTCAAAACAGGCCCTTTCCAAAGCAAGGCAATTCATCAATCCCTCTCTTTTCAAGGAACTTTTTTATCTTTCAGTCGATCTGTTTTACAGTCAGCTTCCTTCCCGCAGACTCTGGCATGGTTACCATCTTTTTGCGGTTGATGGTTCCAAAATTGAGCTTCCAAACTCTTCTTCCAATTTTGACTTCTTCGGCGAAATGTTTGGCTATCCGGACCCTTCCAGGCGGTTTACCATGGGTCTCGCCTCCATCGTTTACGATGTTCTTGACGACTACATCGTCCATACCTTTCTTCCAGGCAATTCCAAGGATGGTACCACTGACATTGATGTCCGTGTCATTGAAGTCACTCTTGATGACGGCACAAAAGAATATCTCGCTACCAACCTTTTCTATCCGCTCATCACACAGACAATGTTTCAGGAACTTTATTTTTATCGCTGGCCGGTTATGCAGATATCGGCATATGGGGCATTGAAATTTCTTTCCGCTATCTCAAACATGCGGCCGGGCTTCTGTACTTTCATTCAAAACAGCCGGAATTTCTAAAACAGGAAATCTATTCCCGCCTGATTCTGTACAATTTCGGCATTTTTATCGCAAACGAAGCGGCAGAAGAAAACCGGAAAAAGAAACGGGATGGCAGCAATAAGTATCTCTATGAACTTGACTTTTCTTCAGCATTAAAAACAGCCAGAAAGTTCTTCATGCGCAGGGATTCTGGAAGGCACATCGATATTATCCGGCTGATGATGAAATATGTCCACGCAGTGAAAGACAGGTTCCGGCAGTTTCAACGGCCTCTCCGTGGAATCAGCGCAATTCATTTTGGATATCGGTAAGTTCTGCAACTGAATATCCTTCTTTTTGGCAGATGGACAGCATCTGTCTTTTTGGCATACCTGTTTTTGGCTTTTTGAGTTCAAAATATCGGATATTTGACAACAGCTGAGCTATCGAACAAAACTTCGAACAACTGGCTTAATGGCATTGCCTTTTATTGCCAATGGGGTCAGACCCCTTTTATCTCAAAACGTAAAACAGGGCAGATCAAATATTTCTATCCGATCTGCCCCTATTCTTCCTTTTTCTACTAACACCATATTGCCCCAGCTTAGCCTGTTGCTTTGCAAATTTAACAATAATACGAAATCTCTCCGAATTTTTTCAACCACAATTGTTCTATTTCTGCATGCCGCGCTTCAATGATATCCATCATAATTCGTAATTTACGTTCTGGGATTTTTGACACATTATTGGCTGCAATATATCTTCCCTTTTGCGTTATCCATACCTTTGTTCCATTTGGTATAGGAGTCCCCTCCGCAATAGGTATTATCTAGGTTACTGTTCAGACGCAAGCTTGACACTACGCTGTCAAGCTATGCGCCATAGTATTAATTATTGAGTGATTACAGCCCCTGCCTCGTAGAGGCATTTTAAATGGGCTGTAATCGTTGCTGGTAACACCGTTAAGTGTGAACAGTAACTTATCTAGTTCTTATCAGCCGCCAGTATCTGATCGATCGTCTTCATCAGCTGCTTATATGACTCGTCATTATCAATACCGCCCATGATCGGCTCTCCGATAATATTTCCGTTACGGTCAAGCACGATTGTAGTCGGGAAGGCCATAATGCTTGTTGCATATTTTCCGGCTTCACTGTTGGAATCAAGGGAAAGATTCGTATATTTTGCCCCCTGCTTCTCTAAAATACTCTTAGCTTCAGCAATTCCATCCTCATTTCCGTCAAGAGAATCTGTATTGATACCAATTACCTGTCCGCCTTTTTCCTTCAGCTCCTCATTTAATTTATTCAGTTCCGGAAGCTCCTGTACGCATGGAGAACATCCATTAAACCAAAAATTCAAAACCGTGACCGCATTCTTTGAAATGATGCTGCTGTCCACATCATTTCCATCCAGATCCTTTGCATGAAACTCCGGAAATACACTTGCTCCCTCTTTGCCGGAATCCTTATTTGATGCATTCGCACTCTGCTTCTCAAGAAGTGGCTGAAGCTCATCCTCAAGCTTTTTGATTTCTTCAACATCTTCCTTCAAAGACTTGAGTTCATCATCGGTAAACTTATCCTTAATTTTGTCTAAAGAGTTTGCCAGAAAATCTCCGTAATTCGTAGCTGTCGCATCCTCGACAGTTGATTTGTCAATGCTGTTAAATACCTTCTCCCATAAAGCCTTATGGTTTTCAAGAATACTGTTCTCTTTCTGTGTCAATTCATTAATCTTTGCATCCAGATCTTCTGCTTCCTGCGTTGACATCTGCGACTCTGTTGCTGTATTTTCCTTGTTAGCAGAATTTCCGCACGCACTTACTCCGAGTACCATCGCTGCAATAAGCAGCATCACTGTTAATTTCTTCATTTTATTCTCCTTTATTCTCTTTCAAATTTGTTTTACCTGTTCCAAATCCATATCGATAGTGAATTGCTTCCGTCGGGCATTCCTTTATACACATGCCACAGCGAATACATTCCGTATGGTTCGGATGCTTTGTGACATCCACGTCCATCTTGCAGGCTCTCTCACATTTGCCGCAGGATACACATTTATCCTCATCCACCTTCATCTGCAGAAAAGATACCTTATTGCAAAGCGCATAGATTGCGCCCAGCGGACATATCCATTTACAGAATGGGCGGTAAAACATAAGGCTTAGGATTACAAAAGTAATAAGTATACCGAATTTCCATGTAAACAGTTTGCCAAGGGCCGCTCTGATACTTGCATTGGCAATCGAAAGCGGAATCGCTCCCTCCAGCACTCCCTGCGGGCAAAGATATTTACAGAAAAACGGATTTCCCATTCCCAGTGAATTTGTCACCAGAAGGGGTAGTAAAATAACAAAAATCAACAACACGCCATATTTTATATAACGAAGCGGCTTAAGCTTTTTCGTTGAAAATTTCTTAAACGGTATCTTATGCAGCAGCTCCTGGAACCAACCGAACGGACATAAAAATCCACAGATAAATCGTCCGAGCAGTACCCCTAACAGAATTAAAAATCCTGTAATATAATACGAAAATTTAAACTTGGATGAGCCGATGACTGCCTGCAAGGCACCGATCGGGCACGCCCCGGATGCAGCCGGACAGGAATAGCAATTCAGTCCCGGCACACAGACCGTCTTTGCATCCCCTCTGTAAATCTCTCCTTTAAAAAAGTTCGGCAGATGGATATTGGTAAGAATCGTTGCCACGGCCTGAATCCATCCCCGAAAGTGCGCCAGAAACTGTGATATTTTATGTTTTTTCTTATCCAATTCCAACACACTCCATACATAATTTGATTGCCTTTGAGAGTACCGTGGCTGCCTCCCCGCGCATCGCACCGTATCCGATCATCAGGATCGCTGCTGCCAGAAGCGTGATCTGCGCTGCTGCTCTGTTTATCTGTTTCATATCCTTTCCCTTCCTAAGTTTTAACATTTTGTCGTTGTTTACGATGATAATAGATTAGCAAAGGAATATGAACACCCTGTGTTTGAAAAAGGAAGATATCTTTAAGATTTGCGCTCTAATTCTTAAGAAATTATTGAGAACTTCTCAAGCAGTCCCACCTTATTACAAAGCAGTTTTCGTATTTTCCATGATAAACGGCTTTGCCTCTTCCTGTCCCCACGAGATATCATACATTCCCATCAGGTAATTTTTCAACTGCTTTCGGTTATCAAACTTTAGCACATGATAAGGCAGGGAAAAGGACAGCTTTTCCACAAAAAGCAGCTTCTTGTCTTTCGTTGGCACCAATACACCGGCATGACCGATGAATAGTTCATTCTCATTTTCCCCGAAACTGGAATGAAATACAACCGTAATCAGAGATGCTTTCGTTCCGGAGATTTTTACCTCATTTTGCTTCCACGCTTTCTTCTGCTTTTTGATGTGTGTATCGACATCCGTTGTATAAGACGTATTTAACGTAGAATACAAGGTCTCAAAAGCATGTTTCTGCTTCCTGGTAACTTTCTTTGCCGGCGCATGTTTAAGCGCATCCTGATCCATAAACAGATTCGACGCATTTACCTTTGCCTCTGCCTTCACCGAGATCTTGTCTTTCATCAGATCAAATGCGGTAATGCGGCAATTGTATCCGATAAAATCCGGATATTTTTTATTCCACAATTCCATGATCTTGTTCTCATCATACTGCGGATTTTTTGTCGAAAGCTTCTTAAACCCTTTCTTGACAAGTCCGGTGTTTTTGATCGTTTTATTATAATCCTTTACATCGGAATGTGTGAATATCTCCTTTGCCTATCAGCCCTTTTAACAATAGAGCTGACACATTTTTCTTTTCCACATTGTAACATATCCGCTACGGAATACAACTTAAGTTTTCTTTAAGACGCCATCTGGTCGATTTGCATTACCTCGCATTTCCGACAATCAACGCAAAGTATCCCCACAGTCATCTTTATTTCTTGCAGTTTCGCGTTGTTAAGATCAAAACCGCTGAGAATACACAGGAAATCTATTCCCGCCTGATTCTGTACAATTTCGGCATTTTTATCGCAAACGAAGCGGCAGAAGAAAACCGGAAAAAGAAACGGGATACTCCCTATGCGCAAATCATTGACAGCATCCTCATCTATGGAAATTTTTCCAGCGGTCTCCTTGATAAAAGCTTCCTTTAATAGGGTCAGACCCCAATGTGGTCAACCTATATTGTCATCAGATAATTTCTTACGCTCAGCTCTACTCAAATGCTTATGACATACATATTTGTATATAGGTTTCTCAGAGTTTTTATCAAATTGATAATATTTTTCCCCTATATAACTAATACTACGTGTATTTTTCATAAACTTATCCGCCTTTACCTCAAAAACATCATTACATTTCTTTTTTCATATGGTTAATATATACTTCTACACCAACAGCTATTTTTAAATCATACATCTGATTCATTTTTGCAAAATAATTTGAAATAATTTCTTCATCCATTTGGTTTCTACTTGCATCATCCTCTGCCAGACCTTTTCTGGCAACAATCCATGGCTCCTCAAGATGTGTTAAATCTTTTAAAAACCATGCATTATATATTCCAAATGTATTCATTACAAAATCAGTAACTGTTTTTTCCTCTTCTGAAAGCAGTTCACTTATATAATCCTTCGACAAATTGAGTTTTATTTCTTGTTTACCAAACTCTCTATATTTTTCATAAACAGATGGAAAAACCGGTCCAAATTTCCACGCTTCACATGGTTCCAATATAAAAGATTCATCTTCAAATATTTTGCTTATCGTCTTTACATAATAAAGATTTTTTTGTAATAAAAGATTCGTAATCTCTCTTCCGGAACTTATAATATATAAAGCAATCTTCTCAGCAGAATTATTATATTTCTTTTCTGTCTCGCATTTTTCAATTGCCCTTTTTACCTTATTTACAGCTACCACAGAAACTTCTTTACTATTTGACTCAACATATTGTTTCATCTTCTGCTCATCTCGTAATACTTGAAATAAAATATTTGAATATTTAACTGAAGGTAATTGTCCATCAAGATATCTTGTTATTGTAAGTTCCCCAAACCCCAACAGTTTTGATAAAGGTCTTTTTTCAATATCTTTAATTACAGTTTTTGCAAGGCGTCTGAAAATATGGTATAAAACTCTTTTACGGCATTTGCTGCATAAAAGTTCTTTCCCACACTCATTGTTTTTCTCCTTCATCTTACTCTGAGCAATTATCTTGCTCATGGGGCTCACGTACCTCATCTCCTTTCCCCAGAATAAAAAAAGGGCAGTGTCTGAACAACATCGCCCTTTGTTTTTTATAATTATACTTCCGAAAGGAATCTATCAACTGGTTTATGCAGCAGCGTCCACTTCGTCATCCATATATCCGTCATCGGCATTTTCCGAATCATCATCCAAATCATCGTTCCAGTCATCCTCTGTGCTGTCTGTGATAACAACCTTGCATTTCCACACCATACCATGTACTTTTGCTTTTACTGTAACCGTACCGCTGCTATACGGTATCAGTATGCCATCCTCTACCTCGCATATATCGTCATCAGAAGATGTCCATTCCACGTCATGACTGCATCCCTTCAGATCCAGAGAAACCGTATCTTCCACGTCCATCTCCACTGCTGTCTTATTCAGTTCCGGCGTTTCTACTGTCACCTGACAGGATTTTTTCTGCGTTCCCTTCTTTACCGTAATGATTGCCTTGCCTTTTCCTTTTGCGACCACTTTTCCGGCGGAGACACCAGCCACCGCTGTATTACTGCTGCCCCAGGAAACGATTCCTGCACCACCCTTTACCGTAAGTTTCCTGCTCTGTCCTTTTACAAGCACAATCTTTGTACTGCTGATCGACAGCGGACTTATCTTCGGTCTGGTGTTCTTTTTCTTCGTTGTCTTCTTCGTGGTTGTCGTGGAAGATTTCCGCGTCTGCGAATATCCGCCCGATGAGCCAAAACACTTCTTGCACGGTGTCAGACCGCGTGCCAATGCATTGGAAAGTGTCGTCTGATAAAAATTTCCCCGCCCGCATTTGTGGGTATGGTATTTACTGCCGGTTGGCGTCACATAGACCATTGTCTGTGCCTGTGCCGTTACCATGCCGGCACTGTCACCGACTGGCAAAATCATCATAAAAAATACAAGTGTAAAACTTAGAATTGTTTTTTTGATTGTTTTCATCAATTGCCTCCTTATCTTTTCCTCCGCTTTAAACATGTCTTATATTTTTATCATACGCCTTCCTATTTTCGAGTACAATACCATTTTTCCAAATTGACAATTCGCGTTTTGTCAAAAAACAATCTCCTGCATACCATAAGGAAAAAGGAGTTTTTTATGCTCGCTCCTCATTTTATCCAGCTCTTAACATCTTCACGTCCTGCCGCTATCGCCAGAATAAAGCCACTTGTGAATACTCCTTTTGTGTTTTTCTTCGCAGTTAATACATTAAGGGACACAAGTGGTTTTTTCAATATGTTGTTATTAATTTATGGTGCTGGGCTTCCACCATTATGCCAGAAGCCTCTATTTTATTTCTATTTTTTCCTGATATCCGGCCAGCCGGTCCAGGCGCATTTTTTCTGCCACCGGAAATAACTCTGTATCCGTGATGCGTTCCAGACTTTTTATCCGTTTCTCGGAAATTGTTTCATTCGACTTGCTTTTTTCATAATCCTCAACTGTCATGTGCCAGTAATGAAATTCTCCTGCATAATACTCAGAAATTTTCTGCGCAATCAAAAGCCCCTCCGGATCCAGATCTCCCGCATAATATACCACCGTTCCCGATGCCGCCAGAAGATCTAACGTAACAAGCCCTGCCAATCGCGGCTGCCCGTTCATACACATACAGGAAACCTGCTTTGTGTGCCCTGCGCAAAGGCCTGCAAATACGGACGGATTTTCCACGATATACATTTCATTATCTTTGCAAAATATGCTGTTCCACTTTGAAAGGACTGCAAGCGGAATCTGTACCATATCATCCTCCTGCCAGAACCCTTCCATCCCCATATGCAAATCACCATCCTTTTTCTGAGCCTTTACATGCGATAACATCACATAATTTGATATATCATCAATAAGGATTCCCTCTGCCAGAAAACATCTTTGCCGGAAAAATGCCGGAAAAATTTCCGATTTCTGTGGGAATACCTTTCTCTGCCGCAATTCCATCTGGATCACCTGATACAAAAAAGTTCCCCAGGAACCTTGTTGATCAAATGCATGTGGATTTCCAGTGATTTCCGTTGCAAAAACAGCAAGATACTTTGTCTCGTTTTTTCTGAATGGAAAACAATTATAGATTTCTGCACCAAGCATCAAAGACTGCTCCCACTCATTTAAATTTTTTATGTGACCTGCCTTTATCACATCCAGCAGTTCTGACAAGACTTTTTCCACAGGTGTTCCCTGATATTTTTCCTTCCAGTGTTGTAAAAAACGGTCTTTTTTCTGTTCTTCCAACTGTCGTTCTTCTTTTTTACCTACCAGTTTTTCCCGAAAATATAACTCCAGCAAATGCTCTGGTGTCATATTAGAAAACCTGCTGCTTAGCAATGCCTGCGAAAAACGCTCCGCTGATACCGTCACACTCTTTTTCCCATGGAAACTCTTTGCAAAAAATCCCTCAAGTCCTTCGACTTCCTCCGCTGTAATTTTTTGTAGCACAACTTTTCCTGAAAAAGATCCATAAGACCGGTACTTTTCCCAAAATCCACGAAAAACTCTGTCCCACACGGGATTGGATTTAAAATATGCGATACAATTATTCTCCTGCTGTCTGTTCAATCTCTGCCCTCCGTTGTTCTACAGCCTCTTCACTTTCCATAAGTTCTCTGGAATGCCCATTCCACACATAAGGCATCACGGTCACAAATTTTGCATTTTCCGGTCGTATTAACTGGTAGATGGCAAGCGCGTCCAATGTATCACAATCTCCCCAAAGTACCTGTGAATTGATAATAAAATCAAAGGAAAACTCTGTCATGAGACGGAACATGTCACGGATGTTACGGTTATCAACTCCAGCAAATGCCTCATCCAGCGAAACCAGACGCGGTGCATCTGCACGTCCTCCCTGATATTTTGCAACAACTGCGGAAAACAGCGGTACATACATAGACATCGCTTTTTCTCCGCCACTGAAGGTTCCAAATACACTGTTGGTAAGCTCCTTAACCCGCTCTCCCTTTTTCTGGGAAAACAGTTGAAATTCAAACCACTTACGATAATCCAACGTCTCTTTCATAACCTGGTAAAACGAAATCATACCGCCACTGTCCGAGGCTCTCCTTCTTGCTTCTTCGACTTTTGAGCGAAAATGTGTAGACAGGCGTGCGGCCTCTTCTTCACTCATTAACCGGTAATCCTTCTTTAACAATTCTACCAGTTCTTTTGTATCCAGCTGGTTTTCACTCTCTGCCGTCTTGCTGCGCCAGCGAAGGCTCAGCTTTAAGCCACTCGATGTGTTCATGCTGCCCATCAATGCATTCATCTTTTCTACCCATGCATTGGAAGCATTAATTTTGCCGCGGATTTTACGGCTGACCGTATTGGCCAGAATATCTTCAAACAACTCACGGTCCCCCGCTTTAATCAGATCCTGTAACTGTGCGATATCTTCTTCCAAATGTGCCAAAAGCCGTGAAAATGGAAGCTTTATCCCCTGATAACGCGCTGTGAAATTCTGACGGACAGCCTCGGCTTCTCCCAATGGCCGGTTTTCATCTAGTTCTTTAAATAATTCCCCCTGCATCACCTGATACTCATTTAAAAAGCCCCGGTTTTCAAAATAAATCTGATTCAAACTCGTAATTACATTTTGCTTTCCAAGCGATTTCGTATCAGCCTCCAGATATTCGCAAATACTGTTTACGTCCGTCTGCATTTCTTCTGGAAACCTGACATAAGCAAGGGCAAATTCTGCCTCGTAACATTTCCCCCTCCAGATACGCTTTTGTTCCAGAATCTGTTTCTGGCTTTCGCCTGCTTCTTCCTGCTTACGCAATGTATCCAGATGCTCCTTTATTCCGGCGCGTTTCTGCAGGCATTGGTTCAGATGCTCTGGATATTCCTTCAGCCATGTAATACAGGCATCCAGCCGTTCCCTGATCTGTTCGTAATCCGTCATTTTCAATTGCTCCACGATGGATGCATGTTCTTGCTCCAGCTTTACAAGGTGACGCTGCGCACCTGACAGATCATAACGGATTTCATCCAGATCTGCATCAATGCTTTCCAGACGCCTGGTCAGATCTTTCATATGCCTTACACTCTGTAAAAACATTTCATGCGCAGACTTTAACGCGATCAGATTCTTTTCATACTCTGCTGCCGCATCCTTTGCTTCCTGAAATATGGCATACGTACATTGCAGATACAACTGCTGCGCAATTTCTATCGCTTTCTTTTTCTTTTCCTGTATCTGCTCCGAAAGTTTCTTCCAACGCTCCTCGATCTCCTTACACTCTGCCGTTTTCGTTTCATATTTGTGCTGCTCCTGCACAAGCATCTTGAAAGCTGTACGTATACCCGTATCCTGCGGCAAAGCCTGATATTCCTGCTCCAGCTTCTGCATCCGGATTACAATCCCAGCCTTTTTTGCTTCCAACTGGTTCATGCTGCTTTGCAATCCCTGAATTTTTTCTTTGCAGACTCTGATCTGTTCCTGACGATTGCGTTCCCGTGCCCGCGCACCCAGGAATCCTGCTACATGCTCTCCTGTAATCGTTCCAGACAAAACGCCCATCTGATAAATACCTTCTGAAGAAACCGAAATCATGCTCTCCTCATTATATGCAATACCAGACAAAATACCAGTAAGACGCTGATTTGAGAAAATATCATTCATGGAATCATTCAATTCCAAAACGTCCAGCAGACTCTTTCCACTGTAAGACTTCTGGACGAACAGATAACGGTCTTCGCAGCCTTCTTCCATCGTCAGCACCTGTTCCCGGTAAGACGCATCCACGACCAGTGCATCCAGAATCCCCATCGAAAGCAAAGCCTCTTCCAAATGATTGCATTCCTGTTCTGTCAGGGAATCCCCAAATTCGATTGCTTTATAAAATTCCTGATACGGAATCTTCAATGCATCCAGACGCTGCCGGTTCTTTCTAACCGCTTCGGAACGTTCCGGCTGTGGATCTTTTGCGTTTTCCCATTCTGTGAGTTCTGCTTCTGTCTGTTCCTTTTCCAGACGTTTCTGCTCATACTCTTTTTCTTCTTCCTGCATTTGCAGTTCCAGCGGGTTTTTATAAGAAAACCAGATATCTGTTACCGTTTTCCGCACCTCCGCAAAATCAGAAGTTTCTTTAAAATCCTGTGCATATCTGCTACAGTCTTTCAGCTGTTCCGAATCAAGAATAAGCTCTGTATTCGATCTGTTCCATGCATATAAAGCCTCTTTCCATGCATTCTGCTCCTGAACCAAAAGCATGTCTTTTGCTGACATATCTCTTTGTATCGCATCCAATTCTTTCTTTATTCTGTCTCTTTGCTTTAAGAGTTCTTCTGCCTGTGGTTCCAGTAAATTTGTTTCCTGCAGAATTTGAAATGCATGATAAATTTTATTTTTCACATCTGAGAATTGCTTTTCATGCGTATCAAATGCAATTGTTTCTTCCAGATGTTCCTCACACTCCGTCTGAAAAAAACTATGCTCCTCAAAAGCCATGCTCTCTGCCTCTGTCTGCATTTCTTCCAAAAGCTCTCCCAGCTCTTTTTCTTTTTCAAATTTACGATTTTCTTCTTCTCTTTGCTTTTCTTCTTCCTCCCTGTACTGTTCCTGCTTTGCCTCCAGGGTTGCATTTTTACTGTCTATAATGCTCTGCTGACGCTTCATTTCCTGTGCAAGCTCGGTTTCCCGGTCTTTTAAGCCGACTGCATCACTCTTACTTAAAGATTCTCTTTCTTTTTCCATTGCATCGTGCTTTGCTTGCATTTCTTCAAGCTGACCAGATAGTGATGTGATTTCTTCTTCACTCCCTGCAATGTCTGTCTGACGCTTTTTTTGCTCTTTGTCAACTTCTTCTATATCATCGCAGATTTCCTGATATTTTTTCGCTTTTTCATATAATGCCAAACGGTTGTATTTGTCATACACGTTCTGGATTTTCTGCGCGGCCTGCTGCGCCTCCCTGCGGCTTTTTAAATTCATTGTCATCTGATCCATATTTTCGATAGCATCCGACATCGGACGCAGATCATCATCCGAAAGCGGCTGCAGGGAATCACTTAAAATATCATTAATCACAGAAGGTTTAAAATCTTTTGACAATTTCGGTGTACGCAGCTGAATCAGCAGATCAATCATCTCTTTGTATTCCTCTACCGTATCAAATCCAAAGATCTGACGGTTTACGTATTCCATATAATCTGCCTGACGGTCAAACACCTGTCCCCCTGCTGCAATGCGGTTTTCCAATTCTTTTTTGGAAAGTGTCACCTTCTCATTGGTTTCTTTGTACAAAAAGAAATCGGCACCCACTCGTCTTCCATCCGTCAGTGAAAAATACCATTTATCCAATGGCTTTCCACGCCGTGCCCGGATTCCCATACCAATCGTCAGATAGTTTTCCGTCTCTTTTCGCTTAAACTCCAGATACAGATAGCCGGTTCGTTCTTCCCGTCCATCATCCTCTTCCAGCAGATAACTGCTCATCTTCCGGTCTCTCGAACCAAACGGATCCAGACGTTCCGGACTCATATTTCCGTCCAACAAAAGCGGAACCACACTCTGCATCGTTACGGATTTACCGGATCCATTGGATCCTCTCAGCAGCATCCGCCCCTTTACAAATGGAAATTCCTGCTCGTCATAATACCAGAAATTAATTAGTCCGATCTTACTGGCCTGCCATCTACTACTCATTTTCTCTTCCTCCCGCAAAATCTTTCGGATACGTTCCCTGCAGCTTCCCGGCTGCCGGATATATTTCCACCTGATGTGATGCTTTGTCCCATTTGATAAACATCCACAATTCCATGGCAGCCATCACCGTGCTGAGGAATTCGCTGTCCGGCATTTCCCTGTAATTCTTGGAAAATCCCTGTCCATACTTCTGTCGGACACTCCGTATCATCTGTTCAAACGATACCGTATCCACAATACCAATCTCATTCTTTTGTATGTTCCATTCTTTTTGTTCGATACGTTTTCTGATTTCAGCCAGACACAAAAGAATAATATCGGAAAGCACATTATTTCCAGGAAACGTATTTCCCATCCGGCAGTCATCCTGAAGCATCACATAGGCACTGCCTCTATGAATATGTACATGGCAGTCAAAATTCTGCTCAAGATCTTCTGTAAGGCGGTGTCCATAATATTTCAAATACTCAAAATCTTCTTCTGATCCATCCCGGCGATACATTCCCGGTGCAAATAGCAAACGCTTATACACCCGATGTCTTCTGGCAATTCCCCGGTCCTCATCCATTGCAAACCAGTCACTCTCTAAAAAATCTTTTGGACTTCCATAATCGGTAATGTCCTTTGAAAAATTACGCATAAAATAACGGGATGCTCCAGTATTTTCATACAGCACTTCTCCGGCTGCATCTTCCATAAAAGCATCATCCGCTCCATCCGTAATGCTGACAATTCCCTGTGTCACTGCATAACGTAATACCTTAATCAGCCGCCTCCGGCTTGTATATACGGTCCAGTCTATGGACTCTCCCGGCATATTTGCAGAAATGTACTCGGTAAGCTGCGATAAAATAAATTGTTCCTGCGTGTCTTTTTCTTCCAGAAACATAAGCAAAATACAGAGAAACGCATACTCTTCTTTGGAAGAAAAATCTAAAATTCCCATAAAATTCTCTGGAATTACCGGAATCTTTTCCATCTTCACCATCAATGCATTTTCTGTCACCTGACATCCCAGCTTATCCGATGCATATTTGCGAATATCACCAATTGCATCTCTCAACTGATAATACAATTCTTTGTTTTCCGATTTCAGTACCCATCGTTGATTCAGTAATACCTCCAGTTCCTTCATCATCCTTCCTCCTGAAATACAATCGCAAGTTTTGGCATGGTAAAACTGCCATCCTCGCAATGCACGACACAGCGTTCTTCTTTCCTGCTCATATCAAGCGTATAGTACCTTCCCTCTTCCGTTCTTGCAGCACCTGCCGGATTTTCCATTGCATCTGAAATCCACTTCAACAGGATTTCCCGCACATGCGGCTCAAGAACCGGCAGCGTAGAAAAGTCTATTTTCCCATCCGACTCCAATTCCCGGAGTTTGCGCATATCTTCTTTTTGCTTTTTAATCATCTGCTGTCTTGTTCTTTGCTTTTCTTCTGCTGCTTCCCAGATGGCACTGCGGCTGGACTTCTCCCTATAAGTTCTCACACGCGGTTTCAATGTTACTTCAAATGGACGTTCTTCATAAACACTCTGATTCATACTGTCCGTCTCGCGGACCAGATCTCCCTTTAGATGATATGGTTTCTCCAATCCAAAAACCATGGCAGACATCCGGTGTGCCTGCTGTACATCCTCACACTTTAAAAACAGTTCTGCTACTTTACGGTATTCTTCTCTTCGATTGGCTCCAAACGCATTTTTCTCACTGAGCTGTGCCGCATACCTTGTGATTCTCCGGATAATTTCATTGGTTGCATCAAAAAGTTTACCAGCCTCATTTTCTTCTCCATTAGAAGAAACAAACCATTCATAAATACTCTGAAACCGTCCCTTTGTTTTTTCTTCCAGCAGCTCCCGTGAAACTTCCACATCCATGCGTGGAATCAACATTTCATACTGCACGATTTTTTCAAACACCTGCTGCTTATTTCTGTCTTCTAACGTGCGCAAATCTTCCTCAATTACACCAACATTGCGCTGTAATCCTTTGATAAAATTGCGCAGATACTCGACCAGTCGATCCTTAAACACCAGAAACTCTTTTGTGTGCATCATTTCTTCTGCTTTCACACTGTTCAAATCACGGATATAATCCTGATAATTCTGGTTCAGACGCACAAAATCATTGTTCAGATCATTCCACCAGGTATAAACTTTGTTTAAATCTTCATCCACCATCTGTGGAAAACGCGAAATGTTAATTCGAATCCGCTCCAAAAGTGTCGGCTCCAAAGATGCGCCTTCAATAAAAAGATTCTCTAAACGCAGCACCAGACGTTCAATCTCCACACTGTACTCCGACATCTGATACCGGAATTTTTTATTCTTAAATTCTTCAATCGATGATACTTTACGCGTATCCTGTATCGTATTCAGATTTTTCCATTCCACAAGCATTGCCAGATCCTGTTGGCACTGTTCCAGCTTATACTCCGCAAAAAACGGATCCTGTACCATCTGGGCATATACTTCCTCCTGGTACAGCCAATAACGGAGTTTTTCATAATTTTCAAAAAAAATGCGCATAATGCAGCGATACCGGCTGACATTATCCGCATTCAGATATTTTGCTTCTGTAAGTGCCTTGGTTAGCTTATCTGTTACCTGCACAACATTCTCCTTAGTGTCTTATCTACAATCCATTTTAATTTCTGCTACATGATCAAAGTATACCATAATTTTTTCTCTTATGCTACCCAGATAACTCTTTTCTTCTATCTGTATTATTTTAATCTGAATAAACTCCACGCCGGCATCTCTGCCGGCGTTATTACCCTCTTCCGCTTTTTTTCATCAACTCATAATATGTACCGGATAAATTCCAAATGCACAAATCGAAATATTTGTAGCTATTTTCCCAGATATAAATTTCATTCTGGAAATCAAAAGAAAAATCGAAAGGTCTGCCAAAATCAACGGTGCTGCATTACACCATACATTGTAATCTACTCCGTGCTTACGACGAACATTGAAATTTCTCTCCACTATCTCAAACATGCGGCTGGGATTCTGTACTTTCATTCAAAACAGCCAGAAAGTTCTTCATGCGCAGGGATTCCGGCAGGTACATCGATATTATCCGGCTGATGAAATATGTCCACGCAGTGAAAGACAGGTTCCGGCAGTTTCAGCGGCCTCTCCGTGGAATCAGCGCAATTCATTTTGGATATCGGTAAGTTCTGCAACTGAATATCCTTCTTTTTGGCAGATGGACAGCATCTGTCTTTTTGGCATACCTGTTTTTGGGCTTTTTGAGTTTAAAATATCGGATATTTGGCAACAGCTGGGTTATCGAACAAAACTTCGAACAACCGGCTTAATGGCATTGCCAATGGACGTTGGAATATTGAGTGCTTACAAAATAGAGGTGCACTAGGCACCTCTATCCTAAACTTCTTGCAAAATCCGCAAGGCTGGTTTATAATCAGATTAGAAACCGAAGGATTTTGGTGTGTCCAACGGTTGCACAATCGGAAACAAATAATCAGTTTAAAAATCAAACGGATTAAAGGCTATCCCCCTATTGGCATAGAGGATAGCCTTTCCGTTTATTTGCGGTTATGTTTATTGTCTATGTATGTCAAGGCTGCAAATACTATAATGGTCTCATAAATTAAGACACTTTTTCGGACAGATTTTAATGAATCTGATATAGCTTTGAATTTATATCAGGTACAAAGACAAAGGAAGCAAAAGAAAGTTCCAAAGAATCTGATACAAAATCAGAGCTAAAGAAAAAGTAAATAAAAGAAACAACATCAGAAAGCTATAAAAAATAAGGGGAGTGTAAGTTACATTCTCCTTATTTTTTTACAAAGGAGTAAAGATTATGTGTGAACATTTTGACAAAGATTATGATGATGACTATGAAGAAGACGAAAATTTAGATGATGACTGTGAGATGGAAAAAAGAAAGTTATATGATGAAGAAGATGATGACATCATATTTTTCTTTTCACCAGAATACGGCTATGCAGAAGACGAGGAGGATTGTGATGAGGATAATAACTTATAGCACGAAAATAAACAGAGAGAATAACCTTACAGAACTTGTAAAAGAAAAAGCGTATAATTATAAAACAGAAAATAAGCACTTAGACTGTGCAGAAAAAATCGCAAGTATGATTTGTGATTTGTTTGAACTTCACACGGCCGCAGAGGAATATGTCTATCTTTTATCATTAGATACAAAATGCAGGATTCTTGGCATATTTGAAGTGGGGCATGGAACAGTTAATGCCTGTCTTTTACATACAAGGAAGATTATGATTAGAAATCTTCTTTGTGGAGCAGGAACATTTATTGTAGTTCATAACCACCCATCAGGAGAAGTATCTGTTTCAAAAGAAGACATAAGCACTACAAAGCGATTATTTGAAGCTGGAAGGCTTATAGGGATAGAACTTCTTGACCACATCATTATTGGAAGAAAAGAAAATGGTGACAGTTACGGATATGCCTATTACAGCATGAAGGAGCAGGGGCTTTTAACAACTGTATAAAAGTGATAAACAGGGAACTTACTGTTAAAGTAAAAAATAAGAGACTTGATTTCTCAAGCCTCTTATTGTATAATCATCTCAGAAAGGTTATCGGATGCGTTATCCGATTGCCCTCAGTAATTTAAATGTATTTAAGAAATAGCATCCAACTTTCTCAGGGCGGGATGCTATTTCTTTTTGTTATGATTATCTATGTAAGATAGTGCCGCAAAAATTACCAGCAACAAAGTTAAAACCTCCATTGTGTTCATGGGCATCACCCTCTTTCGTAAAACTAGAGGGCGTCAAAAGAACGCATCCGCTTCTTTCTATGAAGTTATACAAAAAATATTTTAGCATAAATCTGTAGAGGTGTCTATTTGAAACGTAAGCGCATAGTTTTAGGGCGTACCCTATAAATGAAATCTGACACCCCGCGCT
>ERZ838827.1125-NODE-1125-length-22919-cov-2.731587_pt1 | contig 22919 bp, 20 predicted proteins | sample MGYA00519881_ERZ838827 | MGnify/ENA primary metagenome ERZ838827 (study PRJEB31850, sample SAMEA3708842) | human gut metagenome | biome: human gut; feature: human-associated habitat; material: faeces | place: China | collected 2014 ...
AGGCAAAAGCCTTGATTGCAGATATAAAGGCAGAGTTAGATCGGGAAGGCATCGAATACAACCGAGATATCCAGGTTGGAATTATGGTAGAGACTGCAGCTGCATCTCTGATGGCCGATGTATTTGCCAAAGAAGCAGATTTCTTCAGTATTGGAACCAATGATTTGACTCAGTATACCATGTCAGTTGACCGTGGAAATGATAAGATCTCCTACTTATATTCCACCTTTAACCCGGCAGTTCTGCGCAGCATTAAGCACATTATTGCCTGCGGAAGAGAAGCTGGCATTATGGTAGGTATGTGCGGAGAGGCAGCCAGTGATCCTATGATGATTCCGCTGCTTCTGGCCTTTGGATTAAATGAATTCAGTATGAGTGCATCCGCAATTCTGCGCGCCAGAAAGCTGATTACCGGTTACAGTACAAGCGAGCTGCAGGCAGTGGCTGATAAGGCAATGAGCTTTGCAACAGCAAAAGAAGTAGAAGAATATATGAAATCCTTTGTAGGATAAGAAAAGAGGCTGTCGCTGCCGTCAGCGGCAGCCTTTTGAAAAACAGAGAAAATCAAAGACAGGGTGGGAAGGTTTATGGCAGTTTACGCAATTTGTTATCTGGCAGCTTATTTTCTGGCGCGGTGGGAGCAATACTATCTTTCTGGTGCAGTGCTTCTGGCAGCCGCAGCATGGCTGTATTATTCTGATTATCGGAAAACAAAAAATATCATTCATCTGCGTGCCCTGTTTTCGCTTTTCTGGATAGGGGGGCAGGGGCTGTCCTGTCTGAAGCTAAGCCATCTGCAGACAGACTGGTCATTGATGACATGGATTTGTCTGGCTCTGGCCTATGCAGGTTTCTGGGCAGTGTTTGAGATACTTACTGCTCTGTTTGGGACGACTCGTGAAAGCTATGGGCGGAGGAGAAGCTTTTCCTGCAATTCCATTCCCCTGTTTCATATAATTTGCGGCCTGACGGCTATTTCCCTGGCTGCATTTGTTTTGGAGGCAGTGAAGCTGGGATATGTTCCATTGTTTTTAAAGCAAATGAACCATCTTCAACTAATGATTTTTTATGTGCTAACTGTTCTAATTCATTTAAAGCAGTTATTCCAAAAGAAGCAGTAGCAGATTTTAAAATAGGTTTGATTTTATCATGTAGACCAAGATGCCCACCATAGAAGCCTCCTTCACAATAAGCAAGAGGATTAACAGAGGCTTTCATCTCACCAAGATAATCATATGTTCGTAAATGTAACTTTCTAATTAAGTTTAAATAATAATCTAATACATCAAAGAAAGGTTTACTTTCTTGTTTTGCTTTAGCATAAATAAGAGGCAAGTGGAGACTGATCGCTCCAATATTAAAGCGTCCTACAAATACGGGAGTATCATTTTCATCAGCAGGATGCATTCCTCCTCGACGATACCAAGGTGATAAAAAGGCCCGGCATCCCATTGGAGAGATGATTTCTCCATATTTTTTGTAGATTGAAGCTACATATCCTTCACCTGATAAGCTGAGCCAGTCAGGATACATTGTTTTGCTTGAACATAATACTGCTGCTTCAAATAATTCTTCAAGTTCTTTACCCTCGCCATGGAGTTCTTCATCATATAAGAAAACAATCTTAGGAAATAAAACCGGTTTTTTATTTCCTTTTTTTCCTTGTCCACGTCGACGAACATGAAGCATTTCAATTGAAGCCATTTTCGCAAATTTGCCAGTTCCTGTTCCTGTCGTCATTGTAATAAAAGGGTAGTCACCTCGGCTGGATGAAACTGAATTAAATTTATATTCCCATCCTTGGAACCCTTGTCTAAATTCATTTAAAACATCACCCTCAGCTACTTTTGAAGCAGTTTCTGGATCTAATCCTAAACTTAGATATTTTTCATAAAATAAATCAAAAGTCTTGATGGCATATGGTTCTAATAATAAATCAACGCTAGGAACAGTAAAACCACCATATTGTTGACTAGCTGCTGATAAAGTAATATCACCAATTACATCGAAAGCTACGTCTAGAGTTTTAGGTTCATTATACCAAAGATTTCCCATTTCAAATCCACCTTCAAGAACGCTTTTAACATCAAAAAGGCAGCAGTTCATTGTATCACGGCGGGCAGACATATCATGAATATAGATATAACCATCACGAATAGCTTGTAGTTCTTCAGTCGTAAGGAAGAATTTTTTATATAACTCTTTATTTAATTCATTAAAAATCAAACTTCGTTTGGTCGATACTAAAGCACTATCAGTATTACTGTTTTCTTTATCTCCAATATACATGATTGATTGTGATTTTTTATAGACCTCATCTAACATTGCCACGAAGTCTTGTTTGTAGTTCCGGTAATCACGATAGCTTTTTGCTACTTTAGGGTTGATTGCATCTAAAGCACCTTCAACAACATTGTGCATTTGAGAGATAGTAATTTCATTGCTATTGAAATCTTTAACTCGGGCTTCAACAAAATCACAAATTTGTGCTTCTTCACCTTCTTTGAATTTATATAAACAGCGTGTCGCAGATTTATTGATTGCTGTTACAACTTTTTGTATATTAAAAAGCTCTTTAGTATTATCTTTCTTGATTACGTACATTCTTTTGTCCTCCATAATAAGTTTCGTAAATTAGTATATTAGAGAATTATCGACTTGAAAAGTAAAATGCTCTATTAGTAGTAAACAAATATTTTTTGTTGATATTTTAGGAAAATAGCAATTATTTTTGTTAGATGATGATAGTACTAGATGTATCAAAATAGATAATTTACTAATTTTCTAAAATTGAAAAAAACTAGAGAAATTAATATAAATATCAGTTATAATTAATATTTGTGTGCATTGCCAATTGAATATTTTAATGAGGTGATGATGCGTATTATTTTTATAAAAAAAGTTTTAGTGTTAACATAATAAAAGAGATTTTTAGGAGGGAACAGAATGAAAGTTATTAAAAGAGATGGGCAAAGCGTTGAGTTTGATGCTTCAAAAATTGAAAAAGCAATTTTAAAAGCAATGCAGTGCGGAAGCGGGATCGTTGATTCTAAATGTGCTCATGATATTGCTGTAGAGATAGAAAACTGGCATCAATTCAGTGATAATAATATTTCGATATATCGAATTGAGGGACAAGTTTTTGAAAAATTAATTGAAAAAGGACAAATCTTAACTGCTAAAGCATATGAAGGATATCGTAAAGTTCGGGAGTTTCAAAGAGAAACAAATACGATTGACAAAGAGATATATGGAATTGTAAACCAAACTAATAAAGAAGCAATGGAAGAAAATTCAAATAAAGATGCTACAGTTTTAGCAACTCAAAGAGATTTGATTGCTGGTGAATTTTCAAAAGATTATTGTCGGCGGCTATTATTACCACCTAAAATTGTTCAGGCACATGATGATGGAATCATTCATTTCCATGATATGGATTACTATATCCAAAAAATGCATAATTGCGATCTTGTCAATTTAAAGGATATGTTTGCTAAAGGAACAGTTATTAATGATAAGTTGATTGAAACACCTAAATCATTACAAACAGCTTGTACTGTGGCAACTCAAATCGTACAACAAGTAGCTAATGGTCAATATGGTGGACAAACTATCTCATTAGCTCATTTATCACCATATGTGCGTTTAAGTTATGAGAAGCACCAACGAAATGTTCGTAATGAAGGTCGTTTGATTGGAATTGACTATAGTGAAGAACAAATTATTAAGATTGCTAAATCACGCCTACAAGATGAAATTAAAGCCGGAATTCAAACGATTCAATATCAAATTAATACTTTCTCAACTACTAATGGACAAGCACCATTTTTATCAGTGTTTATGTATTTAAGAGAAGAACCTGAATATATTGAAGAAACAGCAATGCTGATTGAAGAAACATTAAAACAACGATTTATTGGAATGAAAAATCCTGTTGGGGCTTATGTGACACCAGCTTTCCCAAAACTTTTATATGTTCTTGATGATAATAATGTACCGCAAGATAGTAAGTATCGTTATTTAACGGATTTAGCAGTTAAATGTGTCTCAAAGAGAATGATGCCAGATTTTATTTCTGCTAAGATCATGCGTGAAAACTATGAGGGACAAGTATTCCCTTGCATGGGATGCCGTAGTTTCTTATCACCATGGAAAGATGAAAATGGTGAATACAAGTGGTATGGTCGTTTTAATCAAGGAGTAGTGACATTGAATCTTGCTGATGCTGGTCTGTCAGCTAATCATAAATTAGATAACTTTTGGAAAATCTTAGATGAACGTTTAGAATTATGTAAAGAGGCCTTGATGTTACGTCATGAAAGTTTAAAAGGAACACTAGCAGATGTTAGCCCGATTCATTGGCGTTATGGAGCTTTAGCTCGTTTAGAGTCAGGGGAACCAATTGATAAGCTTTTGGAAAATGGGTATTCAACGATTTCCTTAGGGTATATTGGTTTATATGAATGTGTTGTAGCTTTAATTGGTCAAACTCATACTTCTAAAGAAGGAAATGAGTTAGCAACAAAGATCATGGAACGTTTAAGAAGTGCTTGTGACAGTTGGAAAGAAGAAACAGGATTAGGTTTTGGTTTATATGGAACTCCAGCAGAATCAACTACATATACATTCGCTAGAGCATTAAAGAAACGTTTTGGAATTGTTGAAGGAATTACTGATAAGGATTATTTAACAAATTCATACCATGTTAATGTTAAAGAACATATTGATGCTTTTGATAAACTGCAAGTTGAAGCAAAATTCCAAAAAGTATCTTCTGGCGGAGCAATCAGTTATGTTGAAGTCACTAATATGTCAGAAAATTTAGATGCTTTATCAGCGTTGATTGACTATATGTATAACACAATTCAATATGCAGAGATTAATACAAAATCAGATTATTGTCAGGAATGCGGATTTGACGGCGAAATCTTACTAGATGAAAATCGGGAATGGTATTGTCCAAATTGTGGAAATCGTAATCATAAAACTTTAAATGTTTGTCGTCGTACTTGTGGTTATTTAGGTGATAATTTCTGGAATCAAGGTAGAACACAAGAAATTGCTGAACGTTTTGTTCACTTAGATAATCATCTTTATGGTGAGTAACGATGAGATATGCTCAAATTCGAAAAACGGATATTGCTAACGGAGAAGGAATTAGGGTATCTTTATATGTTCAAGGTTGTAAACGACATTGTCCAAACTGTTTTAATCCCGAAACTTGGGATTTTACTGGCGGGAATAAATTTGATTTAAAAACTGAAAATATTTTAATTAAATTAGTAAATCAGCCGCATATCGTAGGAATCACGATTCTTGGTGGTGAACCATTAGAGTTGGAAAATCGCCAGGATGTTTCCATTTTATTAAAACATCTTAAGGAACAATGTCCTAATAAGACAATCTGGTTATATTCTTCTTTCTTATATGAAGAAATCAAAGATTTTGATGTTGAGATTTTATCATATTTAGATGTTTTAATTGATGGACCGTTTGTTGAAGCATTGAAGGATCGTAAATTAAGATTCCGTGGATCCTCAAATCAACGATTAATAGATGTAAAAAAATCATTAGCTAATGATGAGGTTATTTTATATCAAGATAGCCGTTATTATAAAAATGATAAAGAGGTATGACCATATCATACCTTTTTTACATAAGTAATATTTTTAAGTGTTGAAGACATATCTACGAGATATTTAAATAGATGATTTCAAGAAAAAATGAAACTCAAATTTTTCTTTCTAGTAATTAGAATCAAGATATCTTATAATATAAGGAAAGGTTAAGGGATATTTTATGAGTAATATAAGGATTCAATTATTAAATGTAATCAATAGAGAATCATCAGATTCAATGAATTTTATTATCGCACAGTATATTTTAGAAAATCTTGATAGGCGAAAGGTAATTACTACTAAAGAATTAGCTGATAATTGTAATGTATCAAAGTCTTCAATTAGCCGCTTCTGTCGTAAAATCGGGTATGAGGATTTTATGGAGCTTCAATATGCGATTGCAACATATAACTCATTTATTGCAGAAAGATTTTCTCATATTGATGGTGTTACAACCAAAGATTATGTTGTGAACTATTTCGAACGTTCTAAAGAAATAATTAATTATTTAAATCAAAATATGGATACGGACACTCTCGAAGAGTTAGTTAAAGATATTCATGACTATAAGAGAGTAGTTTTAATGGGACATGTTCAATCTAGTTTTCCGGCTATTTCCCTTCAATATTATTTAACGATTTTACATAAATTCATTTATTCAACACAGGATCCAAATGAACAAAGAGAAATGCTGGAGACTTTAGATGATCAAAATCTGATTATTATTTTTAGTGCCGGGGGAAGATTTTTAGAAAGAGTGCTGGATCGTTTGAGTGTTATGGATAGAGAAAATGGTCCTAAAATATATATGATAACTGCAAATAAGTTAAAACATTTTCCTTTTGTTCATAAATATATTGAATTATCTGAAGAATTTAGTTATTCATCGTCCGTTATATTAGAGATGTATTCTAATCTTATTTCGCTTATTTATCATAAAAAATATACTGATAATTATTATTGATGATAAAGTAAGAGATTTAAGCAAGAGTAGTTAAATGTGTTTCATAAATAACAAAATCCAAGGCTTAAAAGCCTTGATTTTATTTTCCTGTTCATATGAGAATCAGTGGAATAGTCTAAGAAAATATAAGTCTTTTAAAAGAGAGTGAGGATATAATAGTATGACGATCAAGCGCTCAATAGCTAAGGACTTGATCAACATATTCTTATCTCTTTTTTAATAAATGACAAATAGTTATTAAAGGTAAGCTTTTGTTTCATGTTTTGAAACAGTGTGCCAGCTTGTGAAAAATCACAGATTAAGTGATTTTTTTTATTATACTAACAGTGTGATAAGACAGGTACAGGAGGACAAAATATGAATTATCCATTTAAAATGTATTGGGGAAGTGCCAGTGCAGACTTTCAATATGAAGGTGGATTTAATGAAGGAAAAAGAGGACTCATTACACATGACATTGTGACTGATGGTTCGTACACAACCCCTAGAAGGCTTACATACAGATTGCCGGATGGAACGTTAGGTTCAGTTGCATATAGAGAATCATTTCCAGAAGGTGCAGTAGGGTGTATTCACGATCATGTTTATTATCCTAGTCATAATGCGGTTGATTTTTATCATCACTATAAAGAGGATATTAAGTTATTAGCAGAAATGGGATTATCAATGATGAGATTTGGAATCTGCTGGACAAGAATTTATCCTACTGGTGAGGAAAAAACTCCGAATGAAGAAGGTTTACAGTTTTATGAAGATGTCATTGATGAATGTTTAAAATACAATATTGAACCAATGATTACAATTTGCCATGATGAGCTTCCTTTATATCTTGCTAATAAATATGATGGCTGGTCTAATCGAATAATGATTGATTTGTATGAAAAGTTATGTAATGCGTTATTTGAAAGGTTTAAAGGAAAAGTCAAATACTGGCTTACGTTTAATGAACTTAATGTACTTCAAGGATTCTCGCATCTGGGTACAAGAAATTCAGATGCTCAAACTACTTGGCAGGCAATTCATCATTTGTTTATCGCCAGTGCCAGGGCTAAAATTTTAGCAAAAAAAATTATGCCAAAAGCAATGTTAGGAGCAATGTATGCAACTAGTCCATCGTATCCTAAAACGTGTCATCCTGATGATCAACTTGCATGGATGAAACAAAGGAGAAGACTATTCTATTTTTCAGATGTAATGCTTAGAGGTTATTATCCAAGCTTTGCACGAAGTTTCTGGGATGAATATAAGGTGACTATAAGAATGGAAGAAAATGATGAAGAAATCTTAAAAGAAGGAACCTTAGACTTTTATTCATTTAGCTGTTATAGATCAACAACGATTGGGAAAGACGATAAATTAGGAATCATCGCATTACCATTCGGTGAAAATCCATATTTAAAATCTACACCCTGGGGATGGCCTATTGATCCAGTTAGTATACGATATGTGTTAAATGAAGTGTATGATCGTTATCAAAAACCAATTTTTATTGTCGAAAATGGTTTGGGCGAAGTCGATAAACCGGATGAAAATAATTTTGTAAACGATACATATAGAATCAATTATCTAAATGACCATTTCTTAGAAATAAAAAAGGCGGTAGAAATTGATAGGGTACCAGTTTTAGGATATACCATGTGGGGAGGCATCGATCTAGTATCACTAAGCACTGGTGAGATGAAAAAACGTTATGGCTGGGTCTATGTGGATATGGACGATAAAGGAAATGGCTCTAAAAAGAGATATCCCAAAGCATCATTTTACTGGATGAAAGAGTTTATTAAATCAAATGGAAATATTTTAAAAGAAAATAATCAGGGGGAATGCTCATGACTTATACAGAATTAGGAAAACAAATCATTGCGTATGTAGGTGGTAAAGATAATGTAAAAAATATCATGCACTGTATGACTCGCTTACGCATGAATTTAAAAGATAATACTAAAGTAGAAATTGAAAAACTAGAGGCTTTAAAAGATGTATTAAAAGTGCAGTTTAAAAATGAACAATTACAGGTAGTAATTGGACCACAGGTAAGTGAAATTTATCAGACGATTGAAAAAGATTTCAATTTTTCTGAAGCAGATAATTTAGAAGAAAAAGAGAAACAAGGAATTGTCAAAAGCTTTTTAAATATATTATCAAGTGTATTTGTGCCAGTTATTCCTGCAATTGCTAGTGCTGGTATGTTGAAAGCAATCATTGCATTAATTAAAGCATTTGAGATTATTCCTCAAGATAATGGTGTCTTTATCGTATTTAATATGATGGCAGATGTTGCATTTTATTTCTTACCAATCTTGTTGGCAGCATCAGCATCAAAGATTTTTAATACGAATCGAATGATTTCAATTGTATTAGCAGCTACTCTCATTCATCCGACTTTTACAACTCTTGTTGCTGATACAGAAGCATCATTATCATTCTTTGGTTTACCAGTACCTTTGATTAATTATGCTAGTTCAGTTGTACCGGTAATTTTGTCAGTATGGATTTTATCTTATATATATCGTTATGTAGATAAAATAATGCCAAATGCACTAAAAGTAATTTTTACTCCAACAATTTCACTTTTAATTATGGTTCCATTAATGCTGGTTGTGTTAGGGCCTCTAGGTAACTATGTTGGTGTACTTATTTCATATTGTGTGGGAGGACTATTTACATTTAATCGCTTTATTGGGGGATTTATCTTATCATTCATTAGACCATTGTTAGTAATTACAGGTATGCATCAGGCATTTACCCCTGTTATTTTTCAAAATTTGGCAGAACGCGGAGGAGATTTCTTGCTTCCTACAATGATGATGTCTACAATGGGGCAATTTGGTGCAGTTGCCGCAATGATTTTTAAAACAAGAAATAAAGAAAAAAGAACAATTAGAACTTCTGCAAGTATATCAGCTGTCTTAGGAATCACAGAACCAGCTTTATATACAGTTCTTATCCACAATAGAAAAGCATTAATATCAGCTTGTTTAGGTGGAGCACTGGGTGGTGCATTTATTTCGATGACCGGTTTTGAACTGCCAGCATTTGCTTCTAGTAGTATTGTTAGTTTACCAATTTATTTACAGGTAAATGTTACAAATGTAATTATTGCTTTCTTGATTAGTATTATATCGTCTTTTGTTATTGCAATACTTCTTGTGAAAACTGAAAAAGACGAGATTGTTGAAACAAATGGTATAATTTCTCCAATAGCAGGAAAATTAATTTCACTAAGTGATGTTAATGATGAAACTTTTTCAAAGGAAGTAATGGGAAAGGGGTTTGCAATTATTCCGGCAGAAGGAAAAGTTATTGCACCGTTTAATGGTACAGTAAACGCAGTATTTCCAACTAATCATGCAATCGGAATCACATCGGAATCAGGAGTAGAGCTTTTAATTCATGTAGGTATTGATACTGTGGAATTAGGGGGGAAGTATTTTGAAGCAATGGTAAAACAAGGCGCAAAAGTTAATAAAGGTGATGTCCTGCTAGCATTTGATTTAAATGAAATTAGTAAACATTACGATTCAACTACCTCAGTAATCTTTTTAAATAAACCGGATGCTCGCTTAAATTCGGATATCAATAAGGATGTTATGTTAGGCCAAACACTAAATATTGATTTTAACTAAAACTAAATAAACACATCTAGATAAAAAGCAGGTAAAGAGTTGTTCTGAACTGCTCCCTCCTAGGTGACAAGTCATTAATTTACTTGTCTACTTAGAAGGGAGCATATCATTCATCAGTTTACCTATTTTTTCTTTTATAATAATATAAATAAAATCACTTCATAAATATATAGGAAAAGTTTGGAAATGAGACTAAATCTATAGTATAAAAATTATAACTCATAATAATAAAGATTGTTTAAAAAGAAAATTTTGATATAATGCATAGAAGTAACTAAATATTAAGAGGTGCAAGATTGATAGGGCAATTAAAAATTGGTTAGAATAATTAAAAAATATGTTTAATTAGCGAACTGCTCAATTGCTTTATTTTATATCAATTAATCAAATAAATTTAGATTTATTAAGAGACAAAAGATAGATTAATGTACCTTATTAGTTAAATATGTGCTATACTGTTTTTGTTGAAAATTTTATTAGGGAGTAGAAAAATGATCGGTTATTATAGTTATACGGTTATTCTTACATATTTGTCATTGATATTTGCAATGGCAGGGATTCATTTATCTTTTAATGGGATGTATCAATGGGCATTTATTTGCTTAATTATGTGTGGTATTTGTGATACTTTTGATGGTATGGTAGCACGTAGTAAGAAAAATCGTACAGATGAAGAAAAGCGTTTTGGAATCCAGATAGATTCTTTATGTGATTTAGTGGCGTTTGGAGTTTTTCCGGCTATTTTAGGGTATAATGTTGGATTAAGTTCAATTGGATGGCTAGCAATAGAGATATTTTATGTTCTAGCTGCGGTTATTAGACTTGCATATTTTAATGTTAAAGAAGAGACAAGACAAAAAGAAACAACAGAAAAGAGAAAGTATTATCAAGGCTTGCCAGTGACAACATCATCATTTATTTTGCCGATGGCATATGCTTTGCGATATGTTATTTTTCAGTTGGATTATCTTTATGGTGCTTTGATGTTGATTACAGGGATTTTATTTATTGTTGATTTTAAAGTTCCTAAAGTACAGTCAAAAGGCTTAGCGGCTTTAGGGGTATTAGTTATTGTAGAGTTGATTCAAATCGTGGTGACAAAATGATAGTCGTTGATCGTTTAGGGAATGTTCAAACTAACGGTGAGGGCCAAAATAACTTATTAAAGAAACTTTATGGCACATTTCTTGGTAGATGTGCTTTAAAAATCCTTGTATGCAAGTTTGTTAGTGATTTAGGTGGCTGGTATATGAATTCTAGTTTATCAAAACGAAGAATTGCACCGTTTATTAAAGAAAATAAAATAGATATGTCGCAGTATGAACAAAGAGAGTTTAAGAGTTATAATGACTTTTTTACTCGTAAAATAGTTGATGGAAAACGCCCTTTTTTAGCTGATGATAATGTTTTGATTAGCCCAGCTGATTCTAAGTTATCATGTTATAAAATTGATCAAGATAGCCGTTTTATGATTAAAGATACAAGGTATTCATTGGGGGAATTATTAGAAGACGATGAGTTAGCTAAGGAATATATGAATGGTTATTGGATGATTTTTAGATTGACAGTAGATGATTATCATCGTTATAGTTTTATTGATGATGGGAAAATTATAGGAAATAAATATATTAAAGGTAGATTTCATACAGTTAATCCTATTGCTAATGATTATTATCCGATTTATAAGCAGAATAGTCGCAGCTATACGATAATTGAATCTAAAAATTTTGGTAAAATGATTCAAATGGAAGTTGGTGCGATGATGGTTGGTAGAATCGTTAACCATGATAAGAAACAATGTTTTAAAGGTGAAGAAAAAGGTTACTTTGAATTTGGCGGTTCAACAGTAATTATTTTATTAAAAGAAAATCAAGTTGTTATTGATAACGATATAATTGAAAATAGTATGAATGATAAAGAGACCGTAGTTAAACTAGGTGAAACTATTGGGAAGAAATATTAATGAGGGAGGCTAAATAATGACAAAGATAATTGCGATTACAAACCAAAAAGGTGGCGTTGGTAAGACTACGACGAGTATTAATTTAGCGGCCGCTCTAGCAAATGCTAAAAATCGGGTTCTTCTTGTGGACATGGATCCACAGGCTAACGCAACTCAAGGGATTGGAATTGCGATCATATTGAATTATCAACATACAATATAATTGTTGAAGAGTGTAATATTAATGATGTTATCGTTCCTTCATATATTGCTAAATTAGATGTAGCACCAGGTAGTATTGATCTAGCAGGGGCGGATCTTGAATTAGCGAACGTAAAAAAAGGTCGTGAACAACGCTTAAAAAAAGCGCTTGATAAAATAAAGGATAGATACGATTATATTATTATTGATTGTCCACCAGCATTAGGTTTATTAAATACAAATGCACTTACTGCGTGTAATTCGGTTTTAATACCAGTTCAGTGTGAGTATTATGCATTAGAAGGATTGACACAATTATTAAATACTGTTTTATTAACTCAAAGTGTTTTCAACCCACAATTAACAATTGAAGGAGTATTACTAACAATGCTTGATCAAAGAACCAATTTAGGGGTTGAAGTATCACAGGAAGTACGCAAATATTTTAAAGAAAAAGTTTATAAAACAGCGATTCCAAGAAATATTAAATTATCAGAGGCCCCTTCTGAAGGACTAGCTATTTTTGATTATGATAATAATTCTGAAGGAGCTCGCGCTTATCGAGATTTTGCAAAGGAAGTGTGTAAACGAAATGCCAAATAATACAACAAAAAGTGCCCCAGCAAAGATGGCGGCTAAAAAAACAGCAACTAAGAAAACAGTAACTACAACTAAAAAGCCTGCTGCTCGTAAGCCAGCAACAACTAAAAATAAAAAGTTAGGTAAAGGGTTAGATGCTATTTTTGGTGGAGATATTAGTACTTTGATTGATGATATTGAAAAAAATACACCTGAATCAAAACAGATAACAGTTTCTTTAGAAGAAATTCGTCCTAATCCTTATCAGCCTCGTAAATTATTTGATGAAGAAAAGCTACAAGAACTTGCAATTTCGATTAAAGAACACGGTGTTTTTCAACCGGTGATTTTAAAGAAATCAATCCAGGGATATGAAATTGTGGCTGGTGAAAGAAGATGTCGGGCGGCTAAAATTGCGGGATTAGTAGAAATACCTGCAATTATTGTAGATTTTACAGATCAACAAATGATGGAAATTGCATTATTGGAAAATATTCAAAGAGAGAATTTAAATTCTATTGAAGAAGCTAAAGCCTACCAAATGATGATGGAGAGATTGAATCTTAAGCAAGATGAATTAGCTAAAAGAATTGGTAAATCAAGAAGTTATATTGCAAATACGTTAAGATTATTACAATTACCTGAAATGATTCAAAATTATGTACTTGAAGGAAAAATTACAATGGGGCATGCTCGTTGTTTAATTACTCTTCCTCAAGAAAAAGCCGAAAGTTTAGCTGCTCGTTGTATTGAAGAAGGCTTATCAGTTCGTGATGTTGAAAACATTGTTAAGGGAATTGAATTAGGCAATAGTCGTAAAGATCGTCCTAAAGTTGAAAAACCAAAGGAATATGTCTATGTTGAAGGGTTATTAAGAAAGAAATTTAGAACTAAGATCAAGGTTGATGAAAAGGCTGTAACAATCAAATATACTGATACTAAAGATTTAAATCGGATTTTAGAGTTAATGGGAGTAATTGAGGAAAGTTAAGCTTCGATATCATTAAGTTAAGTATTTGATGACACGTGAGGAGTTCATAAAAACATGAGCCCCTCTTTTTCTGTGTTTGAAAGAATACTATCAAAATTAGTTAATTTGGTTATACTTATAATTAAGAATTCTAAAAGTAGTAAAGTATTTATAGGGGGTTAATATGAAGACAGGAATCTATTATTTTTCAGCAACCGGCAATAGTTTGACAACAGCAAAACTATTAGCAGCATCTCTTGATGGGCAATGTGATGTTATATCGCTTGCAGCACTTCACAATAAACAAGATATCGAAGTTGATTATGAGCGAGTGGGGTTTGTTTTTCCAATATACTATGGGGATATGCCATATCTTATAAGGGATACTATTAGAAAAATGAAATTTAAGCAGAATACTTATATTTTTATATTCACAACATATAGAGGACATCCCGGAGATGTAGCAAAAAGATTTGATAATCTTTTACAAGAAAAAAATTTAAGTTTAGCACTAAGTAAGGGAATCCCAATGCCTGGTAATAGTTATTTGAGTACTGTTGAACAAATAAAAGACACATTAGCTAATCAAAAGACAAATATCAAAAAACTTGTAAAATCAATAATAGAACAAGATAAGATAGATTATTCATTATTACCTGAAGTTGAAAATTCTGCAGTATATAAAGCTTGTAATATGCGTGGAATTAAAGTTGACGAGAAGTGTATCGGGTGCCAAACATGTATAAAAGTTTGTCCAATGAATAATATTGAGTTGATTGAAGGAAAAATTAAAATTAAAGATAATTGTATGACCTGTTTAGCGTGTTTTCATTGGTGTCCAACAGCAGCGATATATATGTCTAAAGAAAAAGAAATTGAAAGAAGAGAGAAATATCATCATCCAGATGTCCGTTTAACAGATATTATCAAGCAAAAGTATAATGAATTTGTAGAGTAAGCTTCTTATTGTTGATATTTAAAATAGCTGTTTATTATATTTAAGCACAATAATTTATTTGATGAGTATAGCTATTTAGTGCCATTTTCTTAAAAAGTATTAATTATTGCATGAATGGTTGACAGTGCCCTAGGTCGTTAGAGTATAGTGAATATATAGACTAGGGGGAATTTGAAATGATTGAAGTAAATGGTTTAACAAAAATTTATGATGGCTTTAGAGCTGTTGATAATGTTGATTTAGTTGCTAAAGGGGGAAAAGTCACAATCTTACTTGGACCAAATGGGGCTGGTAAATCAACAACGATCAAAAGTATTGCTAATCTTTTGAAATTTGATGGAGAGATTAAAATTTGTGGTTATCCTAATGATAGTATTGAGGCTAAACGTTGTTTTGGATATGTTCCAGAAACACCGATTTTGTATGATCTGCTTACTATTGATGAGCATATTGATTTTATTGGAAATGCGTATCGAGTAGACAATTATCACGAGATTGCGAATAAATATCTTGAATTATTTAAATTAACAGGGAAAAGGAAAAGCATGGCTAAAGAGTTATCCAAAGGGATGACACAGAAGCTGAGTATGTTATTAGCACTTTTAATCCAGCCACAAGCTTTATTAGTCGATGAACCGATGGTGGGATTAGATCCAGCTAGTATTGAAGATGTTTTAAAAATTTTTACGTTGCTAAAGGAAGAAGGTTGTGCAGTTTTTGTTAGTACCCATATCATTGATATTATTAAGGATATTTATGATGAAGCTTATATTATGAATAAAGGTAAAATTATTAAACACGTTTTACGTGATGAATTAGAAGATGAATCGTTAAAACAATATTTCTTTGAGTTAACGGATGGTGAGTAAGATGAAACCGTTATTAAAACTATGGTTATTAAAAATCAAAGGGACAATCAGAAACTTATTTAAACGTAAAGCAAGTGGAGTATTTGTTATTATTATGATTCTATTCTATGGTGCAATGATCGTTAGTTTATTCAATGTGGATGCAGGTCAAATTATGGCTGTTAATAATATAGATTTGCACATGGGAATTTTATTATTAATTGGTTTTCAAGCAATTATGCTATTTGCAACATTGATGCAGTCAAAAAAAGCTTTATTTACAGGTGAGGATGCATTCTATCTTTTTACAGGTCCTTTTACTAGAAGACAAGTAATGAGCTATTTAACTTTCCAAACAATTATTCAGGCCTTTCTACTTGCTTTGATTAGTTTAGTATTTTTAGCTGCATTTAGCGGTGGTGCCGGATTTAATTTTATTTTTATTGTGCTAGCTTACTTAGCATCTGTTATCACTGTTTTGTTTTTCTTATTATTAACAGATTATCTTTATGTTTTATCAATTGGGGATAAGAAATATCGTAAGTATTCGAAAATCATTCCTGGTATTATTATTGCTTTTGTTGTAATTATCGTTTTGGTTTTATATCTTCAAACGGGTAATTATCATATTTTGTTTATGGATTTTGTGCAATCAAATTTATTTTATGTAGTTCCTATTTTTGGGTGGATGAAGTTAGCTTTGATTGCTTATGTTGAGCATAACTATTTGTTAGTAACATTAGGATATCTTTTGTTGTGTGGAGCTGTAATCTTAGTATATGTTTTATTTATTGGTTATCGAGGTAATTTTTATGAACAGGCTTTACAAGATTCTCTAGATTTATCAAAACGAATGAAAGCGGCCAAAGCCGGAGATCAGGAGGCTTTAAGAAATAAGAAAGTAAAGCTTGGGATTAAGGGGGAGTTTCGCCAAGGGGCTTATGCTGTAATGTCAAAAAATATTTTATTAATGCGTAAAACTAATAGTTTTATTAGTGTTAGTGATTTGATTTCAATTGGAATATATATTGCAGTAACAATAGCAGTTGACGTTGGGTTTGGAATGTTTATTTATATGATGGTAATTTGGATTTTTTCTTCTTTACAAAATTCAGATTTATCTAAAGAATTAAAAAATTATCAAATTTATTTAATTCCTGATAAGCCGTTTAGTAAATTGATTGCGGTAATCATTCCAACATTTATAAAGATATTTGTTGTTGCAGCTGTTTCTTTTATTGCAATGGGCCTATATTATCATCAAAGTCTAATGATGATCATTGTCTATCTATTAAATGTTATTGGTTATACTAGTATCTTTATTAGTGGAAGTGTACTATCTGTTAGACTTTTAAAGAGTCGAACTTCACCAATGATGGAGAATTTTATGCGAATGATAGTGATGTTGATTGGTGCGATTCCAAGTGCTGTAATCACTACTGCCATCTTGTTGAATAGCGGCACTACCGTGGCGATGATGGCAGCTAGCTATGTTGCACTATTTGTAAACTTTGCAATATCGTTTTTGATTTTATATGGATGTCGTAATATGATGAATGGACGAGAATTAAAAAGTGAATAAATAATATGGGTATTGATTAGTTTTGATCAATACCTTTTTAATTTTGATATTACAGATATATTAACTATTTACTGTTATTAAAATTGTATATAATGAAGTATTCATAAAACGTAGTTGAATAAGTGCTACGTTTTATTTTTAGATAAAGTAAAACTTGGAAAATAAGCTTCTTTTCAGTTTTTGAAAATCCCTTGCCTTAAAGTATAGTAGAAGATTTATAATAAGTGAGAAAATTGGGGGATTTATTATGGAAAAAAAGAGAATTGATATTTTGAACGGAAGTATTTGGGATAAAATACTGGCATTTGCATTACCGTTGGCAGCAACAAGTGTGTTGCAGCAGTTATTTAATTCTGCAGATGTTGCTGTTGTAGGACATTTTTCAGGAAGTAATGCTTTGGCAGCGGTTGGGAGTACCAGCCCGATTACTAATTTATTTATTACAATATTTGTTGGTTTATCAATCGGAGCAAATGTTGTTATTTCGCGGTTTTTAGGGGCTCAAAATGAAAAAGATACTAGTAAAGCAGTACATACTTCAATATTACTTTCGATTATTAGTGGGATTGTCATTGCTTTAATTGGTGAAGTTATTGCAGTCTGGCTATTGAAAATTATGTCAACACCAAAAGAAGTACTCGATCAAGCTGCTTTGTTTTTACGAATTACGTTTATTGGAATGATTTTTTTAACGATTTATAATTTTGAAGCAGCAATACTAAGGGCCGGTGGAGATACAAAACGACCACTATACTGCTTATTGATTTCTGGTGTTGTAAATGTTACTTTAGGACTATTTTTCGTTGTTGTTTGTAAATTAGATGTTGCAGGAGTAGCATTAGCAACACTGATTGCAGATGCAACTAGTGCTTTATTATTATTTTATATCTTAACTAAAGAACAGGGACCATTGAAATTATCGTTAGAAAAACTAAAAATAGATAAGACTATTACTAAAGATATCTTATTTACTGGGATTCCTGCAGCTATTCAAGGGATGTTATTTAATGTTTCTAATATTATTATTCAATCAGGAATAAACAGTTTAGGAGCTGATGTTGTTGCGGCTTCAACAGTTGGTTTGAATTTTGAAATTTATGTATACTATTTAATAACTGGATTTTCACAAGCTAGTATTACATTTAATAGTCAAAATTATGGAGCAGGCAACTATAAAAGATGTATCAAATCTACTCGAGGCTGTATGATCTTAGGGACTATTTTTACAGTCTCATTAAGTATGATATTTATTGTTTTTGATCGGTTCTTTGCAGGTATATTTACCTCAAATCCTAAAATTGTCGAGTTGGCGACAATCAGAATGACATATATATTAATTTTTGAAGTTTTAAATATGACAATAGAAATTATGTCAGGTAGTCTAAGGGGGTTAGGCAGTCCTATGATTTCAACATTATTATGTGTTATTTTTACTTGCGGGGTTCGGTTAGGTTATATGTTTTTAGTCTTCCCGCATTTCAATACATATAATATGTTATTGATTATTTATCCAATTAGCTGGGCTTTAACAGCTTCATCAATTATAATTGCATATTTTGTTACTAAGAAAAAGAAATTTAATAATTTAGTGGGAGTTTAATTAAACTCCTTTTTATTTAGGTCTAAAGGTACTTATAAATTGTTATTTATGGTTTTAAAATAGAACTTTAGGTACTAAATAAGGGGAATAAACAAAACCTCTAAATATTTATGATATAAATAAATGGGGTGATAAAATGGAAAAACTAATTGCTTTTAATAAGTTTGATAATGAAGATGCTTTTTTGCTTGGTTGTAATTTAGTTGAAAAAGTAAAAAAAGAAAACTTAAAAAATATTAGAATCAGAATTGTTTTAAATCAAGATATTGTTTTTCAATATTTGATGAATGGCAAAAAAGGTGATCAATGGTTAAATCGTAAACAAAACACAGTAGAACTATTTAAATTGCCAACTTATCAAATTTGGCAAGAGAATGAACGAAGTCATTGTTATCAGCAATACACTAATGATGAAAGATATGTGATATGTGGTGGTGCTTATCCTATTATTGTTGGTAAAGGGATGATTGGAAGTGTTATTGTATCTGGATTAGCTCATAATGAGGATCACCAAATAATTGTTGATGTTTTATCAAAATATCATGATGAGAAAAATAAAATATAAATATTATGAATAATAGAAAGGAGTAGTATCTGAAAATGATTAATAATAAATTAGTTTTAGCTTATATTGGGAATGGCAAAAGTGCTAATCGTTACCATTTACCTTTTGTCTTACAAAGATCAGATAAGTTTATTGTTAAAAAGATATTTGATATTAGGATTAGACATGATTTATGGAAAACTATTGATGGAGTTGAGTATGTTGAGGATGTTAATAAGATATTGAATGATCCTAAAATAGATATGGTCGTTATTTGTACAGCTCATCACTTACACTATGATTATGCAAAAATGGTCTTAAATGCTGGAAAGCATTGTTTAGTTGAGAAACCATTCATGGAAAATAGTGCACAGGCTAAAGAGATTTTTGCTCTTGCTGATGAGAAAGGGCTGTATTGCTCAGCATATCAAAATAGGCGCTATGACAGTGATTTTTTAACGGTACAAAAAGTAATAGAGAGTGGGAAATTAGGAGATTTATTAGAATTGGAAATGCATTTTGATTATTATCGTCCGGAGGTTCCAGAAAAAATCAATCATTTTGATCCCGCAATGTCATATTTATATGGGCATGGTTGCCATACATTAGATCAGGTTATTAGTTATTTTGGAAAACCTGATACAATTAATTATGATGTTCGTCAATTATTAGGAGAGGGGCGTTTTAATGATTATTTTGATCTAGATATGTATTATGGAACGTTGAAAGTGTCTGTTAAATCAAGTTATTTTAGAGTTAAAGAAAGACCTAGTTTTGTTGTATATGGTAAGAAGGGAATGTTTATTAAACAGAGCAAGGATCGTCAAGAAGAACATTTAAAATTATTTTATATGCCGACGAATAAAGATTTTGGAGTTGATACACCGGAGCATTATGGTACCCTTATCTATTATGATCAAGATGGTTTTTATCACGAAGAAAAAGTGGTTAGTGTAACAGGGGACTATGCCCGAGTGTATGATGGTATCTATGATTGTATTGTTAAGCATCAGCCTCAGATTATTACTCATGAACAAACATTATTACAAATGGAAATATTGGAAACAGGTATTTCAAAGTTAAAATAATAATTTATTTGTTTTTAGGTTGTAAAGATTACTCAGTCGAGTAATCTTTTTTATTTTATACGATTTTAATAGTACATTACAATTTGTGTAAAACTAATTGAGTATCTAATTATTTACTAAAGATTTGAAAACTTAAATAGGACTAAAAGTACGAAATATTTTACTGATAAATCTAAATAATTGAACTTTTATTCCTGTATCTAGACAATTTATTATTTATGATTATTTTTTTGCTAAGATGAATATGGCTTGAAAAAACTTAATTATCTGCTAGCGAAGATTAAGTACAATGTTTTTAAAAGAGGAGAAGAATTTTATGGATAAATTTCAAGATATATTGATGAAAGTAGGCGTTTTTGCTGCTGAAAATCGTTATCTTTCATCAATCAAGAATGCATTTCAGACTTTTGTTCCATTTACTATTATTGGAGCAATTGGTGTATTATGGTCAAATGTTATTTGTAATGATACCACGGGATTAGGGGCCTTAGTACCAGCGGTAATGAATTTAAGTTTTTTAAATCCAGCTTTTAATGCACTAAATTTTGCGACAATTGGATGTATCAGTGTTGCAATCACATTTTTAGTTGGTGGTGAAATTGGAACAAGTCGAAAAAGCAGTCCAATGTTTTGTGGTTTATTAGCAGTCGTTTCATTATTAACTGTAACTCAAACATCATTAGATATTAAAGCGGGAGGTGAATTAATTCAAACTGTGAGTGGAATCTTTACTAGTTCATTAGGGAGTCAAGGACTATTTACAGGAATGATCGTAGCGATAGTGGCAGTAGAATTATTTTGTGGATTATTTAAACTTGATAAGTTAAAAATCAAATTACCAGATCAAGTACCACCACAAATTGCTAAATCATTTGAATATTTAGTACCTGCATTTATTGAAATTTTGATTATTTCTTTAGTTGGTTTGGGGGTAAATGCGGTATCGGGAGTCTACATTAATGATGTTATTTTTAATGTTATTCAAAAGCCATTACTATATATAGGTGGTTCTTTACCGGGTGTACTAACATTTATGTTTATTAGTTTAGTATTTTGGTCAATTGGATTACATGGTGATAACATGATTGGTGGTGTTTTCAATCCTATTTTAACAACTTTAGCTGTTGAAAATCTTGATGCAATTAAAGCAGGGTTGGAGCCAAGTAATATTGTCAATAATACATTTCATCGGGCTTTCTTCGCTACTGGTGGAACAGGATGTATGTTAGGTTTGACGATAGCTATGTTAATAGTTTGTAAACGTCCAGAAAATAAATCAATTGCACGAATTGCTTTAGTACCTGAATTATTTAATATTGGTGAAGTTAGTATGTTTGGGGTTCCTATTGTAATGAATCCAACTTTAATCATCCCATTTATTTTAGCACCGCTAGTTACTGTTATTTTTGGTTATGTTCTTACAATGCTTCATATTTGTCCAATTATGTATGTCGATTTACCGTGGACAATGCCACCGTTGTTAATTGCATTTTTAGGATCTGGGGGTAATTTTATGGCACCAATTTGTCAATTAGCAGGAATCATTTTATCTGCATTGATCTATTTACCTTTTGTTAAGCTATATGAAAAACAACAGGCACAAATTGAACAAACAGCATAGATGCTTAATAAGCATTACTACTAATAAAAACTAAGTATTAGACTTTATTTAAAGTCATCTTATAATAAAGGTATAGAGATATACCTTTATTATTGTTTAGGAGGAAATGTATGAGTAAGAAATTAGTTGCGTATTTTAGTGCTAGTGGTGTTACAAAAAAAGTCGCACTTAGACTGGCTCAAGAAGAATTAGCGGAATTATTTGAAATTTGTCCAAAGATCGAGTATACAAGTGCTGATTTAAATTGGATGGATGATAATAGTCGCAGTTCTTTAGAAATGAAGGCGCAAAGCTGTAGACCAGAGATTTTAAACAAATTGGATAATCTTGATCAATATGAGATAATCTATCTAGGTTTTCCAATCTGGTGGTATGTTGAACCTCGAATTATTGATACCTTTTTGGAAAGTTATAATTTTTCTAAAAAACAAATTGTACCTTTCGCTACATCTGGAGGTAGCGGTATCAGTAATGTTGTAGAAAATTTAAAAGCTCATTATCCGGAGCTTAATTTTGCTGATGGCAGATTATTAAATAATTATATTGATTAACGAAAGTGGTAGAAAAATCTACTGCTTTTGTTTTTCATAAGATGAAACAAATAAGAAATTAATAATCAATAGTGCTAACATTAAAATAAATTAGAATACGGAGGTCGATAAAATGACAAAACAATTTCCTGAAGGATTTTTATGGGGTGGTGCCACTGCTGCTAATCAATTTGAAGGTGGTTGGAAAGAAGGTGGAAAAGGTATTTCGGTAAGTGACGTGGCATTAT
>ERZ838827.1126-NODE-1126-length-22916-cov-9.756397_pt1 | contig 22916 bp, 18 predicted proteins | sample MGYA00519881_ERZ838827 | MGnify/ENA primary metagenome ERZ838827 (study PRJEB31850, sample SAMEA3708842) | human gut metagenome | biome: human gut; feature: human-associated habitat; material: faeces | place: China | collected 2014 ...
CCGTTCGTTCCGTTCTCTGGGATTCCTCACCGGACTGCCCGACAACTACGCTCGCGGACGTATCATCGGTGACTACCGCCGTATGGCTCTCTACGGTATCGACCGACTGATTGAAGCTAAAAAAGAAGATCTGCGCAACCTCACCGGTCCGATGACTGACGCCCGTATCCGCTTGCGCGAAGAGGTGGCAGAACAAATCAAAGCCTTGAAAGAGATGAAAGTAATGGGTGAATACTATGGACTCGATTTGAGCCGTCCCGCATATACCGCCCAAGAAGCTGTTCAATGGGTATACATGGCTTATCTTGCTGCCGTAAAAGAGCAAGACGGTGCTGCAATGTCACTGGGTAACGTTTCTTCTTTTCTTGACATCTACATGGAATATGAATTGAGCAAGGGAACGATCACCGAATCTTTCGCACAGGAACTAATTGACCAGTTTGTTATCAAACTACGCATGGTACGCCATCTGCGTATGCAATCATACAACGATATCTTTGCCGGTGATCCTACTTGGGTAACCGAATCTTTGGGCGGACGCTTCAACGACGGACGTACCAAAGTGACAAAGACTTCTTTTCGTTTCCTGCAAACCTTGTACAACCTCGGCCCTTCACCAGAACCAAACTTGACCGTACTGTGGAGTCCCGAACTGCCGGAAGGATTCAAAGAGTTCTGTGCTAAAGTATCTATCGACACTTCTTCTATTCAGTACGAAAATGACGACCTGATGCGTGAAGTACGTCAATCTGACGACTACGGAATCGCCTGCTGTGTATCTTACCAAGAGATAGGCAAGCAAATCCAGTTCTTCGGTGCACGCTGTAATCTGGCAAAAGCTCTGTTGCTTGCTATCAACGGTGGACGTTGCGAAAACACAGGTACAGTCATGGTGAAGAATATTCCCGTACTGACCAGCGACACACTGAAATTTGAAGAAGTAATGGACAACTACAAGAAGGTTCTGATCGAAATTGCCCGCGTTTATAACGAAGCGATGAACATCATCCACTATATGCACGATAAGTATTACTACGAAAAGGCTCAAATGGCACTCGTAGATACTAACCCGCGCATTAACCTTGCCTACGGCGTAGCCGGACTTTCTATTGCGCTCGATTCATTGTCAGCTATCAAATACGCAAAGGTTACCGCCCGCCGCAACGATATAGGTCTGACAGAAGGTTTCGACATTGAAGGCGAATTCCCTTGTTTCGGAAACGATAACGACAAGGTAGACCACCTTGGCGTTGACCTCGTATATTTCTTCAGCGAAGAATTGAAGAAACTCCCGGTTTACAAGAATGCCCGTCCTACCCTCTCCCTGCTGACCATCACTTCCAACGTGATGTACGGAAAGAAGACAGGTGCTACTCCGGACGGACGTGCCAAAGGCGTTGCCTTCGCTCCGGGTGCCAACCCGATGCACGGACGCGACAAGAATGGTGCGATCGCTTCTCTGAGCTCTGTAGCGAAACTTCGTTACCGTGACTCACAGGACGGTATCAGCAACACCTTCTCTATCGTTCCGAAATCACTGGGTGCTACGGACGAAGACCGTATCGAGAACCTCGTGACGATGATGGACGGTTACTTCACCAAAGGTGCCCACCACCTGAACGTAAACGTACTGAACCGTGATATGCTATACGATGCCATGGAGCATCCGGAAAACTATCCGCAACTGACTATCCGCGTTTCCGGCTATGCCGTAAACTTCGTGAAGCTGAGCCGCGAACACCAACTGGAAGTTATCAGCCGTAGCTTCCACGAACGTATGTAATCTATTACTCTATATGATGATAAACGTACATTCATACGAAAGTATGGGAACATTCGACGGGCCGGGCTTACGGCTCGTCGTTTTTCTTCAAGGTTGCAACTTCCGTTGCCTGTATTGCGCCAATCCCGACACGATAGCCGGCAAAGGCGGCACGCCTACCCCACCGGAAGAGATTGTCCGCATGGCAATGAGCCAGCGTCCTTTCTTCGGAAAGCGCGGAGGAGTAACTTTCTCCGGAGGAGAACCGACGTTTCAAGCAAAAGCACTCGTCCCACTGGTTCGTGAGTTGAAAGAGAAAGGAATTCATGTGTGCATAGACAGCAACGGTGGCATCTGGAATGAAGATGTAGAAGAGCTTTTCCGCCTGACCGATCTTGTATTGTTGGACGTAAAAGAATTCAATCCCGCCCGCCATCAGGCATTGACGGGGAGAAGCAACGAGCAAACGATCCGCACAGCAGCATGGCTGGAAGAGAATGAAAAACCGTTCTGGCTACGCTACGTATTAGTGCCCGGCTACAGCGATTTCGAAGAGGATATCCGCCAACTGGGAGAAGCCATGGGAACATACAAAATGATTCAACGCGTGGAAGTGCTTCCTTACCATACATTAGGCGTACACAAGTACGAAGCTATGGAACAAGAATACAAACTGAAAGACGTAAAAGAAAATACCCCCGAACAACTTGAACAAGCTGCGGAGGTATTTAAAGAGTATTTCGCTACGGTAGTAGTCAATTAAGTGGAGAGTTTTCGATTTGTTCCCCCATGCTTATTTTTGAGCCCAAGTACAATATTGGGTTTCTACTATAAAGTTTGAAAATGAAAAAATATCTTGCACCTTGCACTTTTTCCATTTATCCATCTGATATTAATTAAATTAAGCGAGTGCAAGATAAAGTGGTAGATAGTGTAAGATACCTTCTATCTTACACTATGTTTCAACCGTTAAAACACTTCGTTCCAAGCCCGTAAACACTTTGTTTAGAGCCTATGAACACTTTGTTTCAAGCACTTGAACAAAAAATCACCCTTATTGATAACCATTCCCAGAAAGAAGATTATTATATTTTCACCTGATATGTATAAGAGGCTGAATTCACTTGTTTTTTGAATTCAGCCTCCCATTATTTTTTATACCATAGTATGATTGGGCTAACGATTATTCCGAATCATCAGCAGGTATTATATTGATAAGTGGATTAACAATATTCCAGTCGCTTACAACTCCTGTAAAGGTTATCACATCCAGAGAAATGGTGATAGCATAATTTACATAAGTACCCGGTGTCCAATCTACAGTCCCATCCAGTTCTACAGTTTTTGTAAATGTCTGGGTCGGTGTACCATCAGAATAGAGAACCTTATAAACAATTACGATTGTAGCACTTGTACCTGTAAAACTCTGCGGCATCATTAGCAAGAACTGGTCAGTATCAGGAAGTTCCAGATAAGTATTTACTCCATAGTAACCTACTCTCACACCTGCGGAACCGGCAAGAATATTAGGAGCATAATTCATACTGGAAGATGAATTTACGGTCCACCAAGTGGAGCTTTGATTCTTCTCCGCATATTTTTCATAGCTAAACGAGCCACTGTTGAGGATAGAATTAAGCGTGATGCTCATTATTCTGACCGTCACTCCTGATGCAGAATAATCACTTGGCGTACGTGCACAAAATCCGACTTTTGTCAGTGCATGGTCAAATTGTAAATTGACTGTTCCACTAGTACCGTCCTGATCTTCAGCTACGGCAACTAAAAGGTCTTCCTGATTAGCAATTGTATTATTTACCGTATAAGTGAACGTAGGATAGCCGACGGATGTAGTAGATGTCGGATTAGTAATAGTAAGATTGGCACTGGTATTAGGTGTCCAGGCATAAAAGTCCACATCACCTGTATTCGGCCAATACTTTGTTGGAGAATATGTAAATGTAGAATCATTATATATCACATGCTGGTTATACATAAAATTAGGTGTCAAAATACTCGTTGAACGGTCGCCAATACTATCATAATAGGCATAAGTCCAAAAATCCTGCTTCAAGGCTCCTGCTACTGTTGAAATACCTCTGGTTACATTCTTATCAAGGAATGTTTTAAACCCAATTGTTTTACTACTATTGATATTGTCATTAGGCATATCAGAATCATCTTGGGAACATGAAATCATTAGGCTTAGCATAACGATTGCACCTGCTAGAAACAACAAACTCTTTTTCATTCTTTTTCGTATTAAGATTTTTTCTTCAAAAAAACAGTTATATAGGTATAGGATAGATTATTTCTTTCCAATCATTTACATTTGAATCAAACCCTCCATTTGTACTTGTGGTATCGGGAGGAAGTGATATTTCAGTGTCAATTGCAAAGTTACCTCCGTGGGGAAGTTTTTTTATTAGGTTAGTAATATCAACATTTCGTTGTACGATACCGTTTTTCAGCAAGAATTCTAAAGCCAGATAATGCTTTGTGGATACAGACTCTCCACTAAAAGTGCCAAAACTGCGAAAACTGAATGAAACGATATCCGATTGAGAAGTTGCGTCGAAAAAAATAGTGGATGCTTCGCTACCCTTTCCTGAAGCAAGTTGCAGCCTACCAATCATGCCTGTCACTGCGCCTCGCATTTCGTGTGCGTATTGAAGTCCCTCAACTTCGATGCGGCCGGTATAAGAACAGACCATTTGTTTAGGTTTGAAACGGATGATAGTTGATTCGGATGATATTTCAAATGAATCAATATGATCCCACCATAGGTTATCGGGTTGTGCATAAGTTTGCTCCCCTTGCACCGGATTCTGAAAAGATGGACGGTATACCTGATTCGTTACGGCTTCATGCGTCTCATATTTGCCTATATTTCGAAAGAGTATTTTTTCAGAATCATTGTTATACAGAATTAACTGATAATCATCTTCACGAATTTCAGAATTCCCACCATTGGTTAAGTAATTGTCTTGTACATACTTATTAGTTTTAAGTGAATAAAAAGAAACTCTTATACCATCCGGCAATCCCTTTTGCCCTTCCCAGTCCGGAAGAATTTCCACGTTTATCATCTCTTTTTCACGAATACAATCATCAGTATCATCACGAATGCATGAAACAAATAGAATCACTATCAGTAACATTCTGGCAAAGGTTCCTATAGTATCTGCTGATAATCGTTTTTCATGACACATATATTAGCAACTTTACTATAACAACCATTCAGTTTTAAAAAGGTTCGCTTATTTTCGAGTTTTTTTCAACTAAAATTAGAGGGATAGAAGAGATAATTAAGTTATAAATAAATATGACATATACAAAAAGGATATATCAATTTAAACAGGAGGTGAATTCATATCATTTTACACATAAAAAAACCATTCCGAAAGCACGTAAATCACGCGCTTTCCGGAATGGCAACTAATACCTCGAAAACAAATACCTGCCACTTTATTTCAAAACAAGTATTTTCAATCTAACCTAATATACCCAAAACTAATCGGCCTCTTTCGATTTTGCATTCCAAACTAATAATGCGAAGAGTACCGACAGCAGAGCCGCACCAATCCAGAACCAATTGATGTATGTGAAATCATAAACATCGACTCCGTCCTGAACCGTCTTCTGCCCCTCTATCAAAACACCACTCATCACATCCTGCAAACCGGCTCCAATGTAACTGGCAATACCGACTACTCCCAATGCTGCGCCGGAGGCATTGCGGGGAGCAATATCGACAGCCATCAGTCCACCTAGAAAACAAATGAGAACTCCGATACCCAACCCGAAAAGTACCATGGCAAATACATCTACCCAGAAGTGTACACCCGGAACAAGCAGGAACAGGCAAAGAGCGGAAACATTCATCAATCCGAATACTAAAGCAGGAATATTACGACGACCGCCAAACAGCTTATCTGAAATGACTCCCGAAAACATGGTACCGATAATACCACAGACCGGACAGATGGAAATAATAAAACTCGCATCCAGTGTGGAGTAGCCTTTCTGGGCTTCTAAATAGAAGACACCCCAACTATTGATAGCGTAGCGGCTAATATACATGAAAGCACTTGAAAGAGCCAGTATCCAGATGGCGGGCATCAATAGGACTTGTCGCTGCGCTTTATTAAAATCGGCCGTTTCTGTGGCACTCATCTCCTTTTTCTTTTCGGGCGCATTCACAGGAGGAAAGCCCAGACTTTCGGGAGTGTCATGGAAGAACTTCCAGACAATCAGTGCGCCAATCAGCCCTACAACACCCGCCCCGAAGAAACCGTAACGCCAGCCCAGCACACTGACGATGGAGGCAATAATCAGAAAGGTCAATGCTTCACCAATGTTGTGGCTGGCAGACCAGAATCCATAGTAGGAACCCCGTTCCTTATCCGTGAACCAACGGGAAAGGCCTACCACACAAGATGCGGCTCCCATAGACTGGAACCATCCGCTAATTCCCCAAAGTATGGCAAACAGGAGAAACGAATGGGTAAAACCCAGACAAAGATTAACCAAAGCCGTAACCAGCAAACCAGTGGTCATAAAACGATTGATATTGCTGCGGTCGGCCAGGAAACCATTCGTGAATTTGCCGAGGGCATAGGTAAAAAACAGTACGGAGCCGATAATGCCCAGTTCAGTTTCCGAAAAGATACCCTCATCCACAATGGGTTTCTTTACGACATTCAGACTAAGACGGCAAACATAGTACATACCGTAACCAAAAGTGGCTGAAAGGAAAGTAGACCATTTCAGGTATTTAAGGCGACGGGCCTCGGAGGAAGACAAAGACTCCCCATTACAAGGCCTCGGTAAAGAGACCTTGTAAAAGTTGATTAGTTGTTTCAACATGTCTGACCGTTTAAGGATGGAGATTCTTTTTCTTCAGATATTCGAGAAGTTCGCGGGGCCTGTCTGTTTGGATAAGACGGATGTCCTGCCGGAAGATCCATCCCCAACTCTGTTCGTGCTTCTGTTCCTCCACAGCTTTGTCATCATCATGTCCACCGCACAGTTCGGGCCACATGGCATTTACAAAGACTTCGGCCCCACTATCACGCACTTTTTTAATCAGGCGCAGTGTCTCTTCAGAATCCTTGCTAAATACCAGTTCAAAAACAGTAGGTTTGAGATTCCGGATATAGCCATCAATGATGGTCTCCGCTTCGGGATTGTCCAGATTGACAACAGGCATAAATGTCATTTTCTGAAGTACATCCCCATGCTCGCTTGCTACCTTTTCATACGGAAAATCAGACTTGATGATGCATTGATGAGCAGTACCCGTTTTTTCCAAAATCTGATAGGCCTCCTGAAAATAGTCATATCCTTTGTCCACATTGACCAGAATCTTTCCTTTGCACAGGTTCATCACCTCTTCCAGAGTTGGAATGAGGTGGGCGGTCTTATGTCCGGCTCCGTTTTTCAAACGGAATTTCTTCAGTTCTGCCAGGGTATAATCCTGTGGTAATCCTTTTCCGGTGGTTGTACGGTCTATCTTTTTATCGTGCATCAGGATTAAGTGCCCGTCTTTGGTTTTCTTCAGATCTATTTCAACCATATCCACTCCCATCTCAATGCAGTTTTTGATGGCTTGCAGGGAGTTTTCGGGAGCGTTGCGCCAGTCGGCACGGTGTGAAACGACCAGTACCGACTGCCCGTTAATGTTCTGAAGTGCCTTATTTACATTTTCGTCTGATTGTTGTGCACATGAGATAAGAGCACACCACACTAACAGACAGCTACATAAAAATCTATTTCTTATCATTCTATTCTTTCTTTGATTGATATGGATTATTAGGGTTGCGCAGGTCCGTCTTCTACCTTACGGATGGCATGATTGGAGTAATCGGCTACATACAATGCACCGTCGGGGCCGAACTGGCAACCTTCGGGATTATTGAATTCTGCCTGTGAAGCAATTCCGTCCGCCATGCCTGCTTTATTTTGTCCGGCATAGGTTGAAACTTCGCCATCGGGAGTGATAATGCGAATACAATGGTTTCCCCTGTCGGCTACATAGAAATTGCCATCTTCACCCACATCGCCTTGTGACGGTTCGTTGAACTTGGCAGAAGTGCCCGTCCCATCAGCATATCCTGTCACTCCGAAAGAGCCAGCTAGTAATTTCACACCACTAAATTCTCCCGTAACGAGATCATAACTTACCTTATATATCACATGATTCTTACGTGAAACAATATAAGCGGTCGTGCCGGACTTATCAAATGCAATTCCATTGATATTCCCCTTACTCGCAGCCGTGCCCGAAGCATCCGGGAGTTGGAACTTAGGAATAAAGCTCGTTCCGTCATACTGATATATCCATGAGCCGGAATGATAGCCAATGAAAACAGCACCTGTCTTCGGGTGTACTTTCACGGCTGTGATACCTCCCTGTTCCCACAGTGAAGTCAGGTTTTCGAACTTATTTCCGTTTCTAGTCATTGTGCCGAATCCCATAATTCCGTCTGCATTATTATCATTGGCTATATACATCGTATTCTCGTCCAATGAGAAGTCGATAGCCCGCATTCGCTGTACCAATGAGCTTTCCGAAGCTTTCAGCAGGGTGGTCAGCTGGTTGTTCCCTGCCACCCGGATACATGCCATATCATCTGCCAGACTTGCTCCGTCTTCAACAATATACAATGCTTCGTCTTTTCCCCACGCCAAATAGCGGGGTTTGGACAGGGTAGCCACAGAAAAAGCTCCGTCTGTCTCACCACTGCCTTTTCCCCCTAAATAGGTAGACACGACCTGATTGGATACATAAGTGAAATTCTGGTCATAAATCAAGATTTGCGCATTGGGTCTTTCACCGAGGATGACTCTGACTGTTCCCGAGCTCATACCTTTCTGCACTTCGGCTGTGATGACTTCATTGGTGACTGTTTTCACCACTGCTTCTTTTCCGTTTATTGTTACCTTGACATGATTGGGATCTGTGCCAAAGTTGGTTCCGTTCAAAGTGAGCAACGTATTTCGTCCGCCCGTGACAGGGGAGAAATCTGTCACTTCCGCTTTCTGATTCTGCGGTTGGTCGTCATCGCTACAAGCATAAAACACGATGAACATGATAAATAATGCCGCTAACGGGCCTCTCTTTACTATATAATTGATTGTTTTCATATCTTTTTTATCTGCTATAATTCAACTTCATTTCCATATCAGTTTGCAACTTCCGGACGGGATGTCGGGCGACAGACGTAGGGGCCGGATATCTGCTTGATTTTACGTTTGGTATTGTTATCCTCCAAGATGTAAACATAGTATTCGTCGCCTCCCGGCAATACCCGGACAACAATATGTCCTTGCTTGCTTTTCATCTTTTCCGTATTCTTGCCGATGACTATTTCAGCGGCAGGATGCAGATTGGTGGCGAATACATCTCTCTTTTCGGGATACAACTGTTTGGAAAGCATTCGTTCCAATGTAGAATGATTGGGATGCAGGGCATCACTTGCCTGAATAATAAACACCCGAGGAGACAGAGTTAAAATAAAGGCATCATTAGTGGCATTGTTGTATCCGTGATGATTCACGCAACACACCTCCGTGCGCCCCACGACGGGAGCCATCGGCGTTTCTACATCATGAAACAGGCTTCTTCCCGGTTTCGGATAGCCGGTTACATCTCCTCCGGTATAATACGAAAAGTGACCGTATGTGATTTTCAGCGCACAACTCAACGTATTCTCTTGCGGAATATCATACTTTTCCAATGTACTAAAATCGGGAAACAGGTATTTCGTCTCGTGTCCCTTTCCCGTCCATAGCCAGCCATTGGCATAGATGTTTTGCACTTTGAAATTCCCGGCATAGCGGATGGAATCATGCAAAAGTTTGAATTGATTCTCCACTCCCGGACGGAATTGTTCGGCATTGATTCTACGTTTCGTAAAATGCAAAAAATTGAAGTAATTCTTTATCATTTTATCTTCTGTATCAACCAGGAATTTATAATCCGGAAATCCTCTGTCCACCAGTGTACTTATCTGAAGGTTCTCTGCCACCGTTATTATTCCGGTATTATAATACCTGCCCGATTCGTTCTTCATCTTGAGTACACCTCCCATGTGGTCGCTATGGAAATGGGTAATCAACGCATAGTCCAACTTCTGATTTTGAGCAGGTGCCATGGCTTTGATATAATCCACTATCCATTCGCCGGGAGTACGGCCGGCATTGGGTTTGGGTAGTACGTGTCGGGGGTTGCCGGCTTTGTTTTCTCCTGCATCTATCAGCATCGTGGTGCCGTCGGGAAGAATGAGATAGGCACATTCTCCACAGCCTGTATTGATGTGGTGAATATCCATATATCCTTCCTCCCATGCAGGCAATGCCTCTCCCACTTTCTGCGCGAAAGAGGCTATAGGGAGAAAACATAAAAGCAGTACAATTATTGTTTTCTTTATTTTCATCTGAGTTGTTATACTTATTAGTTTTTCATAACAGTATACAATTATATCACATTAGTAGCCGGGATTTTGAGGGAACTTGTCCGGATTGTCACGCAAGGTCACTTCACTATTGGGAACCGGGAACAACAGATCGTCTTTATCTATGATGATCCCAATCTTTGAGAGTTCATTGATCGCATTTCCCGAACGGATCAGGTCGAACCAGCGTTGCATCTCCATCGGGAATTCCAAACGTCGTTCGAGGAAGATGGCATCCCGGAAAGTATCCTGATCGGAAAGTTGATTGCCCGTATATGCTCCGGCAGCGTAAGAACGTGTTCTGACATCGTTTAGTGCCAACAGTGCCGGACTGGTTGCGGAATTATCGAAAGAAACTTCATTGCAGGCTTCGGCATACATCAACAATACATCCGCCCAACGGAGCACCGGAGTATTGTATCCGTACTGTTCCAATGTACTCTGAATATCGGCATATTTCACCAACAGATTATTATCGGTATTGGTGCCTTTCATACTTCGCATCAAATCGGCGCGACGGTCGGAAGAATGGTAGATACATTGAGCGGCATTACTTAGTTTGAATGCTTCGTTCAAGTCGGCCTGATTGGCGTAATAGGTCAGAGCATTGCGTCCCTCTCCTGCTATATCTTTATCAAAAATGACTTCAAACAAGATTTCTTTATTCATGGTTTGCGGTGACCAGCCGGTATAATTCTTGAAATCGGAAGCCGAACTTCCCTGTACCGGTGCCGTGCTGAATACATTGGCAATATCGGGCAATAATGTATGTGTGCCGACATTATCCGTATTTATAAGTTCGCCCAGTGACTGTTTGGCAGCCTGCCATTTCTTTTCCTGCAGATACACTTTACCCAGCAGAGCTTTGGCGGCCAATGAGGTGGCACGTCCGGAGTTTTTCCCGGTGAATACTTTCGGGAGGTTATTCGCATCCGAAGCAAACTGCAAGTCTGTTTCTATGGCTACGTATATATCAGCCACTTTATTGCGTTCACATTCTGCCACTTCCGTAGCTGTCAGCGGAGTGAGAATCAGCGGAGCATCGCCCCAGAAACGAACAATGTTGAAGTAACACAAAGCCCGCAGGAAACGTGCTTCGGCTTCGTACTGGAGTTTCAACTTGCTATCTTTTACTACGTCAATGTGGTAAATCACATTATTGCAGCGGTATATCGTTTCGTATATTTTTTGCCATACGCTACGGAAGATCTGATTATCAGACTGTGCCGTAAATATTTTAATGCTATATTCACGTCCGGCATTTCCTCCGGTGTTGGCAAATGATCCTAAATCGTCCGAACGGACATCGGTCATAAGCACCATGTATTCTTTATACATAGCTCCTGCCTGTAAGTTGGCATAGGCAGCAGTAAGCGCATACTCTATGTCTTCTTTGTTTTTATAGAAGTTCCCGGTGGTCCCGGTGTTTCCTTCTGGCTTCTCATCGAGAAAATCGCTACACCCCGACAATGAGAACAGGGTAACGGTTATGATACACAGGTGGATTAATATGGTTTTCATATCTTTCATTTGTATTTTTTGTTTTTACAGACTAAAGTTAATTCCAATCACGAAACTTTTCGAAAGCGGGTAGGTACCGTAATCAACTCCTTGCATGATGGGGCTGGAATTGGTGCTGACTTCGGGATTGTATCCACTGTATTTCGTAAATGTGAATGGATTAAAGGCCGAACCATAAATGCGGAGACTGCCTATTCCCATCCGTTTCAGTAAATATTTGGGTAATGTATATCCCAGTGTGATTTCGCGGATACGCATATACGAGCCATCTTCAATGTGCCAGGTAGAAATTACAGAGTTCATTCCCGTTGCGCTACGGTTTGCTTTATATACACTGCCGCTGCCCGGGTTGTCTTTCGACTGCCAGCGCTCTCTTGCTATGGCAAGCTGATTGGCATTTCCCTCCATGTTAGCCAGGTAACGGCGATTAATATTGGCTATCTCATTACCATAGACTCCTTGCAGGGAGAGGCTAAAGTCGAACGACTGGTATCGCAGCGAAGTAGAGTAACCATAAGTAAAATCGGGCATATAGTTTCCGGTTATCTGTTTATCGTCGGCATTGATAGTGTCGTCTTTTCCAAATTTCTTGAACCGGAAATCTCCGGGCTGTGCATTGGGAACTATGATGCCATTGGCTATGTCTGTTTCGATCTCGGCTTGATTCTTATATACACCGTCGGTGACATAGGTATAATAATTGCCGATAGGCTCTCCCACTTTAGTGATGAAATCAATCACGCTATTCGCCTGCGTCACCATTTCTGTGGCACCTCCCAGAGATTTCACCTTATTACGGTTCATGGCATAATTAAAGCTATTGGTCCAGCGCACTTTACCCAGTTTGAGATTAGTGCCTAAAGTGATCTCAAGTCCTTTATTCTCTACTTTCCCGATATTCTGAAGAATGGTTGAGAAACCGGAAGCTTCCATAACAGGCACATCCAGCAACATATCGGAGGTCATACCTTTATAAATATCCACTTCAATATTCAACCAGTTGAGCAGACCGATCTCAACACCCAGATTCACTTGCGATGTTTTCTCCCAACTAAGATTGGGATTGCCATAAGTACTTTCTTTCGAGCCGATGCTATACACTCCGCCGAATACGTAGTTGTCTCCGTTCACAATGCCGTAGGAGGCATAATTACCGATACTCATATTTCCTGTTTCTCCCCAGCTTGCACGAAGTTTCAGGTTAGTCAACCAGGAAGATGCCGGTTTCATGAATTCCTCTTCTGTCACATACCATGCTCCTGACACGGATGGGAAATATCCCCAACGATTGTTTTCTCCGAAACGGGAAGAACCGTCGGCACGAATGGTAGCCGAAAAGATATATTTGTCAGCGTAGCTATATTGGGCACGCGCAATACCCGAAAGCAACGACCAGGCTTCTTTATTGGAGTCATACTTGGTGGCTGTGGAATTGCCGGGTATCGTATGCACCAGGTCGTTCATCGGAAGATCGGTAGCCGTTATCCGGTTAGCGTTACTTTGATAGCGTTGGGCTGTCCATCCGGCCAGTGCGCTAATGTTATGCAGTTTGTTTATCTTCTTCTGATAATTTAATGTATTCTCCCAAACCCAGGTATATTTGTTCTTGGTGCGTGATTCTCCGGTCGGATTGGATGGCGGGGTGCGGTTTGCCGAATTGGGCAAAGCGGCCGGACGGTAGTAGTCGCGCACATAGTTATTATAATTCCAGCTTCCCTGCATTTTGTAGTTCAATCCTTTCAGGATTTCATATTCTACGTATGCGGTTCCCAACATTTGGATGGAGGTCATTTGGTCTTCAATAAGTGTGGCTACGGCTACCGGATTATTCAGTTTGGATTGTCCGTAGCTGGTATTGTTGTGCTCATAATTGAAGTCGCCGTTTTCATCGTAAATTGGATAAATAGGAGCTGCTCCCAATGCCAGTGACAGCACACCGTCGTCTCCATATCGTCCTTCGGTGTTTACCAGGTTGTAGATATTCCGGGTTAAGTTGATGTTACCTCCGAATTTCCAGCGATTATAGTTCACGTCTACTTTGGCTCGAAATCCCATCTTCGTAAAATCGGAATTGATAACTATTCCCTCTTCATTCTGATAGTTTCCGGAAAGCATGTATTTTATATTTTTGTTTCCTCCGCTTACAGACAGGTTATGTTTCGTGATGAAACCTGTACGCAATACTGCGTCCTGCCAGTCTGTATCCACTAATCCTTGTTCACCTTTGACGTAAGGCAGTATTTCCGGTGGGAGCATCCAGCCTTGATTTTCATTGATACTTCCGGTTTTCAGATTATTCCAACGTTCCAGATTCGTTGCATACGGGTTATATAAATCCGTTTTTCCGGCTGTCCGTAATTGGTCATAATAGGCATTGTTGTGACCGTCGAATACGAGTTGGGCATATTCATAGGCATTGAGTACGTCGATTTTATCGGTCACCATCTGTGCACCTGCATAACCGTTGTATTTCACAACCGGCTTTCCTTCTTTTCCTTGTTTCGTGGTGATAATGACAACGCCATTACTTCCTCTCGAACCGTAAATGGCGGCAGCTGAAGCATCTTTCAGCACTTCGATAGATTCAATATCAGATGTCTCGATGGATGCCAATGGGCTGACCGTGATACCGGTAGCATCTCCTGTATCGTCACTCAACGGCACTCCGTCAATAACGTACAACGGAGAACTCCCGGCAGTTACTGTTCCTACTCCACGCACTTTGACTTCAAAACCTGCACCCGGTGTACCATTGGGTTGAGTGATTTGCACACCTGCCATACGCCCGACCAATGCCTGTTCGATACTTGTTGCCGCAACGTCTGCAATATCCGACGCACGGATGGAGGAAATGGCGGTGGACACGTCTCTCTTTCTCTGAACTCCATAACCAACCACCACTACTTCATCAATCATCTTACTATCTTCTACCAATGTCACTTTACCGGTATTTTGGCTTTTAACAGGAAGAGTGACTGTCCGATAGCCGATATAGGAAATGGTTAAGGTAGCCGATTCGGGAACATTCATCAATGAATAATATCCGTCAACATTGGTGATCGTACCGTTATTCTCTCCTTTCACCTGAACGCTGGCTCCGATGATGGGTTCTCCTTTTTCATCAACCACGATTCCTGTCACTTTCTTTGTCTCCTGCTTCTCCGATGACTTACGAAGTAAAACAAGTACATTATCCTTCTCTTGCTTATAAGTCAGTTCCATTCCGTTCAGTAGTTGGTTCATCACCTGTTCTACTGTTGCGTTCTTTACATTCAGAGATACTTTCCGATCTAACTCGGGAAGATTTTCATTGTAGAAAAATTTGTAACTGCTTACTTGCTCAATCTTCTTTAAGGAGGCTCTTAAAGACAAATCTTTCAAATTAACCGTTATTTGAGAATAAGCGGCAAAAGAGATGCTTAGGAACAATAGCAGGCATACAGCCCGTAGCGTTCTCCAGTTCTTACTTCTCTCCCCGTGGGTTTGAGGGAGATTTACAAGGTGTTTTCTGTTTTTCATATATCCAAACTTTTAAGTTGTTTGATAGGTATACAGACTGCTATATCCTCCCGTCCAAACGCCCATCAATCTTTAACTCTTGTTAACCAAATCAATCCAGTGAATAAAAAAGCCATTCCTTAGAAGTGAAATTCCGAAATGGCTTTTATTATTATTTGAGATAATACTTATCTATTTATTTCTCCTTTAAAACAATCACCGAACCGTCCATTTCATAATAGAAAGGTGAAGTTAGCATCAGAATATTCAAAGCATTCTGTATACCGCCACCCGGAATAGTTCCCGTGAAGTATTCTTTAGGTAGTTTACCGGAATCGAAGCGGATCTCTACGTCATAAATACGTGAAAGGGTTTTCATGATATTTTCCAAAGATTCTTTCTCAAAGTACATATTTCCTTTTGTCCACTCAATATAGTCAGTCGGGTGCACTTGAGTAGTCTTTATTTGGTGGGTGGTTTTGTTATACTCTATTTTATCTCCGGGTTTCATGATATGGGATCTTTCTTGTGCATATACTCCTACCTTTCCTTCCAGCAAAACAACTGTTATCTCTTTATCATCTTTATAAGCAGATATATTGAAGGAGGTACCCAGTACCTTCACTTCCAAATCACCGATTTGCACAATGAAGGCGTGCTTCTCATCATGGGCTACTTTAAAATAGGCTTCACCATTCAGTTGCACGCGACGAACTTTTTCTCCGAAATTATTCAGATAACTCAATTGGGAAGCTGAATTTAGCACGACATTTGTTCCGTCCGGTAGCTCAATGGTTGCTTTATCTCCTTTGGCTGCTTTCACAATAAAGGGTGTTTCTGCCGTTGGAGAAGAATCTAAAAGATAGTAAGTGAAGAAAGCGACACAGACAGGTAATAAAATTGCAGCAACCCATTTCCAAGGGATGATACGGAGGGGGCGCACTTCCTTGCCCAAAGTCTCTTCTTTGATCCGGGCAAAAAGTTTATCACGCAACACTGGGTTCATGGAGGAATCCGATCTCTCAAACTCCTGTTCCCACCAGTCGTGCAACTGACGGTCATTCTTTATCCAGTCTGACAGTTCTTTTATCTCGACATCCGTGATCGTTTCTTCGAAATATTTTTCAATTAGCTCTTTATAATGTGTCTTATCCATCTTTTCACTTATTTACAAGTATACACTTTCATCCTACTTCCCATCCAAAAACAAGTATCACTATTACATTTCATTAACCAAAAAGGCCAACAAAAGAGTAATTACCTTATCATAATGCTTCATCAACTGTTCACGCATAAATTTCACAGCCAAAGATAATTGAGTAGCAACCGTACTTTCGGAAATTCCCATGATTTCGGCTATTTCTTTATTTGTGTAATTCTGCCTTTTGCTCAAAATGAATATTTTCTTCCGTTGCGCAGGCAGTTCTTCGGCAAGAGAATCGATATACTCATTCAAAAAGCGCAGATCAATATTCTCTTCTGTCTGTGAATCACGGTCTACGCTACTTTTCATGAGATATTCATTGTAAACATACTCTACGGTCTGACGCTGATACATATTCATCAATAAGTTTTTGGCAATCGTACAGAGAAAAGAGATAAACGAGGAAGCCAGGTCTACTTTTTCATGCACTTCCCATATACGAATGAAAGTGGCTTGCACCACTTCTTCGGCCATATATTGATTGCCGGAAGAGAGTCGCATAATGAAATTGTACAGTTTGCCACTATACATATTATACAATCTTTCGAATGCCTGAAAGGAACCGCCTTTTAAGTCGATTAATAAATGTTTTTCATCTGTATAATCTACCATATCTTAGAATTTTGCAACAAAGGTATGCAGCCATAGGTCATAAACAGGTGACAATATTATTAATATTTTCTCAATTATCCGACTTTTCTGAAGAAAAAGATAGTAAATAGCAAATAGTAACGCCATCCGGTCAGGATAATGACGCTATCCAATCGGGATAGTGACGGTATCCGAACCGGATGGCGTTACTATATTTAGTGAGGTAATTCGTACTAATAAGTCAGACGAACACCTGCTTGTATATTGAAGTTAAACGGATTCTCTTTACGTATAGTTTGTATATCGGAACCATCATTGAAATAATAAGCAACACCCGGTTCCACGTAAATACCCAAACGTTTCGTTGCATTGATCTGCGCACCTACACCACCGGATACCGAGAACTGCAAAGGCTTCACTGTTTCTTTTTCAGAACCTAGCTTTCCATAAACACATTTTTCAACCATACCTCCACCGGAAACATAAAGAGTGACAAGTTTCTTATCCAGGAAGTTCCAGTTGGCACGCAACGGAATACCGACATAGTGTAGTTTCTGCTCTATCTGTTGTTCTTCACCTGCCAGTTTTGCATCCGAAGAAAGCAGCGTATAAGTCAGTCCTGTCTCAAGAGAGAATCCCTTAGCTAAACCTTTACGAACAGACAATCCGAAAGAAATAGGCTGATGATGTTTAATGTCAACCACCTGTTTGGCCTGACGCAGGTAAGGTACTCCATCTTCGAAAACCAATGTTTGGTCATTAGGAATCGTCTCCATCAGACCGTTGGAAACTGAAAGCATACTCACACGGGACATATAAGCATGAGATCCGGCACCTACTTCTGTCGAAGCACCTCCTGAATTTCCTACCGAAAGTCCCATTGACCATGTTCCCTTTTGAGAAGATCTTTTTTCTGTCGGAATATGAAGTTTGTCTTTACCGGAGGGGCGACGCGGTCTGTTATTCAATCGCTCTGTATCTTGTGACTGCCCCTGACTGACATTTGTATTTTCTGCCTGCTTCGGTTCATCTTTTACATTTTCAGTTTCTCCCTTCCCTTTTACATTCTTATCTTCCTCACTCAAAGAGTCCTCTCCATTTCCTGTTGAAGGTTTATTTTCATCACCGATCCCTAATGGATCTACACCTGTTTTCTGCTCCGTATGATTCCTGTCGACTTTCGCCAAACGATCTTCGCGAGTTACCGGTCGTAAGACAGGTTCCACAGCAGTTCCCTGCATATCCGGTTGTTGCACACCCGGCAATGCATCGGGCGTGGAAGCCAATGCCGGAGTTTGTATATGACGTATTTCATCTGCAGCGGGTGTCCCTAGAAAATACAGACTTACTGACGAAACGACAGCTAATATTATAACAGCTGCAGCAGCCATCATCCATTTTCGATAAGGATATATTTTCTTCTTCACAGGAGGCATAAGTTCTTTCTCCAGTTGTTCCCAACCGGAAGCAGGCACCGGCTCGGAATAATCCGCGAGCTTCTCCTTCAACTTATTCATCCATAATTCTTTCTCTTCCATCTCTATCTATCCATTATGCGTTATCCATTCTTTTACTCTTTTTGCTAATACACTCTTCGCACGAAACAGTTGCGAAGCCGAAGATTTTTCATTGATACCTAATACCTGTGCGATTTCTTTATGCGATTTGTCTTCAAATGTATAAAGGTTGAACACTGTACGATAGCCGGCGGGTAATTCTTCAATAAACTGCATCAACACATTTTGTGGAATCGCTTCTACATCGGAAGCATCCGGCTCTTCATACTCTTCGGGCAACTCTTCCAAAGGTGTCGACTGATTAATTACATCATTTTTCCGAAGATACTGTAAAGCTGTGTTTACCATCACCCGTTCCATCCAGGCTCGCAAGGAGCCTTCACCCCTCCAGGTGAACTTATCGAACGAATCGAATATCTTTAAAAAACCGTCGTGAAGCAGATCCTGGGCTGTATCCCGGTCGCCGGTATAACGTAGACAGATGCCAAGCATACGCCCCGCATACTGTTCATACAGTTCCTTGCGGGCCCGGTTATTACCCAGCCTACATTGTTCCGACAACTCTATTTCTTCCATTCTCTTATACACGTGTTTATCTTATAAATGCAGCAAAGATAGAAATACTGCATAGAGAGAACAACTCTTTTAGTACTTTTGTTTCTTTAACAGATTCGAATGCAATATTTTCTGCCTCCCCGCATTTTCAAAATAAAAAGCAATTATATTATTAAAATCCATAACCTATTATGTATATGAAGAAATTAAAATTCATTACCTTAACTTTAGCTATCATAATCACCTTACCGATGCTGCAATCGTGCCTGGACGACAATGATCATCAATCGCGTTCATTGGTTATCAGCACTATCAACCAAATCAGTGAGGATAGCAAAGAATTTTATTTCACTTTGGATAATGGAAAGACGATGTTCCCGAGTAATTCGCAGGCATGGGGAGGCGAGAAATTTGAAAACGGACAACGTGCCTTTGTTATATTCAACGAGCTGGAGCAACCCGTAAACGGATATGACTACAATATCCAAGTGAGAGATATTACGAAAGTGTTAACAAAAGAGATCGTCACCATGGACGATGAAGAAAATACAGAAGAAAAGATCGGGGATGATAAAATAAACGCTACTTATATGTGGATTAGTAAAGATAAGAAGTATCTGACTATCGAATTCCAGTACTATGGTACCCATAGTGAAGACAAGAAGCATTTCCTGAATCTGGTTATCAACAATAAGGAAGCTGATTCCGCTGACGAAAACGAAGATAATACCGATGACGAATATATCAATCTGGAATTCCGTCACAACAGTGAAAGAGATTCTCCCGACCATTTAGGCGAAGGATATGTATCTTTCAAACTGGATAAGATAGAAGAACAGATAGAGGGAAAGAAGGGACTGAATATCCGTGTCAGAACTTTATATGACGGAATAAAGAATTATAAAGTACAATTTCCCTGATTTATTAATTCTGCGTGAAAAACACTCTTTTTTAATATAATATATTAATTACGCAAAAAGAGGGCGGTAGTTGTGAAACTGTCGCCCTCTTACTTTTATTATATAAACAAGTTATTTCTTATCTCCAAAATAATTCCACACCACCGCACTCAAAGCAGCTCCCACAAAAGGTGCAATGATAAACAACCACAACTGTGACAACGCTTCGCCGCCTTGGAACAATGCCGGAGCAATGCTACGTGCCGGATTTACAGAGGTTCCTGTGATAGGAATACATACGATATGTACCAATACGAGAGACAAACCAATAGCCAGTCCGGCTAAATTGCCCGCCCCCTTCTTAGGATCGGTAGAACCCAGTACCACCAATACAAAAATAAAAGTAAACACAGCTTCTGCTATGAATGCCTGCAACATCTCTCCTTCGCCAAAGCCGTTCGAACCCGTAGCCGTAGGTCCATCATGCGCACCGGTAGACACCAAAGCAAAAAGAACAGCCGAACCGATAATGGCTCCAATCACCTGGAAAATCATATACATTCCTGCATCTTTTCCGTTCATACGCCCGGTAAGGAACACTCCCAATGTGATGGCAGGATTAATGTGACATCCCGAAATTCCTCCGATAGCATACGCCATCGCTACCACTGAAAGACCGAATGCCAAAGCTACGCCGACCGTTCCCACGCCAGCACCTACTGTACCTGTTACACTACCGGCAAAAACAGCACTTCCGCATCCCATAAGAACGAGTACCATCGTTCCAATCATTTCTGCAATGTACTTTTTCATAACTATTATATAAATGGTTGATTTGCCAAATATAAAGAATTATCCCAAAGAAACAAAACGCATCTACCTAATTATTTGTATCTTTGCAGCATTTTTGAATAAAAGACTAGCAAATAAAATGAAGAAAGGACTTTTTTACGCCATATTGGCTTCTATCCTATGGGCTATTGTAAACCCGTTTATCAAACAAGGATTGAGCTATGACTTCACCCCTATGAACTTCGCCGGTATCCGCTTTACCACTGTTGGGATTATTCTTTTCGCTTATACCTGGCACAAGGGTATGTGGCGGGAAATCCGTCAACACAGTAAACTGTTCCTGAATCTGATTCTTATCAATATGTTTATGGGATATACTGCTTTTTACTTCGGTGTAGACTTTGTAAGCGGAGCTATATCGTCCATTATTATGGGAATGACACCTTTGATTAATGTCCTGTTAGCGCACTTGCTCGCAAGTAATGACAGACTGAACACTCATAAGATTATCAGTCTTATTGTCAGCCTCATCGGCCTGTTCCTGATTATCGGAATGGGAAGCAACGGTGCACCACTCGACTGGAAAGGAATTACGGGAATCGTACTTTTACTGTTAAGTATTATCTTTCAAGGGTATTCTGCTATCTCCGTTTCAGAAGACAAAGGAAAGGTGAATCCTATTTTCCTGAATGCGGTGCAGATGTTCTTCGGAGGTCTGCTTATATATATGGTGGGCTTGGGCACGGAAGGTTATCATTCTTTTATCGGAAAACCCGGCGGATTTTATGCCAGCCTTGCGATACTGGTATTCATATCTGTATTCGCCTTCAGCTTCTGGTTTATCGCCTTACAAAGCAAAGGCGCCAAAGTCAGCGACATCAATATGTGCCGGTTGATCAATCCGATTCTGGGTGCAGTCCTTAGCTGGATCATGCTCCCTGACGAATATCCGACTTTTAGTACCGTTGCAGGAATGGTCGTGATCGTCAGCTCCTTGATTATCTATTTCAAAGGGACCGAAATAAGTGAATGGTTCAAGAAAACAAAAGCCGGAGCATAGAACAAACTCCGGCAAACATAATAGTCCGACAAATATCAGTATCAGCTCACAACAAACATTGAATAGATTGTAATGACAACATTTCTTTAGGAACTGCCGCCTTTATTTCTTCTTTCAAAACAGATAAAAGGCTGTGGCGAATAAAATCTTTATTTGTAGCCAGCACCACTTGCCTCGTAGGCCGAGGAATGGCAAACGAACGGACGAGTTGCCGTTGTTCCTCTGTCAACTGTGTCACTGCCAGTTCGGGAATAAAGGTAATCCCCTTCCCGCTTTCCACCATTCGCATAAACGTTTCCATACTTCCCAGCCGATAAGCCATTTGGCTGACTTTCACCGCTTCCATTTGGCAAAAACGAACAAGCTGGTCACGGAAGCAATGCCCTTCATCCAAAAGCCAGAGACGTTCGCCCGTTATATCGGAAGTACGGATTACTTCATGCTTGAACGACGGTTCTTTGCGGGATACATAAGCATAGAATTGCTCATAAAAAAGAGTTTCTTCGGTCAGAAATGAGTCTTCCAATTTGCTGGCTATAATTCCCGCATCCAGATCTCCGGCGTGTAATGCCTGCTGAATATCCTGCGTTTTCATCTCTGTGACGCGAATATCCAGTTCGGGATATTTCTCCATTAATTGAGGAAAGAAACGCGGAAGTAGGTATGGAGCAATAGTAGGTAATACCCCCAAACGAAAGACACCTGACAACGACTGCTTATCTTCACTGATAATATCTTTCACTTGGGCCGCCTGCGCCAGAATCACACGAGCCTGGTCTATTACTTTCTGTCCGATAGTTGTCGGGCAAACAGGTTGCACTGTCCGGTCGAATAGCTTTACGCCCAGTTCATCTTCCAGCTTCTGAATCATTGCACTCAAAGTCGGTTGTGTCACACGGCAATATTCGGCTGCCCGTGCAAAATGTCTGAACTGATCAACAGCCAATATATACTCCAATTGTTGTATTGTCATCTATCAAATCATATTAAGTCATAGATTTCTTCTATGCAAAGATAGAAATTTTCAGTTTGACAACAAGCATTTTCCGCCTTATCTT
>ERZ838827.1130-NODE-1130-length-22873-cov-5.065869_pt1 | contig 22873 bp, 23 predicted proteins | sample MGYA00519881_ERZ838827 | MGnify/ENA primary metagenome ERZ838827 (study PRJEB31850, sample SAMEA3708842) | human gut metagenome | biome: human gut; feature: human-associated habitat; material: faeces | place: China | collected 2014 ...
CATTTTCATCGCCTCCTTTCCACAAAATGTGCAGGGGTGGTGCATTTCTTTCTAAGGCGGGACCACCAGCCGCCGGAGAAAATATTTCTTCATCGCTCCATCCCGCGGCTCTTTTTCTTTACCGGCTTCTTATCCGGCAGATTCCACTCTTTCCGAAACTCAGCCACACCTTTGGGGTCAAATGCCTTCAATTTCTCCAAATCAAAGGAAACGGCAGAATATTTTCCATAACCGGACTGCACCTGGTAGGGAAGCACCTTCCCCAATTTGTTCTCTTTGATGAATCGCAGTAAGTCCTTGCTGATGTCACCGGAAATAAACGCCTCTCCGGGGTCCAGGGAATACCCCGGAAGGTTCACCGTCATATCTGCAAACGGTTCTGCTCCATCTTCTGTATGGGTAATCATGCCGATATAAAGCCGCTGATTATTCGCATACATCCCAAGTTGCAGCGATATGGTTTCTTCCCCATATTCCCACTTGAAGGGTACTTTCTTTTCCTCATTCATATCGGATACCTCCTATCGTATCTGTTCTTTGTGGTCATAAAACAAATCTCCATTTCTGACCTTTGCATGGCTGAGAATCTTGATCTGCCCCTTTGCCTGACTGTCCAGAGCTTTTTCATAGCCTATATCTGACAAAAACAGGCGGGTGCGTTCTCCTTTCCAGCCCACCGGGGAGTCATGCGTCAACACATCAAAAATAATCATGTGCCGCGTGTTCTCCGCAAATCGCTGGAGATCCATGTAGTCATGGCCGTGGTAGTTCTGCGCCCCGGCCTTCTGGCGCATTTCCTCCATCAGCTGACCGATTGTTTTGCCTTCCTGCATAAAACCCACTTCCTTTCCGTTCTTATGAGACCAGCAAGATCATCTCCCGCAGCTGGGCAAAGTAGAGCTTGCCCTGGGGCGTGACCAGCGTGTAGGAACCGGTATGACCGTGATTGCAGTAGTCTTTGACGCAAAACAACCCTGTATTTTTCACATTGGCATAAGGCAGCACATTGCCGGATGCCGTGCGGTACACAAACCGCCGTTCTATCAGAAAGCGGACAAACCGGCGCTCCGGGACATCCAATTCTTTGGCGGTAGTCCTGAGATTGGTGCTGTGCTTTAAGTCGATGAACAGGTCATAGAAAGCGGCTTTGCCCTCCAGCTGTGCATTTTCCTTACGCAGAGAAATATTCGCTTCACGCTCAGCCAACAAGTCTGAGCAGAGCTTCATCAGAGCTTCCGGGGTAGTGGCAACCTCCCACAGCTTCTCTTTTGTGAGATAGGCCCCGTGCTTACGAATGGTAGGCAGGACTTCATCGAACACCCACCGTTCAAACCGTTCTGCCGATGGCAATTTGCTGTGAACGATCAGGCGGTACAAATCTCCTTCGGGGATAAAAGTCATACTGATTTTGCGGTCGGGGCTTTGTGGGTGAGGTGCGTCGCGTTTCACGACATACCTACAATGGCGGATAATTGCATCGCGGGGATTGCTGTACCCCAGCGCAGCGGCCACATCCGTTCCGCAGAACAGGTATTTGCCGTTTTCTTCGATGACCCGGATACTGCCAAACTCCGGGTTTTTGAAAATTTCCATCTGGTTCATGTCGTGCCTCCTTTGGCATGATAAAAGGCGGCCTTTACCAGCCGCCTGCGTGCATATCGTGGTTGACCAATGAAGTGAAGTGATTGTTCATGGTGGTAGGCGCATTGAACAGCACTGCAAGCAGGTACTGCTTCATGTTGCGTACCTGGGTGGTATTCTTTTGCAGACAGTCCATGACAAACTCGATGTGGGAGCTGTCCAGTTTCAAAAAACGGGAACGCACGATCTCGTGAGGGAAGTCTGCCCCAGAGATCCGGGTGGTCTTTCGTTTGGCACAGACCGTTTCTACCAACAGCTCTACGATCTCATTCAGGTCATCCAGGTAGAGAGGATAACGCTGCTTCAGACAATCATACTCGATATTCTCCAAAATCAATTCCCGATAATTTTCTATCTCTGTGACAGACATCGCATCCCTTCCTTTCCGTTCCGGCGGTCTTGCCGCCGCTGTTTCCCGGAAGGGAATGGAATCGGTACTTGATCCATAAGTAATTGATTTTTCTGTATTTGATTTCTCTATATTTAATTCTGCGGGCTTTTCCGTATCCGGTTTTACCATATCCGGGTTTTCCGTATCTGGTGAAGCCGTATCCGGCTGGGACATATCTGGCTGGGGCTGTTCATAGATGACATACTCGGTATCAGTAATACGGCCATTCGTGCCGCGAAGCTGCCTGCGAACAATGTAGCCAGCTGTTTCCAGCTCTTTGAGTGCAGAGCCAATGGCGTCCACACCCTCCTTACAGATGGAAGCCAGCCCTCTTGTAGTGTAATTCCACTCCTCTGGGAGCGACAGGATCATGGAGAGCAGCCCCTTGGCTTTTAACGACAGGTTTGCATTTCGTAAATGATGATTGCTCATCACGGTATAATCACGGGTCCGTTCAATGCGAAAAACGGCCATCGACCTCACTCCTTCCGAATTTTGGGTACAAAAAACCGCAATCCTCATTTCAAAGAATTGCGGTATTCAACGCTTTTCAAATTTTTTTTGCATAGAACCAAAACAGCGGCTTTTGGGGACACGCCTCTGTAAATGGCTCCTCCTGGGCGAAAGGAAGTGTTTGCATCACGCGGTCAATATCCGTTGAATCCATGTCATGCTGAGATCTGCAATCTTCCCGGATTGCTTCTTGAATTTCCTTTACCGTACACATAGTCATTCCTTTCCTTTCGTTGTATGGGTTTATGAGCGGCGGCGTTTTCCCGGTTTGAAATCGAGGATATGTCCCTCAATCACACGAGCGTAACGCTTGATCTTGATCTCCCGGCGCTGCTGGCTTTGCAGGGCGGCCTGATACCCGTCCTCAGTCAAAAACAGCCGCATTTCATCTCCGGGGCTGCCGTAAGCAGTGCTGGGACGCAGGACGGAAAACTCAATCATCCAGCGGGTGTTATCCCAAAACCTCTCTACGGCGAGAATGTTGTGTCCTTTCAGCTCACGGGCTGAAATATCCCTCATAGGCGGCTCCTTTCATCGTTCCTGGTCTCTCTGACGCTTTTTCTGCCATGCCTCCAGCAGCTTGATGATGGTTTCCTGCATCCGCTGGGGCGTATAACTTTTAGGGAAATACTTCCGCAAAGTGTCAGAGGTAAATGTCACTCGGTCCAGATCGCTTTTCTTTTCCTCACCCATGATGACACGCATCATATCGAGGGTCAGATGCCCCTCCTGACTGTATTTCTTGAGCCGCTGGGCTTGGGAAAGGGAAGGGGTAGCCTGTTCGCTGTCCATCGCGTCCAGCAGGTCTACCTGTTCCTCCTTTTTGAGAAAGGACAGCTCATAGGCAGGGTTCAGGGCAATCTTCTTTTCATCTACCATATCCATCAATTCAGGAATCAGCTCTGTCAGACGGATATAGCGCTGTACCTGCCGTTGGCTTTCGCCAGCTTGATCTGCAACCTTTTGAATAGAGGTCTGCGACTTCTCGCCAACTTGGCGAGAAGTTAAATCGGTTCGTGCGCCCTGATGTTTGACAGCCTCCAGCTTCATTTTGTAGGCAAAGGCCCTTTCACTTGGGAGTAGGCTTTCTCGCTGCAAGTTGCTGTCAACCATAATGATCGTGGCGGCATCATCATCCAAATCCCGAACAATGACCGGCATAGTCTCCTTGTCTGCCAGTTCACTGGCTCTGTGCCGCCTGTGTCCGGCTACCAGCTCATAACCGCCCGCCGGGTCTGGTCGGGCAATGGCTGGAACCAGAACGCCGTACTGTTTAATACTGTCAGCGGTCTCCATCATGGCTTCGTCATCCTTGACTTTGAATGGGTGGTTCTTGAACGGATGCAGTTCAGACAACGGAATTTCCTGAATCTTTTCCAGCTTTGCATCCTGGCGGCCTTCTTCGGTGGAAAACAGATCATCTACCGAGGCCAGCTCTATTTTTTTCGCGCTGCTTTTCAAGTTTCAACACCTCCTTCGTCAGATTTTTGTAGCCCTCTGCCACCTTGCCGCCGGGATCATGGGCAAAAATGCTTTTTCCCTCGGCGCTGATTTCCTTTGCCCGGACAGAATGGGGGATCTCTGTGCCGAATACTTTGATCTTGCTGCCATAGGTCTCCCGCAGGAGCGCGGAGATCTCTTTGGCAAAGTTGGTTCGGCTGTCCACCATCGTCAGCAGGATACCGTCTATCTGGAGCTTGGGGTTGATCTGCCGCTTTACCTTGTTTACCGTGGAGAGCAACTGTTCCAGCCCTTTGGCGGGCAGATACTCCGCCTGAACGGGAATTATGATCCTGTTCGCAGCGGCCAGCGCATTGACTGTGAGCATCCCCAGGGAGGGCTGGCAGTCGATGAGGATATGGGAGTATTGCCCCTTCAGCGTGTCCAGATATTGCCGCAAGATAGTCTCACGGCTCATGGCATTTACCAGGGATACTTCCATACCGGATAACTGGATGTCCGCAGGCATCAGGTCTACGCCCTCAGGGTGGTGCAGGATACCCTCGCCGGGACGGAGCGGCTCATCCATCAGGATGCGTCCCATAGCGTCCGACAGCGTAAATGGCAGCTTGTCAGGCTGGGGATTGCCCAGGCTGATGGTCAGGCTCCCTTGCGGGTCTCCGTCGATCAGCAGGACTTTCTTTCCAGCCTGCGCCAAACCGATTCCAAGATTGGCACAGGTGGTGGTTTTGCCAACGCCGCCCTTCTGGTTGGCAATGGCAATGATTTGCGTGTTCATTGACTTCACCTCATTTCTAATTGTCGCTGTTGCTTCTGGAAATAGAAAAAGCCGCCACTCCAAAATAAAAAGTGAAGTGACGGCTCTTTCTATGGCCGGAATACGAGTTCCTGAAATGAAAAAAGCACCCAGTCATTTATACTGCGTGCTACATCAAATTCATATTCAATTATTCAAATTAGGTCAAACTATGCCAAACTGCCACAGCCCGAAACGAGGGGCAGGCGGGCTGAAAAGCACCTCCAAAAACACCCCCAAAATCGGCTCTCGGTTGTCCTATAATTTAACCACTAACCCCTTTTTTTACCCCCATTTTTGCCGGTTGTCCTATATTTAACCACTAAAAATTGGGTGAAAACAGCTCTCGTTTCGCCAGATTTGGTCAAACTATATCAGACCTTTTAGATACAGTAAAAGCCCGGAAAACCTTGATTTTCCGGGCTTTTTGAACCATTTTGATGCGGTTTGAACAGCAGATTATCTCTTGCTGAACTGAGGCGCTCTACGAGCTGCCTTGAGACCGTATTTCTTTCTCTCTTTCATTCTCGGATCACGTGTTAAGTATCCTGCCTTCTTGAGAACTGGTCTGTACTCAGCGTCTGCCTGAAGAAGCGCTCTGGAAAGGCCGTGACGGATAGCGCCTGCCTGTCCTGTGAAACCGCCGCCGCGTACGTTTACAAGTACGTCGAACTTATCGGATGTCTCTGTAGCTACGAGCGGCTGACGAACTACAACCTTTAATGTCTCAAGGCCGAAATACTCGTCGATGTCTCTCTTATTGATTGTGATGTTGCCTGTACCTGGTACAATATATACTCTGGCGATAGATTTTTTTCTTCTGCCTGTTCCGTAGAATTTTGCGTTAGCCATTAGTGTTTCCTCCTTCCAGCACCTTTAATTAAAATTTGATCTCTAAAACTTCCGGCTTCTGAGCTGCCTGCTCATGCTCTGGACCTGCATATACGTGAAGTTTCTTAATCATGCTTCTTCCTAAAGGTCCCTTTGGAAGCATTCCTTTAACTGCTAACTCGATAACCTTCTCCGGCTTCTTAGCCATCATCTCTCTTAAGGTTGTCTCTCTCATTCCGCCTACATAGTCGGAGTGGTTGTAGTAGATCTTCTGATCAAGCTTCTTGCCTGTAACCTGGATCTTCTCAGCGTTTACTACGATTACGTAGTCACCGCAGTCCATGTGAGGTGTGAAGATCGGCTTATTCTTTCCTCTTAAAATCTTCGCTACCTCAGATGTCAGACGACCTAATGTATATCCTGTAGCGTCAACTACATACCATTTTCTTTCAATTGTTGCTGGACTAGCCATAAAAGTTTTCATTGGTTGACCTCCTGTTTATTCAGTTTTTGAGATTAACTTTATCAATAAAACGCCTGTTCCGGGGCTTTGGTACAGACATTTCTAACTGATGTCACAGTTATACATTATATTACACTACGCCGGACGTGTCAACCTCTTTTTCCTTTAAAATCAAGGTTTTACGGCGGTTTGAAACGGCCTTCCCGGGAAACGGCAGAGGGGACGGAAAAACCGTCCCCCCCTGATTCTATCTCAGTCCCTTGACCTCTGTTTCCAGCTCTACGATAAACTCCTCGCCGTCTACCACAACGCGGTATTTCTTCTTTGCCGTATATGGATTTCCGGATGCTGACGCTGACGCTACGGCCATGGCTACGGCCTCTCTCTCCTTGGCAGTTCCCTTCTCCGGCACATAGTCCAGCTTCTCTTTCAGAGCCTTTAACTCCTCCAGCTCCTTCACATAGATGTCCTGGGCTTCCTCCACAGATACCTGCTGGAAGTTTACCTTGCAGCCTGGCTTTAACTGAGCTGCCTTTGGAAGATCTGCAGAGATAATGCCGGCAATCTTTGTGTACCCGCCTGTAGTCTGGTGATCCGCCATCATGACGATAGGCTGTCCGTGGGACGGAACCTGCACCGCGCCGAAGCTGATGCCGTCTGTGATAATGTCTCCGCCGTTCTTGTGCTCGATCTTTTCTCCCTCGAAACGCAGTCCCATACGGTCTGCCTCATTGGTCAGTGTGTAGGTGCTGCTTAAAAAGGTCTTGATTCCGGCCTCTGTGAAGCAGTCGTCCTGCGGTCCTAAAATCACGCGGAGCGTGCAGGAAGCCTTCGAATAGTCGTCTGCCGGAACGGTTCTCTTGCTCATATTCGGAAGAGCCGTCTTGGGAGCCGTAAACTCAATTTCGTCCCCAGGTCCCAGCTTTCTTCCCTCAAAGCCGCCCAGATTTGATTTTAAGTGGGTGGATTTACTGCCCATCACAACCGGAACGTCCAGTCCGCCTGCGAAGGCCACATAGGCGCGGCTTCCGCTCTTGATTCCCATAAAGCTCATGGTGTCGCCCTTTTTCGCCAGAACAGCCTGGTACATGGGAATATCTTTTCCGTTCAACTTGGCTCCCAGGTTTCCTCCTGTCACGGCGATGATATTGTCAGAGGTAAAGGTAAACATGGGGCCCATGAGGGTGATCTCCAGAGCGGCCTCGTTCTCGTCGTTTCCTACCAGAATGTTCGCCTTGCGGAAAGCCATGGTATCCATAACGCCTGCCGCCGGAACTCCGAATTCCTGATAGCCTGTGCGGCCCATATCCTGAATGGTTGTAATAAATCCTCCGTTTGCAAACTTAATGCCCATTCTCTACACCTCCTTTGCGTACTTTACATATTTATATGTATTGTCTGCAACCTGCTTTTCGATTTCTCTGTACTCCTTCTCTGTGACGGAGCGGAATTTGATATACTGTCCCGCTGAGAGGAGAATCGGCTCCTCTCGTTCTGCGTCGTAGAGCTTTAACGGCGTGCGGCCGATTAACTGCCAGCCTCCCGGGGAAGCCACCGGGTAAATGCCTGTCTGCTCTCCCGCGATTCCCACAGATCCGCCCTCGATCTTCACTCTCGGGCTGGTCAGACGGGGAGTGGCGATTTCCTTGCTCATGCCGCCCAGGTACGGGAAGCCTGCGATAAAGCCCAGCATATAGATCAGGTACTCCTCTGAAGTGTGGATTTTGATCACCTCTTCCACCGTCTTATTGTTGTGCTTTGCCACATTTTCAATGTCAGGTCCCATCTCTCCGCCGTAGAGAACCGGGATCTCAATCACCTCTGGCGGCGGAATTACAATGCTTCCAAGAGAGCCTAACAGTCCCTCGAACTCCTTTGTCAGATCCTGAAACCGGATCACCTCCGGCTTGTAATTGACTAACAGAGAGCGGTAGGTAGGAACCGTCTCCACGATTCCGGGAATCCCGCTTTTCTCCACTGCAATCTTAAACGCCCGAATCTGTCTGTTGATTTCCGGGCTGATTTCATTTCCAAACTCTACGCTCACTGAGCTGTCGCCTGCGGCCAGGTATCTCACCTTTCCCATGCTGTTTCCTCCTTATCTGAATTTCCAGTCTGCTGCCTGTTTTTCTGATTTTTCTAATTTTTTGCAAATTTGATCTTTTTAATTTATTCTGCGTATCATGTCTTTTTTCAGCACGCGCCGGGAAGCTCTAAGCCCCCGGCGCCGCGTTTTGTCTATTTCCTCTTATCCGAAAATAGTAAGGATATTTGGAAGAGATCTGACAGCTCCGATTCCTGTCAGAACTACCGCTACAATACCAAGTACCAGAAGGATAGTCGGATGCTTGTAGTTTTCTCCCACGATTTTCTTATTTCTGCTGGCTGCCAGAACAGTGAGCAGCGTCAGCGGAAGAATCAGTCCGTTGACAGCTCCTGCCAGAACCAGAAGAGTAGCCGGCTGTCCGAGCAAAGTCATAACGACTGTAGAAACGGCGATAAAGCCGATTACGAACCATTTCTCATTCTCCATGATAAACGGATGCAGCGTCTTTAAGAAGGATACGGACGTATAGGCTGCTCCGATGATGGATGTGGTGGCCGCGAAGAAGATAACAAGGCCGAAAATCTTGTATCCAATCACGCCTGCGCCTGCGCGGAAGGCCTCTGCCGGCGGGCTGGCTACCCATCCCTCAGATCCTACGATCTCAGGCATGGCTGTGACTACGCCGAGAACTGCCAGGAACAGCAGAATTCTCATGGTTCCGGATACGCCTACACCCATGAGCACGGACTGGCGCACCTTCGGGAGATCCTTCTCTCCCTTGTAGCCTGCGTCCAGAAGTCTGTGGGCTCCTGAGAAGGCAATGTAGCCGCCGCAGCTTCCTCCGAGCAGCGTGATTAACGGAAGCACCAGATCCGGCGCCTGGTCAAAGCTTGCGATTCCCGCTACCGCTTCGCCTACCGGAGGTTTTGACTTAAATACAACGTAAAGCACAACGAGAATCATCATGGTTCCCAGGTACTTTGTCAGCTTATCCATTCCCTCTTTAGCGTCCTTGGAAAGGAAAATCAGGATTCCGATGGCTCCGGAAATGATGCAGCCTGCCTTAACGGGAAGACCGAACATAACGTTCAGTCCCGTAGCGCCGCCGCCTACGTTTCCGATATTGAACACAAGGCCGCCTAAGGCTACCAGGCAGGCGATAAAATATCCCAGTCCCGGAACTACCTTGTTGGCGATATCCTGTCCTCTCATGCCGGATACTCCGATGACGGACCAGATGTTTAACTGGGTAGTCACGTCCAGCAGAATGGTCGCCACAATGACCAAGGCGAACGCAGATTTAAACTGTCCCGTAAAGGTTGCCGTCTGTGTCAGGAAGCCTGGTCCGATGGCTGAAGTGGCCATCAGGAAAGCGGCTCCTATGAGGGCGGTCATATTGCCCTTATCTTTCTTCTCTCCCATATGTAGTTTCCTCCAATTTTCTCTTTTTCCCTATCCCCTTCTGTTTTCCTATCTCATCAGGCTGGAAATCGTCACTCCCTCTTTCTCCAGCGTCTCTCTGATGTTCTTTACAAACTCCAGAGCCTTTGGATTGTCTCCGTGCACACAGATGGAATCTGCCTTAATATCAATGTCTTTGCCGTTGATGCTCTCCACCTTGCCCTCTTTAACCATGCGGACCACTCTCTGAATTGCCAGATCCTTATCTTTGATGACTGCGCCGGGAAGCTTTCTGGAAACCAGGGTTCCATCGTCATTGTAGGCCCTGTCTGCGAACACTTCGCTGGCCGCCTTCAGTCCAGTCTCCTCGGCCGCTGTGATCATCTTGGAGCCGGCCAGTCCCATGAAAATAATGTCCTTATCTACCTCGTAAACGGCCTCGCACATGGCCTTCGCCAGCTTCTCGTCTACAGCTGCCATGTTGTAGAGGGCGCCGTGGGGCTTCACATGCTGAATCTTTACACCGTGAGCCTTTGCAAATGCCTGAAGAGCTCCCAGCTGGTATTTTACATAGGCTTTCGCCTCCTCAGGAGTAACGGCCATGTTTCTGCGGCCGAATCCCATCAGATCCGGAAATCCCGGATGGGCTCCTACAGCTGTCCCAAACTCCTTAGCCAGAGCCACCGTCTTCTCCATTACCATCGGATCTCCTGCATGCCAGCCGCAGGCTACGTTAGCAGAGGAAACAAACTTTAAAATCTCCTCATCCATCCCAATGGTGTAGTTTCCGAAGCTCTCTCCCAGATCACTGTTTAAATCCACAAAGTACATAGCATTACCTCCTGTTGATTTATTTTTCTTGTTTCATACTTATGACACCTTCGTGTCTCTAGTTAAAATTTTAGTTGATTTTATACTACTTTTCAATTGTTTTTTCTTTTCTTTTTATTTATTTTTTAGATTTTCAAAAAAATCGTGCAGAATCGCACGTTCCAAGTGTGCGTTTCTGCACGATGTGAATTTTTGCACGTTCTGCCCGCTCTAAGCCTGCTCCGGCTCCCCGTCCTTCTCCATTTTCCGCTTCATGGAGAACCTGGTAATGCCTAAAAGCGCCGCCGCCTTGGTCTGATTTCCTCCGCACAGCCCCATGGCCTTCTCAATGTAAATCCGCTCTAAGGACTGGACCTCCTTCTCCAGGTCTACCGGTCCCTTTTCCAGATCCTTTAACTGGAAATACTCCCCGGTCCGCGCCCCTTCTCCATCTGGCGTCCGGTTCAGTTCCACGTGCTTTTCCAGCTCTCTGCCGGGACTCAGAAGAAAGCAGCGCTCAAAAATATTTTTAAGCTCCCTGACATTGCCCTTCCAGTCGTAGAGAAGCATCTCCCGCAGAAACCCCGGTTCCACCCGGTCAATGCTTCTGGCAAACAGCTTATTGTAATAATCCAGATAATAATCGCAGAGCACGGGAATGTCCTCCCGCCTGTCTCTGAGAGGGGGAATCACCAGCTGCATGACGTTGAGCCGGTAAAACAGATCCTGGCGGAACAGCCCCTGCTCCACCGCCTTTTCCAGGTTCCGGTTGGTGGCCGCGATAATACGCACGTCCACCTCGATGTCCTCCAGCCCGCCAACCCGCTTGATTTTCCTGTCGTCCAGGAAGGTGAGGAGCTTGGCCTGCATGGCTAAAGGCATTTCTCCCACCTCGTCAAAGAAGACGGTTCCTCCGTCCGCCATCTCAATCAGACCCTTTTTCGTCCTCATGGCTCCGGCAAAAGCGCCCCTCTCGTAGCCGAACAGCTCGTTTTCCAGGAGATTTTCCGGGATGGCTCCGCAGTTGATCCGCACCATCAGGCCGGGACGGCCGCTGATATCGTGGATCAGGCGGGCCGCCACCTCCTTGCCTGTGCCTGTCTCGCCCCGGATCAGCACGTTGACAGAGCTGTTTTCGCCGAGGATCTCAATGTGGCGTCTAATCTGCTGCACTGCCTGGCTGACCCCCAGAAATTCCTGGCTCTCTCCTTTCAGATATTCCAGAGACTCCTGATTCCTGGTCTTCTCCACACTGCGCTTGACAGCCATCTCGATATCGTCGATATCGAAGGGCTTTAAAATATAGTCGTAGGCCCCCCGCTTCACCGCCTCCACCGCCTGAGAGACGGAACCGTAGGCTGTCATGAGAATCACCTGAATCTGAGGATCCGCGGCCTTGAAGGTGGCGATCTCGTCCATTCCCACGCTGTGCTCCAGCAGGTTGTCCAGAAGCACCACATCCGGGTGGAATTTCCTGGCCTTTAAAAGCCCCTCCTCCACATTTTCCGCAGACTGGGTTTCATGTCCCCTGTCCCTCAGCCCCTCCTCCAGGGTGTAACGAATCAGGAATTCATCGTCTACTATCAATATCCGGCTCATCTGTCTCCTCCTCTCCTGCCGGGAACCAGAGACTGACTCTCGTTCCCTCTCCCGGCTGGCTTTCCATCTGGAAGAAGCCGCCGTTCTGATCCGTCAGCTTTTTCACAATGGCCAGCCCCAGGCCGATTCCATTAATGCTTTTCGTGTAAAATGGCTCCGCCGCCCGCTCCAGCTCCTCCCTGGTCATCCCGCATCCGTTGTCGCTGAGAGTCATCACGCCTCCCCGTTCCCGCTCCGCCCGGGCTTCCAGGCGTATGGTTCCTCCGGCCTTCTTCCCTAAAGCCTTCACGCTGTTTCCAATCAGGTTGTGAAGGATCTGGCGCAGCTCGTCCCCGTTGGCCCAGACAGACGGCTGTCCCGATACCTCAGCAGAAAATGAGATTCCCTGCTGCTTCAGCCCCTTTTGATAAAACAGCTCCAGCTCCCGCACAAGGGGTTCCAGAAAAACCTTCTCCTTCCTGCTGTCCTTCTTCACGGACAGGGTGAACAGGTTCGTGATAAGGGACGTAACCCGGTCAATCTCCTTGATCATGCTGTCGCACAGCATCTGATCCCCCGGCCGCTCCACCCGGCCCTTGAGAATCTGAATGCCGGAACGGATTCCTGCAATGGGATTTTTGATCTCGTGGGCCAGGGTGGCGGACATCCGGCTGGTATACTCCATCTTGGTGTAATTGTCCATATTTTTCAGGAGCAGCTCAAAGGTAGTAGCCAGCTGTCCGATCTCGTCCCTGCGCCGCACGGCGTCAAACCGGTAGGTCCGGTAGCTGCCCCTGTTTTCATTGATCTCATGGCAGGTCCGGCTCATGGTCCGGATGGGGAAGGCGATGTTGTAGGAGATAAAAATGCTGGCCTGAATGATAATGATAAGCGCCGCAATCGCCCCGATCACCACATAGGACTGGCTCTCTAAAATCTGCTCAAACAGCACCTTCTCGTCCACAATAAATTCCAGCTTCCAGCCCAGGACGTTTCCAAAGTCGGAAAGCACCACCTCTTCCTCCTCAGGAGGTTCGCTGGGGCAGGCGATGATCTGCCCTTCCCTGTCTGTAATTCTCAGATATTCCGGCTGATTTTCCCTGTATTTCTCGCGGATTTCCTCCTCCGGAACATGTTCTGCCAGAAAGTCCAGATCCTGATTCATCACAGAAAACACCTGCCTGGCTGTGGATTCCAGCCCTCTTTTTTCAATGGTATAGCCGTTGTAAAAGGAAATCACCCCAAATCCGCCCAGCACGATAATACCGACTGCCAGAAACGGAAGCAGAATCTCATTTTCCAGCTGAAAAAACCAGTTCCCCAGCCGGTTTCTCCATGTTCTCAACGCCGCTCCCTCCTCTCTTCCGGACCTTCCAGCCTCTGTTCTTCCCGGCCGTCTCCTCCTTTTCCAGCTCTTTTTCTGTAAAGCCGCTCCAGCCAGGGAACCGCGAAAAAGACTGCCGCAGAGCAGGCCGTGGCGGGAAACGCCCAGTACACCGGCAGATTGAGCCGGTAAAACAGGCCGCTGCAGACCGCGCCTGTCAGGAAGGCCGCCACAGCTCCCTTCCTGCTGCTGTTTTTATAATAAAGTCCACCGTAAATCAGCGGGGCAAACATGGCGGAAAACAGTCCCCAGATATCGCTTCCGAAGGATAAAATATCCTCCGGCGGATTTAAGGACAGAAACAGCGCCGCTGTTCCTCCAATAAAAATATAGACTCTCGTCAGACTTAAAAGCCGCTCTTCGGAAAGCTTTTTTTTCTTTATCCTGGCCGTCACATCGTAGGCCAGAGAAGAGCCGATGAGAAGAAGCTGCGAATTGGCGGTGGAAACGCAGGCTCCGATGACGCTCAGCAGGAAAAAGCCGCTGAACTGGGAAAACATCCTGTTATTCACCGCGTAGATGAACACGTCGTCCGCGCCGCAGATCTCGATTAAATCAGGATACAGGATCCGAAGTCCCAGTCCTATCTCCGTCAGGGCAAAATAAATGCCTGCCAAAAATACCAGCGCCCAGAGAATCGTCCTTCTGGCGCTGTCCCTGTCCTTAGCCGCCACAATCCGGATCAGGTACTGGGGATTGGCCGCCAGCCCCATACCCCAGCCGAAAAAAGTGGTGGCGTACATCAGAGACGAGTAGCCGTCGAACTCGCCCGCTCCCTTCACAGGAAAGCCCTGCGCGGTGATCCGCTCCTTTACCAGAGCGTCTGTGAGAAATCCGGCGTTGTCAATCCGGCTCAGCACAGCAAAATAGACGACGCCCACGCTGATCGTCAGCATAATCAGGTTGCAAGCGTCAGATTTCGTCACAGAGTTAAAGCCGCCGAAGGTGGAATAGAGAATGAAGAGATAGACCAGAAACACCGCCACCTTGTAGTCGATATTTAAAAGACTGGACGCGGCGATTCCAAACCCCTTAATTTGAATCACAAGATAGAGAATGTAGCCGCCTGCCATCAGGAGGGCGGACATGGTCTGAAGAAGGCCTGAGTGAAACCGCTTCTCAAAAAGCTCCGGAATCGTTAAAATATCGTACTCCCGAATCCGGCTTACCACTGCGTACAAAAGCAGCGCCCCCATAAACCAGGGGATAACGGAGACCGCCAGCACTCTGGTGCCGTTCTGGTACACATTTCCCGTATAGCCCAGAATGGTGGCGGCGGAAACCCAGGTTCCCACAAAGGTAAAAAAGAGCGCCCTGGTTCCTGTCTTCTTCTCCCCCACGAAAAACTTGGCAATGGAATCACTGTCCCTGAGAGATGATTTTCCAATGAAGAGAAGCAGAAAGGAATAGAGCGTAAAATAAATCAGATAGACCAGGGTTCTGCTCATGAACGGACCATACCCCTTCCCGCCGCAGATTCAGGCGCATCCTTATAAACTGCCATCAGACAGCCGTCCCCCAGAGCCTTTCCTCTCTCGTCCGGCTCCTTTAACATATAGTAGCCGAACTGATCGCCAGGATGGATCCGGCCCTTCGCCTTCACATACACGTCCTGAGCGCCGTTTCTCACCGCCTGGTGGATCACACGCCTTAAAACACCTTCCAGCTCCTTCTCCTCACATCGCAGAACCTCCAGAACTGAAAATCCCTCTGAGAGCATACGGCGCTGATCCAGGATATAGCTCCAGTGCCTGTTTTCTCCTGACACAAACTCTTTCGGCTCCCTCTCATATTCCATGCTCACCAGGGTCAGGCCTCTGGCCGGAATCGTAGGCCCGGCGGCGGCCCGATCTCTGGCTTCCAGAATCTCCTCCATCCGCTCCGGCGGCCATACGCCCATGCCGATTTTCACCAGAGTCCCCATGATAATGCGGACCATGTTGTAGAGGAAGCCGCTGCCGCTGATCCGCATGGTGATCACATCCTCCGAATCCCGGTTAATGTCCAGCCTGTAAATGGTTCTCACTGTCTCCTCCGCCTGGGTGCGAACAGTGCAGAAGCTCTTAAAATCGTGTTCTCCCAGCAGACAGGCCGCCGCCTGGCGCATCCGGTCCACATCCAGATCAAAGTAGCAGAAATGGCAGTACAGCCTGTTTAAGGGCATGTCGATTTTCCTGTTTAAAATTTTATACTCATAGGTTTTTACGCAGTTGGCTTTTCTGGGGTGAAAGGTCAGGGGAACCTCCTCTGATTTCTGCACCCGCACGTCCTCCGGAAGTCTCTGGTTTACTGCAAAGCAGATTTTCTCGGCGGGAATTCTGGCCTCTGTATCAAACACCGCGATATTTCCCCTGGCGTGGACGCCGGAATCTGTTCGGCTGGCCCCGATTACCTGAATTTCTTCCCTCAAAAGCTCTGAAAGAGCTTTATTTAAAACCTCCTCGATAGTCACGCCGTTGGGCTGCAGCTGCCAGCCGCAGTAATTAGTGCCGTCGTAGGCAACGGTCAGTTTAATTCGTCTCATATTGTCATTCTCCTGTCTTTCCTAAGCGTCAATACACCAACGGCATAGGCTTGCTTATACACTTATGCTGAGTACTGACGTCAGAGCAAGCCGAACATGTCGCACATGCCGGCGATGGCTCTATACAGCCAGCCGGATGACAGTCAGCACAGCCAGATATACAAAAAACAGCACATAGGCTACCCTGTCTGCACCGTGATATTTCAAGGGCTTCATCTTTGTCCTGCCCTCTCCGCCCCGATAGCATCTGGCTTCCATGGCCATAGCCAGGTCAGTGGCTCTGCGGAAGGCAGAGATAAACAGCGGAACCAGAATCGGAATCATGCTTTTCGCCCGCTGAATCAGGTTTCCGCTCTCGAAATCAGCGCCTCTGGCCATCTGAGCCTTCATAATCTTGTCCGTCTCCTCCACTAAAATCGGAATAAAGCGCAGGGCGATGGACATCATCATGGCGATCTCATGGACCGGAACGTGAACCTTATTGAGAAAATGAAGTCCCTTCTCCAGTCCGTCCGTCAGCTGGTTGGGCGTGGTAGTCAGGGTCATCACGGAGGATCCGATAACCAGATAAATCAGGCGCAGCCCCATAAATACCGCCAGCCTGATTCCCTCCCTGGTAATTTTAAAAATCCAGAACTGCACCAGAGGAGTTCCCGGCGTCAGAAACAGGTTAAAGCTGACACTGATAATCAGCAGAAAGACTACTGCCTTCAGGCCCCTGACCATAAATTTAAAAGGAACGTTGGAACAGCGGACGACCGCCGCCAGGACTGCCGTAGCCGCCAGATATCCCCACAGGCTGTCAGCCATAAACAGGGATACAATAAATACCATGGTTCCAAACAGCTTTGTCCTGGGATCCAGACGGTGGATGATAGAATCCACCGGATAATATTGTCCCAGAGTTATATCTCTAATCATACGTTTTCCTGCCTCCCAAGAAATGCCAGAATTGCGTTCTTAGCTTCCTCCACTGTGGTAATCGTGCCTTCTATGGCCGCACCCCGCGCCCGCAGTTCCTCTATTATATAAGTCACCTGGGGAGCCGCCAGGCCGATGGCCTCCAGCTCCCTGCAGTGGCCAAACACCTCCCTGGGCGTCCCGTCAAATACCTTTTCGCCGTGATCCATAACCATCAGACGGTCCACATACCTGGCCACGTCCTCCATGCTGTGGGAGACCAGAATAATCGTCAGGCCGTGCTGCCTGTTCAGCCGCTCAATCTGGTCCAGAATCTCATCCCTGCCCTTTGGATCCAGGCCGGCCGTAGGCTCATCCAGAATCATCACCTCCGGCCGCATGGCCAGCACCCCGGCAATGGCGACGCGGCGCTTCTGGCCGCCGGAAAGCTCGAACGGAGACTGCCTGTAGAAGCTCTCGTCAAGCCCCACCAGCTTCAGGGCGTGTCTTGCCCTGCTCTCTGTCTCCTCCCTGGAAAGCCCCAGATTCTTCGGGCCAAAGCAGACGTCCGTGAAAACGTCCGTCTCGAACAGCTGATGTTCCGGATACTGGAAGACCAGCCCCACCTTGCTGCGCAGCTCTTTCATGGAATAGCCGTCCCTGTATATGCTCTCCCCATGGTAGAGAATATCTCCCGACGAGGCCTTTATCAGGCCATTCAAATGCTGGATCAGCGTAGACTTTCCAGATCCTGTGTGGCCGATCAGGCCGATAAATTCCCCGTCCTGCACCTTGAAGTTCACATCTTTCAGAGCCTGCTGCTCAAACGCCGTCCCTGCGCTGTATTTATAATTTAAGTCCTTTACTTCAATTGAAACTGACATGTCTCGTTCCTCTCTGGCTGTCTATCTGCCTGCGGCTTCTGTCTGCTCTTCCCTGCTTTCTGTATCCCTGCAGCTGCTGTGGCTGCCGCAGCTGTCTCCATCCGCATTTCCCGTCTGTCTCTCTGTCAAAAGTTCCCCGGGACAGCAGGCCAGAAACGCCTCCACAAACTCTTCCTGTGAAAGAATTCCGTCCGGAAGATCCACTCCCGCCTTTTTGAGCTCATAGGCCAGCTCCGTCGCCTGAGGCACGTCCAGCCGGTACTCCTTCAGCTTTTCCACCTGGGAGAAAACCTCCCTCGGCGTGCCGTCCATGACAATCGCTCCGTCGTCCATCACGATCACCCGATCCGCGTCAATGACCTCTTCCATATAGTGGGTGATCAGCACAGCCGTTATGCCTTCTTTCCGGTTCAGCTCCCGGACTGTTCTGATGACCTCCGCCCGGCCGTTGGGATCCAGCATGGCCGTAGGCTCGTCCAGCACAATACACTGCGGCTTCATGGCCATCACCCCGGCAATGGCCACCCGCTGTTTCTGGCCACCGGAAAGGCGGTTCGGCGATTTCTTCCGGTAAAGAGTCATTCCCACTGCTTTCAGGCTCTTATCCACCCGCTCCCAGATTTCCTCTGTGGGGACTCCCAGATTTTCCGGGCCAAAGCCCACGTCCTCCTCCACAATATTTCCAATAATCTGGTTGTCCGGATTCTGAAATACCATTCCGGCCGCCTTGCGCACGTCCCAGAGCTTCTCCTCGTCCGATGTGTCCATCCCGGCCACCCAGACCTCTCCTTCTGTAGGAAGCAGAATTCCGTTCAAATGCTTGGCAAATGTGGATTTTCCTGAACCGTTGTGCCCCAGCACCGCCACAAAGCTGCCTTTCTCAATCTCCACGTTCAGGTGGTTGAGGGCCCGCTTTTTCTCCTCAATTTTATCTTCTTCATCGCGTCTGATATAATCAAATACCAGTCCCGCTGCCTTAATAATATTCATCTCGTTTCCTTCCTGCGCCGTCCTGGGCGCCCGGCTCGTTTGTCGTGATGATTCTCATGTCTCGTTAAATTTTAGATTACTTTTATCTAAGAGTCAAGCGGTTTACACGCTTCCTGGACACCTGCCTTTCTGAGGCTCCTCCCTCTGAGCGCCAAAGCAGAAAAAAGATCAGAATAAAAGAGGAGAAAATGGCTCCCCTCTGCCAGGCAGACGCAGGGACAGGCCAGTTTCTCCTCATTATGATACCTTATTAACTTTATCCGAATCTATCCGCTATCTGGGTTCTATCTCAATAAAAGTCTCCCTAAACCTCCGTTCTGCGGCTTTCTGGCTCTACTTTCTCCAGATTCCGCTTCCGTCCACATAGAAGCCGTCTATCGTCGTATTCACCGCCAGCTCGCCGTTTCCAGGGTAGAAATAATACCAGTCGTGTCCGATCTCCTTCCAGCCCTCGTACATCACTCCGCTGTCTCCCAGATAATACTTCTTTCCGTTTAAGTCAAGCCACTGATTTCTGTACATGGCCCCCACGGTTCCGTTTGGTCCCGGATTCAGGTAATACCAGCCGCTGTTTGTGTGAATCCAGCCGGTCAGCATTACTCCTCTGTTTCCGTCAGAAACCGGATTCAGATAATACCAATTATTATTTTTAAACTGCCAGTCTGTCATCATCCAGCCGTCGGCGTCAAAGAGGAACCACTGGTTATTGATCAGAAGCCAGTCGTTCTTCGGGTAGCTGCCGTCCGGGTAGCGGTACCACCAGCGGTTTCCGTCCTGAATCCAGCCCACCTGAGCCGTATTCTGATTTCCCGCCCCGTTGGGGTTATTATAATCTACCTTTCCGGAACCGTCGGAGACGGATTCCTTTCCAATATAAATCTCGTCTGACTCCGTCCAGTCGCTGCTCTCGGCATAATCCTTCTGGCTGTCGTTTTTCGCCACCGAGCGCACCTTAAAGCTGTAGGTGCCCGCGCTGGTCATATAGGGATAAAAATTAATCTTATTGCCCTCGTAGCCCTTCACCTTATAGACCGTGCTTCCGCCCTTGTAGAGCGTTACGTCATAGGCGCTGACATGATCCACCGCGTCCCACTTGGCCAGGCCCAGAGTGGTGTCGCTCCACTCCGCCTCGTCCGGAGAGTCGAAGGTCCCCTCCACCGGATCCGTCTTCACCGTCACCTTCAGCCTGCCGCTTCCGGAACGGCTGGCAGAGACGAACTCTCCGCCCTTTACCTTCACGTTGCTGGACTTATAGGTTCCGCTGAACCCATACTCGTCCTCATCCTTGGCGTTCAGATACACCCTCAGCGTATAGGTGCTTCCAATCTTCACGCCGCTGTTTCCCACTGAGCTGGTCCACTCCGGGTCCTCCGCAATCTCGTACTTTGCTCCGTCAGACACCATCACATGAGCGTCGCTTCCCTTATCGCCGTAGGAAAGGTCCGGCAGATCGTCTCCCGGCTCTAAATCAATGTTCAGCTCAATATCCACCTTGGAAATCGTCTTGGAGGCCGCCCACACCGTCATCTGTCCCAGTCCGCCGCTCACTGAAAGGATGGCCGACAGCCCCGCCGCTGCCAGCATCCGTAATCTTCCCTTTGTATTTCTCATACCTGTCTCCTCCTTCTATCACTTTCTGAAAGGTCTCTCCCCGTATCCTGCGTATCTCATTTCTGCTTACTGCTGATTTCTTTATCTTATCTTTATTATACGCAGGTGAAAGCGGCTCAGTCAACTTACGATATTCTTTCAAATTCTTAATAATATTTCGGGAGGATCTAAAAACCCCTTCAGGAATTTTCCCGAAGGGGTTTAACTTTCTGATTCGATATGAAAATTATACTAACTCAAGTAAAACTTCCATAGCTGCGTCGCCCTTACGAAGACCGATCTTTACGATTCTTGTGTAACCACCGTTGCGGTTAGCGTACTTCGGAGCGATCTCGTCGAACATCTTAGCTACAAGGTCTACAGACTTTGTATTTTTCTTTCTTCCAGCCTTAGCTGTCGGAACCTCTGTTACGTCGTAGAGAACCTTTAACATCTGTCTTCTTGCGTGAAGTCTGGACGGTCTGTCCTTCTTGATCTCTTTCTCTACTTCCTCGTATACAGTTACTTTTTTGCCGTCAACGACTTCCTTTACTCTCTTGCCGTCAGCGTCCTTCTTAGCTACCTTTGCTGTAACCTTAACTGTATCGTAGTTGTCCTTCTCTTTAACTGCAAGTGCAATTAAGCCCTCGGCGATCTTCTTTACTTCCTTAGCTCTTGCCTCAGTTGTAACGATCTTTCCGTTGTATAACAGGTTTGTAACCTGGCTTCTTAATAATGCTTTTCTCTGGCTGGAAGTTCTTCCCAGCTTTCTATATCCTGCCATTATAATATCCTCCATTTGTGGAACATCCGTCCATGCTTCTTCGGGCTTACTGGGCGGATGCTTTTTGTCCATAAATCAGTCTGAATGAGGATGGAAGACGCGTCTTCTACTCCTCGCTTGGGTTAAGCTGTAAGCCTAACTCCTTTAATTTTGCAAGCACCTCTTCTAAGGATTTGCGTCCAAGGTTTCTCACCTTCATCATATCCTCCGGAGTTCTGTTGCACAGCTCCTCCACTGTATTGATGCCTGCGCGTTTTAAACAGTTGTATGAACGGACGGATAATTCCAGTTCATCAATGTTCATCTCGAGAACTTTCTCCTTCTCATTGTCTTCCTTCTCTACCATAATCTCAGCAGTTCTGGCATTCTCGGAGAGGTCAATGAAAAGGTTCAGATGCTCGCTTAATACCTTAGCAGCAAGGCTCACCGCCTCGTCTGGAGCCAGGGTTCCGTTTGTGTAAACATCCAGAGTCAGTTTATCGTAGTCCGTAACCTGTCCTACACGAGTGTTCTCAACGGCCATATTCACGCGCTCAACAGGAGTGTAGATGGAATCTACCGCAATAACCCCGATTGGAAGGTCATCGCTCTTATTCTTGTCTGCGCTGATATATCCGCGTCCCTTCGTGATAGTCAGCTCCATGTAGAACTTGCTGTCAGCGCCGCCGCTGAGGGTAGCGATCACCTGCTCAGGGTTTAAAATCTCAATGTCAGAATCTGCATTGATGTCGGCTGCTGTCACAACGCCCTCGCCCTCAAACTCGATGTAAGCTGTCTTAGGCTCGTTTGTCTCACTGCTGTTCTTGATTGCCAGACTCTTGATATTCATGATAATCTCAGTCACATCCTCTTTCACGCCGGGGATGGAACTGAACTCATGCAGAACGCCGTCGATTTTCACCTGACTTACTGCTGCTCCAGGCAAAGAAGAGAGCATAATTCTTCTTAAAGAATTTCCTAATGTAGTGCCGTAGCCTCTCTCGAGGGGTTCCACTACAAACTTGCCATATCTTTTGTCTTCTGAAATTTCAGCAATTTCAATTTTCGGTTTTTCAAAATCGAACACTACTAACCCCTCCTTTTGGGAAGTTAATTAAGGACTGCCCTTAATTATTTGGAGTATAACTCGACGATAAGCACTTCGTTTACAGGAACATCAATCTCGTCTCTGGACGGTAACTCCTTAACTGTACCTTTTAAGTTCTCTTGGTCAGCCTCTAACCAAGCCGGTACAAGTCTTCCTGCTGTTACCTCTAATACGTCTTTATATCTCTGTGAAGATTTAAATTTCTCTTTGATCTCGATTACATCGCCGGCCTTAACCTGGTAGGACGGGATGTTTACGCACTTGCCGTTTACAAGTACGTGCTTGTGGTCAACGATCTGTCTTGTCTCTTTTCTTGTGCGGCCAAAGCCCATTCTGAAAAGAACGTTGTCCAGTCTGAGCTCCAGAAGGATCATAAGGTTTGTACCAACCTGTCCGTTCATTCTGGAAGCCTTTGCGTAGTAATTTCTGAAAGGTTTCTCTAACACACCGTAGATGAATTTAGCTTTCTGCTTCTCTCTTAACTGGAGACCGTACTCGCTCATCTTCTTATTAGCTCTCTTTGAATTTCTATTGGATTTCTTGTCGATTCCTAAGTAAATTGGATCAAGGTCAAGAGATCTACATCTTTTAAGAACAGGAACTCTATTTACTGCCATCTTAACTCTCCTCCTAAATTAGACTCTTCTGCGCTTCGGCGGACGGCATCCGTTGTGTGGAACCGGTGTTACGTCCTTGATGCTTGTTACTTCCAGACCACATGCCTGAAGGGCGCGGATAGCTGCCTCACGGCCTGAACCTGGTCCTTTAACCATAACGTCTACAGATTTTAATCCGTGG
>ERZ838827.1137-NODE-1137-length-22625-cov-13.853877_pt1 | contig 22625 bp, 15 predicted proteins | sample MGYA00519881_ERZ838827 | MGnify/ENA primary metagenome ERZ838827 (study PRJEB31850, sample SAMEA3708842) | human gut metagenome | biome: human gut; feature: human-associated habitat; material: faeces | place: China | collected 2014 ...
AAGCAGTATATATCGAGTTGAAGTTGATTTGAGCCATTCGCCAGTATATCCATAAGTATTAAATGCTGCAAAGGAATGCATTTTACTTATAATAAGAAAACTTTTTAGAGAAAATTTAAATTTGGCTAAAATACCTTTTTCTTATAAAGAAGAAAAGAAATGCCCTGATTATAATTTGCACGTCAGCATTAATCTTCCTTCTGAGGTACTGGAAAAAACATTCTCATAATGTTTATACCGCGTATGACGGGTATGGTTCATATAATCTCCGGTGAGATACAATCCTTTTCGCAGTTTGATATCCAACCGCAGCCCTGTTGCATGAAGAATTGCCATTGAACGATCTCCCTGTGCATTCAGCGTTTTTGAGTTATAATGTTCCCAATCCATATCTTGTGGATAGCCTTTCCAAGTGAACATGTGGTAGACATCATAAGTAGTAGATATCGAGAACTTATCTTTCTTATAGATTAAATTAAAGCCTACTTTTGTACTATAGCCGCTTGCCAGATTATAATTACGCTCCTCCACCCTATAATAGTCACTAAGTGCACCGCCCAGAAGGATGGCATTGAGATGAGCATATCCATCTATGTCCCAACGCTTTCCACTTTTTCTTTTATAAATCAGTCCACCTCCAAAAGAGGCTGGTGTACAAAATTTATAAGGAGTTTTAGCCGACACACTGGATATTGTATCCGAATCATAATAATCAAAATGCTGATAAAGCCCCAGACTCAAATAATGTTTCCGGTTATCAACCAACTCCTTACCCGCAAGACGGCCAACGATATTGAATTGTCCCAACACTGGTTGTGAAGCTTGTATGTTCAACTTTGCTCTTACGGAGAAATAATCATAAGGTCTTCTATTATCCGCATCAAAACGATCTCCATACTCTACATCAATCTCGGATGCAAACCCAACTCCTTTATCGAAGATTTCATCTTGCAGCTCAAGTGCTCTCACTCCTGCGGAAATATCAACACTGACATCGGGCACTCCGAATTGCTTACCGGAAGTGGCACGCTTTCTCCATGCATCTCCATTTATAATACGAGTGAGTCCACGCATAGGAGAAACGACAAACGAAGCAAACTCTAACCCGAAACGGGATGCTCCTGTTTTCCTGTCATCAAGGATTAAGTCGGACGCACGGTATAACACTTCTCCCAGCGCCATCCCTCCAATTGGTGTTGCTATAATATCATTGGTAGATGGATATTCGTTTTCCATGAACATCTCCCACATAAAACTTCCTCCAAAAGTATATAACCCGGATTGCCAATAATTATATCCATTTGACCGGGCCGAATTAAAATACAAACTGCCATGATAAGGATGCATAAACATGTTTGTTCCCATTGCATCATTATCCCAAACGAAGCCGTGCTTGATATTGTCTTTAATTGTATGAAAGTCAATATAGGCAAAATCTGCTTTCCGAATATAGCGATCGAATGCCCATACTCCCATGTTAATGCCGAATGTCATCGTTGCTGCCCGCAATCCTTTCTTTTGAGAATAAAAAGAAATATCCAGTGAGTCTGCCGCTCTTGGAGTAGCAACCTGCTGCCGGATAGCAAACTGCGAATGAGCCAATCCGATAGACGCAAAAGATATAAACAGGACAAATAGTAACTTCTTCATGAAACAAACATAAATAAAAATATCGAGTTTATCTCCTTCACTCCTTTTATCGGACAATTTTGTTCTTTTTTAGACCAATTCGGAAAGTCAAACGGAATCTCCTTGACATTATGATATAAGCAAGGCGATTGAATTAAAAATGAAAAACCTGCGAATAAGTATTACTTGATTCGCAGGTTCCCTTCTCTTTTTTACCTAAAAAACTAATCCTAGTTTATTCAAGTTCAGCTATTATTTTATGCTGATTGATTCAAATCAGTTATTATTTCATAAACTGATGTTTGTCGTTAATTAATAGCTATCGGAGTTGGCAATGTTTCAATTGTTACCCCACTAGTTGTACCGTTTAAACGACCGGTAGCGTCTTTAATGACTCCACCTTCTTGAGTTTCTGATCCGTCCAGTTTATAATAGAGTACCAGACCATCCGATGCCGGATCAACGCCCAGCATATTCTGCTTAAGCTGATTTTCAGTACGAGCTACACTCCAAACACGGACTTCACTCATCTTACCATTCAACGGACGTTCTCCCCATGGGAATTTCGGAATCCTACCGATATTGAAACCGACATCCGAATTCGGATCGAAACCAGGAAGCCCCCAATCTGATCCAGCCCATTTCGAACCATTGACATAAATAACCGTTTTTCCCGAAGGTTGATCGTAAGTCAAAGCTACATGATACCAACGGCCTGTCTTCAATGCTTCCGTAGTATGATAGTTCTGTGTTCCTGCAGCTTCCAAAACATCTTTAGGAACACCAGGTGCATCACCAATACGGAAAATCATCACACCTTCAGTTCCCATAATTGTATTGTTACTAGCAAAGCTATTGACATAAATCAGCGCTTCGTAAGTGAACGATGAGAAATAAGTTCCGACCGGGTATTTGATTGAAATGTACGTATTACTAAATTTTCCAACCTTGGTAATCTTTATCGGTTTAGAGAGAAAGAAATATGCAATGCTTGTCCCGGAAAGAGTCGGAACAGAAGCCGACTGTACACGCACTGGCAAAACATACGATTTTCCCTCTTTCAATGTTTTCAGACTGGAAAGCTCCATTTTTACGTTATCCGCATACAACTTTCCACTTGGGATTGCTGAAGTTGTACTACTCATTTTTACGTTTGATGCATCAAACATCTCGTAAACTGTTCCATACTTCGCATTGTATTCGTCCACTACGCTTGGATCAGCTATGGTATACGATACATCAACCTGCGAAGAGGTCATGGTAGAAAGTCTTGAGGTCAAGTCAAAAGTCAGTACATCATCATCTTCCACAGAGAGATTATATTCCTTACTTTCGAAATAAACCTTAGGTTCCAGCAGCTTACTTTCACTGTCGTTGCAAGCACCCAGCAGCAGCGCTATACCTCCTAATATCAAATAATTGAATATATGTTTATTCATAATTCTTCTGTTTTACTAATTTACAAATTGGCCTATTCTTGCGGCTTATTTTCTGCCTCATTTTGTTTAGCTTTCCATTCATTGAAAACCTGCTGGTTTATCTGAATAGCCTGACGCATAAACTTGTAATCAGGTGTATTGTCATAATCTTTTTCGAAGCGATAAGCCCCCACTCCGCCTTTATAGCCTTTTGATGGCATAGTAGCAGCCTGGCTCAACAGTGCGCCACCGGTAGGAGCGTAGGCTTCGAAATTTTCTGTGCAAATTATTTTCTTAGGATCAACTCCATAACCTTCAAGACCAGGTCTGGAAGAACCATAGCTCTGTATAATCCAATAATCGACATACTCATCCAATTCTCTGGTAAGACCACCGATACTACCATCAATACAAATCATCTTATGTCCTTTGCCTTCTGGGTCGCTCTTCGGACCAATGTAATTATTCATCTCCTTGACCAAATAAATCAAATGTTTATTAGCACTCAATGTTCCGTCCATATCGAATACACCGCTTCCGATTTCCCAGTCAACATCGTAACCGTCCCATTCGTTTGCGTATAGAGAGTCACAGAGGGCCTTGGCAAACTTAGCCAGACATTGATAGTGATTTTCACTTTCGAATTGACCTTCAAATCCCCAGTATTTCCAGCGAGCTTGCTTTTTAGCTTCTTCTAATTGTTTGTCAGTCCAACCTTCTGCCTCTGCCTGCTTTTCCGCATCAGCATATACCGATCCCGGAGTTGCCCCTTTACCGATATACGAAAGTAGACTCACTTGCAACAACTTCGTACCTTTCACTTTTTGCACAAATTCTTTATCTGCTTTCTGTTCGGGAGTAATCTCGTAGCGTCCGGGAGCACCACTCCACATAGAAACAATGTCCATACTATCTGGCATAGAGGTCAGATATCCTCTTCGATAAGCTCCGGCAGGAGACCAGTTGGAGTACCATCCGAAAGCTACGGGACGTCCGTAGTTCCAAGCGGTTGCCTTATAGGCACGCAAGTTGGCATAATATTCACCATCACCCAGCGTGTTATAGCCTCCGATATGCTCCACTTCCATATTCTCCACATCAGTACAGGAGGTTGTTGTCATCAACCCTGCCAGAGAAAGGAAATATAATAGTTTTCTTAATGCTTTCATATTTATTTATGTATCAAGATTTTGTTTTAGTTTAAAGTTTTTCATATGGAAAAAGTCCGTACGATTATTAGTTTTTCTTAGCCCACCACAAGTCAGTTGCAGCATTATCTACTCCACCTAGTTTTTGCACTGCATCTAGATAAATCTCATGAGATTGACCCGTTCCATTAAAGCTGTTCGGATAAGTCATACGACGCATACCTCTGGCTGCAGTGATCTGAGTTGAATTGTGATTTCCCCCTGATATAATAGGATTCAATTTGGGATAACCGGTACGTCTGAATTCCGTCCATGCCTCCTGACCGTTAGGGTACAGAGCAATGTACTTCTGAATGATAATCTTCTCCAGTTTCTGTTCCTGGGTTCCTTCAAACTTGGCGGTAGCTTGGCTGGGAGCTTGATAGTCGAAACCAAACTTGCTACTGGTGACTTTATTTGCAGCAGGCTTGTTGCCGGAAGCCATATAGGTATCTACGGAACCTGTCGCACCGTTTTCCTGGAATGAAGTTTCTATACCTTGTTTGTAAAGTGTTTCGGGATCACCTTTTCCGTATTCCGTACCCCAAAACAAGGCAGCTTCAGCACGCAAGAAGTACACTTCGGATGCACGCATCCAGTACAGCGGAGTATTTCCCTGAATTTTCGGTTTGGAATAAAAGTAGTAGCTATCCGTTGGATCTGTATCCTTCGAACGAGTATTAGTATGACCAAGAGGAACACCTTGATACTTATTATTATCAAAAGCTGTTACTGCAACCGTACATTGGCTATTGGCAGGCTCGCAATATGCGCTCAGACGAGGATCTTTATATCCCATCAAGTAAGCGAGTATGGATGTACCTACACGTGCATCATTGTAATTATCAGCTATCCAGTACAACGGGTTACGAAGAGCGATTACCGGGCCCGGGCCAGCACCAGCTGCATCACCAGCTTCGGTCATCACACCGATGGAATGTTCTACAGCTTGTTTGGCATACTGTTTTGCCAATTCCGGTTTAACGCTACGAAGACGTATTGCCAGACGAAGCATCAGCGAGTTGGCATATTTCACCCATTTGGTTACATCACCGTTGAATACCAAGTCATAATCTGACATCACCTTTACGTTGTTTACCGCTTTCGGAGTCAACACCTCTACCGCTCCTGCCAGATCCTTGAGCATTTCCGTATAAACCGTTTCTTCCGAGTCGAAAGGAACGTCTATAGCCCCCTTTCCGGCAGCCGTATAGGGAATCGGGCCGAAGCTTTCCAGCACTTTATGCCATCCTGAAATCTTCAGGATCTGCGCCAAAGCAGCTATTTCAGGAGTATCATTCTCTTTGGCTGAAGCTGTCAGCTTCTTCCAAGGGTCAAGCAAATTAGTATAGGAGTTAGAAAAAGTTGTTGAAACCCAGCTATTGACTATCACGTAATTCAGGTGACAATTCCCTCCCTCAAAGGTGTTGTTTATTCCAATATAGCCGCTCCATGCATCAGCAGACAGATTGTATGCGGTTTGATATGCATTAACCGGACCTGTATCATCAGCCTGCGTTCCAGTAGGAAACACAGATTTCTGCATAGCCGTGATGTATCCTCCCACAACGATACCATCCATAACACCTTCTCCGTCAGTCATCTCGAAGGGATTGGTGTTAATCTCTTCATAATTACACGATGCTAGTGCCAAAACGGCGAAAGCAACGGCAAAAAATTTATATTGTTTTATTCTTTTCATAATGTAATGAATCTGTTAAAGTTTAAATTTCAATCCAAAACCGAAGCTGCGTACGCTTGGTTGCATAAAGTAGTCATTTCCTTGTCCATAAGTTGCTGTAGAAGGAGTCAGTTCCGGATCGAACGGAGCTTTGCAGTACAGCATCCATGGATTATTGGCAATGAAAGAAACCGATACATCTTTCAGTACATTACCAAACCATTTGTTAGGCATAGTATAACTGAATGTAAGTTCCTGTAGACGTATGTTGGTTGCGCTGTATACATAGTAGCCTGAGGTCTGATAGTTACCTGTACCAATCATTTGGTAATATGTCTTAGCATCTACCCGTCCTTGTCCCGGGAATAATGCACCTTCAGACTCTCGTGCATCGGCTGTGCGCTGAGACACTCCGTAACGGTCAAGAATTGCTTCTGTTGAAGATGTTACCACACCTCCAAAACGTCCATTAATCAGGAAACTGAGTCCGAACCCTTTATAAGAAATAGCATTATTCCACCCCATGTTGAAGTCGGGAGCAGTCTTGCCTAGATACACCGGATCACCATCCTCCATTTCATATTTTCCGTCACTACTTACCAACACATATCCCTGGCTATCTTTCTTGAAAAAGCGGGTTGCATAGATGTCATGAATGCTTCCACCTTCTTTCAGGATAGTGCGTCCTTTGTCTTTCAGTACTTCCGGAATATTAATGGAGACGGGAACTCCCATCACTTCTGTATTATAGTCTTTCACCATTTCCTTGATTTCGTTAATATTCTTCGAGAAAGTCAACGTAGAAGAAATCGAGAGTCCATTCTTGAAACGGTCGCTATAGCCAAATGATGCTTCCCAACCCCGATTCTCGACATTACCTGCCTGCAGATAAATGGAATTATAACCGGTAGATTCAGGTAGGTTTCCTAAGAAAGTCTGGTTGTAAGTGTTCGACTTATAATAAGTCACTTCTGCATTGAACTTGCTAAACAAACGCAAACTCAGACCAAATTCATATGACTTGGTGCGCTCCGCTTTGAAGTCGGTGAACGGATAAATGTAGGTAGGTTTAAAGTTACCACCCACAATCGGAGTAGTGACTGTTCCCGGAGTCAACCCCGAACGTGACACCGGAGCACCAACTTCGGTATATGAACCACGCACCTTCAGATAAGAAAGAAATTCAGGAAGTTTCACCATTTCAGAAACAATTGCAGATAATCCGACAGAAGGATAGAAGAATGACTCTTCACTTGTGTTGACTAGTCGTGAGTTCCAGTCATTTCTTCCGGTCAAGGTGAGGTAGAGCATACTTCTCCATCCCAGTTCCACGTTGCCGAAGATAGCATGATTACGTACACGACTATCACCTCCTTTTTCTGAAATACGACCATTTGACGGGTCAATGTTTGAAGTTGCAAACTTGTTGGGAACTCCCAACAATGTTCCTTTATAGCCTCTTTGTAGTGCCCAATAGTTAGAGTAGTTCCATCCGAAGTTGGCAGAAACGCTGAAGTCTTGAATACGCTTATTGATATTCAACATAGCATCAGCATATTCCTGACGGTCGTTGTAGTTAATATATTCATAATGTCCTTTCTTACCTTCAGCAAAAACCTGATCGGAAGAAGCAGAAATTTTGCGCTCAAACAACACATAGGTATCGTCCATACGGTAACGGGCTGTAATATTCAACCAATCTGTAATCTTATAGGTCAAACCTACATTGAACATATAACGGCTCTTCTCATTGGTTGATACATTGCGATAAGCAGTCCAGTACGGGTTTTGTGAAGCATAAGTTGCATCCGAAACCGGCCAATACTGTACTGGTAGCTTACGACTGTCATCAAAACGTTCAAAAGTCTTAATATCTTCAAAGTCCTCACCTCTCGGAAAGAGATAAGCAGCCACAATCGGATTCCAGTAGAGTCCCTGTGAAACCATATTCGTATCGTCCTGCTTGACGTACGATGCCCCCAAGTCGAGTTGCAGCTTATCATCGAAGAAAGTTGCAGTGTTCCGGATAGTAAAGTTCAGACGATTATAACTGTTGTTCGGAACAATACCTTTGGAGTTTGTAGAAGAGAACGAAGCAAAAGTCTGATTTTTTTGCGTACCTGTAGTCAACGTCACCGAGTTGATGAAATTTGTACCGGTATTGAAGAAGTCATTTTTCGGATCATAACTAGATGGAGTGGGTAATTTTTCACCCCAGCTTTCGTAAGTATCTTTTTTATTTCCATAAGTATTCTGAAAGTCAGGAGTCATATAAGCTTTGCTGAATTCAGAAGAAGAAGAGAACTGCACGGAGAGTTTTCCTTCCTTACCTTTCTTGGTTGTAATCAGGATAACACCGCTGGCTGCACTACTACCATAAAGTGCAGCAGCCGAAGGGCCGCTCAACACAGAGATGCTTTCGATATCTTCTGGATTAAAGTCAGCGATACCTTCCGTACCAGCCTTTCCCTCACCCATAATACCACTATCTGTATTTCCCATGTCCGTATTAAACAGAGGAATACCGTCTACAACATACAGTGCATTGTTGTTACCTTCAATAGATTTGGCACCACGCATTACCACACGTGTAGCTCCCCCCACACCAGTAGCACTTCGGTTAATGCTCACACCAGCAACCTTACCATTCAATGAATTCACAAAGTTCGCGTCTTTCACAGTAGTCAAATCATCACCCTTAATCTGTTGTACATTATAAGACAATGCTTTTTCTGCACGCTTGATACCCAATGCCGTTACAACAACTTCCTCCAAGACCTCTGTATCTTGTTTCATTACAATCTGATAGAAATCTTTTTTTGAAACAGGGATGACTTGGGTGGCATATCCTATATAAGACACTTTAAACTGGGAATTATCCGGCGCTTTTATAGAGAAATTTCCATCAAGATCGGTTATTGTACCTGTAGAACTGCCATCCACAGTTATATTTACTCCAATCAATGGTTCACCCTTTTCATCAGTTACTTTTCCTTTGATATCTTTTACTGTCTGTGCAACAACAGTAGGCTTCTTTCCTGTAATTATAATGTAATTACCCTGAATTTGATAAGCGAAACCTGTTCCTTTCAAGATTGTATCAAGGGCTGCCAGTACCGATGCATTTTGCAAATTAAGATCAACAATTTGCTTCCCTTTCAATTCGGAATCACTATAGTTTATCGACATTTTAGACTGTTTTTCCACAGTTTTTAATGCATCAATAACAGTGATATTTTTTTGCTGGATAGTAATTTTACTATCGTTTTGAGCAAAAGCTTGGGTCTGTATAAGTAATAATAGACTTAAAAAAGTGAGAAAGACCCGCTTATGAGCTATTTGTTCTGCTATTTTTTCGTAAATTTGTAGCATCTTTTTAGTATTAGTTAATTGGTTATTATTCTGGGATCATTTAGAATAGCGTCAATATGCGCTAATATTGAAGAGAATTGATTTCACATCCGGAGGGAACGGGCATTCCTTCCGGATACTTTTTGGCATAGCATTTTATTTTTAATAGGTTCTACAACAGGTTTTATTTCTTATTCGTTACATAGCATTTATTTCCTTTAATTACATAATTTACATCTCCTACCACCTGTGATATAATTTCCATCACTTCTTCCAACGTTGCTTGATTTCGGAAACGGAAACTATATGTGTTCTTCTTCATACTATGAAGACTATATACAAAAGCATAAGGGAACTTACGCTCAAGATTAGTGAAAATATCCTCTAAATGCATATTACTAAAGACTAGCTCTCCACGTTGCCATGCTGTCACATCACTAATCTCCGGCAATCGTAAATTATGTTCTTTAGTTTGTTTATTATATATTAATTGCTCGTTCGGCTTCAATATAACATTTGACATCAAATTATTGAATTCCACTTTCACACAGCCTTCCAGCAATGTAGCAATCAATTCATTACTTTCAGGATAAGCATTTACATTAAACTCTGTTCCCAAAGCTGTAACTTGATAATCATTCGCTTTCACAATGAAAGGATGCTTCTTATCCGGCTTTACTTTGAAATTTGCCTCACCAATCAAATATACGCTTCTGGTTGCTCCCGTAAATTGTTCCGGATATAGTAGTGTACTTTTTGAATTCAGCATAACATGTGTACCATCTGGTAATGTAAGTTCATGAATTTCTGCTGTCGGTATGTAACATTCAACCAAATCTTTTTCCGGTCGGTCCTTTTCTAACATCAGATAGATAGAAATGGATGAAACAGCTAACAAGAAAATAGCTGCAGCTCTCCATATAAGCAACTGGTAATTTCTCCGCGAAGTGACAGACTGCATTCCCAGATTCTGCCGCATTCGTTGTATTGATTGTTGCATACCATCAGGTACTCTCTGTCCTTCTGCTTGTTTCCAAAGCTCACGAAGAGCCTCATTCTTTTCATCAACATGCTCCTCATCAGCCAACCACTGTTGCACTTTCTTCTGTATACCGGCTGAATAGTTATTATGGCCGAACAATTCTATGAGTTGTTGAATATAATTTTTCATGAATCTTTTTCTTTCTTTTTTGGCTTTATATACTAAATACAACTACTGCACACACACTACTTAAAAATATCGGAGAAAAAAATAAAAAAGAGAAGTACCTTCTTTAATTCGATCAATGCCAGATAAACCTGATGCTCTATAGTACGAATAGAAACATCTAGTTTATCTGCTATTTCTTTATGACTTAATCCCCGGAAACGACTAAGTTCGAATATTAACCGACGACGTTTCGGCATTTTTTCCAAGGTCAACTGAATAATCAGCAGCATCTCCTTATAATATACATTATTCAAGATCTCTTCTTTCTCTGTCAATTCATAAAGAAAAGTCTTTTCTATAACCTCCGCCTGATATTCTTGCTCTACCTGTTGATGCTTAAAGATGTTCAGAACTATATTTCTAGTCATTATAAAGATATAGTTGTCTAGTTCTTTATCATTATTCAGCCATAACTCTGGCTGCAGCCAAAGCTTACAAAAAACATCTTGAGCCACATCTTCTGCATCACTTTCAGATTTAAGCAGCATTTGAGCAAAGTTCTTTACTTTCGGAAAATTCACAGTAAAAAACCTCTGAAACTTTAATTCAATCTGCTTGTCGTTATTTTCCATCTCTCTCTAGTATTTTTCAGCGTTTACGGTTAAATCAAATATTACACATGTTAGGTTAAAGGAATAATCAATATAATATTAATCCTCGATTCATAATCTGAAAGCAAAATAAAAGATTAATAACACAATAAAAAAATATTATCACTATTTTTTGGTTTATTTTTTTCCAAGCACCTATTAAACAGAGCCTTCCAGAACAAAACAAATGTATATTACACACCCATAAAAATAAAAAAGGCTTTATGAATCAATGATTCATAAAGCCTATAAAGAATACTCGTACTCGAAGCGGGAATACTATTATAAAAACAACCCGAAACAAACATCATCACAATAAGCTAATAATCAACAAAATAAAACAGACAATGCTTTAAAACATTTTTAATTGTTGTGCAATGTTACAAATATGTTGTGCATAAAGCATATCTTTGCACAACCAACAATATAATTAGTAAGTATGGCTACAATAAAAGCATTTATTAGAACCGGAAAAAAAGACAAAGAAGCTAATATTAGATTTCGTCTTTCCGATGGACGTGACACACAACTATTTCACAAGTCAGAGTTAACAGTCTTACCCAGCCAATGGGACGACAAGAAAGAAAGTTATAAACCGAGATGTGTTATCAGCACCGAAAAACAGATAAAGCTTAATATATCTATTACAGAAAGAAAAAACTTAATCCTCTCGATTTATAACACCACACCTAATCTTACAAGCGAAAAGCTAGAGCTATTAATCGACGAACATCTACACCCAGAAAAGTATCAAAAACAGAATGATGATATCTTTTCAACAATGGAGTTATATCTCCAAAAACGGAAACTTTCAGAAGCAAGAGAAAAGAACTTTCGTGTATTAATGCGTGCATTAAAACGCTATGAACTATTCCTCTATCATAATAAAAATATAGATTTTAGACTGGAGCTAAACAACATCACATCCGAAACCATTGAAGATATAGAAAGCTTCCTTCGCAATGAGTATACTTTATACGAAGAATATCCTCATATATATAAAAAAATTCCTGCTATAATTAATTCTAATCGGAAAAGTCCCAAGCCTCAACCAAGAGGTAACAATACAATATGTGCATTACTTAACAAATTTCGCGCATTTTATAATTGGTGTTACGAACAAGAAATAACCACCAATAGACCGTTCGACAAATACGAAGGCACAACCACTGAAAAATATGGTACTCCTTATTATTTAACACTAGAAGAAAGAAATACAATTGCCGATTACGATCTTTCTAAATATCCTCATTTAGCAATACAAAGAGATATTTTTATTTTTCAGTGCCTAATTGGTTGTCGTATATCTGACCTGTTAAGAATGAGTAACTCAAACATCGTGAATAACATTGTAGAGTACATTCCACACAAAACTAAAGACGAACGCCCAAGAGTGGTTCGTGTCCCTCTCAACAGACGAGCTAAAGAACTTGTCGAAAAATATAAAGGAGTTGACAACAAAAATCGACTATTTCCTTTTATTAGTACCCAAAAATACAACGATGCTATAAAAGACATACTACGATTATGCGAGATTACTAGAATTATAACAGTACTAAACACTGTTACCGGAGAAGAAGAGAAACGCCCTATCAATGAAGTCGCTTCCTCACACATGGCACGTAGAACATTCATAGGTAATATGTACAAAAAAGTAAAAGATCCTAATTTAGTCGGTTCATTATCAGGACACGCAGAAGGAAGCAAAGCTTTTTCACGTTACAGAGAGATTGATGATGACATCAAAAAAGAACTAGTAAACATGATAGAATAAACATAGAAATAAATTATCAATATTCGCAAAATTAACAAAGTAAGATATGGAAAATCACAATAAAATAAAATCGTGGGAAGATTTGTCATCCAAAGAGCAGGAAGCTTATATTAGAAAAGTGGATGAAATATCGGCTTATACAACGTTGTCATATATGTATGCACTTTATCCTAAGGCTAAGAATAGGGAGGAAATTCAAGATGAAATGAAAAAGCGACTTATGAGGCTTGAAAACCTTGACAAATCTATCTTAAGGAAATTTGAAAAAGGAAAAAAAGAAAAACAAGCGAAAGAACTTTATTATTCTGGTTTAGAAAAATCTGCGATCGAGTTGTTTTACAACTTTCATTTTGACGCTGTTGTTTCAGCAACTAATTTTAATAGCGAGATAAGGCTTTTATTAATTAAAGGAGAAGTGAAGTATGGCAAGAATAACCTTAAATTAATTGGTTATATTGAAGAAAGAATCAAAGAGTATAAATTTATAATTCTTGAAAAATATACTTGGGGAGTGGATTGGTACGGATTAGAAATGCCTGGGAGCGATAAAAAGGATATTCTATATCAATGGTTTGATTTAAATCATATTGAAAAATTTGATTCTTTTGTTCGTGATTTAGTGATGATAGAAGAGTTAAAAGATTGCATTAATGAATTATCATATCCCATTTCTGAAAAAAAGATGCATAATGATTATTTCTCTATCAATCAAAGAAAAAACGAAAAGGATATAGAATCTATAAAAAAACAAATAATAGAGTGGATATATGGCTGTTTAGCATTATATGTTACAGAAATGGATATTGTGTATTTTAAGCAAGCTTTGTTCCGTTTCTTAGATGAAGGAAAAGATGTTGAGGCGAAGGAAATACATGTTAAAAAACAAACTTTAAAAAGTGCAGATTTAAACTCTTTCATTTGGGTTATCTGGTATTATTGGAACTTAATTAAAGCTATTAAGCAGGAAACGATTGTTGTTTTTGTGAAAAAGTTCTTTAAGAATATATATAAAGATTATCAAGAGAAAGGACATTCTGTAATTCCGAATGAAACAATAATATCGCATTTGAGAGAGGATGTAGGTCGTAAAATAAAGATCCCTGAAGCTCTACAGAAGAGGACTAAAAAAACAAAATAATACGTGTTTCTTATGTGATATAAAAACACGCTCATATCACTTTGTTTCTTGCAGCCATAATTTTAATTGAACAGAATTATGGTAACAAAAAAAAATGAAAACCCTGTTGGAATAGCAGGCATGGAAGTAGGAGTTATTATTTCTCTTTCAAAAGAAGGGTTGTATAAGTTAGTAAATGATGCAGTAAACAATGCTGTTGAAAAGTTGGTTATTCAGAAGCCTCAACCCTCTAAAACAAAGTTGAAAGGATTCCGTCATGCGAGTAAGGCTGTAGGCGTAGGTGTTAATACCTTGATGAAGCTTCGAGATGAAGAAAGAATTAGATGCTATAGTGTTGGCAGAAATTTCTTCTTTTACAAAGAGGAGTTATTGGAAGATTTAGAAAAGCTAGGGAAAGGAGGTACGGCTGTATGAAACAAAAGAAAAATCTCCCTGCGTCTCCGCAAACAGGCGCAGGGGAAATCCTCCAAGCAGAAACGCCTATTAATACTGAAACAAAGATAGTTAATTCTAGCGAAAAATGCAATAACATAGATGTATTGAATACAACTTCTTTGCAGGACGACAAAGCGTCACATTTGGCAGAAGACAAAAACAAGTCAAGCAATGATAAAGAACTAGAATTTCCTATTTATGGATTACCCTCATTGATTCAAGAAATGACGATGCAGGGCGCAGAGGTGTATCAAGTACCAAAAGAACTTTTCGCTGTTAGCTTAATTTCCGCAATGTGTGCTGCAATTAAAAAGAAAGCGAAGTTAAAAGGAAAATATATAAATTACCCCCAATTATGGATCATTATAATTGCAAAAAGTGGCGTGGGAAAGTCTGCTCCCTTATCAATCGCTTTTAAACCATTAGAAGAAAAAGAGCATAATGAATATTTACTTTATTTAAAAGAGTTGGAAAAGTGGCAAGAGGCGGAGAAAAAAAACTCCACAAACTCTGCTCGACCGACCTTTGAATGTTATCTAAACAATGATGCTACTCCCGAAGCTTTACTAAGCACTATTGGGGAAAGTAATGGAATTACTATTTATAGAGATGAGTTGGTCGGTTGGTTTAATGACTTCGGACGGTATGCAAAAAGTGGAGAAGTGGAAAATTATCTATCAATATATAACAATACCAGTATAAGAGTAAACCGTAAAGGAGAAAACATTACGATTATTAATGATCCGTTTTTATCAGTAATCGGCACAACCCAACCTGATACCCTGAAAAGGTTTCTGAAAAATGAAACAATGATAGACAATGGATTCATGCAACGCTTTCTATTTGTGTTTCCACCGGATTTCCCAAAGCCATATTACAAGGATCAAACGATGGATAAGACACTGTTGGCTAATTATGATTCTTTTATAAACGATTTGTGCATCATGCCGGAATCTGAAACTTCTTTTTCAGATGAGGCTAAAAAGGCATTTATAAAATATGCCAATGAATTAACAGATAAGATAAACCAAACAGAAAACAACTTTTTACGTGCGGTATATTCTAAAATGGAAATTGCGCTCTCTCGTTTATCCTTAGTTGTTTATATTGCAAAAGTGAAAACAAAAGAAACGTACACCAATACTATTGAGGTTTCGATTGTTGAGTATTGTATTCAGATTTGTCGCTATTTTACCGCAATGGCAGAAAGGGTTAATACGCATTTATTAAACGATGCAGAAGCCTCACGACTATCAAATGCTGATATTCTCAAAGAACTATCCAAGAGATATGAGAAGCTAAATCAATCCAAATTAGCGGAAGCGATAGGTATTACTCAACAAGCCGTAAACAAACTTTTGAATAAATAACATTATGGTTGTATGGTTGTAGGTTGTAATGTCATTAAAACACTATAAATAAAGACATTTGCGAATAATCAACCTACAACCATACAACCTCTTATATTTTAAAACTAATAAGAATATGAAAGCTAAAGATGTCAGTATTGAAAGCTATATTAATAGAAAACCCGTGAAAAGAAAAAATGGTTATGGATTATACATATCTCCGTTTAGGGATGAACGCAACCCAAGTTTTAAAATTGACTATGATAAAAACTTATGGTACGACTACGGAACCGGTGAAGGTGGTTCAGTTATAGACTTAGTAATGAAGCTAGAACAATGCAATTTTAGTACAGCGTGTGAAATCTTAGAAAACGGTGGTTTTTCTTTTCACCGGAGTAATATTTCATCTGCTATTCAGCCTCATCTTAGCACAGAAATAATAGATGTAACTACACCTTTTTTACAGGGAGCCCTCATGCAATATTGTATCAGTAGAGGAATAAGTGGCAATATTGTATGTGCATACTTAAGACAAATACACTATGTAAATAATAATAGAGAATATTATAGTTTAGGGATGCAGAATGTACTAGGAGGATGGGAAATAGTCGGACTCAATCATTTTAAAATGGTTATCGGTAATAAAGCGTATTCGATCATCAAAGGGAAACGCAGTAATGAACTTTGTCTCTTTGAGGGCATTTTTGATTTTCTAAGTTCGTTAATGATAGGAAATAGAAAATGTGAACCTCAAACGGATTGTGTAATATTACATAGCGTTACTACTCTAAAGCAGACAAAGGATATTTTAAACCAATATGATGTTATTCATAGCTTTTTAGATAACGATGCAGCGGGCAAGAAATGCTATACGGAACTATTGGCGATGGCAGGAAAGAGCAAAGTTGTCACTTATGACTTTTATCAAGATTATAAAGATATTAACGACTATCTGTTAGATAAGAAAAGAACTGTGTTAAAAAAATAAATTAATCGAGGGCGAAAGCAGGTTCAATTATTCTATGAATTATCTACTATATATATTATTAATATATTATATACTAGTTATATAATAATGTATTGAACATTTATTCTTTTATCAAAAACTTTTCATATTTTTGCATCGTATACAACAGTCGTGTTGAATTACTATTTATGAAAACATAGCGTTTTGCTATTGGACTTGCTTTAAGAAAACTGGCACTTTTCAAAATTGATACAAGGACAATAGGCACACAAAACGCCTACGCTATAGCGTGGGTGGTGCTTATTTGTATCAATGGGTATGCCAGTACCTCTTAAAGCAAATAATGCACAACTCACGTTTTTTTATGCTTAGATATGAGATAAATATTAGTTTATTTATAAAAAAGAATGATTTTAAATTGTCAAATAGAAAATTCAATTAAGGTTATGATAGGAAAAGAAAAATGGGGGGCTAAATCCGGAGGATCGAAGGCCATGAAGCGAAAAAATAATCATGAATATTTCGTAATGATTATATTATTAAGTTATCTATCAAGTATTATCTGTTGCATAAGCTGTTCAAAAGATGAACTTAATACTTCTATTCAAGCTAACATAGAGTTACTGTCAAGCCATAATTTATTTTTCAACGACGCTGCAAATTCAAATGAACTAAGCTTTACGACAAATGTTGATTGGGAAATCCAAAAAACAAGTAATGATAATTGGTACTCAATACAGCCTAATTCAGGAACTGCCGGATATCATAAAATCATTATCAAAGTTGAACCAAACAACAATGAAGACAGAACTTCCTCTTTTGTGATTATAGCAGGAACAGCGAAAAGTGAAATCAACATAGTTCAACAAAAAAAAGTTGATATCATACTATCAAAAGAACGATATGCATTAGAAGCGGATAAAACATCATTCAACTTAGGAATTAAAGCAAATATTGATTATAACATAAACAGCAATGCATCTTGGTTAACTATTGCAGATCCTAAATCACTATCAGATGGATCATATACAATATTTGTTCAAGCTAACACATCCAATGATGAAAGGATTGCAGAAATTGTTATTAGTAACAACAAACATAATATCAAGAAAATAGTTACAGTGCGACAATTTGCAAAACTACCTAAAAACAATCAATTATGGTATTTATCTATTAATGGAAAAATAGATCCGTCTGAAATAAGAGGATTTAATACCAACATAAAATCTAACGAGTTTGACAATGATACAGGAAAAGGAATTATCACGTTTGATAATGACCTAACAATTATTGGAAACTGGGCGTTTAACAAGAATCCATATTTAGGTAAAATTTGGATGCCAAGCAGTGTTACGAAAATTGGGGATTATGCTTTTTGTGATTGTTACAGATTAAACGATATAGTATTATCTTCAAATATAACAGATATTGGACAGGGGGCATTTAAAGGTTGTTCATTAGGAAACCTAGAATTTCCGTCTGTGATAAACATAGGTGAGTCAGCTTTTGAAGAGTGCGAATCGCTTAAAAGTATTTATCTATCAGATCAAATCCCCTGTATTCAAAGATATACATTCAAAAATTGTACGGATTTAGAAGAAGTTAAAATGGGGGATAATATTAAATACATTGGCTATCAAGCTTTCAGCGGCTGTTCAAATCTATCACATATAATATTGCCGTCGTTCTTAGATTCCCTTGGACAATATGCCTTTTCTGAATGCAGTAAATTAACCACAGTTGACATTCCTAATTCCGTCGAAAAGTTTGGTGGAGTGGTATTTCAGAACTGTACATCTTTAAAATCTATTAGAGGAAAATACGTTTCAAGTGACAATAGATGTATTATAAAAGATAGCGTATTACTTTCAATCGCTCCTTTCGGATTAGACAAATACACGCTACCAAACGAAATATCCGTCATACCAGAAAAGATGTTTTATAATAGCACAACAATAGAAGAGCTTACAATTCCTCAAAGTGTCAATCAAATTGATAAAAATGCTTTTGAAGGATGTACAAGCGATCTTGTTATATGCTGCGATATAGAGGATTGTATATGGGAGACTGGATTTTATGGAGGAAAGTTTGTGAAAGTTAAAATAACTGAAACAGTTAATCGTATTGCTCAATCCTCATTCAAGGAATGTCGGGAACTACAATATGTAGAAATTGATGAAGGCGTTTCTACGATTGGATTCAATGCATTTATTAATTGTATTAGCCTTAGATCTATCAATTTACCAAGCACTATAGATAATATTGAAGCAAGAGGATTTCATAATTGCACAGGGGAACTTATAATAAACTGCAATATTCCTGATGCAAAAGATAGCCAATCTTCTCCTTTTTATTGGAGTGATTTCTCTAGTATAGTAGTTGGGGAGCATGTAGAAATTTTAGGTGATTATGTTTTTTGCAATAATTGGCAAAAAAAGAACTTAAAAAAAGTTTCCTTAGGAAGAAATATTAGAAAACTTGGGAAATACGCTTTTAGCGAATGTTCAAACTTAGAATCCCTAACAATATATAGTAACAACCCGCCTAGTATTGATTTTAATTGCTTTGATGGGATATCAAAGTCTTGCATTCTTTATGTACCCATTGGTGCTATAGATAATTTTAGCGAATGGAAGGACTATTTTTATTCAATAGTTGAAATGAAATGATATAATAAAAATCTAAAAGACTAACTTATTTGTTGCGAAGTAGAAAACAATCAATGCAACAATCCGTATAAGTTGTAACAATGGACTTATTTTTTTAGAAAAAAAAAAAAACGAAGGGAGACCTGCTATAAATTGAAGAGTGAAATCCTCCCCCCCCTATGCCTTTTCTTATTTTGGCCTCTTTCTATATAAAGAGATACAATGTGTCACCCAAATAGAGAAAGTTGCTAAAATGCCAATATGGGTATGCTTAAAATGAATTTTGAGGAGCTATTCTATTCATACAATAGAGTAGTTCTCTATTATATAGATTTATTTAACCAAGAAAACATTTAATAGAAAATCTATTCAGGCAAACACATCAACCGACACTATACACATTAATACTTTCAACAAGATCTACATAAAAACAGTCAGAAAAGAACAAGCCCATAAAACAAGTTGTGCAAATGTTGTGCAATAAAAAAAAGAATCGCCCATAAACAACTGGTTTACAGGCGATTCAAAAGAATACTCGTACTCGAAGCGGGACTTGAACCCGCACAGCCGCAATGGCCAAAGGATTTTAAGTCCTTCGTGTCTACCATTCCACCATTCGAGCATCCTTTCAAAGAAAGAGCGGAAAACGAGACTCGAACTCGCGACCCTAACCTTGGCAAGGTTATGCTCTACCAACTGAGCTATTTCCGCGTTTTTTCAACGGGTGCAAAGATAAGTAGTTTACTTGTTTCTGCCAAATCTTTTCGAAGGAAAGTTTAAAAAACTATCCTTCGAAAGTCTATTTTATCTCCCAAGCAGTGCTTTCTCTGCCCTCTCCATTCCGCAAAAATTGAATCCATCGATCACTTGCTGCATCAATGCAGAGATTTCCGCATTGCAAAGGTTGCCAATACTACCTTCATGAGTATGGTGTACTTCTTTTGTATGAGAGAAATTTCCAGCTTCAATATCCAAACCAACCTTCTTATATGCATCACGAAAAGGCATACCTTCACGTGCCAGACGATTCACTTCTTCCACGCTAAAAATAAGGAGGTATTTATCATCGTCAAGGATATGCTCGTTGACCTTTATTTCATTCATGATGTAAGTTGTCATCTGCAAACAGTCTTTCAGTTCCTGAAAAGCAGGCAGGAAAACTTCTTTTATAATCTGCAAATCACGGAAATAGCCGGAAGGCAGATTATTCGCAATCATCATGATCTGTTGAGGAAGCGATTGCAGTTTATTACATTTAGCACGTGTCAGTTCAAAGACATCGGGATTCTTCTTATGAGGCATAATGCTGGACCCCGTGGTACAGTCATCAGGCAATTTCACGAAACCAAAGTTCTGACTATTAAACATGCAAGCATCAAAAGCTAACTTGGAGATGGTTCCGGCAATCGTAGCCAATGCAAAAGCAACATTACGTTCCATTTTCCCACGCCCCATTTGAGCATACACAACATTGTAATTCATCGAATCAAAGCCAAGCAAGTCGGTTGTCATTGTCCGGTTCAAAGGAAAGGACGAGCCATACCCCGCTGCAGAACCTAATGGATTACGATTGCACATTTTAAATGCAGCCTGCAAAAACAGCATATCGTCCATGAGACTCTCGGCATAGGCACCAAACCACAAACCAAAAGAAGAAGGCATTGCAATCTGTAAATGGGTATACCCTGGCATCAAAACGTTTTTATATCGTTCGCTCTGACGAATCAGTACATGAAAAAGTTGCTCTACAGCTTCGGCAACTTCTTTTATTTGTGTACGGGTAAAAAGTTTCAAATCCAATAAGACCTGATCATTTCTGGAACGACCACTATGTATTTTCTTTCCGATATCACCCAAACGACGGGTCAACATCAGTTCTACCTGTGAATGTACATCTTCTACCCCGTCTTCTATGATAAATTCACCTCTTTCAGCCGAGGCATAAATACTCTTCAACTCTGCCAGCAACTGTTCCAGTTCTTCTTTCGTCAACAAACCGATACTTTCCAGCATCGTAATGTGAGCCATAGAGCCGAGCACATCATGCTTGGCCAAATAAAGATCCATCTCACGATCACGACCTACCGTGAAACGTTCGATATCCTTATTCACCTGTACGGACTTCTCCCAAAGTTTCTGTGCCATAAAAAATAAGTTTAAGTATTAAGTGTTAAGTATTAAGCACAACAGCATGAGCCAAAGTGACTACGGTTAATACTTAGTACTTGTTTTTTTAATATTCAATAACTGCCAGCATATCAACCATCTTCTCCAAGCCTTCCTGAAGAGGTTTCTGTACCATTGCTTTCATAAACGGATTAAGCTCCATTCCGATAGTCACCTTCACCTTGCACTCTTCTTCTGCAGTTTCAACCAGTTGAATCCACATATTAAAGGGAAGTGGAGAGTTAGTTGTTGCCAACTTTATACATTTACATGGATCACGCTCTACAATTTGCAAAGTCAGTTGCCCAACAGGAGGGACACTAAAGCTTAACGTGTCCGAATCAAAACTCAAATCCTGTACCTTATCTTTCGGTAAACGATCTTTGACAGCTTCCAGATTACTCAAATCTGAAAGTTTATTATATACGCGTTCCTGACTGTAAGGTATTACCTTGACACTACTCTCAAAATTACTCATAAATTTCTATTAGTATAAAACAAAAAAAGAACAATCCGGCCAAGTATTGTCCGAACAGTTCTTTTTACCAAATATGTTTGATCAAAAAATGAATCTTATTTTCCAGCATCCCAATGAGCAGGGTCTTTACGCCATTCGTTCAATGTCTGTATGTCTTCTTCTTCAATATAACCTGTACGAAGAGCAACATCAAGTACTGCTTCATAATTGGTCAACGTTACCAAAGTCACCTTCGCATTTTTGAACGCCTCTTCAGCTACCGGGAATCCGTATGTATACGCTGCAACCATACCGATCACTTCACAACCATCGCGACGAATTGCTTCAACAGCCTTCAAACTACTACCACCAGTAGAAATCAAGTCCTCTACGACTACGACTTTCATACCCGGACGAAGTTCACCTTCAATCAGGTTTTCTAATCCATGATCTTTGGGGGTAGAACGAACATACACGAACGGCAAATTCAATGCATCAGCCACCAAAGCTCCCTGCGGAATAGCGCCTGTAGCCACACCAGCAATCGCATCCACCTGTCCGAATCGTTCTAATATCAGACGTGTAATTTCAATCTTCACAAAATTACGAAGAGAAGGATAGGACA
>ERZ838827.1138-NODE-1138-length-22612-cov-12.974376_pt1 | contig 22612 bp, 8 predicted proteins | sample MGYA00519881_ERZ838827 | MGnify/ENA primary metagenome ERZ838827 (study PRJEB31850, sample SAMEA3708842) | human gut metagenome | biome: human gut; feature: human-associated habitat; material: faeces | place: China | collected 2014 ...
GAACCTTTTTATTATGATTTCCCTGGCGGATAATACGCCCTTCTCTCTGTTCCAAGTCAGATGGTTTCCAACCAATATCCAGATGATGCAACGCAATCAGACGATCCTGCACATTGGTCCCGGCACCCATCTTTGCTGTTGAGCCAATCAAAAAACGAACCTGCCCGGATTTCACTTTTCCAAACAGCTCCGTCTTCTTTGCTTCTGTATTTGCATCATGAATGAATGCAATCTCTTTTTCCGGTACACCTTTTTCCATCAATTTCTGCTTCAAGTCATCATAAACATTGAAGCTGCCATCGCCTTTCGGGGTACTCAAGTCACAGAAAATCAATTGTGCAGATTTCTGTGCTGCCGTGCCTTTCCAGATCTCATAACTTTTCTCTGCACAGACTGATATTTTGCTTTCTGGATTATCTGGCAATAATTCGTTCACCAAACGCTGATCCAATGCTAATTTTCTTCCATCATTGGTGATTTTCAGCATATTATCAACCGAGGCATCTACCCCTCCGCTTCTGACAACTTCTGCACGTTCCCCCAGACTTTCTACGATTTCTTTCTGCTGTTCCGTTGGTTTCAGCACCACTGTTTCATATTCTGCTTCCGGCACAGGAAGTTTTAACTGATCGGAAGTCTTGATATCTGCAATCTCCTTAAACATATTCATCAGTTCCGGAATATTATAAAATCTTGCAAATCTTGATTTTGCACGGTAGCCCGTTCCTTCCGGTGCAAGCTCAATGCTCGTGACTACCTCGCCAAAGGTGGAGGCCCAGGAATCAAACAGTCCAAGTCCCATATTTTGTAATTTGCTGTTCTGCAGATACCGCTGCATAACATATAATTCCGTCATACTATTGCTGATCGGTGTGCCCGTAGCAAAGGTAATGCCTTTTCCTCCGGTAATCTCATCCAGATACTGACATTTATTAAACATATCCGCCGACTTCTGTGCTTCATTCTGTGCAATCCCAGCTACATTTCTCATTTTTGTATAAAGAAATGCGTTTTTATAACTGTGTGCTTCATCTACATATAAATGATCCACTCCCAGTTCTTCAAACGTAACTACCTGATCTTTTTTCTCTTTCTGATTCAGTTTCTCCAGCCTTGTCTGCAATGTTTTTCTTGTCTTTTCAATCTGTTTGACGGTATAACGTCCACCATCCTGTTCATACCTTGCACTCTGGATTGCCATTTCCAGATCATCAATCTGCCTCTGAAGCATGGCTTCCTGTTTCTCATCAGAGATTGGAATACGCTCAAACTGGGAATGACCAATAATAACAGCATCGTAATTTCCCATAGCGATTCTGGCACAGAACTTCTTTCGGTTTGCCGGTTCAAAGTCTTTCTTGGTTGCTACCAAAATATTTGCTCCTGGATATAACTGCAGGAACTCCGCTCCCCACTGCTCTGTCAAATGGTTTGGCACAACAAAGAGATTCTTTTGTGATAATCCCAGACGTTTGCTCTCCATTGCCGCCGCTACCATTTCGTAAGTCTTCCCAGCTCCTACTACATGTGCCAGAAGCACATTATCACCGTATAACTGATGTGCGACTGCATTTTTCTGATGCGGACGAAGCTCTATTTCCGGATTCATTCCTGGAAAACTCAAGTGACTACCATCATATTCACGGGGACGGATACTATTGAAACGCTCATTGTACACGCTTACCAGCCTTTCTCTCCTCTGCTGATCCTTAAAAATCCAATCTTGGAATGCAGCCTTCAAGGCATCCTGCTTTTGTGATGCCAACATAGTTTCTTTTTTATTCAAAACTCGCACTTCATCCCCATTGTCATTTACGACTTTATCATAGATTCTAACATCTTTTAGATTCAAGGTATCTTCCAGAATCCGGTAGGCATTTGCTCTCTCCGTTCCATACGTTGCATAGGCAAACGCATTTCTTGGACTGTCGGCGTTCTTTCCTGTAATCCTCCACTCACCGTTTACCTCAGAGAATTTTACCTGTATTTCCTTCTGTGCAAGATACCTCGGCGTATGAAGCAGTTCCACCATAAAATCCTGATAATCCGAAGGTTCAATCCAGGTGGCTCCAATACGCACTTCAATCTCCGACGCTTCCAGATCTCTTGGCTGAACTGCCTCCAATGCACGCACATTCGGTGTGAATTCCGGATGATTCTCTGCAAAAGTTCTCGCTGTATTTAATTTATCTCTGACGTTTCCAGACAGATATTCATCTCCGCTTTCCCACTGGTCTGTCAGTGGATTTTTGAAGATAACTCCAACCAGCTCTTCTGTGATTTTCTCTTCGGTCTTTCCGGTCAACTGTGCCATATATGGGAGATCTACTTTAGCCTTTTCATTTAGGGACAGAGCAAGTGCTTCTGTGGCTGTCTCCACACTTGTCACAGCGACCGCCTTTTTAATGGTTCGTTTGGTGAACATGTCCGCTTTCCGCTTCAATGTTCCATCTTCATTCAAGTCTTCCAGGGAACACAGCAGACAATAAGAAGAGTCATCAGAAAATGCACGTTTGTTAGCATTACTTCCAATAACTCCATACTTTGCTGTGTAGGTATCATACACCTGATTCAATTTTTTCTGCTGTTTCTGGATTTCTTCGTCTGTGACAAATTCTTCCATCTGCATGGCGATCAGTTCACGAACGGTATCACGGATTGCAACCATGCCTTTTACACGTTCTGCAGTGGCTGCAGGCATTTTCACCTGATTCATCAAAGAATTGACACGGTAATATACCTGATCATCTACCACCGTATAGCTGTAATTTCGAACATTCGGATCTGCCGGAATACTCTCTGGCATCTCATCCAGTTCTGCCTCTATATCTACTGCCGCTACCATGCTTCCTCTGATGTGTTTTACAGCTTCTTGTAACTGTAATTCCAGATCAGCTCCTTCCATTGGAGCACAGGTTGTTTCCATACCATACGGACCGGACACTTCTTTCATCTCACCAAGAATCAATCCCGGATGCTGAACAAAATACTTGTTAATGGTAATCCCATTTGCATCACTCTCCAAATTCACCCAGTCTGGCATCTCTTTTGTGAAACTCTCACGCTTCTGGAAAAACAAAATATCAGCACTGACTTCTGTTCCTGCATTTGCCTTAAAAGCTGTGTTCGGCAGTCGGATTGCCCCCAGCAGGTCTGCACGCTCTGCCAAATATTTCCGGACTTCCGGTGATGCCTTGTCCATAGTTCCCTTTGTTGTGATCAACGCAGCTACACCACCTGGACGTAACTGATCTATAGTCTTGGCAAGAAAGTAATCATGAATCATAAAATTGTAGCGGTCATATTGACGGTCATTGACCTTATATGCACCGAATGGCACATTTCCGATTGCCACGTCAAAGAAATCATTGGGATAATCCGTCTTCTCAAAGCCTTTGATCTGGATATTGGCATCTGGATAGAGAAGTTTAGCAATTCTGCCACTGATACTGTCCAGTTCCACTCCATAGAGTTTGGACTGGTTTAGATTCTCTGGAAGCTTTCCAAAGAAGTTCCCGACTCCCATAGATGGCTCCAGGATATTTCCCTTTGTAAATCCCAGATTCTCCAACACCTGATACATACTTTCAATCACAATCGGCTGTGTATAATGAGCATTTAATGTGGAAGCTCTGGCTGCAGCATATTCTTCCGGTGTAAGGACGGTCTTTAATTCCAGGTATTCTGTCTCCCATGCAGATTTTGTCTCATCAAATGCATCTGCAAGACCTCCCCAGCCAACGTACCTGGATAAGATTTCCTGTTCTTCCGGTGTTGCATTGCGATTCTCATCCTCACATTTCTTTAACAACTGGATAGCCATGATATTGGCACGGAACTTTTCTTTTGCTGTACCCTGTCCAAGCTCATCATCTGTGATGCGGAAGTTCGTTGCTGGAATCGTTTCTGATATTCCGTTAATCTCTTCCAAAGATTCTTTTTCTTCCGATACCTCAACTTCTCCAGATAATTCTTTTTCTTTTTTATCATAATCTGTCCACACACGTTGAGAAATAGCAGTAAAATACAAGGACTCTTCCTCCATAATTTCTTCCCTGATTTCCCGTAATTCATCTAAGGTATCCGCATTTACAGTTTTGTTGTGATAATGATAATAAAGTACTTCTTGTCCAAGTTTTACATCCAGACGTTCCAATTCTTGTGTTGACATTCGATTCCAAATATCATCTTTTTCCGTATGAATCGTGAAACCTTCTCCATCATCATGATATTCTAATGTGTATTGAAGTCGATTCGCTTCTCCCTTAACTTTGCAATCAAAATCGTGGATTTTTGTTCTGGTACCAGACATATATTCTGAATCAACTAATCGCAAATCAGTTATATCTTCCGCTGTCAAAGTATCCTGCTCCAGCTGTTCTCCTAACATCTGCTGTGCTTCTTCCAAATCTGCCAGTCTTTGTGCTTCCTGTCGTTCTTCGTACTTTTCCATTTCTTCCGGTGACAAATAATCATCTGTGCGGATTAACTGGCGAACACGTTCTGCAACCTTGTTCCACTTTAATAAAACTTCTACCTCTGGACTGCCAATTTTCCCTTTTGCAAGTTTTAATCCTTTTGCATCATGGGATGCGTCGGAAGCATCTGCTCCTGGTATTCCGGGTGAGGAACCACCTGTTCCATACTCATTTTTCAGGAACTCAGCTGCATCTTTCATATCATGATGTTCCATGAAATACTCATAGATTCGGTTACGTCCTCCTGCAGTAATGCCGCCTCTTCTTAACACTGCGTCAATTTCATCCTGTGTGATAAAGGATAGTGCCGGACGTTCGACCGTAAATTTCTGGTCTACCCAGGAACGCTCCCTCTGAAGATCCTGAAAGCGTTGGAAATATTCCGGATTATGCTGAATCTCCCAGCGGTGATAATCTCCCGGATTCTCATCCATATATTTCTGCAGCCATTCAAAACGATAGACAATCGCATCTGCTTCCTCTTGATCTGTCCATGCTCCACTCACTACATCCTGCCAGTCTGAATAAGATTGTTTCTTTTCCCAGTTTCTGCAAGTATCCCGAAAATGAAGTGCAAGAAGATTGGTCATTTCTTCCTGCTCCTGTTCAATGGCATTATTGGAAATCAAATTATCCACGTAATTTCCATCCTCATACATATCCCGAATTCTGTTCGCTGCTTCTTCCCACGTAACCATGCGGTCAAAGTTTCTTCTGGCAGAGTCCCCTCGCCGGATACGGATACCATCATTGTCATACCAGATACTGATTTTCTGACCATCTATGGTAAATCCTTTGCCACCAGTTCCATATTCATCTTTCAGAAAACTCCGCATTTCTTCATTATCCAGACCTTCAATCAGTCTTGCTGTAATATGAAACAGTGTATTTTTCTGTCCGCTTCCCGTGCGGAGAATATCATTTACCACTTCATCGGAAATAAGAAAAGCGGCTGGCTGTTCCAATGCAGCTGCCGCTTTCCTTATTTCTCCTAACTGTTCCTCTTCTGTTGGGAACAGACTTAACTGTAAATAATCTCCTGAATCACCAGCTCCTCTGCCTGTGCCTTGATCTGGTTCATGTGTCTGGTCCATGCCATCCCGTCTGCCATTTTGTCCGGTGCCGGATCTTTCTCCAGAAGTTCGTTCATCAGGTCGTCTACTCTCTGTCTTGCCTGGCTGTCGATCTCCATCAGATGACTGTCCAGACGGTTCTGCAGTGTCAGAATGTTGAACCTGGCTACCTTGTGATTTCTCAGATACTCTTTCCGCATCATTCCGTACTTGCCGATGGTTCCTCTCGTCTCTTCCAGGCTGATATCTGGAATCTGATACTCTCCGTTCTGGCTGTAACTGATCTCTCTCATAGTCTGTTTCCTCCTTTTTTTCTTCTCTATCTTCTGTGTTATCTGTATTACTTTCACGCATTAACGCGTTAAATTCATTATAGACTACTTCTTTTTCTTTTGCAACCGTTTTCAGGTCATTTTTCAGATCATTCAGAACATATCGTCCAATCTGCATCAGAACTGGTCTGCTGATCTCGTTGACTGCACTTCCCAGATGTCCTAATACTTTCAGCTGATTGAAGTCCGTAATATGCCGAAAATCCTCTGCATCCAGATATTCCTGTGCATCCAGTCCACACCGGTTTAGTAATACATACCAGACACTATTGGTCATCAGTTCCCGAAATTCGACTTCCTGATTCTGTTCGTCCAGTTCTTCCAGAAATGTCCCTGTTACGTCCAGTCTCAGTTCTTCCAATGCATCTGGAAGCCATTCTTGCATACTCTCCTTCGCTGCCTGATGCAGACTTTCAGCAAGTCCTCCTTCTGTATCTTCCAGTGATAACTGCTCCTGCAGATAATCTGCCACCAGCTGTTCTCCTTCCACCGGAAGATTCCATAACTGAGGATCCTTTCCAAGATTCCGCACTTTATAAGTGTCCTGCACATCAAATACATACCGAAGTTTCGTTTTCGGTCCGGAAGTATTGTCAATCAAGGCAATCCCTTTGGATCCCTTTTTGATCCAGCGGTACATCTTCTGATTCCAGATTTCCATGGATGCTACGGCAGTTGCTTCCGGTCGCTGTGCATAAATTAAAAGCTGTTCTGGAAAAGTGTATTTGTACAGTCTGGATGCAGTGTTTAGGAACCGCATCCATTCCTGCGGACTGGCAGCTACATCTTTTGCCACCTCTTCCGTCAGCTGTTCCATTGCATATAATTTATTTGCCATGCGCTACTCCTTTTCATAAAATCAGGGACTGCTTAGCACAGTCCCCTTAAAATCATCGTTGTTACTCTTTATAATGCTGTGGCAAGCTCTTTTGACTTATTCTTTGGCACTTTGTCTCCCTCTTTTGCCTTGATTTCTGCCTTAGCTTTCTCCAGTCTTCCATGGATTCCACCTTTTACTTCTGCTTTTTCAGCTGCTTTTTCTTTTTCCAGACGTGCTTCCCTACGCTCAGCATTTTCCATTACTGCGGTCTTTTTATCACAGAACTGAACCTTATCAGAAAGCTGTTCCTGTCTTTCCACCTGTGTCTCATTGACTTCCTGTACCATCGCATTTAATTCTGGAACCTGAAAAATTCCGTTATCAGGAAGAATCAACACTTCATGAACGGAAGATGGGATGACAAAGTAATCACTTCCCAGGCATTCCCCAATCTGTTTACGAATATCTTCCTGCAGTAACAGGGAAGCTCCATTCATCTTAGCTTTGTTTGTCAGACAGAACATTGGGTTTTCCATGGCTTCCATATCCATTTTTTCATTCAGCAGGTTTTCTGGTTCTTCACCAAAAATCATAGATTTGATAATCTCATTCATATCCATAAGTGTGACACCACGTTTTCGGTCTGCCACCATCGCATCCGCTTGAATCTGTTCGGCAGATACTCCCCACTCGTTCATCAGAGAAACAGTTACCGGAATACTGCTGATCCCTTCTCCATTTTCCTCCAGATTTACTGCATAATAAGCTGCAAAATCTCCGTGTTCTGTGACTACTTTATCTGCAAGAAGATCGGTATTCCATTCCTTATCACAAATTCTCATCTGTAATTTGTCCTTCATCTTTTCATAATCCAGAATATCTGGAACTCCCATATCAAAAAATTCTGCTTTTCCCTGTGCCTCAATACGCATATCAGCCACATCGCCAACACAAGAGTCTACATCTTTTCCATGGATATATTCCTGGTAGAGGGAATCCAGATAGACTGTCGGTACGATTCTCTGATCTCCGTTTGGAATCGTAATACCTGTCAACTTCAAACCGTTGTTTTTTTCTACTTCCTGCAGTTTAATTTCTGCGTCCTTATAAGACTCTGGCAGATACTCCTTTACATTGTCTTTGACATATTCATAAAATTCTTTTCTGTTCATCATACGCTTTTACCCCTTTCTGATCATGTGATGGTTCATTCTTTTTCTGCTGACCATCTGCTCGGCTTTCTTCTGATAAGCCATCATTCTCTTTAAAGTTTTCTCCTGGTTTTTTCGTGCTTCCTGTCTTTTTTCCATTGCTTTCATCATAGTTTTCTATTCCTTTCTGTGATTTTTTTGTATGAAAAAGGGAGCCTCACATAGAAGCTCCCAATCATAACCGTTGGTTTCCTTATTTGTTTTTCCTTTTTCTGCAGATATAAAGTCCTGCCATACCTCCTGTGGAGATTACCAGAAGCAGGATCGGCAGCCAGATATTCGTGCTGTCACCTGTTTTCGGTGCGTTTGATACCTTTGTCTCTTCATGGGACTGTGGTGTATCCGGTGTGTTCGGTGTTTCTGGAACTTCCGGTTTCTCATTTGTCAGATTGAAAGTAACTTCCACGACTGGTGTACTGTCATTCGCATAAGCAAATGTCACTTCATGCTTGGTCTGATCCAGTGTGTATCCATCCAGTGTTTTTGTTTCCACCAGATAATACTTGATTGCTGTATCATATTTGCCGTTCTTAAATGTGGCAATCTCATACAGCTTACTTTCTGCATGACCGGCAGCATCTGTCTTTAAGGTTTCCAGAACTTTTCCTTTGCTGTCACGAAGTTCAAATTCTACCCCTTTCAGCGGTTCTCCTGATGATTTATCTGTCTTATTGAGAATCACTTTTCCCTTGGCAGTGTCATCTTTCATAGCTACTTTCTGGATTTCTCCAGTATCCTTTACTTCAAAACTAACATCCGATGTCAGAAGATATCCTTTCGGTGCCTGCTCTTCACGTAAGGTATATTTACCGATTGGAAGTTTTTCGATATAGTGTGCTTCCTCTGTGGAAGTCCAGCTCTCTACTACCTGATCATCCTTATCGAGAATCGTCAGTTTCGCACCTGGAATCTCAGTTTCTCCTGTGATATCTGTCTTACTGATCTGCACTTTTGTCACATCATCTTTCATCTCTACTTTCTGAATCTCGGCTGTATTTTCTACTGTAAAGGTAATACTTTCTGCAGTGGCATATCCATCTGCCGGTTTTGTCTCTGTCATGGTGTATTCCTTGCCAACCACCAGTTCTTTGATCACATGGGATTCTTCCGTAGAAGTCCATTCATCTACTGTGTTGCCATCTGAATCCGTCACTTTCAGGTGTGCACCTGGAAGTTCTTTACCTGTTGTCAGGTCTGTTTTGGTCAGCTCCACTGTGGTTGGCTGATTCTCAAAAATAAAGTCGTAGCTTACTTCTGCCTGGTCTTCTCCGGCATATTCAAAGGTAAATTCCTGTACTTCTTCTGTTGTAACAAATCCGTCCGGCGCAAAGATCTCTTTCACATAGTATTTTCCGTCTACCGGAAGATCTGCCGTAAAAGTAATCTGTCCTTTTTCATCCGTTACCCGCTGCTCGATCAGACTGTCTTTCTCAAGGAGTACCTCGCCCTTTGCATTTTTGATATCTTCACTGGTATAAAGACCAAAGACACCACCTGCAAGAACACGTTCTGTATCTTTTTCTTTCTTCAGAACCGTAACCTTTACTTTCTGACGGGCATTCTGCCATTTCTCATCATAAGTGATGACTGGTGTGTCCTGATCACGGTAGGAAAGGTCAACATATCTCGGCTCTTTGTCCAGCACATAACCATGGGCTGTTTTTACTTCCTTCACATAGTATTTTCCTGCCGGAAGATCTCCCATCTGTGCAATACCATTGGAATCTGTGGTAATGGTTCCCACTTTTTCATCTGCTTTGAAATAATCTTCACTGACACCATCTGCCGCTTTGATATCTTCCGAAGCAAATACGTCGAACGTCACATCTGTAAGGCTTCCGGTTACATACTCAAAAAGATGCTCCACAGTACCTTTTACATGATCCAAAAGTGTCACCTTATCCAGAAACTCTCCATTTTTGTTGATGATCAGAAGTCCTGTCGGAACTTCATCTTTCATCTCTACTTTCTGAATCTCAGCAGTATCTTCCAGCGTGAACTTCACATCCGTTGCTTTCAGATATCCATACGGTGCCATTTCCTCACGAAGAGTGTATTCCTCTCCAACTGTCAGTCGTTTGATCACATGTGGCTGATCTTTTACAGAAGTCCACTGATCCACAACATTTCCTTCTTTATCAAGAACAGTGAGTTTTGCCCCATCCAGTTCCACACCTGTGGTTATATCAGATTTTGTAATTTCTACTGTTGTCGGCTGGTTCTTTTTCACTGTTTTCAGTTTTACTGTCTTCACATCCTGTCCCTGGTAAGAAGCATCCAGATTCAGAACTTCATCAGAGGATACAAATCCCGCCGGTGCTTTTAACTCTTTCACATAATACTGTCCAAGCGGCAGATCCAGCGTACATGCTGCAAGACCATCGTTATCAGAAGTCATTTCCTGCAGAAGTGTATCTGCCTTTACAATGATCTCACCTTTCTCATTCTTCAGATCTTCTGTGTTATAGATGCCAAAGACAGCTCCTGCTACGGTTGCACCATTTTCTGCATCCTGTTTTTCTACCTGGATTGCAACTTTCTGGCGGTCATCGCCAACCATCACTTCCTGTTCGATCACAGGTGTATCCTGATCCGCATAGACAAATGAGACATCCGATCTGTCATGGTTCAGGACGAATCCTTCCGGTGCAGTCTTTTCTACCACATAGTAAGAACCAAGTGGCAGGTTATCAGCAACTGCTTTTCCGTCTTCCCCGGTCGTTACCGTTGTTACCAGTGCATCTTTTGCATAGATCAGCTGTCTGTTTCCGTTTTCATCTTTCTGATAATCCGGTGTATAGATATTTTCAGCTGCATAGACATGAAATGATGCACCCTTCAGGTATCTTTCTTCATAAACAAAATCCTTTTTAAATCCGGTCAGCATCTCACCTTTTTTATAGATCGTCAGCTTTCCTTTTACCGGATGGTTCTCGTAGTCTACCGTAATAATGGCATCTCCGCTCTCAGAATCCATCTGGTATGCTGTATTTGCATCCACCGCAATCTCTACATAGTTCTTATTGATTGTGTACCCTTCCGGTGCGTTGACTTCCTCAATCCGGTAATGTCCGATCTTCAGATTCTTCGGCATAATCAGATATCCCTGGCTGTCCGTAAAATAGGACTTGTGAGTAGTTGTCACTGGGTAAGTTGTTACCTGCTCCACATACTTCTTGTTGTCCAGGTCATATACCTTAAATTCTGTTCCGGCAATCAATACAGATTTCTTTGTTTCATCGTCTTTTTTCACGATTTTCAGTTTTGCCTTAAACTCTTCATCCAGAAGCACTCGCCAGATCTGTGGCTCGTTTGGATGATGTTCTGTGATATTCACTTCAAAATCATCGACTGGCTTGTAATTGTGCGGTGTTGTAGTTTCACGCACGATATAGCTTCCAAATGGTAATGGAATACTGCAGGCATACCCTTTTTCATCTGTGAAAATCTCAGTTGCTCCATTTTCTCCACTCACTACTGGTTTGGCAGAATCAAAATCATAGCTTCCATCTGCTTTCTTTGTAAGGGAAGATTTCAGATAAACTGTAAATCCGGCTCCGGATAACAGATCTGCATCGGTCTTTCCATTGTTGGCTGCTTTGATGATCTGAAATGGCTGTTTGATGACCTGCTCACTGGAAGTGCACTCTCTTTTTACTTCTGCTGTCATATCTCCTTCATAACTGCACACAAGATCATGCTCTTCTGTATCTGCCAGGTATCCGGTCGGCGGTGTGATCTCTTTGACATAATATTTGCCAAGATATAAACCTTTTAAAGAAGACTGTCCTTTGTCATCTGTTGTAAGAGATGCTACCTGTTCTCCTGCTTTATAAATAGTTCCGGTTGCTCCGTCCGGATGCACGATATCTTCACGGGCATACAGACCATAAACTGCACCTTTCAGTGTGGCATCTCCCTGTGGTACTGCTTTTCCTGTTTCTTTATCAACTTTGAATAAATTGATCTTTGCTGTCACACGGTCATTGCTGAAGGTATGGGCAAATGATACGGTTGCTTCTTTATCATTGGTGTAAGAAAACTTGAACGTATACACATCTTCTGTATTTCTTACATAGCCTTCCGGCGCCTGATCTTCTTTTACGGAATAGGAATATCCAATCGGAAGATCTGCTGTGAATTTTGCAGTTCCATCTGCTCCAGTAGTTGCTTTCTCAATCAGTGTTCCTTTTTTCACAACAACGCTTCCGTCTGCATTTCTGATATCATCGGATGCATACAGAGCAAAAATACCGCCATTCAGTGGTTTCTTTGTATCTTTATCCTGTTTTACTACGGAAACATCTGCTTTCTGTCTTTCGTTGTTAAAAGTCACATCTGCAAATACAACTTCTTTATTCTGTCCGGCATAAGTCAGAGTCACTGGCTTTTCTTCGCTGCCGTTATAGAAATTGTCCGGTGCTTTTGCTTCTTTCACCACATAGCTTCCAAGATGCAGGTTCTTCAGTGTAACAGAACCATTCTCTCCCGTAGTCAGATTATCTTTTACCAGGTCACCTTTGCTGTACACTTTTGTGCCATAAGCAGTTACGATATCTGCCCCGGCATACACGTTATACACTGCATTTTTCTGTCTGCGGTTTTCATACTGGAATACCGTTCCATTTTCACTGACATCTGCTCCGGTAAGAACCTGTCCTTCTTTGTAAATGGTAAGCTCTGCCAGCTGTTCTTTATTTTCCACGGTTACAGCTGAGGTCTTACTTGCTACCAGTTTTACATTTGTTGCCGTTGCATTTACTACATATCCCTGTGGTGCTGTGATCTCTTTCAGATAAACAGTATCCTGTGTCTTCATGATCGTAACAGAAGATTTTCCATTCTTATCTGTTGCCGGCATCTGAGTGATCAGCTTTGTACAAGCCTCATCGCTGTATACACCGAATACTGCACCTGCAAGATTCACATCCACTGTATCGTCTTTCTTTACGATTTCGATCGTAGCCTGTTCAATCCAGGACACCTTTAAGCTTACATATTTTTCATCAGCGACACCTTCTCCAAACACAAATGCCAGATCCTGAACACTTGCATTCGTAGTCAATTTGTATGCTGAATAATCTTTTGTAATACTTCCCTTCATCTTTGTAGAAAAAGTAGCACTTACATCTTTTGTCTGTGTCAGAGGAGCTGAGAGGTAAAACGTGGTTCCTCCTCCAATTGTTACGCTTGCACCTGCCGCACTTACATTTCCAGTAGATACATTATGGAGCTTTACTCCTTTTGGTAAGTCCATTGTGATTTTCTGCTGGGAAGATGCGTTGAACTGAATGTTCTCCGTTCTCTGAACATTTCCATCTACATAAGCTTTTACATTCGGCTTTGAAAATGACATTGCTACATCTGGTATTTCCGGCTTATTCACACAATAATTATAGAGTTCTTTTGCCAAAGCCTCTCCTGTAGCATTTGTTCCGTAAAATGCATCACTACTTCCGTTGGCATATGATGCAGCCATGTGAATAATGATGAATCTTTTTCCTTCTGAAAAATCCGTGTGTTTATTCGCAAAAAAGCTTTCACTTCCTGCGGCATCTGTACCGTAATAACACACTTTTGCTAACGCCTGATTGTCTCCAATCTTTGTGATTGTATAATTTCCAGATCCTGGTCCTGGTTTTGCTGGCTGTACACAATACGCAGTTGCTCTGACGCTTCCGTAGCTGATATAGTACGGCTCTGTCAGATAGGTTCCAAGATTATAATCTGCATATCTATACAGAGGTCCTTTTTCGATTGTTACCTGCTGTGTGCTTCTTGCTGAATAAGCCGAAACTGCTTCAAATGTTGCAATCTCTCCCTCTTCCATAGCATCAAGATCCACACCTTCGTCTCCTGCCTGTTCCAAAACATCATGAAGCTCTAACCCTGATTCTTCATCATAGGTATCCTGATTCTGTGCCTGCTCTACCAAATCATCAAATTCATCAGCGTCAATATCGGTAATCTCCGATTCTGCTTCTGAATCCTCCGATTCTTCTGTCTGCTGTTCACTGCCAGCTGTTTCGGATTCAGTCACTGCTTCACTCCCTGCCGCCTCTGTCTGTACTTCTGTTTCTTTCTCACGCACAATCAGTTTTCGGCTGACTTGGTACTTCGGATGCTCCTGATTTACCGGTTCCACATAATAGACCGCTTTGTAAGTGTCCACATGATCTGTCGTAAAATCCTCATTCTTGTCGTTCTTTGCTTCCTCAAATGTGACTTTGACCTTGTTATCATCCTTGATTTCCAGTCCTGTGTAGTCTGATTTCACATCAAATACACTGCCTGTTTCGATTTCATAATCTTTGGCAGTCACCACCTCATCTTCATCCAGAAGGTCTTTCACTTCCTCATAAAGTGGAGGTTTTTCCTCTGGCTGGATCTCCGCTGCATATGCAGTCATCGGAGATAACACTGTACTAAGCATTGTCATGCCTGCCAGCAAGCCAGATACTACTTTTCTAAAATTACCTTTTTTCTTCATGCTAAGGTCCTCTCTTTCATAATATTTGTATTAAAACAGACAGTCCTTAGACTGCCTGCAATACACTGCTTATCGTTGCGGGAAACTCAGATTGAACTGCACATTTCCCTCGCCGGGATCAACCATCTCCACTGTTGCTTCATACTGTCTCCCTGTTTTTCTGGATACCAGATCCTTATAATGGATTTTTCCTTTAGACAGGAACTTCTTTGCTGCCGCCTTATCCATCTTTTTTCCCTGGCTTGCAAGGAATTTATCATTCTTCCATAAGGCAAAAGCACAGTTCCGGTCAGAACAGTAAAAGTTTACTTTTCCTTCCCTGACATCAGCTCCACAGCGGGGACATTTGCCAATGACTTCTCCTTTTGCTTTTCCCTGAAACTGCTCTTTCTTTTCTTCTGAAATCCCCTGATATCTGGCAACCAGTTCCTGCATCAGCTCTGTAATCCCATTTAGGAATTCATCTGCTGTCTCTGTATTCTGGGCAATGTGATTCAATGCCATTTCCCACTCTGCTGTCATCTTCGGAGATTTAATCTCATCCGGCAGAACCGTAATCAGGACATTGCCATCATCTGTCGGCACCAGATTTTTCTTTTCCCTTTTCACAAAACCAGACTGAATCAGTTTTTCAATGATTGCTGCCCTTGTTGCCGGTGTGCCAAGTCCTTTCTTTTCTGTATCTTCGGTCAGTTCTTCATTCCCTGCACGTTCCATCGCAGAAAGCAGGGTATCTTCTGTGTACTGTTTCGGTGGCTGTGTAAAATGCTCCGATACAAAAGAATCACAAGGACCGTAATGCTTACCTGCCCAGATATCCAGCTCCGGCTCTTCTTTCTCACTCTTTACGCCAAAGAACTGTTTTATTTTATTTTCGATTGCCTTGAATCCTTCCTGCTTTGTTTTCTTTGCCGTGAGATAAAACGTATGATAATTACAGGTAATCTGGCATTTATGGCTTTCATAAATATAAGGATCTGCGGTTGCTGTCAGTACCCTGGCACTGATCAGATACAAAATCTTGCAGTTTCGTTCTTTCAGTTTACCTATATCTGCCTTTGCTACTTCCACGGTCGGGATAATTGCATGGTGATCAGATACTTTCTTTGAATTTAATACCTTACTCACGTCCGGCTGATATTCCAGCCCTTCGGCATAGGGCATTTTCCCAAGTAACATCTGAATCAGAGTTTCTGTGCTTTCTCCCATCTCATCTGTCAGATACTGGCTGTCTGTTCTCGGATAAGTAACAAGCTTCTGCTCATACATCTCCTGCACGGCATCCAGCGTCTGCTGTGCGGTATAACCAAACATTCGATTGGCTTCCCTCTGCAGAGTGGTCAAATCATAAAGCTTCGGAGGACGGACCGTTTTCTCTTTCACATCATCCTTCTCCACTTCGCACATACGCTCCATACAGTCCGCAGCCACTCTATCTGCATCTTCTTTTTTCTGAAAATGCTCTGTGACCGCATCCATATCGTCAAACTTGATATGAGCCATATAATATTTCTCTTTGGTAAATTCCTTGATCTTCTGATTTCGATCCACGATCATAGCAAGTGTTGGTGTCTGTACTCTTCCAACTTTCAGATTCTGGTTATACAGAACGGAAAAAAGACGGCTCGCATTGATTCCCACCAGCCAGTCTGCCTTTGCCCTGCAAAGTGCTGACTGATAGAGACTGTCATAATACGAACCGTCTTTTAATGACGCAAATCCATCTTTAATTGCCTGTTCTTCCATGGAAGAGATCCAAAGCCGCTTCATCGGCTTTCTGCATCCTGCCTGCTCATACACCAAACGAAAGATTAACTCACCTTCACGTCCTGCATCAGTTGCACAGATTACTTCATTCACTTCGGAATCTCTCATCAGTTTCTTTAAGATTCCAAACTGCTTCTTTGTACCCTCCAAAATCTTGTGTTTCCAACATTCCGGCACAATCGGCAGATCTTCATATCTCCATTTTTTATATTTTTCATCGTATTCCGATGCATCGCATAATCCAACCAGATGTCCTACGCACCAGGAAACGATATAACCGTTTCCCTCCACGTAGCCATCTTTTCTTGTTCTGGCTCCAAGCACGGAAGCCAGTGCCATCGCAACCGATGGCTTTTCTGCAATCACTAATTTCATTTACTCCTGCTCCTCTTCTTCATCTTCCAGCACATTATCGTCAAAATCTTCATCTCTCAGGATTTCCGGTTCTGTACTTTCTTCCTGCTCATCTGCATCATCTACTTCCCGTTTTTCTGACTCTGAATCTTCGGATTCATCTTCATCCTCTTCCATCTCATCCTCGTCATCATATTCATGTTTTGGTTTATAGACTTTGAAGTAATATCCTCCTGCCGCAGCTCCGACTGCAACCAGTGCAATCAAAAGATACGTTCCAAATGGACTTTTATCTTCAGGCATCTGAATATCATCCTCTACCTTATCTTTCTCGGCTGACTCTGTCGTTTCCGGTTTTTCTTCCTCTGCTTTTTTCTCTGGTTCTGCATAAACCGTATCCACTTCCGGAAGTGTCACCGAATCAGAAAGTGTGAAGTTCATCAGATCTTTTTCACTGACTTCTGTAAGAAAATACACATTATCCTGAGATTTTGAATTATCAATAATCAGATAGAAAATCTTACCACTCTTCGTTGAAATGGTATAAAACTCTTTTGTTCCTTCCGTAGCTGTTTTTGTAACGGATTCTGCCGTCTCGCCTTCTTTATTAAGCTGTTTCTCAATACCTGTTACTGTCCGATCATCCACGGTCCCTTTTGCATCTGTCGGCTCAGAAGCCTGTGCATCCTGCGGAAGCGGAGAAGTCGTTGTTTTCTCAGTTCCCGTTGCATCTGCACTGGTCGTAGTTGCCATTGCACCATTGCTGTCACTTGAAGTTTTCTGTTTCTCTGCCTGCTTCTTTGCCCATTCATAATAAGGATTCTGCAACACATACTTTTCAGAAGTATTTCCTGCACCATCCGTTACCGTGATTTCAATCTGTTTTGTTGTAAAATCTTTCTGTGTCAGTTGCACTCTCAGCATTCCATCCTTCAGATCTGTATAAGTGGTGCCATTAACTGTCACAGAAGTAATGCCGGAAACGGTATCATTTCCCTGAATCGTCAGTACACCATCTGTCAGAGATGCAGAAAGCGTAGGCTTTTCTGTGTCATAACACTTAATAGAGCGATTCTGCTCATAGACCTTCCCCTCACCATCTGTCACACGCACATAGACCGTCTGATTACCAGTAATGGAAATACTTCCATTCTCTGTCACATCCTGCCAGCTTCCGTCTTTCCCAGCTTTCGCTTCAATTTTTGTGATAGAAAATCCTTCTGGCATATGACTGGCATCCACAGTAATTGCGACTGCCGTTTCCCCCTGTCTCCAGCCATCTGGCTTTTCAATCGTAATTGCGGGTGCTGTATTCTCTGCCGCTAACACACTCTGTGTCTGCAACATAGGCGATGTCAGGCAAAGAATCGTTGTTGCCGCAAGCAATCCTTTTTTCACGCTATTTTTAGATTTCTTCTGTTTCATCTTCTCTAAATTCATCATCAGACCTTGTTTCCTCCTTCTGTATTTCTACCCTGCCGGGCAGTTCATTTTTCATTCTTTTTTTGAAAGCTTCCAGCTCTGGAATGCTCATATCCATTGCACGGATAATTTTTACAATTTCCAGATTTTCCGCTTCTGTTTTTGCTATCTCCGCAGCCTTGAACCGCTTTAAGTCTGCTTCATATCTGGCTTTGGAAGCTTCCATTCTATCTTTGGCTTTTTCATAATCTGCCGTTGCTTTTTCAAGACTTTTCATCGCTTCTCCTTTCCGGACGGCTGTTACACCGCCCTTTTCCTTACCATCGTCCAAATCCATAGAAATGGCTCTGCCAGTATGGGGAATTGATGGACGTATACTGCACCGGATGTCCACAATGGATCATCTGACCATTGCCTACATAGATTCCGATATGCGTTACCGGCTCCCCTGCGTCGTAAGTTCCAGTAAAGAAGATCAAATCTCCCGGCTGTGCCTCCGACTGGGATACTGGTGTACAAATGTTGTACAATCCCTGTGCCGTTAATCTTCCTGTATTCCTTACACCTGAATGTGTCAGGCAGTAACTTACGAATCCAGAACAGTCAAATCCACTTGGCGAATATCCACCCCACACATACGGTGTCCCAAGATATCTCGCTGCTTCATTTAACAAATGCTGTGCTGCTTCACTGGTATATTCATTGCCGCCAAATCCTGCCCCTTCTCCTGTTTCCAGATAAAAGATCGGGTTTAACCGCTCTCCATTTTTCAGAAGTTCAATATGAAGATGGCTTCCTGTGGAATTTCCAGTATTTCCTACAAGACCTATCTCATCACCTTTCGTGACGGATGCTCCTGCAGATACACTCCGGCTGCTTAAATGTGCATACCGCAGTTCATAGCCTTTACTGTCCTTGATCACAACATAATTGCCATAGCTGTCGTTATAAGCAGAAGTTGTAACCGTTCCGGTCAGCCCTGCCATTACTTTTGTCCCCTCCGGTGCTCCGATATCCATACCATTATGAAGCTGATTTGCTCCTGAAATTGGATGAATCCGATATCCATAATAACTTGTCACACTGGAATACCAGTTAAAATCAACCGGTGTCGCAAACATCTGTAAATTACCTTTCGTATCGTTATAGGCACTGAACAGTTCTTTCTGGAAAAATCCCAGCCTGTCCTGACAGATCGACATCAGATTTCCGCTGTTTAAGGTGACATTCAGCACATCTACATCTCTTGTCCTGGTCACTTCCACTTCCTGGCTTCCATTATCATCTGCCAGATAACATTCCCATGTTTGATGTCCATGTGCGGATGCTGCCGCATGACTGTCATAATAGACATCAAACTGTACACCGTATCTTGCGAAAGCTCCGGTATCTTCTACCGTATATTCGACACCATTCATGACCACCTTTGTTCCCATTGGAACAAACGGATTGGAAGCATCTACTGCTAAGGTATGATTGGCTGTTGGATATGCTCCACTGGCAGTCGGTCCTCCACTCCAAATACCACAACAGATTGGACAGTTACAATATCCACTGGTCACAACCTGTCCCAAAGATTCTCCAACTCTTACTGTTGCTGTCTCCGTTACAGTCTCATTGACTGCTTCAGTAGTCAGATGATATTGCTCTGTAAACAATGCATCCAGTTCAGGCTTGACCTGTTCAAAAGTAAACTCCTCATACTTTGCTGACAGATAACTGATCAGGATAAACGGATCATGCTCAATAGGTCCGATGTTATATCGGTATTCCTCATGTCCCGGTTCTTCAGACTCCATGTTGTTAATCCTCTCCTGCAGATTAGCTTCCAGCTGTGTATAATACAGTTCCGCTTCCCGGATTGCTTGATCCGATGACAGATAACTGGTTCCCGTGTAAGTGATCACATTTTGTAAAAACACTGCAGAGCATGACGTGACATTCGTTATAATCAGAAACATCAATCCGATCAGAACTGCCACACTGATATACACCTTCCGGTTTTCTTTAAAGAAGTTGGTGACTTTGCCGCCAATCTTCTTGATATAATCAATCGTACCTTTTGTAGCTGTACCTACGGTCTGTTCACTTCGCTTTGCTTTGGCATAATCCCGTTTGATCTGTTGCTTCTGAATCTGTTTTTTTAGCTTCTTCTGCTCCTGACGGGCTGCCGCCTGTGTCTGTTTCTCTGCCTGTCTCTCCAGTCTGCTTCTCTTTCTGGAAGCCCTCTGTTTCCTTTGTCTGGCACTTCTCTGTTCCAGCCGGTAAATACCTTCGCAGCCTTCTTCCAACTTATAGGCACCTTCTACTGCCGCATTATCGTCTTCATTTTTACTGATCTCACGGTGCAATGCTGCGGAAGTTGCACTTCCTGCTTTCTTAACAACAAAAGCTTTTTCTGTTTTCACAGATTCCCCTTCCCCAAACTTCAGGCGGGATTTCTTCTTTCCAGAACCCTCTCCTTCATTTGCCTGATAAACCTGTGCCTTCTTGGAATGCTGCTTTGCTTCCTTTTTCTTTCTTGCTTCCTCATAAGAAAACTTTTTGGCTTTTTCCTTCTGTTTCTGATGACGGAAATTGACTCCATCCGTATCCATCTGGTTCAATTTCTCCATATCTTTGTCATTTTTCACAGAAGCACCAGTCTCTTCATAAGCAAATTTCAGACGCTGTTTCTGCTTTGGTTTCTTACTTCCACCATTCTTCTTACTCCGGCTGTCTCCTCTGTTTTCTGAAAGATCCGCACGTTTTTCTTTCAGTCTCCCTGACTGGCTGGCTTCGGATTTTTCCGCAAATCTTGATTCTTTTCTGTTCTCAGCACGGATTCTTTTCCGGTTTTGTTGCTTTCTATTTTGTCCAAAATCCCCACTTTGGTTCTCCGTTCGCATCAGTTCCGGTGCATCCCTGGATTTTTGCACAGAGGGACGGATATTTTTCCCACTCCGCTTAGACTGGCGGGGAGACTTATCCACAAGGTTTTCTGCTTTTTCCCCCTGTTTTATTCCCATCTGCACATCACTGGCACGGTTACTGACACGAACAGAAGATTTATCCGTCAGGTTTTCTTCCACCAGACCATCTTTGGTCATCTTCTGGACTTTCTTATCCCTGACTTTCATTCTCTGTTCTGCCACTACTTACTCCTCCTTTTTCGGATACCCTTTCCCTGCCTGTAATAAACAGAGAAAAGCGATGCCAAATACAGCACCGCCACTAAAAGTTAATACATATGAAATTGCTCGTAACATTGTCTTCTCCTTTGATTTAACCTGCTTCGGAAGTTTCCTCTAAGCGGGTTGTCATGATTTTATAGAGGGAATTCTTCGGGAATCTGTCTACGAACGGGATAATGACATTTCCATAGAACAGAAGTCCTTCCCCCTCATTACTGTTGGTTACATAGGACAGCTGGGTTGGTGAGATATTCAGCTGTTTTGCAAGAATCTGCCTGTCTCCGGAAGCCTGGTTCAGCATATAAATAAAATCTGAATTTTCAAATATATTCTCGATTTCCCTGGAAGCCAATAAATCTTTGATATTCTGTGTTATCTGATTGTTATTATCAGGCGGCTTTTTATCCACCTCTCTGGGGCTTTCGCCCATTTTCATCAGCGTGTCATTTCACGCTCAGCATAGCATATCTTTTTACCACGATTATATCGTACCGGCTGGCAATGCGGCCTCTTGGAGCTGTTATATTCTGCTTATGCAGGTTCAAGCTCTATGCGTTGCGTGTGGTTATTCTATTATGAATAGCCTTCCACTCGGATTAGGTCGCTACCCCTTTCCCGTTTTTTCCGCATTGATAATTCTGACTTACTTGCCGGTTTCAGTCAGAACGGCGACAGTTTGCACTTTAAGCGACTAACAAGTAGCAAACCAATTCACCAGTTGGAATACCTCCCCATTTACGGAATCGCTTCCAAATTTCCACGCTGTAGGCTGCTGTCTGCTCTTCTTTTAATAAAAGATGGAATTCATCCACATAGTAACGGGTAGATTTATGAGCAGAACGGTTGATGGTCACTCGGTTCCATACCTGATCCTGCACAATCAGCATCCCGATTTTCTTCAACTGTTTTCCAAGCTCTTTAATATCAAAACATACGATACGGTTGTTGATATCCACGTTTGTCTGATGATTAAATACATTCAAAGAACCTGTAACATAGATCTCCAATGAAGTGGCCAGTCGCTGTGCTTCTGGCTCTTCCTGTTTTCTCAGAAGGTTGTATAAGTCCTCCAGGATTGGCATCTTCTCCGGTATTGGATCGGCAAGGTATTCCTGATATACTAACCGAACACAACGGTCAATAATCGTTTTTTCTACCGGCTCCAGTCCATTCTTTCCGCCAACAATCAACTCACACAGAGATAAAATAAAATCTGCTTTTAATGACAGTGGATTGTCTTCCTCGGAATAATTCAGGTTCAGATCCATCGGATTGATATACTGGTCAGATACCGGTGAAACCCGAACCACCTGTCCATGCAGCGCCTGCACAAGTGCCGAATACTCGGCTTCTGGATCGCAGACAATGATATCGTCTTCCGTAATCAGAAAACAGTTCGTAATTTCCCTCTTTGCTGAAAATGACTTACCAGAACCTGGTGTACCAAGAATCAGTCCATTCGGGTTCTTCAGACGTTTCCGATCAACCATGA
>ERZ838827.1160-NODE-1160-length-22217-cov-3.096787_pt1 | contig 22217 bp, 19 predicted proteins | sample MGYA00519881_ERZ838827 | MGnify/ENA primary metagenome ERZ838827 (study PRJEB31850, sample SAMEA3708842) | human gut metagenome | biome: human gut; feature: human-associated habitat; material: faeces | place: China | collected 2014 ...
CAAACAGGAACCCGATGCAAACACTAAACGTTTCACCGGAAACTTGTTCTTTTTATTGCAAATAATTTGCCATTGTTTTTTATCGCTATAATACGCTGAAATAAAAGTTTTTTTATAATTATGTGAAAAAGCGGAGAAGAATTGTCCCGGAATTGTGGGTGCCATATATCGAGAAAAGTTCTTTTCGGCACGTTTTCCGGGACAATTTGTGTCAATATCGGTACAAAGAGCCGTGCGGTACAATTTTGTGCGTGTACCGGGGCGCACTCTGCCTGCTTTACAAGTAAAAAGAACAGGAGCTATTATTGATAGATTCTATTATAATTATATGATATAAATTGATTAAAAATGTATCTTACTATAGTTGGAGCAGTTTTTTTATACGGAAACCTATCTTGGAGGTCTTTTCCCCTTATTGATGCGGGTACAAAGTGTCACGATATTGGAACATATTAAACGTTATTTCTGTCACATTCTTTATAGGGAGAGAGGGGCTACAACCGGGCAATTTTGCATTGGAAGGGGCCACGAGGACGGATTAAGGAGACAAAAGGAGGCCCGTTTCGGGTGATGCAGGCCCTTTTCTTGCCTCCAAAAGGTACTTGGGGGAAAAATTGTTTTTTAATCCCCAATCGTGTCGTATAGTTTTGATTTTTTAGGATATCTGAGGTGGATGGACTCCGGCATCAAAAATGCAATAACTAGATAACGAAGAGCTCTTTGGTATCGGCCCTTCATTATCCGGGTAGTGGAGGCTGGAGTAGATAGGGCGTTCCGCAGGAACGCGGAGCAGTTTGATTCCTCGGCTATTCCCCGTAGTTCGGCGCAAAAGGACAGAAGCCGCTTTTTCCGCTGTGGGTGCATCTCCTTGCGGAATCAGGTGTAAAACGGACGGGAGTACAGCGGCAGGCCCCCTGCAACTTGTCGGGTGTCACGCTTGAGTCAAAACAGTATTTCCAGTAAGTATATATTGATGTATTCGGCATGTGTCGGAAATGCCTCAACAATGACAGTCTCTTCCGATATCAGTCAATAAATATATGAATCTATTTTTGTACAATAGACAAAATGCATGACTGAGAGGTCTGTATGATTGACTCTTCAATGATATTGAAGGCAACATTTGAGAAGATTATTGAAAGTATAAATATCGGTATTTTTGATCTCCTGCATACAGGTGTTGCTCTCTTTTGCGACAAAGGATTCTTTATCTATTGCAACAAATCTTTTCTAAAAATGTATAACCTTCCTGAAAGTGTTATAGGTAAGCATATAACGGATTATTTTCTCACTGGCGAGCGTGGCGTCATGAGTAGCATCCGCACGCGCAAGATGGTCATCTGTTCCAGCCAGACTAAGAACAACGTATGGGGTGTCTCCTTTCGCTATCCTATTCAGGATGAGCAGGGTCAGCTGCGGGGGGTGGTGGTCGAAAGCATCCCTTCCAATCTCGACAAGGATAAGCTGCTGGCCTTGCTGGATACGGTTCGCAATCTGGAAATGAAGTCCTACTCCTTCTCAGAGCAGAAGGAAGCACATAAAAATAGTGGATTGTATACGTTCGAAGCTATTGTGGGCGAAGCCCCTTGCATTGAAAACATGCGCTGCTTGGGGCGGCGTTTCGCGTTCAGCCAGGAACCGATTCTCGTATGCGGGGAGTCGGGCACAGGGAAGGAGCTGGTGGCGCAGGCTCTGCATATGGCCAGCCAGCGCTCGGATCGGCCTTTCGTCACTGTGAACTGTGCCGCACTGCCGCCGGAACTGATGGAATCGGAACTGTTCGGTTATGAGACAGGGGCGTTCACGGGAGCCAAGGTCGGCGGCGTGAAGGGCAAGTTTGAAATGGCGGACACGGGCACCATCTTTTTGGATGAAATCGGTGAACTGCCGCTGCCCATGCAGGCGAAGCTTCTCCGTGTCCTTGAAACCGGGGAAATCCAAAAGATAGCTCATAAGGGTCAGCTCCATTCCGACTTTCGGCTTATCGGCGCGACCAACAGAAATCTGGCGGAGATGGTCAGGCAGGGCCAGTTCCGCGAGGATCTGTACCACAGGCTGAGCGTTTTCGAACTGGATATTCCGCCTCTGCGGGATCGCGTGAGCGACATACCCCTTCTCGTCCGGCATTTCGTCACCCAGAGCGTCGGGGACAATCGCCAGAAGGATATCCGGATTGACGACGCCCTGTATGATGCCTTTGCCCAATACCCGTGGCGCGGCAATGTCCGGGAACTCAAGAATGTACTTGTGTACGCGCTATATTCTTTAGGGGATGATCAGTCCGTGCTGACTGTCCAGCACCTTCCGCCCCGCTTCATGCGTGAACTGGAGGCGGCGGCCGTAGCCGGGACGATACCCGATGCGGAGGGCTCCCGCCAGGACAGTCAGAACTTTTCAGAAGCCAGCGCCCGGGCCGAACGCAAGGTATTGTGGGACGCCCTGGTCAATTCCCGCTACAACAAGGTGCTGGCCGCCCGGACTCTGGGGATTTCCCGGAGCAAGCTGTACCGCAAGCTCCGGGAACATGGCCTGCTCGCCAAGTTTGAGGCGCAATAGGGGAGAGCCTCCTCATGGGAACTTTAACGCCGGAAGCCGGTAGTGTTGGCAGGCTGTTGCGAGTCCCACTGGCGGAGTCCGGGCTGCCGGGTATACGGGCGGTTTCCGTCTTTCCGCCGGGCGATGTTCAGGGGGAGCTGACCCGCTCGGGGAAATGCCGAAACGGACGCCATTCCTTTTACCTCTATTTGCTTTATCAGAACGGCATGTCACGGAAAACGGAACTGGATCGTTCAGCGTTATGGTGTAGTGTTTTTTTTCGGCCTTACTCTGTGCAAGGCCGTTCTTGATAACCTTGCCGAATGCGGAGCCCCGCGCCTTCCTGAATACGTCTTTCCGGGCCGGGGCGTGACGGTGCTTTGACCTGCCGCCGTCAAGCTGGCGGTGGGGCGAGGCCCACGCGGTGAATACGCTCGCACTGGATCTTCCGACCTGCCTGTCCATCGTTCTTCTCATTCTATTCCCCGCTCATCTCGTCCGTGCGGGCGGATGAGGGGTGCGGATTCTTTGAGGACGTTCCTTAAGGGGCATGCCTTCCGTAGGGAGGCATGCCCCTTGTTTTTTGCAGGGTATACGCGGCGTGCGGGAAAACCCTTGCTGCTGGAGCTGCATAGTGCCGCGAATGCGCTTTGGCGGAAGGGCGGAGTGCTGTTCCGGTGTTTGTTTTTTTTGAAATTTATTTCACAATAGGGGGTTATGTTTCGGGGGGGACACGTGCATCACCGGAAGTGACCGCCCCATAACGTGAAGAATCGCGGTGGCTCCGTAACAATGAAACACTGGAACAGGGCCGGGCGTCCCGTGCTGAATAAGTATGTGATTCAATATAGATATGAAATAAATTGGACGGATAGAAAGGGGGCGTAAACGAGGTTGCTCCAAGTCAATTCTTTGCGCGGCATGGGGCGGGCTATGGCCAGATTTCAGGAAAAGTATTCATAATAATCTATAATTATTCATTATTGATCTTGATGTTTCAATTGTAATACAGGTTGTCTTATTGTGTGTCGAATGCGGTCAACAGAGTTCCGCTAACAGGTATCAATATATAGATATGGAAAGTGAAATTTTTCCCTTTGATATTGAATATTGTTCTTTTTGTCGCAATAACTGCCCGAGATAAGAGCTAAACAATTCAGTTCATTTTTTGAGGGCAGAAATTTTTCCTTCTCCTAAGAAAATGGCATGTTCCTTGCTTAATATCAAACATAACGGCGGAAGCCGGGTATGTTTCTCAACGCGAGAATGTTGGGACAAACACTAGCATAAAGTATCTTGCTATGCATGACTTCTTTTACTCTAGCAATGTAACGTCATAAAAAATTGTTCTGTGCATATCATTTGCGATATGATCAGATCAAAAAAACGGCATGCTTCTTTGTGGTTTTACGAAAGAGTATCGGGTTTCATGTTTGATTGAAGGAAAAATATTCTATTGCAGGAGGCAGAGGGCGATATGCAGAATCGCTATGGATAGCGGCATTAAGGTCAGGAGGCTGTCCGGGAAGCCATGCCCGATAGTGGGGGTGAGCGCGCCGGAAACTTTCCAAGGCAAATGATGAGCAAAAGCCTTTTTCAGTATCCACACTTCTGGAGGTTACTTCTATGGCAAACGTGGCTTGCATTGAAGAATTGAAAAACGCCATTCTGGATTTTGATGAAGACGCTGCCGTAACCGCGGCGGAAAAGATCATCAAGGAAGGCGTCTCTCCCATGGACGCGATCGATGCGATGGGCGACGCGTTGAAGGTTCTCGGCGACAAGTTCCAGATCATGGAAGTGTTCCTGCCTGAAATTTTGCTCGCGACCGACGCCTTCAAGGCCGGGCTCAAGGTCCTTGAACCCGAGCTCATGAAGACCATCGATGCTGGTTCCTTCCAGGAAAAGCCGAAAGTCGTCATCGGCACCGTCAAGGGTGACGTGCATGCCGTGGGTAAGGATATGGTCGCCACCATGCTCACCGTGGGCGGCTTTGACGTGAAGGACGTCGGCGCCGACGTCGACAGTGAAGTGTTCATCACCGCCGCCGAGGAATTCGGTGCTCAGATCATCGGCCTCTCCGCCCTGATGTCCACCACGATGCCCAGAAGGAAGTCATCGACTTCCTCGAAGCCAAGGGCCTGCGCAACAAGTATAAGGTCATCGTGGGCGGCGGTCCCGTGACCCCGCAGTGGGCCGAGCAGATCGGCGCCGACGGCTTCTCCAAGGACGCCGTGGAAGCGGTGGAACTCGCGAAGAGCCTCTTGAAGTAAGCGGTTTCGGTGGGTTTGAGTAGAGCCTGAACACACACTGTCTATGGAGGAAATCTCTATGCGTATAGGCGCCCGTGGAAAATTTATCGACTTCTGGTCGAGAGCTGTTACCGGTCCCATTTGCTTTGAATCCGACTTTGACAAGAGGGTCTACTGGCCGAAGCTGAAGAAGATCACCGAAAAGTGGGGCATCAAGTATGACCCGGATCACATGGTCCCCTGTGACGACGAAATGCTCGACCGCCTGTGGCAGGCCGCCATCGATCTGGTAGCAGAAGTCGGTGTGTTGTGCACTGATACCCGTAGGATCATTGAATTCTCTCGCAAAGAAATCCTTGACGCGGCTGCCAACACCGCCGACCGTTACACCGTCGGCGTGGGCAAGGATTCCTTCACCGCCGTTCACCGCGGCTTTGAAGATTACGACCATGTGAAGAACCCGGTTTCCGTGCTCGGCCGTATTCTCGGCCCCGTTTCTCAGGATATCTATCATCAGATCGCCATGAGCTATGCTCAGGTGCCTCAGATAGATATGTGCCACTTCCAAGGGAACCTGACGGAAATCTACGGCATGCCCATTACCCCCGACTCTCCGTGGGAAATGTTCTCCGAACTGTGGAGCGTCGCTCAGGTTAAGGACGTCTGCCGCCAGGTTTGCCGTCCCGGTCTCGCCGACGGCGGTATCCGCGCCATCGCCATGTCCGCTATGCAGGCCGCTTTTGATCCCGGCTGGGGAGCCAATAAGGGCGACTTCCGTTGCTGCCTGACCCTGCCGCACCAGAAGGTGGAATACAAGCATCTCTCCCGCGCCCTGCAGTGGCATACCTACGGCATCAACTTCTACAGCGTCATGACCTCCTACCCCGGCGGCCTGTCCGGCGGTCCCGCTACATCGGCCGTTACCGGCACCGCGGAATGGATCATCCAGAAGCTGCTGTTTGACGTGCCGCTGAACGGTTCCTGGTCCGTGGACGCCATGTACTTCAGCAACACCAGCAAGTACTCCCTGTGGTGCAGCAACCACCAGAACGCCGCCGTTACCAAGAACACCGTGTGCGAACCGCTGACCGGCGGTGGCTGGCAGATGACGCACGGCATTGGTCATGAAAACTTCTTCTGGGAATCCGCCGCCTCCGCCATCAGTGCCGTCGTGCTCGGCAACGGCGTCTCCGGCGGCACCGGTGCCCAGAGCGGGCTTAAGGACCATCAGAGCGGCCTTGGCCTCCAGTTCTCCGCCGAAGTGGGCGAAGCCGTCGCCAAGGCGCGCCTTACCCGTGCCCATGCCAACGATCTGGTCAAGCGCATCATGTCCAAGTACCAGCCCACCATTGACTCCCATACCGCGCACAAGATGGGCGGCGACTTCAGGGAATGCTACAACCTCGTCACCGTCCAGCCGCAGAAGTGGTACATGGATATGTACGACAAGGTGAAGAAGGAACTGACCCAGATGGGTCTCCCGATGGAATACTAGCCGCGTAATCGCCTGAGGCGATTTCTGGGAAAGATGATGACACGCTAACATTTCATCGCCTCCGGTCGGTTCCACCGGCGGAGGCGATGAAATGCAGCCGTTTTCCGGGAACTTTTCTCTGGCCTGGGCGGTTCCTGGAAGCGGGCGTGCCTTCAATCAATAGGCCGTCATCCCCAATGTTTTTATAGCAATCAGTTGAAGATATGTCTTAAACGGATCCGGACATTGCTCTATAAGAGGAGAAATTTATGCCCCGCACCATGACCTCCAAAGAACGTGTCAAAGCTGCTTTTGCCCACAACCCGGTGGATCGTGTGCCCATGATGATCCTCCTCGGTGAAACGTGGATGATCGAGCGGGAAAAGATTTCGTTTAAAGATCTGCGCGAGATGGATGATCTTGGTGCTGAGCTGATAGTCAGGACATATGACGAGATGCAGAGTGACTCGGTCACTACGGGCTTGGGGTGCTGGATTGGGTTGCTTGAGGCTCTCGGTTGCCCCACCGAGATCTCAAAGATCGGCGCCCCGATCGAGGTTAAACCCTGCATCCACGACGTTGCGGCGGATATCTCTTCCTTGGATCGCTCGAAAATCCGTGAAAGGCTGGAGAACAGTGAACTGATTCAGAAAATGATGCGCCAATCCCGGGAAATAAAAAAGCTTGTGGGCGACAGAAAGAGCGTGGCCGGTCAGATGGTCGGCCCTTTCTCCGGTGCAAGCATGATGGTAGGCGTGAAAGAGTTTATGATCCTGCTGGGGAAGAAGTCTCCGTATATCAAGCCGTTGCTTGAGTATGCCACGGACTGTTGCGCCGAAATCGCCAACATGTACTGTGAGAACGGTTGCGATCTCATCCAGACTTGTGACCCCTGTTCGTCCGGGGACATGATCAGCCCTAAAATGTACGAGCAACACGTAGTCCCCACGCTCGAGGGGCTCACCTCCCAGTTGAAAAATTGTGAAACATTTTTGCTGCATATCTGCGGGAAGGCAGGTATGAGGCTTCCTCACGTCAAGGCTCTGGGGATTGACGGCTTTTCCGTGGACTCCCCCGTGGACCTCAAGGAATCTTTGGAGGCCGCAGGCAAAGAACTCACTATGGTGGGGAATTTCAATCCCAACGAACTGCTGTGCATGGGGACGAGTGAGGCTGTGTATGCCGCAGCGTACGCCAATGCCGAAATCGCCGGGCTGGACGGTGGTTACGTGATGATGCCCGGTTGCGATCTGGCCGCTCGGACACCATTGGAAAATATTTTGGCCATGGTCAGGGCCTCTTCCGACTACGCGGCCAGCGTCAGAAACTGAGTGGCGAAGCCGCTTGGCGAAAAACATTCGGAACGTTGACATGAACCGGTAAAAACAGCCGCATCACGAGAGGATGGCTGTCGCTGGGAGCATGTCGGCGGTTTCCGAAAATGATGCCATTACAGGAAGGCATCCTGCAGCTCCAAACATCAACAAAGGAGTCTTGCATGACTGGCAAAGAAGTGCTTTTTAAAACGCTTAGGCATGAAGAAACGGAACGTCCCGCCTGGGTCCCCATGGCGGGGGTCCATGCCGGGTTTTTGAAGGGATACACTGCCGATGAAGTCTATCAGGACGCGGACAAGCTCGTCGAGTCTTTGTTGGAAGTGGAAAAGATGTATGCGCCTGATGGCCTGATCCTCCTGTTTGACCTGCAGCTGGAAGCGGAAATTCTGGGCTGCACCATCAAATGGGAAAAGAACGGCCCGCCCAGCGTCCGCTCGCATCCCCTGGAATCGACTTTTGAAATTCCCGATATCAAGATCACTAGAGATTCCGGACGAATCCCTCTGGTACTGGATGTCACGCGGCGCATCAAAAAGGCCGTGGGCGACAGAACCGCTCTGTACGGGCTCTTCTGCGGTCCGTATACGCTGGCTTCCCACTTGAGGGGAACGAACTTTTTCCGCGATGCGCGCCAGCACCCCGAGTATGTCAAGGAGCTGATGGCCTACACCACGGAACTGGGGCTGCAGATGGCCGACTTCTATCTGGAAGAAGGCGTGGACGTCATCGTACCGGTGGACCCGGTCGTATCCCAGATTTCCCCAACCCATTTCAAAAACTTCGTCTTCGAGCCCTATGCAAAGATCTTCGGGCATATCCGCAACAAGGGCGCCTTTTCGTCCTTCTTCGTGTGCGGCAACGCGACCCATATCCTTGAGCTCATGTGCCAGACGAAGCCGGATTCCCTCGCCGTTGATGAAAATGTCAACATCGTGGCGGCCCACAAGCTCACCGACAGCTACGATGTCGCCATCGGCGGGAACATCCCCCTGACGACCGCCTTGCTGCTTGGTACGCAGCTCGACAACATGAAGGTGGGCATCGACCTCATCGACAGCCTGAACACAAGGAAGAACTTCATCTTCTCCCCTGGCTGAGACATGCCTTATGCATCTCCGGTGGAGAATGCGATCGCTCTGTCTCAGGCTGTTCTGCATACCGACAAGGCCCGCGAGATGGTGGCCAACTATGAGTTGAGCTCTATGGACGTGGATGTGGAACTGCCCGACTACGGCAATCTGAAAAAGCCCCTGTTGGAAGCCTTCACGCTGGATTCCACGGCTTGCGCGGCTTGTACGTACATGTGGGGCGTCGCCCAAGACGCGAAGAAGCATTTCGGCGACAGGATCGATGTCGTGGAATACATGTACAACACGCCTGAAAACATCTCCCGGATCAAGAAGATGGGCGTGAAGCAGTTGCCCAGCCTGTATCTCAACGGTGAACTGAAGTACTCGTCGCTCATTCCCAATCTGGATGACCTTATCCGGCAGATCGAGGAAGCCCTATGAACAATCCCTGCGGTCCCGTGCCTCTGCTCTTCATTACCGGGTTTTTGGGCTCGGGGAAAACGACGCTGCTGAACCGTATCCTCGACGAAGCGGCCGCGCAGGGAAAAAAGATTGGCGTCATCATCAATGAATGGGGCCGGGTCAATATCGACTCGAGCCTCATTCGGGCCAAAGACATCGAGATTGAAGAACTTAACGACGGGCAGGTTTTCTGCAGTTGCCTTTCCGGCAATTTTCTGGAGGCTCTTGTCCTGCTCGCCAAGCGCTCTCTGGATGTCGTGATTGTGGAAACCTCCGGGATGGCCAATCCGTTTCCGCTCAGGAATATCCTGTGCGATTTGAAGCGGCTTACTGGGGGCCATTACGTCTATCAGGGCATGATCGCCCTGATAGATCCGGAGAGCTTCCTTGATCTGGTTGAGGACATCAATGCGGTGGAAGAGCAGGTCATCGCCAGCCAACGGATCATCATCAACAAGATCGAGCTCGCAGACGGCGAGACGCTGGCTCGAATTCGGAAAAAGATCAGGCAGCTCAACCCGCACGCCGGGATTATTGAAACCAGTTACGCATGTGTTGAAGGGATATTGGATTCCTCCATGCACGAAGTCTCTACGTCTTCTCCTCTGGAGAGCAAGTTTGTTAAGCGGAGTGCCAAGGAATCATACACGAGGCCGGGCCAGTACATCATCACGACGACGGAAGGGCTGCCCCCGGAAAGGGTGGAAGCCTTTGTCCGCGAGATCCTGCCCGGAGCTCTGCGCGTCAAGGGAATCCTTTCGGATACGGAGCATGGCTGGTTCCATGTGGACGGGGTCAACGACAAGGTCGAGACGAGGGTTCTGGAAGCTAGCGGCAATGAATCGAAGATTGTCATCATTCCCAAGGCGGGAGACGAGATCGCAGAGAAATTGATAGCGGCTTGGAACACGCAATGCCGGGTTCCGTTTTCGCTTTCCTGAACGGGTTCGGGCAACAGGGGTGGGCGGACATGAGCATCATGAACATCGAAGTGTTAGCCGGCGGCAAGCGGTATCGTTTCCAGTCTGAGGCGGGAACAAGCCTGAAGGATTGCCTGCTCAAGGCGGGCATACTGGAAGGTGCGGAGTGCGGAGGGCGCGGCATTTGCGGCAAATGCGCCGTGAAGGTGCGTTCCGGAACGCTGGCTCCGGTTGAGGGGGATGAGTCGTTCCTCATGACCAGGGGGGACGGCAAGGTTCTTGCCTGCCAAAGCCTGATCCGAGAGGATGTGGTCATCGAGCTCTCGGCTGGCCGGGATGACGTCCGGAGAAAGGTCCGTTTGCCCAACCTCCAGAAAGAAAAAAAGTACTCCGATTCATTGATCGAGAAGAAGTTCATCCAGTTGTCCAAGCCCAGCCTGCGGGATCAGGCGTCCGATCTGGAGCGCATTCTGGCTCAGGTGGGCAAGAACAAGAAGGTGGCTTTCAGCCTGTTGGGCGGCCTGCCTGAGATTGTGCGGAAGGCGGATTTTGAGGTTACCGCGGTGTTGGTCGAGGACGAACTGATCGCCGTCGAACCCGGCGATACCCATGCCCTCCGGTACGGCTTCATCCTTGATATCGGTACGACGACCATCGCGGTCTACCTCGTCGATCTGCTTTCCGGCGAAGTGTTGGATGCAGACGGTACGGCCAACCCGCAGCGTGTGTTCGGAGCCGACGTGCTGAGCCGGATTACCGCTGCAGCAGGCCGTGAAAATCTCGAGAAGATGCAGGCCGTGACCATCAAGGGCATTTCAGAAACCATGCGCGGCCTTCTCCGGAGCCTCTCCATCGACGAGAACCATGTGTACAGCGTCGTTGCCGTGGGCAATACGACCATGAGCCATCTGTTTCTGGGCGTCGATCCCAAAAATCTGTCCGTGGCGCCCTTTATCCCCTGTTATCGCCCGCGCACAGTGGTCAAGGGCGGCAGGCTGGGGTTGCCCATGCATCCGGAAGGGACCGTGCATGTCCTCGCGAATATCTCCGGTTATGTGGGCTCCGATACCCTTGGCGTCGCCATGGCCACGAAGCTGTGGGAACAGAAGGGCTACTCCCTTGCCGTGGACATCGGAACGAACGGCGAAATCATTCTGGGCTACAAGGGTTGGCTGCTGGCCTGTTCCGCAGCGGCGGGGCCCGCTTTCGAGGGTGCGCATATCCAGAACGGCATGAGGGCGGGAGACGGGGCCATTGAGAGCGTCCTGCTCGAAAACGGCACCGTCCGGTTGGGGGTAATCGGCGATATGCCTCCGCAGGGAATCTGCGGTTCCGGGCTCATCGACGCGGTGGCCGAACTGCTCCGCTGCGGCCTGCTGGGAGTCTCGGGTCGGCTTGCGGGCGAAAAGTCCCCGGCACTTTCCCAGCCTCTCGGGGGCAGGTTACGCACGGTCGGCGGTATGCGGGAATTTGTGTTGGCCTTTGCTGGCGAGCAGGGCAACGAACGGGACATTGTCATTACGCAGAAGGATATCCGGGAACTCCAGCTTGCCAAGGCCGCCATTGCGGCGGGCATTGCTGTTCTGCTTAAGGAAGTGAAAATCGAAGCATCCCAGATCGATCGGATCTACCTTGCGGGTGCGTTCGGCAATTATTTGGATCGGGAAAAGGCCGTCGCTCTGGGCATGTTCCCAGGCATTTCGGTCGATAAGATCATTCCTATCGGCAACGCGGCTGCGGAAGGGGCGGGTTTGTGCCTGCTTTCTCTGGGAGAACGGAAGATGGCCGACCGGATCGCCTCTTTCGTGAAGCCCGTCGAACTCTCGACCCATGTAGAGTTCAACGACCTTTTCGTGAGGGAAATCGGTTTTCCGCCTCCTGGAGGGAAAGGCGCATCCTAAAAGATGGGGTTGCGCTCACGTCGCCTTGGCGAACACTCATGCTGCGGGGGGCGGTGCTCACCGAACCTTTGTGAGCACGCTCTTGGCCCTTATAGGGAATCTTTGGGGATTGCCCCGTGAAACCGCACTGCGCAAAGGCCCTGCATTTTTTGACGGCAACATTTGGAATAGTATGAAAACATTGCTTATCGCCTGTGAAGTCCTGCGTCCCGAGCTGGAAGTGCTCGCATCCGATATGCGGAATCCGCCTCCCATGAACTTTTTGGAGCAACGGCTGCATGACTATCCGGAAAAACTGCGCAGCGCGTTTCAAGGCCTCGTGGATGCCTTTGAACAGGAGAACGACGGGCCGTTGGCGGTTCTGTGCGGCTACGGGTTGTGTGGGCGCGGGTTGAGCGGCGTGCACGCCAGCCGGGCAACGTTGGTTTTCCCAAAACTGCATGATTGTATTCCGTTGCTGCTTGGGCTTGACCAGAAGGGGGCCAACGCTTCTTCCCGGGAGGGTGCCACATACTGGATCAGCCCGGGGTGGTTGAAATATTTTTTGGTTCCCTTTCATCTGGAATCGTATAGGCGTTTTTCCGTGTATGAGAAAAAATTCGGTGCGGCCAAAGCCGCCCGGATGATGAAGGCGGAAAACGCGCTGCTCGATAACTACAAGAACGCTTGCCATATCCGCTGGCCGGAGATGGGGGACGCCTATGTGGACGAGGCCCGAAAAGTGGCGGAGGCTACGCTGTTGCCGTACTCCGAGATATGGGGATCTTCCGCTTATCTGGCCGAGTTGCTGCACGGTGGGCAATCCGGGGAGCGGTTTCTGCACCTCGTGCCGGGGCAGACGATCGATATGGATGTTGAAGGCACGATTTGCGCTGTAGCGTGCCCGGCATAATCCGGGCTCTCGTGGTGCTGATGCTTCATTTTGTCCCCGGCTGGCCTCATGGCTTTACCCATGCGATAGGTGGAGTGTCCGGTACAGTGTCGTTTTGAAACTTCAATGGGCCCGGCATCCCGGGGCATGACGCAATAACGGCAGGCATGGCCATGTCAGTATATAGGCTCACCAGCGCACAGTGGGAATATATCCGGCTACTCCTCTTGGTACGGCCAAGGTTGCGGGAATGTCTTCCGGCGGATAGCAGGCAAACTCTGGAAGCCATTCTGCATGTGCTCACCACGGGTTGCCCCTGGAGCGAGCTGCCCCGATCTTTGGGGAACTACGTGACGGCACGGCGGCGTTTCAGGAAGTGAGGTGCGGATGGTACCTTTGCCCGGATTTGGCCATATCTGCGGGCAGTGTTTGAACATGCTGAAAAAATAGATTTTTCCCGCCACAAACTTGAATGTTTACAGCTCCCGACCGACACCGCAGCTCCTGATCAGACGAAGCGACGAGCGAGAGGGGCGCAAACGAGCCCGCTCGTCCGGCAGCGGCGGACCGAATCCTCAGCTCCCGGGAAGGCGCATGGTCAGTTTCTCGGCGAAGATTGCCTAATCGCTTCACCGGGGGCTCAGGATATGAACCTGATGCCGACCTGGGGACATCCCGCAGACGTCCCCCTCACAGCGGTAAATTTTACTCTTCAGACGGCATTCGTCACATAGGTGGTATCGATAAACCTGAGGGTGTGGACGCATTCCATACCACTTTTATATCCCTTAAGCTGTTACGCTGTACCTATGCCGATTGTGCGTACAATATTTTTGTGCCGACTTGGTGATGGCTCGATTTGATATCCGGGTCAGGCAAAGGAACCGTATGCGGCCATCCTGCAACTGACGGAGGGGATTCATGGATCAGAATGTCATTCTTGTCGAAACCGTGCCGTTGGAATTTGATCTGGAATCCCTAGGGTGCAGGTTGCGCATCCGGCCCGGGCAGACAAAGTTCATGGATCGGCTGAGCCGGTTAGCGGAGGAAGCTGCGCGCGTGGCTAGGCCCAAAGCCGTGGCTAGGCTGTGCGGCCTGACCATACTGGACGAAGAGAAGGTACAGGTCGGAGAAGTGACTTTTTCCAGCCCGCTGCTGCGCCAGAAGATGGATGGGCTGGGGCGGGCCTTTCCCTATTTGGCGAGTGAAGGGACGGAACTGGCCGACTGGAGCCTTTCCCTTTCTTCCTCGCTGGAGCAGGTATCCGCCAGTGCCTTGCGGGAAGTGGCCGTTCAGCAGGCTGAAAACCTGCTGGAAAGGACGCTTCTAGAGCGGTACGGTATTGCTCAGGTTTCAGCTATGAATCCCGGTTCGCTGAAGGTATGGTCTCTTGAGGAGCAGGTGCCCCTGTTTGAACTGTTGGCCCCACTGCCCGAGAAACTGGGTGTGACCCTATTGCCCAGCCTGATGATGCGGCCCGAGTACAGTGTTTCGGGTGTGTTCTTCCAGACTGACAGCAAGTTTTACAACTGTCAGCTCTGCCCCAAAAAAGAGTGCCCCAACCGCAGGACTCCCTCTTTGGTCACCTGAGAGTGGGACAGACGATGCTGTTGAAAAGAATCGGTGGGCCGTGCCGTGATTGAAATGAGGCTGACGGGCGAAATGAATCATGAGGGGGCGCAAGATGGTACACAAGCGAAACCTGTTTCCGTCTGTACAGTTTACTTATGACGAATGGTCAAGAAAAAGAGGGGAGGCATGAAAAGTGTCCGTACGTAGATGTGAAGTATGTCGTTTCCGGAACTATGCGGAAAGAAAACCAAAATCGCTACTGGCCCACATTTGGCGCTGGCATACGGGCTGGTGTCCCGGCTGGAAGAGCTACATCAAAGAACGGGAGGCCGAACAGACCCCTTCTCCGACGTCTCCGACGGATTCCTGATGGGAGAACATACCTGTCCCGAAAGGGGAGTCCGCAAACGGGAATGCATTATGCGAGGCCGAGTAGCTTTTCGAAGGAAACCGGTTTTCGGATCCTTAACCCATCTCCCGGCTGAGCCAGGGGATGGGTTAATGATTCGATGAAGGGGGCGTTTCGGACATTGAACAAATCAGGGCGCATCTTGCCGGGCTGATTACTTACGTGACCTGATGAAGCTGCAACACTCATGGAGTCCGTCGAGGAGAAATGCGCCTTGCTTTCCGTCCCCGGATTATAGGTCAAGTTTGATCCGGAGGAAGCGGAGCAGGGTAAAGCGTTTATGGCGATCGCTCAGAGCGAGGAAGATGCCCGCACGCTGCTTAGGCGCAGATAGCCTTACGGAAAGGTGAATTTCATACCCTCTTCCAAGCTGGATATGCGGAACTCCTATTCAGGGGCTCCGCACCATATACATTGTCATCAACGTCAAAGCCAACATCATACTGGGTCAAATCACGACTGCCCCCAATCGAAGCGCTGCTGTCTAGGGGCGGCGGATATTATCTGGTTTGGCTTATTTTGATGGATAATTTTATTTTCTGCAGATACAATTTACCAGATGATCATTCACAAATCCTGTGGCCTGCAAGTAGGCATAACAGATGGTCGATCCAAAGAATTTAAAGCCACGTTTTTTCATGTCTTTGCTCATGGCGTCTGATTCAGGAGTAGAGGCTTGGATATCCTTGAGCGTTTTGGGTTGGTAACTGATCGGTTTTTGTTCTGGGAAAAATGATAATGTGTAGTTGTAAAAGCTGCCAAACTCTTTCTGAATGGCGATGAAAAGTTTGGCATTGCTGATAGCCGATTTGATCTTGAGCCGGTTTCTGACAATGCCCTCGTCCTGCATGAGCCGTTCGACATCTTGCTCTGTCATCTGGGCGACTTTATTGACATCAAAGTCATAAAATGCTTTTCGATACCTTTCTCTTTTACGCAATATGGTGATCCAGCTCAGGCCAGCCTGGGCACTTTCCAAAGTAAGGAACTCAAAGAGAAGCCTGTCGTCCGTAACGAGCCTCCCCCATTCTTCATCGTGGTATTTGACATAAAGGCTGTCAGTGCCGCACCAACCGCATCGTCCATTGAGCAGGTCTTGCATTTCCATAGTTACTTGGCTTCTTTCTTTATGTATCTTTACGGTTATGGGGAGCAGAAGGTGCTCTGGCCTCACCGATTGACGCAATAATCCGTCAAACCATTTATCAATCCACGCCGTTCATCAGCAAGCGGCACCAGCAAAACGGAGCTGGCTGTCAGATCAAGCCTGAGCCTCTACAATTTACAGAGTTCTGTAATAATAGAATTACATAAATATGTAATTCTATTATTTAGATAAGATATAGTCGCTTTCTCTTGGAAGGCGTCAGCAGAAGCGCCCAATCATGGACAACAATGAGAATGGGAATGTCGCTTTCTCGGAGTGCCGTTCTGAGGTGGTCGGCTTTCTGGCTGGGGTGATGGGGAGCTCCTATGGTGTGCGGACGACAAGAGCAAGAACGCTTCCTGAATGCGCTCTTCCTGATATGCGGTTCCCAGCCCATACCTCGGCATTCGGAACGAAAGTACAAAGCAGACGCATACGGCCTTTTTTATGGCAGGCTCAAGAAAAAGTTCATTCTGTTCCATCTGTCTTGTCCATGCGTTCGCCAGAGCCCGCGCATCCTCTACGAAGGTTTCAACCTGAGTGCTTCTTCCGCCGGAGTTTCTCCGTAATCGTGAGCTGTAAGATTTCTGTTGTCCCGATAGAAAAAACAGCGTCTGACCTCGTCGGGCGTGAGCAGGCCATGTTTGGCGGTATGGCGTAGTACATCCTTGAAGTAGAGCCTGTCCACCTCAGCGGGAGAAGAGAAAAACTGTTTGAGGACTTCCCCAAAAGTTTACCTCCCGTTTCAAGGACAAGCTCGGATCCCTTAATAACGGCGTTTCGGTAGACGTCGTACTCCACGCTGTCCGGTGTTGCTTGTTTCAGGAGGGCAACACCGGGCCTCCACGGTTTGGGATACAGCGTTTGAAGTGTGCCGTCTGCAACATGCGTCTTCCTCAATATCCCTGTTTCTTGAGCCAGTCGTCCAGTGCTTCCCGCACGATGTCCACTTCCTTCCGGCGTTCATCGAAAGCATACTTGCGAAGACGTTCCGACAATGACCGAGATATGTTGTACATTTTCCTCTGGTCATTTTTTTCAGGTAGGGGTTCCTGTATTCCTGTATTTATAGGATTCTGTATTTGTGTATTGCTGGAAGTCTGTATTTCTGTAATACCGGGCTCCGTTCTGGCAAACAGCCCGCTGGGGCTCCCTTTCTTCACCTGGTTCTTTCCTCTATCCCCGAGTCCCATAGCATCCCTCCGTCCTTTCCAGAAATTCGGCGGCAAAGGCCGCATAATCTTTTGCGCCGTAACTGCCTCGCTTGTAGCTGAACACATCCTGCCCATTACTGGGGGCTTCCGCAAGGCTCACATTGTCCCGGATACGGGTTGAGAACAATGTGTCTCCCCATTCGTCCGCGAGAGCTGCGGCCACATCTTTGTTGAGGGTCTTTCGGGCATCAAAAAACGTCAAGACGAGCCCGAGGATCGCCAGATCAGGATTGAGATCGCGGACAAGCTCCGCAGTCTGCCTGATGAGCGCCAGCCCCGCCAGAGCGTAATACTCGACCTGCACAGGGATGAGCAATCCGTTTGCCGCATTGAGGGCGTTGACGGTCAAAAGCCCGAGAGAAGGCGGGCAGTCTATCAGCACATAATCGTATTCGCCCGAAACAGAGAGGAGGGCTTTCTTCAGCAGATTCTCCCTCCCCATTCGCCCGGCAAAGGCCAGTTCCGCTTCTGCAAGCCGGATGTTGGCCGGGAGAATATCCAACCCCGCTTCCAGCGTGCTCTTCGCCTCGGCGATGGAGGCGTTTCCAGCGAGGACATCGAAAACGGTATATTCCAGCGTTTGCGGATCAAGACCACAGGCGTCGCTCAGGTTCCCCTGAGCGTCCAAATCGAGCAGCAGCACGCGTTTTTTTGCATTTCTGGCAAGCTGAACTCCCAGATTGTGTGCCGTCGTTGTCTTGCCCACGCCGCCTTTTTGGTTGGCTATGGCACAGATATACATGGTTTTTATTCTCCTCATAAATATGTATTTATAGTATTACATGTACATGGAATATTGTAAATACATATTTACGTAAATATATATTAAACAGAGCCCGGCCGGGTCATCATCACCACCTTCTTGCGGTTATCGATAATTCTCCACTCCCATCGAAAAGGAAGAGGGCGTGCCAGGGCCGCATCTTCCGCACCATCGTTCTCTCCGGGCCCTTGCGGGGTACTCCGTTCATTCTGTCACGGAAACAGCCCCTTCCTTTCCAGTTTTCAACTCCAGGGAAAACTCGCAACGTCCAGGGAGGGCACAAGGGAAGATTTGGAAATGGAAGCCATCACAGCGGCGAGGGTAGCCAATGAAGAGCGACTGGGTTTCTGCCCCCGGCATGTGGGAATGGCAAAAATGCTCGTGTTTGAATGGCGTATCGTTAACTGAATGGGAACTCTTTGCAGAGCGGGTATGCGGGAGGTTTCTGGAACTTCTATGATCTGAGCAATGGATGCTTTTCCATCGCCCCGGAGCTACCACATCCCATGAGGCTCATGCGGCCCGGAAGCTTTTTTGATGGGGAGATGTCTCCCGATGTGGCTGGAGGTGTGGCGACCTTGTTTGTCCTTACTAGGTTCGCCGGGCACAGTCCTGCCTTTGCAGAGAATTACAGGCAGATCTACGAGTATATCGGCTCGCACCCTGAAACGCAGAAGATCCACCCGGCCATTGATTAACAAAAAGCCCTCCGCCGGAAGCCACCGGTAGAGGACTCGACCCGCAAATCAAAGGGGGCAGATATGCAGGATTTCGAAAACAATACGGACAAACAAGTGCGCTGCCAAATTCTATTCGTTCGTTTTGCTTGGGAAATCGAAGGCACGCAAGCGTTCGTTCCGGGATATGATGCGGATCATCTGTGAAAGGTGCCCGAACGGCAAATGAAGGAACTATTGTTCGTCGGCTGTGTCACAAGAAATGGTTGATGCTTCATTTCTTGAATCTTCAAATAAATAACCGACTAAATGCTTCGGCTATGGATTTCGCTAACGGAAAAAACGGAGAAAAAGACTGTATCTTGCATCATACTGTAGAGATGAAACAATCACATCCTATGACAGAGCCTACAAGAAAAGGCCGAGAACATTTTTCGGCCTTTTCTTTGTTCATTACAAAGTGCTTGAAGGGGATAATCGGCCTGGGATGTGTGTTTTCGGTTTTACAGCACACCGAAAACGAACTGCAACGCAAAAACGGCGAGCAGGCAAATGGAAATCAGACGGCATTGTTGGGGGGGCGTGCTGTTCGAGCGTTCCTTCATCGCTGTGACGAACTTTTCGAGGCACAGGATGATGGAGGTGTCGATGATAGCCGAGGAATAGATGGCAATCGTATTCAGGTTCCTAATGAAAATAAGTGCTAGAACAAAGATGCCGTAAACGCCGAACAGACAGAACCACGACCAATAGGTCTTTTCGGCGCTGGTGAGTTTCTTGAAACTGTGAATGGTTATGGGAATAAGAGGAATACCTATCAAAACAAGCAGTACGGGGATATTCCTTATGTCGACTAATGCAATCTTTTCTTGCCCGTACAGAAAAATCTGCACCAGCTGAAAACTAAATACCGCAGTAAAGATAGCCCATCCGACAACGATAAGATGTAAGAACATAGTTCCACTCTATACTTGAAATTTGTTGAACAACAAATACAAATAGCTGTGTCATAAGAAATAATTGATGTTTTATTTATTGAATTTCCAAAGAGATAACCGACTAAATGCTTCGGCTATGGATTCCGCTAACGGAAAAAACGGAGAAAAAGACTGTATTTTGCACCATACTGTGGAGATGAAACAATCACATTCTATGACAGAGCCTGCTCGTCTGATGTTACTGTGAGCATCACCTCGGGGGTGCCCCGCCACGGAGTTTTTCATGCTTCGCACTGTCATTTCGGGGCGGGGTGTGCTTGCTCTGTTTCTCGGTATAGTATTTTGCCTTGGCGACGAGTGAATGTGGCTTCTGGAGCTTCTTCAGTTTTTGCTGCGCTCTCGTGATAGCTTCAGGATTTCGAAACCAGCCGTGGCAAAACTCTTTCCCCGGGAATGGTATCTTCCAAAATTTCCTCGGCGCGGAGCAGCGCTTCGTCGAGTGATGGGAAGACGTTCTCTTCGCCCACGGTGCGCAGGATACCGACCCGCTGGAGCGTCCTGTGGACAGGTTTCCGAACGGCGGCGAATAGCACGCGACAGCCTTTCCGCCGGCGCTCGAGGAATTCTTCCAATGCGTGGATACCTGTCATGTCGATGGCGGACATGTTGTGCAGATACATTATGAATACCTTGGGCGGCGTCTCCATCGCGTTCAGCGTGGACTGGAATCGGTCAGCCACACCGAAGAACAGCGGCCCGTTGATGGCGAAAACTTCCACTCCGTCGGGCACGTTGTTTTTGTCCGGGATAGGGATTTCGTGCCCGGATGCCTCGTCCTCCCTGGAAACGCAGGTATGGAGACCCGTTAATTCGCCCATGCGGCGCATGAACAGCAACGACGCCGGTATGACTCCAGTATATACAGCCACGGTTAAGTCAAACACCACCGTGAGCGCGAAAGTCAGGAGCATTACCGACCAGTCGGACTTAGGTACCTGAAAAATATGGCGCACAGTGCGCAGATCGTTCATATCATAGGCAACTATCACCAGTACGGAGGCAAGGGCTGCCAGTGGGATGAGCTCTATCAATGGCAGCAACCACATGACCACAGCCACGAGGAACAGGGAATGCACAATGGCGGAGATGGATGACATCGCGCCTGCTCGGATATTCGTCGCCGTGCGGGCGATGGCGCCCGTGGCGGAGAATCCGCCGAAGAACACGGAAGCCACATTGCCGATGCCCTGCGAAATCAGCTCCATATTCGAATTGTGCCTGTCGCCCGTCATGCTGTCCGCCACCACACAGGCCAGCAGCGACTCGATGCCCACTCTATCAATGTTGATATCCGCGTGCTTTCCGCCATCAATATTGATTTGGAAACGTCGCTGGGCAGGGCTGGCTACGACGGGAACTGTTCTACCGTCTGGCCTCGGTCACGACGCCTTGCTCCACTGCGCGATCGGCAAAGCGATATACCCATATTGGTGGACTATTACATTAAACAATTTTCCAATTCGTGGTTGATAGAGCCTCCGCATCTGTCCGCAAGTGTCCTCGGTGCGCTCTGTAACCACGATTGGCCCGGCAATATCCGTGAGTTGCGCAATGTCGTCAGCAGACTTTTACTGCACTCTCTGGATGGGGCTGTAACGGAAGCACTGGCACGGGAAACGCTGCATGAATGGGACAACATTTCCGGTCAGATGATAAAACCCACGCAGCTCCTCTCGCTATCCGCACCAGCCGAAATTCCACTACAGGCGTCTTCCAGGGGAAATGACACCGATCTGCCAAGCCTTGAGGAAAATGAACGTGCCCATATTCTGGAGGCATTACGCCTCACAGGGGGGCGTCTGTCTGGCCCGCGTGGTGCTGCGGCCCTGCTGAAGGTGCCACGGTCCACACTGCAACACAGAATACGCAAGCTGGGTATAGTGGTGTAGCGCCACCTGGACATCCGACGCCTGAAGGCGTTTCGCGTTGTCTGTTCAGCAGGGGGAACAACCCGGATCATTTATGGGAATATCCCCGGCCACCAGTGGGCGACATGTGAAGAGACAGGACGGAACACAGCCTGCAATACATGAGAACCATCCATACAAGAGCTTCCAGAAGCGAGAGGGAGTCCCCGCAGGAGAGCGCTGTGACTTCGGATATGCCCCTGCCGCGTTTGATTGAAGGCCGAGCAGCAAGGCCAGCCCTGTTATCGAGGACGATGAATTTCCGCCTTATGCCACGGCGAATATCGGCAAGGAATTGTGTACAGCCTGGAAAATCGACTAGGAGGCGGACTCGAAGCGGGCAGATGGGCCTTTAGGCGCGGCCAGAGGAGGCGCGTACATCCTGTGGGCAGGGAAAAACAGTGCGGCGCGCAGGCCATACGCTTGCCGGATGAAGGCATTATCTTCATGACGGAGGTTACGCCTTGAACAGGAAGGGCTCGGAGTTTTTGGACGTAGGGGGGAGTTTTTTCCAGAAGGCCGCAGGACGTGGCGGGGCTGGAGAGAGCGGAGCGGCTTGAGGGCCGGGAGGGAGGGCTTTACAAGGGCGGGGTGCTTATAATACAAAAGGCGCACCACAAAACCTCAATTTTGGAGGTATGTGTGCGCCTTCAGATGTCTGTTGGCGTCCCCAAGCGGATTTGAACCGCTGTTGACGGCGTGAAAGGC
>ERZ838827.1183-NODE-1183-length-21854-cov-7.729300_pt1 | contig 21854 bp, 19 predicted proteins | sample MGYA00519881_ERZ838827 | MGnify/ENA primary metagenome ERZ838827 (study PRJEB31850, sample SAMEA3708842) | human gut metagenome | biome: human gut; feature: human-associated habitat; material: faeces | place: China | collected 2014 ...
CAAGACGACGCCCTCTCACGGCGTAAACCCGGGTTCGATTCCCGGACAGGTCACTGAAAAGAGATTCGAGATTCGAGTCTCTTTTTTATTTTCTTCATTCTTGACCTTTCACCAATTCATGTAAACTATAACTGAATTTTGTCGATGCTCCGCATTCCAGATCGGCAAAATACGCTTTTCTACAGGATCGAACAGGATTTTCAGTCCAGAAAATTCCTGCCTGCAAATAGTAACTCTCCTTTTTTCTTCTTCATATACTGCAATATAGCCAATATGAAAAGAGGTATCTTTTTATGGAAACATACAACTACGATGCAGCAGCAGTGCCTGAGGGGGATGCTGACATGACTCCGGCGGCGGCACCGGAGACGGATGCGGCAGCAGCTGGAACCAGTGATACGGCACAGTCTGGATTTAGTTCTCAGCCTCCTGTTATCTTAACATATCCGGACAGCTCATCCAATGATCTTCAGGTATCTCCGGGCTTCGGACCATACGGGGATGTGATGCCCAGCCTGCCGTCCAATAATCATGGCAGCCCGAACACCGGCGGCTGCATAAACTGCGGCGGTTCCAACTGGAAGCCATCTCCAAATGGCGCACTCTGGACCTGGGGCATTCTCTCGCCGTTCTTTTCCACCTCGTCGGAGATCGCGCACCTGCGTTTCTACAATGCCGCCTCCATCCGCGAACCGATCGATATCTACCTGAACGGACGTCTGGTCGTATCTGATCTGGATTACATGAATTATACGCGCTACATGCACATCATCCCCGGCATCTACCAGCTGACCGTCTACCGCCGAACCAATCCGGGCTTCGCCATCGTCAACACAAATATCCGGCTTCGCAGCGGTTACAGCTACACGCTGGCGGTTCTGGGTACTTTTAATGATTTTTCGGTGCAGATGCTCAACGCCTGATCGCTTTTATTTGAGAAAAGCTTCTTCACGCGAGTGCACATCCCGCGGAGCGTTTTTTTCATAGGACGTAATTTCCTATGAAAAAAGAGACCGCCACGTTCACGCGTGCGGTCTCTCTTCCGTGTCCTCTGCAATTATAAATTTATGATGAGAATATAACTGTCCGAATCTTAAACAGCCATCTATTTTTCCGGCTCATCTGCCCGGTTTGCTTTCTCGATCTTTGCCAGATGCGCGGCTGCAAATTCTTTGATTGCATCAAAACTCTGCGGGCTGATCACATGTTCAATGCGGCAGGCATCTTCCACTGCCACCTCTCTTGGCACATCCAACGCTACCAAAAGCTTTGTCAGTAATGTATGACGCTCATAAATCATCTCCGCGATCTTCCGTCCCGACGGCTCCAGAGTGATATATCCCTCATGATCCATCGAAATATAACCGTTTTCACGAAGATTCTTCATTGCAACGCTGACGCTTGGTTTTGAATACCCCAGCTCATTGACTACATCGATCGAACGGATCATCGGCTTGCGATAGCTTAACATAAGAATCGTTTCCAGATAATCCTCTGCTGACTGCTGTATTTTCAAAGTGATTCCCTCCAAACTTCTAACACATAACCGGCCTGGCTTCGTGCCTTCCCGTCTCCCGCAGAATAGTCTTCCCAAACTGCCGACCAGTTACCATAATACTATATACTAGAATACCATATTTGGAAGAATATTTCAAACCATATTGAAATCAATCTATCGTTTCCAGAAACCGACGGAGTTACTGTTCACGCATATGTGCCCAGTAACGAAATTTGCCGTGGCTTCGCATTTAAATACGTCAGCAAGCTGCACAGTGTTCCTGCAAAATTTCTTCCAACGCGGTTTTGCTGCTGGTGTGGCAGCGGACAACTTCTGTCCGGCTTCCCTTTGCACCATCAACCGCCGTCCGAATCATTTTATGGGAAACGGTGCTTGTAAAGAGTACAAGCAGATCCGGCGCTCCGATCTGTTTGCCGAAATCCGCCGTCATCTGTGTAAATACCTTTGCCTTACAGTTAAATGATTTGCAGATTTTCACGTACTGGCTGACCATGCGGTCATGACCACCTACAATTACAACACTCATATTTTATCCTCCGAAAGTTAGCTCTGTCTAACTGCTGATGAAGTTAGTATACACTAACTCGTCTTGTTTGTCCAGAGGAAAATTGAAATTCATAGAAATAAACGTACCGTGCAAGACTATTTTTCACCAACCAACCTTATCTTACACGGTACGCATTTTCCCATTATCCATTTTTATCCAATACTAATTTTTATCGTATTTTACGCTTTTAACACCTCCTCTGTTACTCCCGTTTTTCCTATTCCAGCTTTATACACCTCCAATCCTGATATCGCTATATCAAACATCCAATCCGTTTCGCACAGAAATCCCATTTTCTGATACACATCCCAACGGCTCATCGACGCACGTTCTTCTAATTGATAGTTTCTTCCCAGCTGCCGGTATGCATGAAGCCCCAGTCTATGATATGGCAGAAATTCCAATTCCTGACAATTTTTAAGTTCCTGGCATAACTGCGCCGTTTTCCGAATATTTTCCACATCATCATTGACTCCTTCTACCAGCGGCACACGGACATGAATCGAATGCGGCGCGCAGATCGCATCGGCTTTGCGGATATTTTCCAGAATACAGGCATTATCCTGCCCCGTCCATTTTTTATGCTTTTCCGGATCCATCGTTTTCACATCCACATAAAACATCTGCAGATGCGGCACGATCCGTTTCACATTTTCAAACGAAGTAAACATATCTAACTCTGCCGTCGCATTGATGCAGGCGTCATCACAGGCCTCCAGCAATGCTTCCGCAAAATCCGTCTGACAGAACAGATCACCTCCTGAAAGTGTCACTCCACCATCAGAATAGAAGAAAAACATCTCATCCTTCTGGATCTCGCGCATTACTTCTTTTACGGTCATCTCCCTGCCATAGATCTGCTGTGCCCGGTAATTGCAGGCATCCACACACTGAAAGCACTGTTTACAGCGGCTGTGATCCCTCACGATCTCTCCCGTTTTTTCGCTCCGGCGAAGTGCCTGTTCCGGACAGACCTGGATGCAGGCGCCGCATCCGGTGCAGCGCTCTTTCATATAGTAGACTTCCCGCTGCCCCGACTGCGACTCCGGTGTCGAACACCAGGCACAGCGCAGGGGACAGCCCTTAAAAAATACAACCGTCCGCATTCCCTTCCCATCGGAGAGGGATAACCGCTCAATCCGAAGAATATTTGCTTTTAATTCCATACGCTGTTCCTCCTGTCAAGTACACCTTGCCTGCTGCCAGCCACCGCGCATGATGCACAGTAGCTGATTTGCCGCATTTTTATGAAACACGGCAGATTTCACTCTTTTTCCTAGCAGATATTGGAATGTGAAGTTCTGGAAATGATATCGTCCTGTACTTCTTTTCCAAGCTCTGTAAAATATGCTGTATAACCAGCTACACGTACCAGCAGTCCGTTGTAATCCTCCGGATGCTTCTGTGCTTCTTTTAAGGTCTCCGTATCGATGACATTGAACTGTGTGTGGAATACGCCCAGGGAGCAGAGACTCCGCAGGTAGTTCATCAGTTCTTTTGTCGAGTTCGGGCTGTCGCGGAATACCGTATCCATCTTTACGTTCAGCAGGGTTCCCTGATTGAAACGGCCATGCGGAATGTGGGAAATGGATTTCAATACAGCGCCCATGCCCTCGGTATCGGTTCCCTGGTTCGGAGATACGCCGTCTGCTAACGGTTTCCAAGCCAGACGTCCGGACGGAAGTGCACCGACCTCCAGACCAAACGGAGTATTTCCAGATACCGGAAGAATACCTGGCGTCATCTTGCCGAATTTGCTGTGGAACGACTCGATATAGTCCGCGATAAAACAGAACATATCACCGGTCAGCTCGTTTACTTCGTCGTCATCATTGCCGTACTTCGGAGCTTCATCACACATCTTCTTGACATCCTCATAACCCACAAAGTTTGCATCCAGTGCATCCAGAAGACGCTGCATCGTTACTTTTTTCTCATCAAATACAAGTTTCTTTACTGCAATCAGGCTGTTGATCAGGTCTGCTACGCCGATCGCATCAATACCATTTCCAAGGTTATATTTCGCACCGCCCCATGCGTAATCTTTCGCATTCTCTACGCACTCATAGAAGGAAAGGGAAAGTGCCGGAACGACCCTCTGGAAGCCAATGTCATCGCATACATGGCTGGAAGCCACGGTTCCGCGAAGTTCATAGCGGATCTGCTCTTTGACTGCCTCTTCAAACTCTTCGTAGGTATTAAAGGCAGTCGGATCGCCGGTCGTCTCAGATGCCTGAATGCCATATTTACGGCTCTTGCCGTTTAACAGGGCAAATTCAACCGCAGAACCTAAGTTAAAGTCTGCATATGCGGTGTAGCATCTCTGTTTTCCTTCCAGGTTCGTCTCTACACAGCCGCATGGATTCCAGTTATATGCTTCTTTTAACGGGATTCCCTTATTCAGGAGCATCTCGATACCAACTTCATCGTTGTGGAATGCCGGGAAACCAGTTCCAAGTTTGATAACCTCTGCAATCTTCTTTAAGAAGCTGCTCGGATTCTTCGCCATATTGTAGCGGACAGACAGGGATGGCTGATATAACTGTACTTCTGCGGTTGCCTGCAAAATCAGGTACGACACGTCATTGACTGCGTCCATGCCGCGCTCATCCACACCGCCGCAGCATACATTCTGGAACATTGGGTAACCGGCGGAAAACTGTGCGGTTACCTGATCCTGGAACAGGCACTGCTCAGAGAATTTAACCCATAAGCAGTCCAAAAGTTCCTGCGCCTCTTCCTCTGTCAAACGGCCAGCCTCGATATCTGCCTTATAAAATGGGTAAAGATACTGATCCATACGTCCCGGGTTGTAGCTTGCTGCATTCTGCTCCATGAAAATACAGGTCTGGTAAATATACATCGACTGAATCGCCTCGCGGAAGGTACGCGCCGGTTTTTCCGGAACCTGATCGCAAGTCCCTGCAATCTGTAACAGTTCTTTTCTGCGCTTCTCATCCGGCTCTGCCTCTGCCAGCTTTCTCGCCTCTGCCGCATAGCGGTGTCCCAATGCGGAGATACCGTCAGCTGCCAGCTCCATCGCTTTCAGGTATTCAATCTTCTCATAGTCACCCGGACGGGTAATATCAAGTGTATCAAGCACTTTATGGATATGCGCCTTGATTCCCTCCATGCCTTCTTTAATGACTCTGGAATAACCCGCAGTCGTCTCGCCCCAGCCACGAACCGATTTACGGTTGATGTAAAGAGCGCCGCAGTCACGTAAGGTTGCCGCAAAATCTGGGCATTGTACCAGCCACTGCTCATACGTGGAACGTCCCTTCCAGTACGGGCGGATGATCTCCTCAAATGCCTTCCGATCCTCTGGGCGCAGATAGAATGGGTCATATGGACGGGTACTGATGGTATCCAGCTCCTCATCCAGAACCGACCAGCAGGTATCGACACTTAAAATACCGCCGCGCTGCTTGCTTCCGGCATTGCCGACAATCAGCTCATCCCCCCAGATTTTTACAGTTTTCTCCAGGCACTGTTTCTTAAATGCATATGCTTTCCGGATGCACAGCGGCTGTCCCTCCGATTCCTGGAAGCCCTTTGTCAGGATAATTGCATTTTCCAGATCCATCTCTGGCTTGGTCTTTAATACTCTCTGTTTTAATCGGTCAATCCGATCCATGTATGGTTTTCTTTCGATTGCTGCCATCTGATTTCCTCCTATTTTTTTCTCACGTTCCCATTCTGTGGGATTTATTTTTTTAGTACCTGCTATAAATCTCTTTTCGTTTAAAAGTATAGCAATTCTTATGTGGAAATGGTACAATATCAATAACTAAAAATACCAAAATCTTAACATATTGAATTTTTATAGAAAGAAGGGATCCTTTGAAATCTACTTCCCAGTTACAGGAAATCAACCACTATCAAGATCAAGATTTTCCGGTCAATGTCTACTATTCTGATATTCATTCCATGCAGCCGCCGGGACGCTGGCTGCGCGACTTCCACTGGCATGATGAGCTGCAGTTTACCCTCGTACTAAGCGGAACATTGACAATGCAGGTAGATAATCTTTCTCTGCCCGGACAGGCTGGAGATCTGATTTTCGTCAACACCTCCCTGATTCATGCCGTCACACAGATGTCGGAAGACGGCTCCTATGCGAGCCTCAATTTTCCTTACCGCCTTCTTGCCTTTTTTCCTGGAAGCCGCATGGATCAGGACTACGTCCTGCCCTATACCGCCGGCGGGAAATTCTCCGCTTTCTCTATTCACCCGGAATCCGAATGGCAGAAAGAGTTGATCGGACTGCACAAAAAAATAACCGATTTATTTCTTTCCAATCAGGTTAAAGGCAATGAATATTCTATCTGCATTAAGATTGCCTCGATGTGGAATCTGCTGATTTCCAATTTTCACAGCAGTGGGAATTCTACCTCTATTAACCTCCTGCGCCAGCAGCGCCTGCAATCCATTCTCCTGTTCATCTATGCACATTACGCAGATGATTTACAGCTCTCAGACCTGGCTGCATCAGCCAATATCAGCGTCGGAGAATGCTGCCGGATTTTTCAAAATATTCTTCACACAACTCCCTATGGATATTTAACTAATTACCGCATCCAGACCAGTGTTTCCCTCCTTCACCGCGATCTGCCCATCTCACAGATTGCCGGACTGGTCGGATACAACCAAGTCAGCAATTACATCGCCACATTCAAACGGATCATTGGCTGCACACCGGCACAGTACCGGAAACAGCAGAAAAATGAATCTGAACATACGCAGTAATGCCTGCTTCTGAATTCTTCCAAATTCCACATAGACGCAAAAAAGCACTCTTTCACTCAGCCTTTAATCTCTGAATGAAAGAATGCTTTTTATTATCTTCTCATTTTCAATTCTTTACTGCCCAATCTCCGCCGCCGGACCCACTGCCGGTTCCTGCGCCGGACCGTGTCCTGGTCCGATGTCGCTGCCCGGTCCTGCCGGCACGATCGTCGTGCTAGATTCTGCCGGATCTGCAACTGTCTCGGCAGTTGTTTCCGACACAGCCGCCGGGGCTGAATACCGTTTTCCTGCCGTACCCGTCTTGTAGATCCGCTGCATCCGCTCTTTGATGGATTCGCTCTTGATCTGCTCGATCTTGGCGCTGGCGTCTTCTTTTAACTCCTTGCTGCTACGACCGGAATCGCCGCTCTTTGCAGACTCCAGAAGCTTCGCCGCCTCATCCGAGAGCAAATGATCCCTTCTGAAATTCGCCGCGGTATATCCGCTGGTTGTGATTTCAAATGCATCCGGATGACCTGCCAGATAGGTTCCTTCTCCGCGTCCATTGTCCGTCTCCGGGGTATCAAAGGACGCCGCCGGAAGCCCCTCTACCATCTTTTCCATCGCATTTTTCCAAATCTTCGCCGGATACGTGCCGCCGTACAGGCTGGAAAGTGTCTTCTGCTGGTCGTAGCCAACCCAGACCGTCATCGTATAATATGGCGTCATGCCGCAGAACCAGCCGTCACGGCTGCCGTTGGTCGTACCGGTCTTTCCGGCCGCCTCTATATTGCCGCTCCACCCCATCGACGCCGCCGTACCTTTTGTGACAACTCCCTTTAAAATATCGGTCATCAGCACGGCGCTGCTCTCCTGGTAAACCTGAACCGATTCATAATCTTCAAAAATATCTTCGCCCTGGTTATTGATCATCTTGATAATACAGGTCGGTTCGCGGTACTGTCCCCGGTCTGACAGCGCCGCATAAGCGCCCGCCATCTCCTCGGTCGTCATACCAGTGGTAAAGCCGCCCAGGGAGGTCGCCGGATAATAGTCCGCCGCCTGCACGCTCGCGAAGCGCATCTGGGTTAAATATGCCATGCCGACATCCGGTGTGATATCATCATAGATATACCATGCCACACCATTTTTACTTCGCTCGACCGCATTTCGAAGCTCCAGCCTCTCGCCGGAAAGGGACTTCACATCCACGCCCTTCTGCTTCGCCGCGTCAATATCGATATTCGGAATCCTTGTTTCCGATGTGTAACCATTTTCCAGTGCCGGTGTATACACAATCAACGGTTTGATAGAACTTCCCGGCTGTCTCGGGCTCTGGAACGCACGGTTTAATGTGTAGGTATCCGTCTCCTGACTGCGTCCACCCACAATCGCCACGACGCGGTTCGTCTTGTTGTCAATAACGGTGGACGCGCCTTGCAGCTTGTAAACGCCGTTTTCGGATGTATTGCCATCAAAGGACAGAACTCCATCTAATGCATCCTGCAGGATCGTCTGCTTGTCCGGATCCAACGAGGTATAAAGGTTATAGCCGCCCGTGTAGAGCGCATCGCGCTCCTGGTTGTACACCTCGTTGTAATTGGCATTGTACTCTTTGTAAGCCTCGTCGCTGCGGAATCCATACTGGAATTCAAAGCCGTCACGGCGCATCAGATAGCGAATCGCACAGTCGATCGCATACGTCGTCTCATAGTTGTGCAGCGGCACTCTCTGGCGGTTGACCGTGATCTCCTCCGCCTTTGCCTCTTTGCACGCTTTCTCCGTAATAAATCCCATACTCAGCATATCTTCCAGAATCTTATCGCGGCGTGTCAGCGCATTTTCCGGATGACGGTACGGGTTGTAATACGTCGGCGAGTTCGGAATCGCACACAAATATGCCGTCTGGCTCAAGGACAGTTCATCCGCATCCTTGCCAAAATAACCTCTTGCAGCCGCCTGAAGCCCGTAGTACGTGTTCGCGAAGCTGATATCATTGATATAGAACTCCATAATCTGCTCTTTGGTGTATTTCTTCGTCAGATCTAAGGAAATCAGCATCTCCTTGATCTTCCGCTCCATCGACACCTCGCGGGTCAGAAAACGGTTTCTCGCTAACTGCTGGGTGATCGTACTCGCGCCGTGCTTTTCTGCTCCCTCAGTCAAAAAGTAATTGACTGCGACACGGAAAATACCTTTTATATCAATGCCTGGATTTTCCCAGAACGTCCGATCCTCGATCGCCACAAATGCGTTGACTGCATTCTGCGGTATCTGGTCATACTTCAAATAACTGGAATCCTCGTCTCCCGTCAGCTTCGCCAGCACATTACCGTTGGAATCATAAATATAACTTGCCTCCTGCAAACGGAATGTATCCAGCGTACTGTTTTCCACCACTCCCTCTATCTGGCTTTTATAGTCCTCATAGAGCGGAATCAGCTTATATGCTCCAAATCCGGCACCGCCAATCACCAGCAGTACCAGACACACCAGAAGCGTCTTGAACATGGTTCCAAAGATCCTTGCCATCGCATGGAACACGATCCGCCCACCGCTCCGGCTGTTATTTTTGCTCGCTTTCTTTCGCTTGCCGACATCGATTTTCCCGCTTTTCTTTGCGGTGCCCCGCCTGCCCGAAGATCGTGCGGATGAAGCTGCCGGCTTCTTTCGAACGCCGGAGGCGTCCTCTCTCGTCTGTTTCTCCCTCATCTCTTCCCTCATCTTCCTATGTATCTATGATTGCTGCCATTCTAATTTCATGCGGCACCTCAGGCTTCAATAATGCCAGTCTGCGGACAGCAACTTTTTATACTTTTCTGACAAAATCAGCTTGGACTCCATTTTATTATAAGTTTTTTTGTCCAAAAGAACAAGCCTGTTTTCGAAATCTGCCCAATCTCCTGCCGCGTGTTACTGTTCACGCACACATGCCCAGTAACGGATTTTTCCGTGGCTTCAAAAATGCCTATCTGTAAACTGCATTTTCGCTATATCAATGCCGTTTCCGAAAAAGAAATGCTAGAAGTTCATGCACTAACAGCGGCGTGGCGGATAACAGGAGAAGCGCCAGCCACTCTGCCGGGCGCAGCCGCACCGTGTGAAGGAGTTTCATCAAAAAAGGAATCTCCGTCACCGCAACCTGCATCAGAATCCCCACAAGGACTGCCGCAAGCATCAGCGGATTTTTCCCAAGACTGCGTGAAAATGCCGAGCCCGTAAGCGAGCGCATGCCGACCGCATGAAAGAGCTCCGACAGCCCCAGAACGGTAAATGCATACGTCTGTGCCCGCAAAAGCTCCTGTCTGCTGAAAAATGCCCCCAGCGTGACTGCTGCAATCAGAGACCCGTAAAATACCATGCAGAACCACCCGCCTCCGGCAAACAGCGACTCGCCCGTCCGGCGCGGCGGCTGACGCATCAAGTTCTCCCGGTCGTTTCCATCCATGCCGAGTGCCAGCGCCGGAAGCGAGTCCGTAATCAGATTGATCCAAAGGATGTGCCCGGCTCCCAGCGGCGCCGGTATTCCGATAGCAACGGCGGCAAACATGGTTAAAATCTCCCCCAGATTGGAGGAAAGCAGAAACAGTATAGATTTTCGTATATTTTCATAGATGCCGCGCCCTTCCTCAATTGCCCTCTCGATCGTCGCAAAATTATCATCCGTCAAAATCATATCCGCCGCCTGCCGCGCCACATCGGTTCCGCCTTTTCCCATCGCGATCCCGATATCGGCTGATTTAAGCGCCGGCGCATCATTTACGCCGTCCCCGGTCATCGCCGTCACGCACCCGGCGCGTTTTAAAGCCCGCACAATCCGGACTTTATGTTCCGGCGACACCCGTGCAAAGACTGATACAGAACCGATTCGTTCCTCCAGAGCTCCCTCATCCAGCGTTTCCAGCTGCGCCCCCGTCATGCATTCTTCCCGCCGTTTGGCAATCCCCAGCTGCCTGGCGATCGCAAGCGCCGTGTCTGCATGATCTCCAGTGATCATAACCGTCCGCACAGATGCCCTGCGAAATGCCTCAACTGCCCCGGCTGCTGCCTCCCTCGGCGGATCCATCATGCCTGCCAGACCCAGAAATACCAGGTTCTGCTCCAGCTGTCCCACCTGTTTCTCCCACTTTCCATCCGGCATTTTTCCTGTTTGAAGCTCCCTATACGCCCCCGCGAGTACTCGCAGGGCACGCGCGGACATACGCGTGATCTCCGCCTCAATCTCTGTCCGCCTCTCCCTGGTCAGCGGCACAATTTTGTCCTCTTCCATCTCATAACGACACCTTTTAAGAATCACATCCGGCGCCCCTTTTACACAAGAAATCCAGTTTTCTCCCTGCTCATGCACCGTCGTCATTCTCTTCCGATCCGAATCAAAGGGAATCTCCCCTTTCCGCGGATATCTCCGACGCAGATGCTCCGGAGAAACACCACAATTTTCACAAAATCCGTACAGCGCCCGCTCGGTGGCATCCCCCACCGTCTCCCCGGCATCGCTGCACAGCGCAAATACCTCCAGAAGCCGTTTTCCCACTTCTCTTTCCTTAGAGCGCGCCAATTCCTGTTCCGTATACTCCTGTCGATTTACATAACATGTCGTCACCGTCATCTCATTTTTCGTCAGCGTCCCCGTTTTATCTGAGCAGACCACGCTGACTGCCCCCAGTGTTTCCACGGACGGAAGACGGCGCACGATCGTGCCAGCCCGCGCCATTTTCGTCACTCCCAGCGCCAGCACAATCGTCACCGTCGTCGGAAGCCCCTCCGGCACGGCAGCTACCGCCAGGGAAATCGCAGTGAGCAGCATTTCCATCACGTCGCGCTTCTGCCAGACGGCGAGGGCAAATAATAAAACGCACAGCCCGATCGTAAGAATACTCAATAGTTTCCCCAGATCCGACAGCCTTTTTTGCAACGGTGTCTCCTCCTCCGGCGCCTCGCGGATCAGAGAAGCAATCCGCCCTACCTCCGTATTCATGCCGGTGGCGATGACAATTCCCTTTCCCCGCCCTGCCGTCACGTAAGAAGTCATAAATGTCTCATTTTTACGCTCTGCCACCGGAAGCGCACCGGCGGCTAAAAAATGGCTGTTTTTCTCAACCGCCCGCGATTCGCCGGTCAGCGCTGATTCTTCTGCCCGCATTTCAGCTGTCTCGGTAAGACGCAGGTCGGCTGGAACCTGCCGCCCGGCATCGAGCACGACCAGATCCCCCGGCACCAGCTCCCGCGCGGCAATCTCCCGCTCTTTTCCTTCCCGGATCACAACCGCCTCCAGCTGCGTCATCCGTTTTAAGGATTCGAGCGCTTTCTCCGCCTTCCCCTCCTGAATCACGCCCACCGTGGCATTTAATACGACAACCGCCAGAATTACCCCCGCATCGCCGTACTCGCCCAAAAGCAGGGAGATCCCGGCTGCCGCAAACAACACAAAAATCAGGGAGTCGCAAAGCTGTGCCCCGATGCGCACAATCAGACTCCGCGGTGGTGCTTCCCGCAGCTCATTTTCCCCATAATGGCGCTGCCGCACCTCCACTTCCGCTGCCGATAAGCCTGTCCGCAAATCGACCGAAAACTCCCTGCACACCTCTTCCACCGTCCGGTTCTCATACATGCGCATTTCCCCCTTTTTCTGTCCCTGTTCTGTACTTTTCACAGACTGCATTTATTCATATGCGGAAAATAGGGGGGATTAGAACTGAATGGTTGGAATAAAGAAATGGAAAGCATAGTCCTGTTTGATGCTCAAATGGCATCGGAACTCTTATTGTTTCGATGCTATTCTATAAATTCTATGATTTAATTTTATCGTTCTGTTTCGGTCACATACCTTACACCTGTGGTTCCGGCTCCTGCGTCTGCGCGGCCGGTTTGCGCTCCATCGGCATATAACCTTCTTTCTTCCGCTGTATCGGCTGTACAGGCACCGTTGCTGCCGTATCCCGGAACGCCGGGAGGCTGCCTGTCTCCATGTAAGCGCGGAACGGAAGTTCGCCCTGCGCCGGATCTCTCACGACCTCATTTTTCTCCACTTCTGGTCGTTCTCCTCTGCGCGGTGGACGGCGCTCAAACCGCTCCCGTCTTCCAGAAGCCGGGCGGTCTTCCCGTTTCTCATTTTCCGGCACCGCGCGGTTTCCGCTACGTCTGTCCGCTGCTCTCTCGGCTCCCGAAACACGCGCTGCCCTCTCTCTCTCTGAGCAAGCTCTTTCTCTGCCCTGCGTGCGCTCAGTATTCCCCTCAGCAGCACGATCCGCTGTACGGTTCCGATAGCTTCTCTCCGATCGTTCCGGTCTGTCACTGCCAGACGGACGTTCTTGTGCGCTGCGCTCCTGTTCCGGCTTTTCGGCTTTTTCCGGTGTTTCCAGACGTGTTCCCCTATTCGGACCACTTACGCCTCTTGGCGCCTGTGTCCGCTCCGAAAGAGGTCGAACCTGCATCTTATTTTTCTTTTCCTTCTCCCGGAAGCTTTTAAGTACGATCGCCGCCGAATACTGGTACGCATAGATACAGCTTTTCATCAGTTCCTGCTCTTCCTCCGTCTTGCAGGAACTCAAGAGCATCTCTTCCTCTTCTTTTTCCAGATATGCCTCTCCGTTCGTATCGCGTTCCTTTACCGGCTTGTAGATCCGGTATTTCTTGTAATACGGTGGACATGGAAACTGCTTATTCTTAACCGGTTCCGGTACAATCCGCAGTTTGTAGGTATCGGACATGCGCGCCAGAACATTATGTATTTTCTCACAATTCTCTCTCGTATTTGTCTCCCGCGCCGGGATACAAAGTAAATAATCCATCTATTTTCCCTCACATCTATCAAACGATCCTTTTCAAAATCGTTTTCTTCTCAAATTTTCTACATTTACGCCAATCTTTATTGTATCATGTCAGAGAAAAACGGGCAAGTGAAAAAGAATGTGCCTCACGACAATTTCCTGTTACACAAAAAAAGGCTGCCACACGAATGCCAAACGAACGATTTCCGTCCGGGGCCTTCTGTTTGTGACAGCCTGTCTTCCTTTATCTAACGCAGCCATATTTACCTGCGTGTTACTGTTCATGCATACGTGTCCAGTAACACCTGCGTTCCTCAGTCTCTTACACCATCCAGTCTTTCAGCACGCCGTGATCGCGCAGCAGCTTTCCAACCACCGTCTTGTCAATCTTCCGGAGAATCGGCTTTTTGAGTGCTTCAAGCGGCATCGGCAGCTTCATTTCCAGCGGCGATCTGCCGTCCATCAGCTTGACCGTGCTGTCCAGAAGCTCGCGGATATCGTAGACACTTCCCCATACCTCCGGTACGCCGCGGTCTACGCCGCACAAGCCGTACACCGCTTCCATCGCGGTGCGGACGGAATACTCGGTCGTGAAAATAGTATCACGCGGGGTCTCCGCAAACTGCCCCAGAAATGCCGCATTGACACATCCATCCGGGATAACGTCCGGGCGGTCTCCGGCACGCCGCGGCATAAAGAATGCTGTAATATACGGCATCATCGTCGGCGTACAGTTCGCATGGTTCTCAGCCAGTTCCTCGATCTGATCCTCCGGGATTCCGAGATGGTACAGCCATTCTTCGGTGATCTCCTTGCCCGTGCAGGCGCGCATCGGCTTCTTCACATAATCGCCCGGTACATCCGTAAATAAACTGTATACCCAGACGCAGATCTCGTCCTTATTCTGCGCTTTGAACTGTCCCTGACGGTTGATCGTCCAGCTGAGCAGCCAGCTTGAATCACGGCAGCTCACGATACCGCCTGTTACGACGCGTCCACTTCTCGGATCCCTGCGGCAAATCTTGCGGATCTGGGAAATGATTGTCTCATCCGAAGTCGTGACCGTCGCAGACTCCCAGTTCGTCTTCTGGATATCCGAGCAGAATTTCTCCGGATGTCCAAATGCCGGATCCTGCGCAGCAATCTGACGCCACAGACTCCAGCAGCCGCTGGTACGCACTTCCGCACCTTCTACCGGTGCCTGATTCTGGTCGCCGTAGATCGTTCCCTCAGTACAGCTTCCGTTCGTAATAAAGACAAAATCATCCTCAGTCAACGCGATTTCCTTCTTCTCGCCGCCCTTCACGTACTCGATCGCCTTCGCAACCTTTTTCTCACCCTGGATGTCAAACCGCACATTCGTAACCTCAGTGCCAAACTGGATCTGGACGCCTGCCGCCTCCAGATATTTCTGCATCGGCAGAATCAACGACTCATACTGGTTGTAACGCGTAAATTTGAGTGCCGAGAAATCCGGAAGTCCGCCGATGTGGTGGATAAAACGCTGAAAATAGCGTTTCATCTCTAATGCACTGTGCCAATTTTCAAACGCAAACATTGTTCTCCAGTACAGCCAGAAATCCGAATCAAACACCTCATTATCAAACACATCCTCAATGGATTTGTCATACAGATCCTCATCCTTCGTGAAGAACAGCTTCATGATCTCCATGCTGCCTTTCTGGCTCAAGCGGAATTTGCCGTCCGTGTGTGCGTCCTCGCCTCGGTTGACCGTCGCACGGCAGAGCGAGTAGTTCGGATCGTGTTTATTCAGCCAGTAATATTCATCGAGAACTGATGCCCCCGGCACCTCCAGGGACGGGATGCTGCGGAACAGATCCCACAGGCACTCAAAATGATCCTCCATCTCGCGGCCGCCGCGCATCACATATCCACGGGTCGGATCCTGAATACCGTCACATGCACCACCTGCTACCTCCATCGCCTCCAGAATATGGATATTTTCTCCCGGCATCTGTGCGTCTCTCACTAGAAAACACGCCGCCGCCAGAGAAGCCAATCCACTTCCGACGATATAAGCCGATTTGCCCTCGATTCCCGCCGGTTTCTCCGGACGTGCAAATGCCTCATAATTTCCCTTTGAATAATAAATTCCCTTGCTGTTTTTCTCCTGGCTGCCGCGTTCCGTATTCCGGTAATCCGAAGCCGACTTAACCACTTTTCCTGCCTTTTTCCGCTTCGACGCCGCTGCCGCCAGCCCCGCTCCAACTGCCAGTGCCGATACCGCACCCGCTTTCCATGCTTTCTTATTCATGTCCTGATCGCCCCTGCCTTTCTTCAACTTTCAAACCACTTCTTTTTTACATTACCCCGATATCTAGTTTTTAATACTATCTAATAGTAGTTTGATAGTAAAACTTTTTTGAAGAAAAGTCAAGGGCATCCGCTTCTCTCTCATCATCTTCTGTCACTTCCCGTTTGCCTTTGGTCATTCCATTTTCTTACTACCTTTTGTACTGACTTTTCATGAACTTTGGCTTTATACTTCTTGGCTTTGAATTGATTGTAAAATGTGAATCGCAAGTATTTTATCTCTATTGGTCTTCCTATTTTACTTTTCTTGCGATTTACTTTTAGAAGTAGCTTAGATTCAATATATTTTGTAATTGAGTCCATCACTCTTTGGGCAGTTTTCTGACTTATTATTTCTATGTAATGAATTGTAAAAAAGCTTTCATTTATTATTTTTTTGCCTTGCAAAAATAAAAAGCACGATTAATAAAATAATCGGGAACAATAGCCCAACTCCCATACCTGCGCGAATATTGTCTCCTGCACTTTGTGTAACACGTCCAACAATCCCCGGACCTATGCTTCCACCCAGGTCCCCCGCCATAGCAAGCAAAGCAAACATAGCCGTTCCACCTGCCGGAAATCTTTCTGATGAAATACTGATTGTGCCGGGCCACATAATCCCAACAGAAAAGCCACAGATAATACATCCAATCAAACCTGATATCGGATTCAACGATACAGAAACAAGCAGGTAGCATATCACACATAAAATTCCAGATCCGATCATAAATTTCATCAGATCCATTTTATCACCATATTTTCCGAAAATTATACGACTGATCCCCATTGTAACAGCAAACATGCAGGGACCGGCCAGGTCACCAACTGTCTTTGACAGCCCCAGAGCAGCTTCCGCATAAGCAGATGCCCATTGTGCCATAGCCAGTTCTGATGCACCGGAGCAAATCATCAAACATATGGAAAGCCAGAAAAGAGGTTTTCGAAACAGTTCTTTTATTCCCATTCCTTCCCCCTCATCTACCAAATGCTCGATCGGACAGGTTGCAAAATTATAGATATTTATGGCCGGAACAAGCGCCCATAAGACAGCCAGCCATTTCCAGCTGTCCATGCCAAACACCGCAAAAAACAGTGTAGAGATCACAATCGTTCCCACTGCTCCCCAACAATAAAAAGAGTGAAGCAGACTCATCGTTGCCTCTTTGTTATCAAATGGACACGCCTCCACGATCGGGCTGCAAAGCACTTCAATCAGACCACTTCCGACTGCATATACAATCACACTCAGGATAATTCCAACAAGCGGTTCCGGCAAAAGCTCCGGCAAAAAAGCCAGACCAACCAATCCTGCTGCGGAACATACCTCAGAAGTAACAATACAGATGCGATACCCTATTTTGTCCACAAACTTTGCACAAAACAGGTCTACCAACAACTGTGTAAGGAAAAAGCAGGTAGAAATCAATGCGATTTTTCCAAGTGCAATCTGATAATCATTATGAAATTTCAAAAATAACAATGGGGCAAAATTAGCTGCAATTGCCTGTGTAATAAATCCCATATAACAGGCTATTTTTGTTTTCCGGTAATTTGGCATGGTCATCACTCCTCGTTTTTTATTGAATTATATAACATAATATCTTTATTTTCATTGATTTATTTCCGAAATTTATTGTATAATATCGTAAAGTATGTTTCAAAGAGTGGGGTTTCTATGAATATAAATACAACCTATACCAAAATCATTACAGGTGAAGATTTGATGGAGACAGCTCAGCACGGAAGCACTCTCTATCCTTTCCAGTTTTATTATGAAGATCTGTCCGTTTTTGATTTCAACTGTATCGAATGGCACTGGCATACTGAATTGGAGTTTATTTATATTGAATCCGGAACCGTTACTTTGTGGATTGGAGAAGACCAATTTCATTTAACCGAAGGAAATGGCATATTCATTAATACAAAGGTACTCCATCGCCTTTATTCTCCCTCAAAAGCCCTCATTCCCAATTTTGTATTTATGCCTTCTTTTATTGCCCCTTGCGACAGCCTGATTTATCAGAAATATATTCTGCCGATCATTTCTTCCTCATTGCCATTTCTCGTATTTCATAAAAAAGTATGCTGGCAAGCAAAGGTTTTATCTATCATGCGGCAAATTATTTCTGCACAGGATTCCGTTTTATCCAAAGAACTCCTTACCAGTTCTCTCCTTCAGAATCTCTGGCTGGAAATATTTGAAAACACAGACATTTCATACCAGGAAGAACACAAGGATCATTCAACCGCTTCTCAAGCCCGGTTACAGCTCATGCTGCAATTTATCCATCTAAATTACTCACGGAGTATCTCATTGGATGACATTGCAGAACAGGCAATGGTCAGTAAAAGTACCGCTTTGAATCTGTTTCGGAAATATTTACATATAACGCCGGTTAACTATCTCATTAACTACCGTTTAAAACAGGCCGGTCAGTTGCTTTCAAAAACCGAGAAAAAAGTCAGTCTCATTTCTTCTGAGACAGGATTTCATAACGTTGACTATTTTTGCAGATTATTCAAAAAACGCTACCAATTAACCCCAACGGAATACCGGAAACAGAAAAGCCGCTGATTGGGACGGCGCTGCATTTCCGGCTGCCATCCGCGGGATTCTGGTCAATGCCTTGCCGAAACTCATGCATCCGACACACAGCTTGGAGATTTGAATATCCTCTGCACCAAAAATGTCGATTTCCATATTTATATTTGAGATTCTGATAAGCATTACAGCGACTTTTGAAAAATCTGTATTGATTTTTCTGAGCGAGGTGTTATAATCGGTATATACCGAAAATAAAAGGAGGAACGCGTCCATGCCAAGACCGCCACGGTGCCGTCGGATTTGTGGCGCACCACAAGTTGATACCTTCTGCCCCAATGGGTGCGAGAATACCAAGCCGATCCTGCTGACGCTAGACGAATACGAGGTCATTCGTCTGGTTGACTTGGAGCAGCAAACCCACGAACAGTGTGCCGCGCAAATGGACATTTCACGCTCTACCGTGCAGGAGATTTACGAAGTCGCACGGCGCAAGATCGCAGCGTGTCTTGTCCACGGGAAACCACTGCACATCACCGGGGGAAACTACCGCATCTGCGGAGGACAGGAGGCAGCCCACTGCGGCCGTTGGTGCCGGATGCAGAGAGCCAACACAGAAAAATCCAACAAAAAATGCAAAGGAGATTCCATTATGAAAATTGCAGTTACCTATGACAACGGTCAGATCTTTCAGCATTTCGGTCACACCGAGCAGTTCAAGCTTTATGAATCTGTGGACGGCAAAATCGTCCATGCGGAAGTCGTTGATACCAACGGCAGCGGTCACGGCGCACTGGCAGGCTTCCTGATGCAGAACGGCGTGGACGCTTTGATTTGCGGAGGCATCGGCGGCGGTGCTCAGGCAGCACTCGCCGAAGCGGGGATCAAGCTCTACGGCGGTGTCAGCGGGGACGCTGATGCAGCGGTGAGCGCATTGCTCAGCGGAAATCTGGGCTATGACCCCAATGTTCATTGTGATCACCATGACCATGAGCACGGCGAGAAAGGTCACACCTGCGGTAACCACGGCTGCGGCAAGCATAGCTGCCATTGATATGGAACGAACACTGACACAGCTTCCGTTCTGGTCATCCTTGACCGAACACGAAATGGAAACGCTTTTCTGATGTGATGTGGATGATGCAGCAGATCATGTTCAAGGGATTGGATCGGCGGCTGGCAGAGTTTCTCCTTGCCGAAGCGGAACGTACTGACTCCGACACGATACACATGACCCATGAGCAGATCGCGGCGTTGTTCCTTAAAACCGCTGACAACGAAAAGGAACATGCTAAGCTGTGGTTCAAAGAACTGAACGGCATTGGCGATACCTCTGAAAATCTTCTCTCTGCCGCTGAGGGCGAGAACTACGAGTGGACGGATATGTACGACGGCTTTGCCAAAACCGCCGATGAAGAAGGCTTTCATGAACTGGCGCAGCGCTTCCGTCTGGTTGCCGCTATTGAAAAGCACCATGAGGAGCGCTACCGTGCCCTGCTGCACAATGTGGAGATGGCGGAGGTCTTTGCAAAGAGTGAGGTCAAGGTATGGAAGTGCCGCAACTGCGGCCACATTGTGATCGGTGAGAAAGCGCCGGAAGTCTGCCCTGCCTGCAATCATCCCCAGAGCTATTTTGAGATCCACGCGGAAAATTATTAAAGAAAGAAAAGGAGAATCATCATGGAGCAGAAGTTTTACATTTGCAAGCATTGCGGTAACATCATTGCCAAGGTCAAGGACACGGGCGTTCCCGTCATCTGCTGCGGCGAGCCGATGAGCGAGATCGTTCCCGGCACCACCGACGCCGCCGTGGAGAAGCATGTTCCCGTCTGGACGGTAGAAAACGGCATCGTCCATGTCAAGGTCGGCTCCTTGGAGCATCCTATGCTGCCGGAGCACTACATCGAATGGGTATCTCTCCAGACCAAGCAAGGCAATCAGCGCAAGGAACTGCATCCCGGCGAAAATCCGGAGGTCTGCTTCGCTCTCTGCGAGGGCGATGAAGTCGAAGCGGTCTACGCTTATTGCAACCTCCATAGTCTGTGGAAAGCGTGATTCATCTTTCAAAAACCCGGTGCTTTTTGAGCACCGGATTTTTTTATCAATGTGACTTCGTCACAGAAAAATGCTTTGCCCTGCGGTATGATAAAGCCACAATCATGAAACAAGAAAGAGGTGGTGAACATGAAAATCAAGCTCAATCCCGATCCGGAGATTGTCAATACCATCAAAGAAGGACTCAAGCGCACCGGCGGATACTGTCCCTGCCGCAGGGAACGCACAGAGGCAACCAAGTGTATGTGCCAGGAGTTTAAGGAGCAAATTGCAGATCCCGGCTTCGAGGGATTTTGCCACTGTATGCTCTATTACAAATCCTTGCAGGATTAAGGGAGGAACGCTATGCTGTCAAAGAAACTGACTGCCGTAGATAAGACGCGGTGCATCGCCTGCGGTGTGTGTGAAAATACCTGTCCACTGAGAGCTGTCAGGGTGCGCCGCGGCTGCTACGCCGCCGTAGAGGCGGAACGATGCGTAGGCTGCGGCAAGTGTGTATTCGTCCTACTTGTCACGCTGGCGAATGCGGCAGGCGCTTTGCTGATCTCTACCATCACCGCCGACATGATCAACATTGCCGTGGAGGGCAGACACATGGATTGCGATCCTCGGCGGTGGGATGCTTATGAAAGGCAGCCTGACCCCCGGCACGTTCCAGGCCTTTTTCCAGTACATGAACATGTCCAGCGAACCGATCACAGAGCTTTCCTATATGACAAACCCTCTGCAATCGGCGCTGGCCTCCATGGAGCGGGTATATGAGCTGCTGGATGAGCCGGAGATGGAAGCAGAGCCGGAAGCACCGAAGCGAATCGGCCATGCGCTGGGAGCGGTGGAGTTTTCCCACATTCGCTTTGGCCAATTATTGGTGAATCGACATTTTGTTTCCTTTATCCACTCATTTTTATGATGTTCCAAGCACTTGATTCAAGGCAGAAAGTCATGTCGCATCACTTAATACTACAGCCCCTTCTTTATTTCTTCAATTGTCATCTCATATACTTCTGTTACTTTTTCCATTGCTTCCGGTATCCCCGGCTGCTCTCCGGTTCTATCTCTCAAAAGTTCTGTCAACTCATGACTAACCTCATACAGACGGTCAAAAGAAAGATTCTGACACACCCCTTTCAGTGTGTGTGCACCGCGAAAAGCATCTTCATAATTTTTATTTTCCAATGCCTGTTTTAACTGTATATAACTCTGATCTTCAAGGAACTTTAATGCAAATCTCCGAATCAGTGCTTCGCTGTGAAGGCGTCCCAAGACAGCTTCATAGTTTCCTCCAATAGCTTCGTAACACTCTTGCATTGTCATATTTTAGTCCTCCTGTCAATTGTATTCCACTAATTCATGAACCTCTGCTAATCAATTATATAC
>ERZ838827.1197-NODE-1197-length-21585-cov-5.527868_pt1 | contig 21585 bp, 17 predicted proteins | sample MGYA00519881_ERZ838827 | MGnify/ENA primary metagenome ERZ838827 (study PRJEB31850, sample SAMEA3708842) | human gut metagenome | biome: human gut; feature: human-associated habitat; material: faeces | place: China | collected 2014 ...
GTACGGCCTTTATTTGAAATTATTTGTAAACCTATTTGCTGAGACGATTAATAACCCATAAAGAAACACTGAACATTTGTTCAGTACAATCGCTTGGTGGGAGTGAACAGCTGTTCACGTCTTTTTGAGGAAGAGAAAAATGAATTCGACATTCAAAGTTGTTTTCAACAAGGCGCGCGGCGCCCTGATGGTGGTGAATGAAGCCACGTCCTCCGTTCAGGCGAAAGGTACGAAGACGGTGATCGCGGCCGCCGTGGCGGCTCTGATGGCAGGTGGTGCGATTGCTGCCGACATCACTTACGACTCGATCGCCGATAATGAAAAGACCTTCAAGTTCATCAACGGCGCTGGTGAGGAAACTCATATTCTGACGAACGCGGACGCTCAGAAGTTCCTTCACGACATGGCAGGTGCTGTTAAAAATCCCAGTCTGAACAATATCCTCAACGCTCTCGGCCAGATCAACTCGGACAAGAAGACAGGCATTTTGCTGGGTTATGCTGGGGGGGGGCATAACTACATGGAGTTCTCCAGTCATGGTTTACTCGGATTCGCTGCGAACATGACACAAAATGCGACTTACCAGCGAATTATTGGCGTCGTGGAGAACCAGTTCGATACGGTCAAATCTGAAGAACCTCTAGTCATTGACAAGGGTGCTCACACTATTGTTGGTGCAGCCGAAGGAGATTGTTCGCCCATAGTTCTCGGACTGGTTGGTTCCGACAGAGTGATCAATCCCGGTTTCAACCTCGCTTTGTCCGAAGAGGAAGTCGGCAAGGAGCTTTCGAGGCCCGCCGAAGTAGTCCGTACCGGTGATTCCATTGTCGACATTGAATCCGGCAACGTCATCGGCGCCATTGGAGCGGGTTCCGCAATTACCGTTGGTTCGGGTCTAACCGTCTCGAAGACCGCATCAATCTTCGGATCCCCGATGACGGCATATGTCTATACCAACGGCAGCAATACTACGAGTACTCTTAAGGGCAATTCCGTCCTGAATGTCAAGGGGACGGGTTGCATTGCCGGTGCCTTTGCTGGTGGTTCTTCCATTGCTGTTTTTGACGGCACTTCCAATTCCACCGTGACGGGCAACACTTACTTTACCCTCAACAACTCCAAGGGCAATGAAGCCAACAGCTCCATCAACACTCTCGCGGCCGGCATTGCCGGCGGCGGCCTTGCAATCGGCATGGCCAGCGGTGACGCCGTATCCAAGGTTGAAGGCTCGACTGTCATCGATCTTCAGAATGGTCTCGCAGCCGGCGTCATGGGCGGCGGCATGGCCCTTTCGGTTGATGGTGGAACTTTGAAGGATATCTATAAAGGTGAGTTCCATCAAGAGAACGGAGCGTTCAAGCCCATTAACGAACTCGGCAAGAAGCTTCAGGAGAAGTTGGCGGGCTTTAATCCGACTTTCAGCGACGCCATCCAGAAGGACTCTGGCACGGCAACCGCAGAATCGCATGACATCACCATCAAGGTTGGCACCGGTATGACCGCGCTCGGCCTTGTTGGCGGCGGCGTTGCTGCGACCTATCAGAACAACCATCCTGCTTCTTCTGCAGTCAGCACTGCCAAGGCGGACAATGTCACGATCCTTATCGGTGGCGACGATGCCAAGCCTGATCAGAAGTTTGCAGACAGCTGGAAGGGTGGGCTCATCAATTCCATCAAGAACCTGGGTGCTAACAACGGCAAGGGCAAGGTTGACAAGATCGCTGATTTCGCTGCTGCCGTTGACGACTACGACGGCGCTACCATCGGCGTTCTCGGCGGCGGCATTGCCCTCGGCTATGCCAGCATGCGTGGTGACATCGGAGAACATTCCCCCAAGGCTGACGCCTCCGTGAAGAATGTCGGCATTCAGGTCAACAGCGGCTACAACGTTGCACTCGTTGGCGGCGGTTTTGCCGTTGGCTCCGGTCCCTCCACGAGTGGCACGGACATCCTTTCTTCGGCCAATGTTGAAGAAAATGTTCTCGTCAACATTGCCGGCGGTGAAACGGTCGGCCTGATGGGCGGCGGCGCTGCGGTCTGGACGGGTTCCAAGGAAGCGCATAACGGCGTCGGCGTTCAGGCCAACGTTGGCAACGTGACGTTCAACTTGACGGGCGGCTCCGTTGACGGTCTCTTCGGCGGCGGTCTTGCCGTTGACGATTCCAATCCTGAAGTTGACGGCTCCTTTGTTGAGGCTCGCAACGCCGAAGCCAATGTCGGCAATGTCAACATCAACGTTGCCGGCGGCAAGGTCGGCCGTCTCCATGTTGAGGTCTTCAACGAAGTCGAAAATTATCCCAGCGGTGAAGGCAAGGATACGCCTGACATGTATCTGTACCTCAAGGCCGGTCTCAAGGCCATTCAGGACGGCAAGGCTGCCATCGTTGGCGGCGGCATGGCTGCAGGCAACAGCATCGCCATCCCCGAAGGGGGCTCTGCCAAGGATGCGGCGGGCGCGCGTGTTGACGTTGCCAACATCAAGATCTCCGGCGGCGTCGTCGGTGAAGAACAGGACGGCATGCAGGGCAACATCTATGGCGGCGGCATCGCCTCCACGGGTGGCACGACCTGGGTCGGTACGTCCAACATCACGGTTGAGGGCGGCACGATCAACGGCGACATTTACGGCGGCGGTCTCTCGATCGGCGGCAATTATGGTGATTCCAACTACAACGACGCCCTCTCTGCCGTTGACACGGCCAACGTCACTCTCGGTGCAGGCAGCCTCAAGGGCAACGTCTACCTTGGTGGTCGCGTGCTTGAAGACGGCGCCAACACGAAGGGTGTTGCGAAGGCAACGGTTTCTACCGGCACGCTGACCATCTACAAGGACTTCAAGTTCCTTGCAGATGACGCTCGCATCGACGGCTCCGGCGCTGACAAGGCTACGCTCAACTTCGTGAACGGCTACGACTTCTCCAAGCCTGAAGCTGCTGAGATCGCCCTGCTTAACCTGCCTGAAGGCGTTGTGATTAGCGGCTTCGACAAGCTCGAATCCGGCGATCTCGTTACTGGTGCAAGCTACGACATGGGCGGCAAGTCCAAGGTCGAAGTGACCGGCAACTACGAGTTCACGAAGATTGACAACGGTACCAACGGCACGATGATCGTCAAGGATGGCGGCGCTCTTGCAGTTCAGTCCGGCGAAGCCTTTGACAACAAGTTCGTGGTTGAGGAAGGCGTTCTGGCTCTCGACACGACTGCCAGGACGGCTGACGCTCGCGATGGTCTCGGCAAGTACAACGAGAGGTCCGGCCTCTACCTGAGCGGCGATGTGAATCTTACAGGCGCGAAGATCAACGTCGGCAAGACTGAAGCTGCCGACGGCGTGAACATTGGTGCCAACGGTACGCTCATTGTCGACGCGAGCGTTGACAATGAAACTGACAAGATCGCGACCACCGTCACTGGCGACAAGGCCATTCAGGCCGCCAACGGTTCTACTCTCCACTATGTCAACGTTGCCGACAAGGGCATCGTGACCGTGGACGTCGACGTTGAGCAGGGTGGCAAGCTGACGACGACAGTCGACAACATTCTCTACACGGTTGTTCAACTCGAAGAGAACAAGTTTACCTTCAAGCTCGGATCGGGTTCCGAACTTGCCGGCACAGGCCTTGAAAGTTTTGATACTTCCGACCTTGAAGGCATGGCAGACAACGAAGTGATCGGTTCGTTGCTTGACCAGAGCAACACCGCCATCACGTCCGGCAGTCTGCGCGAAGCCCGCCTCAACGGCGCTCTCAACCTCGGTGCTGCAGGCGGCGTCCAGACGGCCGGCATTGAAGCCGCCACGATGGGCATCGATCAGGCCACGAAGCGTGCTGCGCTCACCAACGTCTTCACGGACGGCTGGACGGGCTTCGCTGAAGTGACGAGCACCTCCCTCAAGATGGGCGGCGACTCCGGCGCTCTCGAAACGAAGACCGACCTCGGCGGCATCACGGTCGGCGGTGAATACACGATGGGCGACATGACGTTCGGCGTCATGGGCAACTTCGGCACCGGCGACGTTGAAGGCGAAGGCGACAACGACGGCGTCAAGAACGACGTGGACTACTACGGCGTTCAGGGCTACGCTGCCAAGCGCATGGGCCAGTTCAACCTCGTCGGCCAGATGGGCCTCATGACGACGAAGAACGACGTCACGTCCGCTGACGGCGACTCCGCCGACATCGACGCCACGATCTTCACGATCGGCGCCCGCGGCGAAATGGCCTTCCAGCTCAGCAAGTCCTGCCAGGCTGTTCCGTACGTCGGTCTCAACTACCTGCGCGTCGCCACTGACGGCTACAACACCGCCAAGGGCCTCTCCGTGGATGACATGGACCAGAACCTCGTGAGCATGCCGATCGGCGTGGCCTTCTCGGGCAACATGGACCTCGCCTCCGGCTGGACGCTCCGTCCGACGGTCGACGTGGCCTATGTCCACACGTTCGGTGACACGGACGTCGAAGCCACGACGAAGTTCGGCGCTGCCGCCATCAACACCAACCTCGACGTCTGGAGCGAGAACGTCGGTCGAGTGGGCTTCGGTCTTGAAGCCCGCAAGGACGCCCTCTCCTTCGGCGGCCAGATCGGTGGTGCCTTCGGCGACAACGACCATCGTGAGTTCTATGGCCAACTCAACGTGAAGTATCTCTTCTGATACTGATCGTCTCCCTCTCCGCCGCCTTCTCCCTCTCTCCATCCGGGGCGGCGGGGATCCCCGCCTCCGGCATCCCTCAGGTTGCCGGAGGTTTTTTGTACCCTGCAATTCGCACTTCGACTCTCCGCAGGATTCGTCACTGGGAGCCGCTTCGTTTCGCGCTACGCAGAGCCTTTACCGCCGCTGGTCCTTCGAGCGGTACACTTGAAAGATCGACCGAATCCAACCCATCCATATTCCACTCACTCCAGCCGAAACCACCAGGAAGAGGACCCGCCTCATGACCGAATTCGCCGCCCACGTTGAAGACTTCTGTACTCGTCTCTTTGAAGACATCCGAAAGCTCACCGCCGACACCTGCGGCGTTACGCGAGAGGGATATACGCCTGAAGAAGACAAGGTGCACGAGAAACTTGCCGAGGCCGCGCGCGAGATCGGTCTTGAAGTCCATGCAGACGCTGCGCTCAACCTCTGGATGACGCTGCCCGGACGCAACCGGGACTTGCCTGCCTTCGTCTCGGGGTCGCATTCCGACTCCGTTCCGCAGGGCGGCAATTACGACGGTCTCGCCGGCATCGTCGCGCCGCTCGCCGTGGCCAAATATCTGAAGGATACGAACAGAGTGCCCGAACGGGACTTCTGTATCGTTGCGTTCCGCATGGAGGAGTGCCCTGAATTCGGACGTGCCTATGCGGGCAGTCTTGCACTGACGGGCCAGCTCAAGCCCTTCGAACTCGTGCTGCCTCACAGGGATACGGGGAAGCTTCTGAAGGACGTTCTTCTTGAGCGCGCGGTCGACGTCGAGCGCATCGCGTCGGGAGAGCCGTTCATGGATCTCTCGAAGATTGCGGCCTTTGTCGAACTTCACATCGAGCAGGGGCCGAGGCTTGACAAGGAACCCGTCAACCGTGCGGCGGTGGTTACTGGCATTCGCGGGTATCTGAGGCACAAGCGCTGCCGCGTCGAGGGCGAGACCGCGCATTCAGGCGCAGTCGATCATGAATTCAGGCACGACGCCGTCGCGGCCCTGACGGACCTGCTTTACGTGATGAACAGGCACTGGGAGGCCTGGCTCCATGACGGCAAGGATCTGGTCTTCACCTGCGGCGTCATCAACACGCCTTCGACGGCCGACATCTCGATCATCTCGGGCGACGTCTCCTTCGGGCTCGACATGAGGAGCCTATGCATGGAGACGATCCGCGCCTTCCACGACCTCCTTCTTGAGGAGGCGGCCGCCATCGAAGAAAAGCGCGGCGTGAAGTTCACTTTCGACGACGTCATCGTGGGCGAGGCTGCAAGCCCCGACGAAGCCCTCTTCAATCGACTCGTCAAGGCCGCGAAGGATCACGACATTCCTCACCTGACGATGGCAAGCGGCGCCGGTCACGACGCTGCGGTCATGACGAGCGCGGGCGTGCCCACGTGCATGCTCTTCGTCGCCAACCAGAACGGATCCCACAATCCGCATGAGGCGATGCGAATTTCGGATTTCCTCTCAGGTGCGGAAATCCTCATGCACGCCGTGGTGGATTATGATTGACGGGAACGGGAGCCATTCTCCCTTGCAGATCGCCTGCGGCGGTTCCATGAGTCAGGGCCCCGCGTCGTAATGTTTAGGGGACATTGCCCATAACATTTCGTTACAGGCGGCGGTAATATTATCCCACGTGCTTATGCGTGACAGCGAAAATCAGAAAGGAGTACGCACATGGCCAAGGATCATTCTCACAAGTCTGCCGTCGAACCCACCGGCGGCAGCACCCTTGAAGTCGTTGACGTTGAAAGGAAGGCCTCCTATCCCGTGGCTGCCCTTGAACCCAAGCATGTCGAACCGCATTCGTTCGACTCGATGACGCAGGTCGTCACCTATCTTCGCGACAAGCTTCGCGACACGCCGCTCGTCTCCCCCGAAGAGTCGGCTGCCGAAGTGTTCAAGATGCTCAACCGAGATCTGACGCAGACTGAGCGTGACGCGCTCTTCAAGCTGCTGCTCGTCAAGGAGGCGCATCAGGCGGGCCTCTTCCCGAAGAAGCCCATCGACATGAACGCCCTTTCGGACAAGCTCCGCGAAGGCGCCTATCCGTACAAGAACCGCTACCCGAACAAGCTCTATGAGAAGGAGCTCTATGACCTGCAGGTCGAGCTTCTGAAGCTTCAGGACTGGGTCAAGCGCACGAACTCGAAGATCATCGTGATCTTTGAAGGCCGCGACGCAGCCGGCAAGGGCGGCACGATCCGCCGCTTCACCGAGAACCTCAATCCCCGCGGCGCGCGCACGGTGGCCCTTTCGAAGCCGACCGAGAACGAAGCGGGCCAGTGGTACTTCCAGCGCTATTGCGCGCACCTGCCCAATCCGGGCGAAATCTGCTTCTTCGACCGCTCCTGGTATAACCGCGCCGTGGTCGAACCCGTGATGGGATTCTGCACGCCCGAACAGACCGAGATCTTCCTCAACGAAGTGACGGGCTTCGAGCAGTCCCTCATCAGGGGCGGCACGCACATCATCAAGTTCTGGCTCGCCGTGAGCCAGGACGAACAGCGCCGCCGCTTCCGCGAACGCCGCGAGAACCCGTTGAAGCGCTGGAAGCTCTCCCCCGTCGACATCGCGTCCATGGACCGCTGGGATGATTATTCCAAGGCCGTTCGCCGCATGTTCCAGATGACCGACACGGCCGAAACGCCCTGGACGGTGATCCGCAACGAAGACAAGCGCCGCGGCCGCCTCAACGCCATCCGCGTGCTGTTGCAGTCGATTCCCTACGACAACCGCGACATGAAGAAGGTGGGCAACATCGACCCGCTCATCGTCGGCCGCGCCGGCAGCCTCTTCGCCTCGAACGGCGATCCGCTGCGCTTTGACATCAACAACGAAATCGGCAACAGCTGATCGACCTGAAACCGGTGTTTTGAGGGCCCGCAGATACGGCATCTGCGGGCCTTTTGAATTTTCACTCCCCTCTTTTCGCGGACTCCGGGCTTTCGACACTGCCGCACGCCATGGGACCTGAATCGGGCGTTTGGCACCCGAGCGGGAACGGCACCCCAAAACGCGCGCCCTGCATATAAAATTATGCGCTTTGCGCCTCCGACGGCCCGCCTTCCGCTGACAGGAGGTGTGATTTCAGGCTTTGATTCCTGCAACTTTTGCGAAACAGCAGAGCCCTTTTCGGGTGGAATCCATGTCCCGCAACGGGTTCAAAGTGACGGAACCTTGCAGGAATTCGCCTCATGTAAGCTGTTTGCCCTATGTAACCATACGCTACATGTCCATATAATCCTATTCAAGGGCATCGGTCACAAGGGCCGCACCGTCTCTGCTGAAAACGACGGACGGTCCCGAAGGCGCCCCACACAAGAGTCCTACAACACCTCCCGCATTAGAAAAGCTATGCAAAACACAGACAACAAGCGCTTTGTCGCGATCGGCCTGATGCTGTTCGCGATCCTGTTCGGCGCAGGCAATCTCATCTTTCCCGCCTCCATGGGCCAGGCTTCCGGCGATCACTTCGTTTGGGCTTTCATTGGCTTCTGCATTACGGGTGTAGGCCTTCCCCTTCTCGCCATCATGGCGATGGCCTATGCGGGCTGCAACGACCTGCAGGAGGCAGCCGGCCGCGCACATCCCCTTTACGGCCTGTTCTACACGGTCGTGGTCTACATGTCCATCGGCCCCTGCTTCGCCATTCCGCGTACGGGCACGGTGGCCTTTGAAATCGGCCTGCGTCCCTTCCTTGCCGAAGGCCAGGTTGAAATGGGCCTGTGGATCTTCCTCGTCCTCTTCTTCGTGGTGTCCTACTGGCTTGCCGCCACGCCGCAGAAGCTCGTCGACCGCGTCGGCAAGATTCTGACGCCGGCCCTCGTGTTCACGCTCGGCGCCCTGATCGTCAAGTCCGTCGTCGATCCGCTCGGTGTTCCGCAGGCTGCCCAGCCGAACTATGCGGGCGTCCTCACCGCCACGGTTGCGGGCATCCTTGACGGCTACAACACGCTTGACGCCATCGCCGCGTTCGTCTTCGCCACGCTCGTCACGAACTTCGTCCGTGAAGGCGGTGCCAAGACCGCGAAGGAAGTCACCTCCCAGGTCTACAAGTCCGGCATCCTCGCCGTGTCGCTCCTCGCCGTGATCTATTTCTTCATCGCGAAGATCGGCGCTGAGTCCGTCACCGCCATCGGCATGCAGGACACGGGTGCTCCGGTGCTCGCTGAAACCGCCAAGATCCTCTTCGGCAACTTCGGCGCCATCCTTCTCTCGGTCATCGTGCTGCTCGCCTGCCTGACGACGTCCATCGGCCTCATCACCTGCTGCGCCGCCTACTTCATGCGCATCGTCGGCCGCCTGACGTACAAGCAGTACTGCCTGCTCTTCACGATCGTCTCGTTCCTGATCGGCATGTTCGGCCTCAAGACCATCATCGTCTCCACGATCCCGGTCCTGATGTTCGTCTACCCGCTCTGCGTGATCCTGATCGTGCTGCTTTTCACGGACAAGCTCTTTGACGGCCGCCAGTGCGTCTACGCCTTCACCACCGCCTTCACGTTCGTGATGGCCGCGGTCTCCGGTCTCGAAACTGCCGGCGTGAACCTCGGCGCGATCTCCGAAGCGATCAAGGCCTACGTCCCGTTCGCCCAGTACGGCCTCGCTTGGGTCCCGTTCGCCGTCACCGGCTACGTCCTCGGCCTCGCCTACAAGGCCGCCGTTCCCTGCAAGGCCTGCTGCAAGCCGGCCTGACAACCTGACGCTCCAGTGAAGCCCCCGGTCAGGACTCACTGAGAAAACCCAACGGGCCCCGCACTTCTCCCCCGAAGCGCGGGGCCTTCTCTTTTCCGGCTTCCTGGCTTTTGCCCCTCTCTTCACCTCTTCGAGGACCTCTCCGCCTCCTTCAGGCGATTCTGGAAGCAGACCGTCTGCGTGGTGCGAGTCTCTTTCCGATAAACTACGGGCACCGTTCACCATCAAGGATCCATCGCATGCTCCGATTTCCCGTTCCCGGCGCGCCTCACACGCCCACCGACAACGAGCGCACGCTCATGAAGCCACTCATCCGCATTCTGGAAAAAGGCGGCATCCGCTGGGGCATCGGCTGCGCCGACTGGCTCCCCATCGATCCGCAGCACTGCGCGGCCGAGATCGGGCTCAATCTCAGGCACGTCAAACTGAGTGAAATCGGGAGTACGGCCGAACTCGAAGCCTTTTTTGATGAATTTGCCCATCCCGAAGCGCCCTGCCTCTTCCTTTCCGACATCGACGTTCCCGTCCTTGCGGCCTGGGACTACGAGGAGGAGCGAGAGGCAACGCGCGAGATCATCGTGCGCGGGCTTGCGCGCATAGCCGGGACGCACGGACATCATTTCATCGTGACGGGCCTCACGAGCCTCACGAAGGACATCTGCCGCGAGGCGTTTGAGAACGCCGTGCCTCTTGAGCCTTACGAGACCGAAGAACTCTTCACGATCTCCCACGAGCAGGTCGGCCTTCTCTACGGGGCGGACCTTGCCCGCATCTCTGAGGAAAGGACGATGGTCCCCGACCTCGTCATGATGGAGCTTGACCGCCATGCCGCACTCGGCGCGCGCTATGTCGAGCCGTACATTCTTCAATGGGTCCGACAGGGGAAGGCCGGGATCCTCCCGCCCGTGCCCGCCGCGCTCACGCCCCGCTTCCTCGAGCGACTCCAAAACGCAGGCCTGATGGATCTCAATCGCATGGCGCTCTTTCAGGAAATCCCCGCCGCGTCCGGGAAGGCAATTGACCTTCTTGCCGAGGCGATGGTGACGCTCGGCTTCTGGACGCCGCTCCCCGCCGAGGCTGCGGATGATCAGCCCGACGACGTGAGGCTCTACGACTACGCCTCCGTCTGGGGCGTGCGCCTGCTGGCCGTCCTGGCACTCAGATTCGTGATGAGCGAAGGAGCCGACTGGATGACGCCCACGCGCGAACTCATGCGAGCCATGTGGTCGGGCGAACCCAACGAGGCCATGGATGCGCTCTGCGAAATGCTCGACTGCATCGAGGATCAGGATGCCGACCTCGACATCGGCGGGCTTTGCGCCGCCTGCATCCTCGCGCTCGACCTTGACCTCACGCGCGTGGTCAATGAAGAGGAAGGCCTCGACGTCCTCGCCGTGAGGCTCCCGGGCGGCATCTGCGAGCTCGTCTTCGCGCCCGAGGACCGTGATCCCGCCGAACTCGGAAGCCCCGACGGCACGCCCCGCATGGTCCTCACCATCGGTTGACGCGCGTTCTTCTTCTCCTTTGGGGAACTTCCTGAGCGCTTTCGAAGGGCCTGTCTCTCCATTCCGAGGGCAGGCCCTCTTTTCATGGCGGATGATGCCTCGTCCTGAACAAGCGTTCTCCCCTAAGCGCCCGTCCCGCAGGGGTGGAGGCTCAAGGCGCGTGTTGCAAAAGCGAGACAGTGCGTTCTTCGGACTTTGCCCTTCGACGTCTGGGGTCAAACTCCTGCGGCGCAGGGTCTGGAGGCTCATCACTGACGTTTCGTTCACTTCTTCTCGCCTCTCCTGCACGCAATTTCCCTTGCCATCCTCTGGGATTACACAATAAGATGAAGACATGGAAGCGCGGCGCGTCCCGTCCCTGCTTCGTTTCAGGGGCCGCATCCGGGAGCGCCGCGTCCCGGCCCTCCGCCCGAAGCTTTCCGCGGGCGGACGAGTCCGAGATCCGACGAAAGCGAAAGGAGCGACTCATGACATCGCGCAAGCTCATTGCCGTCGCAATCGCGGCATTGTTCGCAGGTTCGGCCTTTGCAGCCGAGGTGCAGCTCTACGGCCGCATCGACGAGGGCCTCGTCTACACGCACCAGGATCTTGACAACGGCACGGACAAAACCGACGAATTCAAGATGCGCTCGGGCTACTCCACGGGCAGCCGCTTCGGCCTCACGGGCACTGAAACGCTCGGCAACGGCTGGAAGGTCGGCTTCACGCTCGAGAACGGCTTCAACGCCGACGACGGCTCATTCGCCGACGACGACCGCCTCTTCAACCGTGAGGCCACGGTCTCGCTCACGGGTGGCTTCGGCACGCTGGCCTTCGGCCGCATGGGCGTCCTGTCGTCCGGCAACGGCACGTTCGGCCTCGCGGGCGAACTCACCCCATTCGGCACGGGCTACGGCGACTACGCGGTCCAGAGCGAGAACTTCGGTTCGGGCTTCACCCGCATGGACAACATGATCGCCTGGAAGTCTCCGGGCTGGCACGGCATGAACGTCTACGCCCAGTACTCCTTCAAGGCTGACAACGAAAACGAGAACAACCCCGGTGCCGAAGGCACGTCCGACGCGGACCGCTACTGGGCCGTCGGTGCGACCTACAACGTCGGGCAGCTGAAGACCGTCATCGTCGTCGACCAGGTCATGTGGGGCACCATGAAGAACCCGCCTGAAGGCGAAATCGACGATTCCCTCGCCGTGACGCTCGGCGGCAGCTATGACTTCGGCTTCATGAAACCCTATGTGGGCCTCCATTGGTTCGACAACCAGAAGACCACGAACCTCAGGGGCTTCAAGACCTTCAAGAACTTTGCGGGTGCACGGAACGCAACGGGCTACATGGCCGAAGGCTACGGCGTGACGCTCGGCACGGACGTCCCGCTCTGGGGCGGCACGGCCAAGTTCGCGGTCGGCTATCTTGACGCCGAAACCGATCAGGACGCCGAAGGCGACGTCCTCGCTCAGGGCCACGACTGGACGCGTTATGCCGCATCGGTCGGCTACACCTACAACCTCTCGAAGCGCACCAGCCTCTACGGCGTGGGCTCCTACGCCAAGGATGAACTCAAGGCGCGCGGCGAAGCTTATCCGGGCGGCGAGCCCTCTACCGTCGAGGTGGGCGCGGGCCTCGTCCACAAGTTCTGAGGTTCTTGTCTGACGGACGCCTCCGTGCACGGATCCCGCACGAAGCGTCTCCTGACTACATGAGCCCATCAGGATGAATTCAAGGGCTCGAACAAGGGGCCGGCGGAATGATCAGCCGCCGGCCCTTTTTCTGTCCGGTCGTTCCCCTGTTGTCCCAATTGAAGCACGCGCGTTCTCTTGAGTCGGACAATGGAGAACAACTGACATGCAGACGTTTTCGACGCCTGTGGGTCGAACCGTAGCGGCGCTTTCGGTTCAAGACTGCAGCCATTGCGCTAGACTTGCCGCTTTCCTCAGACGAATCCTGGAGAACGAATGTTGACCGATGCCGACCGCAGCTACGCCTATTCCGTCTCGCTTTCGCCCGACGACAGGGCGGCGCTCGCGAAGATTCTGACCTCGCCGGGCCAGGACAGGAAGGTCGTGGCCCGCGCCCATACGCTCAAGCTTCTTGACGACGGCATGTCCTCCCGCTGGATCGGCGTCTCGCGCACTGCGGTCTATGCCGTTGCGCAGCGCTTCAGGGCGGGCGGCCTCACCGCTGCCGTTCAGGACGGCAGGCGTACGGGTGCGCCGCGCTCCATCACCGAGGAGGCCCTTGGCTGGATCGCGAGCGTCATCGACTTCGGCCCGAAGGCCGCAGGTGTGGAACGACAGAGCTGGACCGTTTCGGCCCTGCAGGAATACGTGCGCGAAAACGGTCCCGCCGCAGGCTTTCCGGAGGTTGCCTCCATCTCCCGATCCTACGTCTGGAGGCTCATGAACGCGGGCAAGGCTCGTGCCGAGGAGCGCGAGGCTCAGGCGTCAGATGACCTGCAGACCCATGTCCTTCTCTGGCGCGACATCGAGGTGGCGTTCATGGAGGGAGAGGACGGCTGGCGACCCGTTTTCCGTGCGGGCATTCCTGATGAGTCGGTGCCCGGCGGCTTTCTCGTTCTTCCCAATTCGCCCGGCCTCCCCGTTCCCGAAGGAGCCGTGACCCGCAACTTCATTGCGGGCTTCAATTTCGAACAGGGCTGCATGGTCGCAGTCGAAGGCCGGTCCTCGAAAGACCAGGACATGATCCGGTTTCTCGACGAGGTCGACCGCATCACGAGTCCCGACGCACTCATCGAGCTCGTCAACAGAACCGGTCCCGCCAAGCTCCCGGCCGGTGCCTACAAGCACCTTTTTGCCCGAGCCGGCCGCTTTGCCGTTGTCCAGAACGTGAAGCACCCCGCCATGATGCGCCTTGCAATACGAGCGGTCGCCCAGATCCAGCGCAACATGGGTATCGACGACGTGCGCGCGCCGACGCTCGACGAACTCATCGACACCATGCTCAGGATGTACCGAGCCTTCAGGCTCTGGAACCGCGGCGTGGAAAATCCCGCACAAAGCGTTTGATGCAGGCGCAGCCTTCGGCGTCAGTCACCAGGGGGCCTTCGGACCGAACATCCGCAGGCCCTTTTTCACGCGCCATGCGTCGGAATTTGCGAACGACCGTTCTCTTGAGTCGGCTTTCGGAGAACAACTGGCGAACAGACGAATCTTCACCTCAGCGGGGCGTTCCGCTCACCGGCCCCGGTTTATCCTGCTTGCTGTTGTGCGTAGACTTGACGCCGTTTCCTCCCTCGAACACCTGAAAAAGACATGACCGAGACCAATACCGGATACGCCTACACCATCACGCTAACGCCCGAGGACAGGGCCGAGATTGCGCGCATTCTCACGAGTCCGTCCGCCGACCCGAAGGTCGTCGCGCGCGCCCAGACGCTCAAGCTCCTTGACGACGGACTCTCCGCCCCGGACATCTCCCGATGGGCCGGCGTTTCCCGCACCTCCGTCTATGCGGTCTCTCAGTGCTACAGGGCTGCGGGGCTGGCCGCCGCGATCCACGACGGCCGTCGCACGGGCGCGCCCCGCGTGATCACCGATGCCGCGATTGCCTGGATCAAGGACCTCATCAAGGGCGGTCCGAGGGCGGCCGACGTTGAGAAGCCGAAGTGGACCGTCACGGCGCTTCAAACCCATGTGCGTGAAAACGGACCTGCCATCGGCTTCCCTGAAGTCGGCTCCATCTCGAGGTCCTGCGTCTGGAAGCTCATGCAGGCGGCAAAGGGAGCGAATGAGGCCAATTCCGCATCCATGGATGTCTCCCGTCCCGAAACCCATGTCCTCGTCTGGCGCGACGTCGAGGTTGCGTTCATGGAGGGTGAAGACGGGTGGCGGCCCGTCTTCCGAGCGGGCATTCCCGACGATTCCATTCCCGGCGGCGGCTTTCTCGTGCTTCCCAATTCGCCCGGCCTTCCCGTCCCCGAAGGAGCCGTGACGATGCGGTTCATCGGCGGCTTCACGTTCGAGCAGGGCCGCATGATCGGCGTTGCGGGCTGCTCCTCGAACTAAGCCGACATGATCCGCTTTCTCAACGAGGTCGACCGTGCCACGAGTCCCGGCGTCCTCATCGAGCTCGTCAACCGCGTCGGCCCTGTGAGACTGCCGGCCGGCGTCTACCGCCATGCCTTCGCCTCGAACGGGCGCTCTGACGACCGTTCTCGACAAGTGCGGGAGTGAACCCTTGTTCACCTACCTTTCGTCCTGTCCCGATCGGGCCCTATATTCCCCACCCTCTTCTCCTGCAGTCTATTTTGCAAACGCATTGCAAACGGTTGCAACAAATTGCAAGAGTCGGGAATTTAGAGAACGGCTGATGAAGGCGCCGATGGAATCGGCGCGATAATCAGAGAACGGGACAATTTCAAGAGAACAAAACGGGTTTTGACAGTCGCATAATCATCACCGCCGCACGACTCGAACCCCACGATCCGGGCGGCCCCAACTCTGTTTCCTCGATGCAGAAATTAGACCATCATGACCACCGCACATCCCTATTCCATCACGCTTTCTGACGCCGAGCGCAAGGAACTCGCAGACATTCTCTCGACGCCCGGCATCAACGAAAAGCTCACGAGGCGCGCCCGCGTGCTCATGCTCCTTGACGACGGCCTCTCCGCGCCCGACATCGTGCGCTACCTGCAGATCTCGCGCTCGACCGTCTACTCGATCTCGCAGCGCTTCCATGCCACGAACCTTCGTGGCGCGCTCTATGACGGCCGCCGCTCGGGCACGCCCAAGCGCATTCCGCCCGCCGCCTTCAGCTGGATCGAATCCGTGATGAAGCAGCCGCCGCGCATGGTCGGCGTCGACGCCGACCGCTGGACCATCACCGCGCTCCAGACCTACGTGCGCGAGAACGGGCCCGCAAACGGCTACCCCGAGGTCTCGCAGATCTCCCGCTCCTACCTCTGGCGTATTCTCTCCGAGCACCGCCTTCCCCAGTCCGAAGAGGCCGAAGCAAAGACGCTGATGAACCAGACCGCCAAGGAGGCCCGCATTGTGCTCTGGCGCGACGTCGAGCTCGCCATCATCCACGAAGACGGCTGGTGGCGTCCGCTCTTCCGAAAGGGCGTGGCCAACCCCGCGTCGCCCACGGGCTTTGATGTTCTCCCCAACAGTCAGACCCTGCCCTTGCCCGAAGGTGCAGAGGGCATCTCCTTCATCACGGGCTTTGAGTTCGAGTCGGGCGTCATTCACGGCGTCATCGGCAACTCCCGCAACGAAGAGGAGATGATCGCCTTCCTCAAGGTTCTGGATGCCGAAACGCCCAGGGGCGTCATGATCGAGCTCATGAACAAGTCGATGCCGTTTCGTCTGTCGCCCGCCGTCTACAAGTTCCTCTTTGCCCGCATGGGGCGCTTCTCCATCGTGCAGAACCGCCAGTTCGGCAGCCTCCTGCGCACCACGATGAACGCCGTGAGCCAGCTTCTCTGGAGCCTTCACATCGACGACATCCGCGCCCGCACGCGCGAAGAACTCATCGAAAAGCTCTTCGTGGCCGTCAAGTCCTTCCGCATCGAGGACCGCATCGGCAAGGCCGCCTGATCAAGCATTGACGGGCACTGAAGAAGAGAAATTCAAGGCTCATGTACGAAGGGGAGACGCCGGACAAGCGCCTCCCCTTTCAATTTGTCCTGAGTTTTGAATAGAATTCCCTTAAGGGAATTCTATTAGGGCGGATTCATCGTCCCTGGCTCTGGTACCAGAGCTCGATTTCTCGCGGATTCTCGCCGGGCCCCGCGGGCACGCGCGAGGCGGTGAGCTCGTCTTTGGTGAGCGGACGGATGTCGGTGATGACGAGCGGGAGCATCTTGTGCTTCACCTGAACGTAGAAGGTCCCGACCACCTCGACGTCGGTCACGACGGCGTCGCTGTTGCGTCGCCAGACGTGGATCTCCTTCTTGACGGTGGGCGTCATGTAGGGGCGGTCGTTGAGATTGCTGCAAAACGACGGCCTCGTCGCCACCCATTCCCACACATAGCCCTTCTGGCCGGGATGGCGCACGTGGTCGTTCATGCGGCGAAGGGGCTTGCCGTAGACGGCGACGAAGTCGCGCACGTAGGTCTTCCCTTTGGCCGTTGCCTTGAGGGCCTCGGGCGTGAAGACCGTGCCCGGCATCATGCGGTTGTCGGCGCGGTGCTGAGGACCGCTGCAGCCTGCGAGCATCGGGGCCCCGAGAGAGGCGCTGAGAATGGCTGCGGCCTTTGCGAGCGTTCTGCGCTTGAAGTCAATCGTCATACTGTTCACTCCGCGAAATGATCGAGCTCGGCGGGCGTGAGCGGCCTGAAGCTGTGGGGCGCGTCCGTGCCGACAAGCGGCGCACGGTAGATGTAGAAGACGCCCGTGAATTCATGGCGCTTCACGACGCCCGTCTTGTCGAACCACACGCGCAGGTTCTTCTGCGTGATCGGAAATTCCGAGATCGGGTTGAACGGGATGAAGTTCTTGGCGGAGGGGCGGCCCCTCATCCAGCTGTAGTGGCGCACGATCTCGTGGCCCATGTGGATTTCATAGTCGGGTTCGCCCAGCTCCGCATCGATCTGCGCCATGGTGGTCCGGCCGTCGACGATGAGCCTCGCGGCCTTCTCGGTCGAGAGGTCGCGCACCTCGCCGCTTCCGACGGCGCAGCCGCCGAGCATCGAGGCGCAGACTGCCAGAAGCAGCAGAGTGCGGACGCGGCCTGCGACGGTGCGCGGGCCCCTTGTGGTTCCTTCCGGCAAGGTCTTCTCCTTTTGTAGCGCTCGTTCGGTCCTGTGCGCGCCTGGTGCGACGAAAATCATTTTGAACTCGCTTGTGTCCCTTTGAGTACGCCTCGCCTCGCGCAGAGGCGGTCCAAAGGGGAGCGACAGCCCAAAACGAGCGTGGTTCAAGGGAAGTTCCTGACCAACGTTCACACTTTTGCCGCGCAAATTTTATTAAGTCGAGTTATTATAGTTGTCATGAGCGTCGGCGTGGTTCTCACGCCCCGTTCAGCATTTTTCAAAGTGTTGGCCTCCGGAGGTAAAGGTCATGTCCGACAACGATAAGAACCGCATCAAGATCAAGCTGCCCGCCGTCTCCTACGACATCGTGAAGCTTGCCGCCACCCTCACCGGTACGTCCGTGAAGTCCTTCGCGGCCCAGGCGGTGATCAACGCAGCCCTGCACGTCACGGCTGAAATCGAAAACCGCTCGCTCGGCTCCAACATCGACGCCGACATTCATCTCACCGAGGAAGAGGCTCAGGCCCTTCTCGCCCTCGTCGAAAGCCTCGACAAGCACGACGGCAATGACGAAGACGTCGAGGAAGCCACCGCCGAGGACTTCGAGGATGAAGAACCTGCGGAATGCGAATGTGAATGCGAAGCCGAATGCAAGTGCGACGACGATTCCGAGTGCAAGTGCGAATGCGAATGCAAGTGCGAAGAGTCCGAAAAGGCTGAAGAGCCCGCCGCCGAAGAAGAGCCCGCCGCTCCCGCCGCCCAGCCCAAGGCCAAGGCCAAGCACGGCCGCAAGCACCGCTGATCTTTCGCCTTGAGTCCCTGTCCATAAGGGACCAGAGAACACAAAGGGGATCCGTCAATAAGCGGGTCCCCTTCTCTTTTCCATCCTTCGTCCGGCCTCAGGCGGCCTGCGGCCTTCCGACGGTCAGCCTGCCGCCGCGTTGAGTGCGGCCATCGCCTGTGCGCTCACGACAAGCTCGATGCGTGCGGACGCCCTGGTGAGACCGAGATAAAGCAGCCTGCGTACGCGATCGTCCATCTCGTCGAAGTCGACTTCGGTGAGGATCACGCAGGGCGCGGAAAGTCCCAGGAAGCGCCTCACGGTGTCGGCCAGAAGCGTCCCCTCCGTCCAGACGGCGTCACCTGCGGGCGTGAAGGCTCCCGTAGGCTTCATCAGCATCTTCTTCCCGATGCAGCCGCCCTTGAGCACCTCGCTCGAAGCCAAACCCTTCCAGGAGAGCACCGCAATGTCCTCGTCGTCAAAGCCCGCGAGATTTGCCTTCTCCACCGCCGCTCGCGTGAGCTTCAGGAGTTCCGACGGTCCGTGGTAGACGGACACCGGCATCTGGTCAGCCTGCGCGGGCAGCGGATTGCGGGACTTGACCGGTCGCTGCGATAGGCCGAAGCCGTTGATGAAGACGGCGGCCGAGAACGTGATGCGGGCGGATTCGTCCGTATCGATCCTCACGCAGTCGCCGAAGTCAAAGCACCCTCGGCCGTCGAAGAGTCGGGCGTCAGGATCGCAGAGCAGATAGAGGTGCGAATCGGGATTCTCCGGGTTGAGCGCAGCGCCCAACGCCTCGATCCATTCGGCCTCGAAGTTCTGTGCGTCGTCAACGATGATCACGTCCCAGCGACGCCAGGGCTCGCCGTCGGGCTCCACGCCTGCGAGACGCTCGCAAAGCCCGCGGCTCAGTTCGTCAAATTGCCGTTGGGGGTCACAACAAAAAAGTCCAGATTCTTTCTGTCTGCCTGAGCCAATACGCTGTTTTTCTTCCGAGGCCAAGCCTTTTGGAAAGCCTCCAGCCTGTCCAGCAATTCATCCGTTTCCGTCATCTCCTTGCTCGGGCTTCTGAAAACGTAGGAGTGTATGTTCATGCGATGCCCATCACAGGAGACGGCCGTCTTGCTTTTCACACCATAGCAACGCTGCTGCCTCAGATAGGTTTTCTGATCATAGAATTCGCAGTTTTTCTGATCGATGACGTCCTTGACGAGCTTCATCGACGTCTTTGCTCCGATCAGGAACCTGTAGCCGTCCCGATCCAGATTGACGAACTCCTCCTGATTCGGATAACCGCGATCCATGAGAATCAGAGGCGACTTCTCGGAAATCCCGATGTCCGTCCACATCTTGCGGAGATCGTCCAGTGTACTGATGTCGGAAATGTTGCCTGCGTAGGCACGATAACAAATCGGGCTGCCGTTTTTGACGTTGATCATCAGCGAAACGTTGATTTGAGGGCCATACGAACCATCTTTTTAACTGGAACCAAATGGACGAAACAAGTGCTTCGTAGAGGAGCGCCCATCCGGCGACGGCGGAATCCAGGCGGAAGCGGTGTCAGACGAGCTGAAGCTTGTCCGCAAAGCGCTTGTGGTCGTGAACCTTCTTGATCGAGTACAGGACGTGGAGCTTCCCGTCCGAGAGCGTTTGCCTCATCTTCAGGTCCACGTAGAGGAAGTCGCCCCTGCCGATCGGCTCGAGCCCCTTCTCGACCTTTTCGACGAACGCCTGATCGTCGACGCTGACGAAAACGGACGTCTGCTCGCCCATCTTCACCTTCCACTTGTCCTTTCTCTTGAGGGCACTCGTCTCGAGCATCACGATCATCTTGCTCGTATTCGTCGTCAGGACCACCTCTTCCGCCTTCGCGGCAATCGCCTCCGGATCCTCATTCAGGATGGAAGCACCAACTGAAAGCTGCTGATCGCAATCGAGTTCCGGGGCCGGAGAGACGCCCGGAGCGATCGTCTCGACCTTGTTCGCATTGAGCTTTTCGAGTGCGCGCTGGCGCATGACGGGGCTTTTCCAGCGCTCGACCGGGCGATGTTCGAAGTCCGGTTTATTCTGGACGTAGTACAGGTTCGGCAGAAACTCCTTTCCATCAGGCGACAGAGTGCCGATATAGTCTCGCTCCTGCTTGCGCTTCCCGTCCTCTCGGAAGCAATAGGGAAAATAAACATATCAGGTGCCCTGACGGAACTGGTACTGCGCGTGAGCGGGCAGCCCTTTGATTTCGTCCTTGTTGGGGCGCTCCTGCTTTTCGGTTTTCGTGTTCTGATCGGCCATTTTGGGAACCTTTATGACTGTAGAATGTTATATAGATTTCGAAGTGGGAATCTTCCTTCGTCGGCCACAAAGCCAAAATCCCAGATTTTCGGCTTGATGTACGCAAGCTCCGGTACGCCGCGATTGACGCGAGTGTTCAGCGGGACTTTCCTGACCATGCCTGAACTCCAAAAATCAGAAGATTGCAGGAACGGCACCCATCAGGCCATTCAGATAGACTTTGCGGATGTCTTTGTCGCTTCTGATTTTCTTGAACTCTCTGAATGAATAAAGAATGGAAGCCCCATCGGAGTTTTATTGATCCCCCACAATTCGTCACGACGGAAAAGATCCTGCGTCAGGATGTTGACGTCATGGGCAGTGAAAATAAGCTGATTACGGCTGTCGGCATGGCAGCCGTCCAAAAAGTATTTCAGAAGCCATTCCAGCAACTGGGTATGCAAACTTCGATCCAATTCGTCGATGACGAAAACAGTTTCCCGTCCCTCCTTCAGCTTTGCAAAGGCCGGGAGGAGATCCAAAAGCCTCTTCGTACCTTCGGATTCTTCATCCAGCTGAAATCGAATGTTTTCGCCGTGCAGGTTTTTATGAACGGCGAGGAGCTTTTCGAAAACCAATTCATCATTTTCCATTCGAACGATGATGTCATTGCTTCGAAAGACGTCGCCCGGGCGGCTCAATTGTTGCTTGATTTCGCTCAATAACCCCTTCGGCAAAGAAGAGTCAATGTCGGCCAGTTCGACTGTTTCGAAATGGTCTATGCCGGTGCCAAAAGTGCGCATCAATCTGGTGGCATGTTCGCTGAGAACATCGCCGTGATCAGCCAAAAGTTGAATTGAAATAAATTCACTGTTAGCCTGAATTTTTAATAAGCCTTCAAGAGAGCCTCAATTCCCTCGAAGGCTTTTGTT
>ERZ838827.1199-NODE-1199-length-21580-cov-3.635494_pt1 | contig 21580 bp, 32 predicted proteins | sample MGYA00519881_ERZ838827 | MGnify/ENA primary metagenome ERZ838827 (study PRJEB31850, sample SAMEA3708842) | human gut metagenome | biome: human gut; feature: human-associated habitat; material: faeces | place: China | collected 2014 ...
GGTACATCCCACATCGGGGTATTCCTTTTTTAATCTCTCCACTGTTTCCAGTGCCAGTTCCTCTTTTGTCATATTGAGCAGAGGTACTATTTTTTCTCCTGTCGTCGACAGTAGATCAGATGCTATTGCGTTCCTTGTAGTTACATCTTCCATTGTCTGCAAATGGAAAATAAGTTCCGTGAAAAGCTCATTTTGGCTTTTGAGATTTCCGCTCTGATCTTTGACTGACATTCCGAGAATTCGAAAAGTCTTTTCTGCATCATTTCCGCCTTCTGCAGCATCTTTAGCTTTTTCAGCTAATGCCGCCAAATCTCCAGATGCGCTCTCCGCGTCATAGCCAACACTTTTCAGGACGTAGTCCCAGGCCTGATATTGATTGGTTGTCATCCCCATCGTCTGAGATACATTAACCACCTCTTTGGCATGGCTTACAGTCTGGCTTGTCAGTGCTCCCATTGTTGTGATCAATGTGCCCACTGTTAATACAGCCTTGCCCATGTCCTCGTTGAGCCCGTCAAAATTGGAAGCTAGCGTCTCTACAAGTGGAGATGTTTCCATTCCAATCGCGGATGCGACATCCCTTATCGCATCCCCAAAGCTCCGGCTGGTCTCTTCCACCTCTTCGGCCGACTCATCCATCTTATCCAACTGCTTTGTGGTATCCCGCAATTCGTTTTCATATTTCTGGAGGGTTGTTCGGGAATTGAGAAGTGCTTTATCAAGTCGATCAACCTCTTTTCCAGTGCCATTATATTTTGTCATGGCCTTATCGTAGGCTTCCGCTTGCTGGGTCACAATTTTCTTCTGCAGTTCAATTTTTTGGGACAACCCTTCCTGCTTAATTCGCAGCTGATCTGCATTATCTCCGAACGCTTTTGCCTGTTCGGATGCCAGTTTCATTTCTGCATCCAACAGCCCCATTTTCCGATTGCATTCGGTAATTCCGCCAGAAAATTCCGAATAATCAAGGCCAAGCACAATTGTTTTTTTATACTGATTACCCATTCTCCCACCCCTCAATTTCTCTCATAGAATGGATTTCTTTCACTTCTTCCGCGGTAGTCTCTTCTTCGCTACGATAGATAGTTATCATTTTTATCACTTTTTTCAGAGGGCTGTTAAAAAAGTTGCGCTCAGAAAGCTTAAGCTTGACGCAATACAGGTAATACAGCATATCAAAATCAATCTCCAGCTGCTCTTTTTTTACTGGCCAGCTTTCGCCCCCAGCATCTGAGCGATTGCTTTTTTTAACAGTTCCTCATTTTCTTTTTTGTCAAATCCGTTGACAGATCGCGTATAGGAATCAACTATTTCCTCCATATCGGCCGGCCGCATGGTAAGGACCATAGCAGACGCTTCCTCTTTTGTAATATCCGGATGATTGACCATAAGGCCAGAATACAGGATGAGGGCTGAAAAATGCTCATATGATAAATTCTGGTCTTTACATTCCTGCAGAGCTTCCTGCATATATCCCACTGCACGCATATTAAACGTCGCAAGATATGTTTTGTCCTTGAACAGGATTTCGACTTCATCTGCTTCCTGGACGCAAATTTTTTTCCTCATAACTCCTCCTTACGCACCGGTCGGAACCTTGGACGGGCCTGTAGTGAACCATTTTGAAATCTGCTGCTCAGTCAGTTCCGCGTTGGCAGTATCGCCGAAGAACCGTAGCATTCCGTCAGATGTACGTGGAATGAAATTGATCGTAATGCTGTCTGTCGAAAAGTTGATATTATCCGTCGACTGCTGCACATTGCTGTTGTAAGGCTGTGCCCTCCCTTTTAATAACCAAATTAATTCCTTGCACCCATTTGTCTCCGGAACCTCGTAACCCAGAGCGATGTACGGAGCCTCATCTCCGGCTGTTTCTGCCAAAACGCCATTTTCAAATTTGTTTCCCAGAATTTCTGCCCTGTCTTCAATTGGCACTTTGTTCACATCCAGCGCAACAGCAAGGCCCGTCATTTTCGCAATGTTCTCTTCCTGCGCCCCGTCCCCATAAAGAACGCCAGACGCAAGGGATGCAGTAACCTGGATCTGCATTGCTGGGCTAAGCGGTTTTACTTCGCCGTATGTGGCGCTTCCTGCCTCATCTGTGAGCAATTTACAATATACAAGATTTTTAATATTGATCCTGTTCGCTTTTTTTGATTTCTGTTCAGCCATTGTTACTCCTTTCCTATCACGGAAAATGTCAGCATGGCCCGCCACATTTTCCCGTTTGTATCATATAAATAGGACAGTTCCGGAATCGATACGCCATCATAGAGTGTAAGTGCCTCTTTTAACTTTCTGGCTCTTGCCCTGACTCTATTCCTGTCCCTGTCCCATAAATCAATCTGATAGTCACTGATTTCTTCTGTCTGCCTACCGTCCCCTTCAAGGCCAGATCGGTCTAAGACCGGATACCAAGTGGCACAAGGAGGCAGAATCGGTTCAAACAATTCGATGACCGGGATTTGCAATGCTGCTTTAATTGTTTCTTTGATATCAATCATCTACAAGCTCCTTAATCATTGCGTCTATCATCCTGTCCACATCTCCAGCTGATGCGCTGACAGCGCGCTGTATAAAATGATCTCCCTGCACAAATGTAGTCCCATCTCTCGCGATGTGCCCATCACTGACAGGCCCCCACTTGAAACCGGTCATTTTCCCGCCTCGGACGCTGACATAATAATTTCCGGTTTTATCCTTTCTGACCGAACTTTTCACATCATTTTTCATATGGACATACGGCTTGCTGCCATCATAATTTGATGGCTGCACATTTTTTGCCCTTTGTTCTATGTCAGACACACGCATAGATTTGATGACATTTTTCTTGATCGAGTTCCCTATTTTTCTCAAGACAACCTTTTCTTTTTCCTGAAGCGCTTCTGGTAATCTCTGGATGGATTTGTCAATGGAAGCAATGCCATCCTCATAGTCAATTTTTATATCCATACCATCACCCTACTGTCAGCTCCAGAGAGCTCTCATTCGTCTGATAGTCCCGAAGTATATTGTACTCCGTACCTTTATAAATCACTTTGTTGGCATGCTCTCCCTGCTCTGTCAGAGATTCCCAGTCCATTGGATCAATTTCCAGCACGAATTTAGGTTTTAAGCCAACAGCATAGGCAGCATAGTATTCAGACCTTCCGGCAGATTTGCGAGAACAGAACACCTGCAGCTCTTTCTTTTTTATTTCCGCCCCAGAAGCATAGTTTAGAACCAGAATGCAGATATCATTTCTCATACTCCCACCGCCTTATATTCTTCCGCTAGTGACATGGCAATTTTAAGACCTGTATAAGCCTCTTTGTATCGTTCAGCCTCTCCGTTGTAATTTTCCTGCCATCTCAGGTACATCCGGAGTGCCGACTTGGCCAGCGGATCATCGGCTGGAATCCGACCGATACCGCAAAGGCCAAGGTCAATGAGAAAGGCGGATTTTAAGGATTCCAGCTCTGTATCAATGGAGCTATGCTTAACTCTGATCATCAGGCGCATTTCTTCGACTGGTACGTTCAGGTTGAGCATATGCCACTCTCCTTTCTCTTATTGCTACGCGTTTTTCTTTGCAATAGTAACGAGGGACTGAAGGTTGATAGCCTTTCCGTCTGCAATCATGACAGCTTTTGCAATCTGATCCTCTGTGTCGTCATCCTCATACTGTTTTACACGCATTGCATAATTGGTGTTAAACATGTAGTCCCCCCAATCAAACAGGAAGGCTACCACGGTCGGAGCACTAAGGGTGGCGCCAAGGCTTGTCATGTGCTCGTTAATCACCACGCGTCTGCCGAGCAGATATCTTTCCGGAGCTCCACCGAGACCATAGTTGATGCGCGCGATTGGCTGGCCATCTGCATCCACCATTCCCATAAATTTCATAAAGGTTTTTTTGGTCATGTTCCAGACAGCGTTTGCCTCATAGGCCGCCGGAAGTGCTCCCTCGGCATCTACCAGAGTCTGATAGGTCGGTTCTTTTGCTGCCGCAATGTCAATGTTCTGACCGTCCGGTGCTGCCTCTTTTAACACGCCCTTCGGCTGGCCGGAGCCTGTTCCGTTAAAGAATGCCTCTTCCTGTGCCCATACCATAGCCTTGGACACGCTGTCCACGAAGAAAGTCTCGAATACATCCAGCGTCATAGTGGCAGCTTCCAGGGTCATGGATACTGCGCAGCGAAGCTTATAGCCCTTAATGTCAATCTGACTAAGAGTAAGCTTCTGCTTATCAGATGTTCCGCCTTCTGCCACCCAGGTAGCTACTGCTTTCACGCTGCTGGTTGGCACGGTAACGCCAGCTGGGAAAGCTGTATGAGTAACTAACGGAAGGATATTTCCCAGCAGCTGCATTTTCTCTACAATTCTGTTTACAACAATAGGGGAGATAACGGCTGCCGTATCGGTTGTCTTAGTCGGTCCGGCTGCGTTTTTAAATTTGTCTGGCAGTGGAGTGCCATTTACCATCAAATTCATAAATGCAGTTCTGTATTCAACTGTATCGTACATGTCGACCGGCTCTGCAGCTCCTGTCATCTCTCCAGCTCCAATTCCGACCACCGGAGCCGGAACCTGAGACATCGCTCTCAGATTGGCTGCTGCCTTTGACTCGTTTTCAAACTGCTCATCCAGCGCAGTGATGGCCTGCATCTTCTCGTTAGCCTCGTCCAGGCTACCAGCCTCAATTAATTTCTCTGCCTCTCCATAAAGGGCCTGTCTTTTTTCTAAATACTCCGTTCTGTTCATTTACTTTTCTCCTCTCAGATTTAAAAGTTTTAATTTCATGGCTGCTTTATTTTTCTGCATTAAAATATCCGGCTCTGGCGGAGTCGGATTCTTAATGAGATTTTTAATTTTTTTAAGTGTTTCCTCCGGAAGGAGCCCAAACCCATTCCGAAGCTCCGGTGCCTGTTCCGTAAACATAACCTTGTCAATGAAACCATATTCTACCGCCTGAGCGGCAGCCATATAGGTCTCCCGATCCATCAGGCCCTGAAGTTCTTCCTGTGTCATGCCAGTTTTGGCCACGTAGGCATTAATGATTGACTCATTGGCCGCCCTTAGTGCTTCGGCCGTATATTCCATATCCCTGTAATCTCCGGAAGACCATGTTTTGACGTTATGAATCATAAACATGCCAGTTGGGCTGATCTCCGACTCTCCCGCCTGGGCAATGACAGACGCGGCGCTGGCTGCAATTCCCAAAATTTTGATTTTCACTTTTCCCGAATAGCCCCGGAGGAGCGTATAAATTTCAGATCCGGCAAATACATCACCGCCAGGAGAATTGATGTGAATCTCCACATCCTCTCCGCCAGCATCCCGCAGCGCATCGGAAATCTTTTTAGGACTGGTTGCTTCCATTCCCAGCCAGTCATAAATCCACTGATTATTGCTGTTAATAATCTCGCCCTTGATATCAATCACTCTCACTCGTTCCACCTCCTTTCAATTTCTCCAGAATTTTTTCCTTGGTTTCTGCAATATTCTCCAGTGTCATGCTATCAAGAAGCGCTTTTACGCCGTCCACCGTCTGAGTGTCGAGTCTCCGAAGCGGCTTATCTCCGTCCTTAACCGGCGACAGGTTAAATGTATCTCTCCACTCATTCGGAGTCAGAGCACCTCGATCCACCATCGCCTGCAGGGCAAGCTTAGTGCTCAGGCTGGCGCACTGCAGATTAGCTGCGTCAAAATAAATCCGGTTCCCAAACCCGCGCTCTTTTCGTGTGAACAGCTTCCTAGTAAATTCCTCCGCCATCTGAATGGCAACCGGCTCAATGACAATCTCAAAGTAACTATTCCATTCATCCTCTGCGTAGGCAGATGATACAATCTTTTCATTCGTATTAAAAAACGAATAAATTCTTTTCTCTGTGGAAGACATCTGCAGGGCATTGGGGACATAATCTTTCGGTTCAATCCGGGTTGCGTCTGCCTTCGCATCCACGCCGGCGGCACCAAACGTACTGCTGGAAACGCTCAAGTAGTTGTCCACAAACTCCTGCACATTTTTCTTTAAATCCTCCGCCCGCATCGGGGTGGAATATTTCAGCAGCCAGCGAATCACTCCGCTGTTTCGGATAGCCTTAACGATACCCTGGTCTGTGGTGTTGACAATCTCCATCAGCTGGGACAGGGCCGGCGCCGGAGAAGTTCCAAAAATGTCATTCTCATTGAAATCATTCCGGATGTGGATGATTTCCTCATACGGGAATGTGCTTATTTTCCCGTTTCGGAATGTAAATTTCAGATACAACCGCTCGCCTATATAAACGCTTTCTGCCAATACGGCAGGAATCGGATACAGCTGCTGAGGCAGTCCGTTTTCATCTCGTACAATGAGAAGAAATGCGTTGTTGTTAAGTGCAAGCTGTGTTGCCAGCTTTTCCAAAAGTACATGTCCTCCCATGTACGGGTTAGGCTCCTCCAGCAGAAAACGGATATAGGGTTCCGGATTGACATCTACTTTTCCGCCGAATCGTCTCACATGCTTGGCTGTGAGCTTTCCGATTGCCTTTGCGTATGGCCGGATACAGGCTCTGACGATGTCACTGTCATAGATATTCCCATTCCAGGCGGCATACACATTTCCTGTGTCGGTAATCATAGAAAATGCCGTTCTGGAGCCGACATTCAAAAATGCTCTCACTCTTTCAACTATTTTCACTCATTCACCTCCCTTCTTAGATAAGGCTCTGAAGCTCGTCCATTTTGTCCTGCAAAACTTTGTAGCCGTCAATCAGCGCCAGGGTTCCGTCAATTCGGTCTCTGGAATCCAGTCCCTTAATCGGCTGGATATTACCATTCACATCTGTTTTTACATTGGTATTAAAAAAGCACCACTTATCAATCGGATGGTCTCCATATATGACTTTCTTCGCCTGCAGGTCGGCTTTCAGATCCTTCATGGGCTGGCTGAGGGTAATCACTCCCTGGCGTACCGGAATCATGGATTTTTCACCAAACTCCATCTGAAATTCCCTGAGAAGAGAATCATCCATATGCCACGGATCGTATCCGATGTACAGAATATAGATATCTTCCTGGTCCCTTAATTCGCAGAACCAGTCAAGCATCACTCTCTTATCCACCTTATTTCCTTCCACAGTCCGCAAAAGGCCCTGGTCTTTCCACAGCTGATAGGGCACACTGTCTCGGCCTTTTCTGTCGCCGGAAAGCTCCTCTTTATCAAGCACCGCCTGTGGAATCCAGTACATCTGCCGAACGTAAATCTTCGGATCATCTCTTCTCATGCAGAGACATTTCGCAGCATTCAAATCCACGGAATCCGCAGCATCCATTCCACCGACTCCGTACCGGAATCCGGTTCCCACCTCTTCCGTATTTTCAAAATCCTCATACCGGAGCCAGGCAGCTGCCGAAGTCTGTTTCATGTTAAAGTCCTTGACCATAACCGTCGGCTTAAATGTGTCGTCGTCCTTGCCTTTCTGCACCATCTGACGAAGGTAGTCCATGGATTTTATGGTCCCAAGCCCTGGATTCGCCTTGATCCAGCATTCTTCCTTATCCCATTCTTCCATGCTGTCCAGCTCGTAAATAAACGGCAAGAACCGGACATTGTTTGCTTTTCCGGTCAAAATATCAGCAGCATATTTATACTGGGCATCAAAAATTCCTTCTCGCACAAATCCGTTGGTTGTGATACAAAAAAGGAGTGGCTGTGCACGTGCTCCCATCGACTGCTTTACCAGGTCGTAGATATCTCTGTTTTTAATGGCGGCCAGCTCATCAATGACACCGCAGTGAGTGTCCAGTCCATCAAGGCTGTTTGCATTGCTGGCAAGAGCCTTAACAAATCCCATGTTGAGGTCGCAGTAAAGATCCGCAGCTCTCTTCCGGATATGCTTTTTTAAGAGCGGAGACTGCCGCCTCATTTTATCCGCCGCATTGAAACCAAGCTTCGCCTGGTCTAACATGGTGGCCACATTATAAATCTGCGGAGCACCTTCTCCATCATTAATCAGCATGTCCAGCTCTACGGCAGCCGTCTCTGTGGTTTTTCCATTTTTTCTGCCCTCAATAATCAGCGTTTCATTGTATTGTCTCAGGCTATTGTCATCGACAAACCCAAAAATCGCCTGGAATCTGGCTTTCTGAAAAAGCTGCAGTCTGAGCGGTACGCCGAGCTTTCCAGTGGGCTGCTTGCAAAACCGCTCTATAAATTCAATATGGCGATTTGCGATATTCTCATCAAAATGAAATTCCCCTGGATTTATAAACTGCTCCATCAGGATATCTGAGATCCGTTTCATTTTTTCGCAGGCTACTATTTTTCCATCCAGAATCCCGCCAAAATATTTTTCTAATTCCGTCAACCTTTACCACCGCCCAGGAACTCCAGGAGCTCATCTGATTCCCGATTTTCTTCCGGAAGGAGATCTGTGAGCTGTTTAATGATTTTCTGGTAGGATGTATTCATAGTGTTATAGAGATCAGCAACTGGACGTTTCCGCTCATAGGGTTCCTGCCGGTCGCCCTGGCGAAACATCTCCACAAAACCATCTTGGTCTAAGTCTGCCTCAAAGTCTTCCAGCGAAGCGCGCATAAAAGCAGCCCTTTTAATGAGGCCTTCCACGGTTTTCTTTTTATTATCCGGTACGCTGACAAAAATCTGATTAAGTCTCCGTTCCTCTTTTTTGATCCGCTTGCTTTTTTCCAAATCATCTCATCTCCTTCCAGAACCCCTCAAAAGGGAGGGGGTACTCAACATCTCATCCGTAAAATTTGACCTAGGGGGCACGGTGAAAAAAATCCCCTCCTATTCTTCAAAATAGGGGGGGGATTGTCACTTTTATCCTTTGATTTTCGGAATCGGACAGCCGTTTGCGTCAAACTGATACCGCTTCTCTTCTTTCGGCCCACGATCCAGGAAATGTCCCTCTTCCCGGTCGTGGCATGGCTTGCATACATATTCCAGAAGATCGTGATTGAGAGCTATCATTGGATCGTCAATGTTATCCGGCGTCAACAATATCTTGTGGTGGACATAATATCCTAACCTCTCATGGCATATCTCACACAGTCCTCCATCTACTGCTCGCCTCTGTGAAATGTAGCCTTCGCGACATTTGCTCCAGGCACGACCCTTGTAGAACGCCTTTGCAAACTCTTTTGCCATTCTTCCTCCGCTCTACGCTTTAACTTTTTAATAAGTCTCCCATAGCCCTGTATTCGCCTGTCATTGGCTTCTTTTAATCTTTGATTCTCTTTTTCAAATTTCCTATGCTTTTTAAATAAAGCTTCCAGCTTCTCAGCTCTATCCAAGCGTTCTTTGAATGTAAAATACAAAGTTATATATTTTCGCATTATCCCACCTCCTTTCCCTTACCATTATATAAAATGCGGGAACGGATTTCGCCTACCATAAAAGTCCTATATTTAGTGAATAATTCACATCGTTATCAACATATTGTGGACAACAAAAACACCCAGTACTATGACCGGGTGAAAAAATAGGAGATAAACATGTGGCTTGCAGGAGAAGGATTCGGACCCTCGACCTCTGGGTTATGGGCCCGGCGAGCTGCCGCTGCTCTACCCTGCTAACGGATTCTCCAGGAATCGAACCTGAGACTCGATGCTTAACAGGCATCTGCTCTACCAACTGAGCTAAGAATCCTTACCGCCCGGTTTCCCAGACGGCTATTTAGGTTAGGCTCTTATTGGAGGTACAAAAGCCTCTGGCCGAATCGCCCTCGGCTTCCATTTTATTCTACTACGATATTTCCGATACTTCCGATATTTTTTATTTTATTCCATGTTCTTTTAAATATTTATCCCTGATGTATAATCTCGGATAATCTAAAATCACCTGATATAATAACATTTTTTACAATATCGTACATTATGTACCTCCTATAACAATGCAATTTGAGTGTTCACGATAGCTTGATTTAATTCCTTAAATTTCTTGTCGATGTACGCCTTGGTATCAGCCACATACGCCACTTCCATCCCGGCTCCTGCATCATTTGTAATCACAGTAGTCGGGCTGTATGTCCGCAGGGCCTTATAGGCGGCAATTTCTTCGGCGGTGAGGTCTGTTTCGATGGGAGTATTTAATTCCACAAGGCAATGAAGCGGAGTTGTTTCCAAAAATTTAAGAACCGCTGTTTTATTCTCATCAGTCGTTGTCTCTGTTTCCAATCCAAGTCTCTTTCTTGAAAGTCTAAAATCAATACTGTTTTCTGTTGCAAATACTGATTCACTATCGACACTCCAGTTTTCAGCACATATCAACTCTCGGCATAAAATAGCACCTCCTTTTTTAATGGTCTTATCTGAATAACGAGCCAAAATGCTATCTTTTTCTGGTGCGCCATAAGCACCCATTGAGGTTGATATATTAGTGTTCTGATTGATAATGAAGTCTTTTACCCTCTGCACATACTTCCCGCGCCCCAAGTCAATCTCATCACACACCCACTGTTGACCGTCCGAATCTGTGTAGTTGCCGTCTTTAGATACTGGGATTCCAGGGAGACCGTTAGGAGTTTGAAGGGTGAGGGATTGAGGAATGCGTGGTGGCTCGTAGGGTGATGCTGTTAAACCTCTATTTAACATAACCTTAATGCCATTCATATTATATATTTTTCCCTCTGTTACACCAAAAGCAATTTTTACAACCTCACCATTAACTATATTTTGTGGTTTTGGTGTAGCAATAACTATTTTATAATCATTATTAATTAAGTAACATCCTACATCGTTGCTTGTTGATAAGGCATAGTCACCATTCAAAACAACCGGCGGATTTATTTTCAAAATGGCCCAACCCGTTTCTGTTGCTGTCCCAACCAGCGATATTTCTCCATTTCTGCAAGTAACTTCCACCCCTCTGTTTCCGCCACGGCCATCTTGTAATTGTAGCAGGTTCTTCCCTCTCACCTCCACCGTAATGTTCCCACTCTCACCAGCACTCACTATCGGCACTGGTGCCTCTGGTGTCGGTGTCCCGTCCTGCGTACTCTTCCCGAACACCCTCAGACCCTCGAACAACTTATCGGAGCTGTCCGTCAGGGTCATGGTCTCACCCTGTGCGGTCTCAATAATGGCATCCGCTTTGTTCTGATGCAGGGTGGCAATCTCTCGCCCTGTGACCTGTGCATCCGCAGCCTGCCCAGACTGGGTGAGGGTTGGATCCGTTTTTGTCTGGGCATCTCCCAGTTCCACGTTACCGTCCGCGCCAACCACAAGGGCTTTCCCTGCGTTTTCTGCTCCCTGCTGCTTGTCAATCTTGCCCGCAATCGCCTGTTTATTCGCCGCAATCTGCTCCCGGTCAGCCACAATTCCAGCAGCCGCATCCTGCACCCTATTGGTCTGTGTATCGCCCTCTGTGGTAACTGCCTGAACCGCCTCTGTCTTAGCTGTTTCAACGTCACTGACTGCCTGTGTGCCTGCCTGCTGTACCGCTGTGGTCTGTCTCTGACCCTCTGCGGAAACTGCCCCTACAGCCGCCTCCTGAGCCTGTCCAACGGCTGTAAGTGCATTCTGGGCAGTCTGTTCGAACTGCGAAGCGGTATTCTCCACTGCCTGCCGGTCTGCTGCTACCGCCCGTCTATCCAAACTTACTGTATCCCGCATCTGCTCCACTAATCTATGCGTGTTGCTTACCTCAGTCCGGTCTCGCTCCACTTCTTCCGCGACTGCGGTTGCGCCTGCCTCTGCCGTCTCTGCGGCTTTCTGTGCTTCTTTTGCAGCGGTACTGGAATTCTCTGCTGCCTGCACACTTTCGGCTGCCTTCTGGGCATTCTGAGTAGTCTCTGTAACCATCTGGGAGACTGCCTGCTTGTCTTTCGCAACTGCTGCCGCATCCTGCTTAACCTGCTCGGCAATCTGTCCGGCTCCGGCAATCTCGCCCTCAATTTTACCGGCCGTTGCTTCCGCTGCCTTTTTAGCAGCTTCGGCTCCTTCCCTTGCTGCCTCTGCCCGGTCTGCGGATGCGTTGACCTGTGCAATGGCATCCCGGAACAATTCTGCATCTCCTGGCGCGTCAAATCCTTCTGGTTTCGGTCTGCATTTTACCCACACGGAAATCCGCTTAACGGTCTCGCCAGATGTCTTATCCGCCAGATAAATCCATGCGTAAATCGCATAGCTTGCACTTACTGCCTGATTCTCCAGCAGGCTATCCGGAATGGCTACCTCTGTCACGCCGTCCTTAGTGGTGCCTACTCTGGTAATCGCGTCCCCAGACTGTTCTGTTAATGCAAAATGGATTTCCACCGCTGTGGGCAGTGTTAATCCTTCTATTCGCAATTTCTGCCCGTAGTCCCACTGCCAGAGGCCAGTAGCGCGGGTATAATCGCTGTTATCTGTAAATACTGCTGTTATCATGTTTACCTCCGTTGCGATGTCGCGATAAAAATGCATACAAAAAAACCACCCGGCACATGGCCGGGTGGAAAAAATAGGAGAAAAATTATTATGGCTTGCAGGAGAAGGATTCGAACCCTCGACCTCCGGGTTATGGGCCCAGCGAGCTTCCAGACTGCTCCATCCTGCTGTATCGCCGGGTTTCCCCGGCATCTATGCGAATAAAAGGGGGTTCAAGCCGCCAGCCGAATGCCTTTGGCTTCATGGTACACTATAGCATTTTCAAAACGAAAATTGCGAAAAAAACGAAATAACTTTAGGATTCTTTCATAAAATTTGTAAATTCCATTCTCACACTGTCCGCAGTTGCTTTCCGCCCCATCCGGATGGCTACCTGCCCCCATGTCATTTCCTCAAAAAACTTATATCGAATAATCCGCTGCATCCTGGGAGATATGGTCAGAAGCCAAACTTCCACCTGCTCTTTAATCTGCTCCGCCCTGCGGATCCGTTCCTCCAGCAGCTTCTCCCTCCGTTCCAGCTCATCCGGGTCTTTGACTGCCGCATATCCCAGCCCCTCCAGGTGGTAGGTCTGAAGTGTATACGGGAACTCATGAGAGGAACCTTTCACGCTGTCCTGCTGTATCTGCCTGCGGCGCTTCCTCAGCTTCTTTATTTCCTCTTCGGTGTCTTTGACCAGCTCACAGGCATCTATGTACTGCCCTAATATCTGCTTGTCCAATGGCGTCACCTCTCTCCCTGTCTCTTAATCTTTATCCGGCATCCGCCTGTGGTATGCCCTCTGCCCCTCTACATATTGTTCCTGCTTTCTCTGTCTACCCAGAAGCTGCCGAAGCTCATTCAAAAACTTCTTGCCAGCGCCATCTGCGAAATACTCGGCAATCTCTTTGTTTAGCAGCATGGTGTCCTTATGCCGGCGCCTGGCTTTCCGGCTCTGCCACAACTTCAGGGCCTCATTGTGCATATCGTATTTATTGTCCGTAAATTCGAGCGCATGGAGATAATCCTGAAGGCTCTTATCCTCATCCCCCACAGAAGAATAGGATAACCGGTAAGCTTCCTGGCACTGCTCCACGAAGTCCATAAATTGCTCCAGGCTACTCGATGGCAGCTCCTTCTTTTTCTCTGTCATGGCCATACCCTCCCCGTCTTTTTATCTCTTAACGCGATCCGGCCGACTACCTCGCAGTCATGCCATCCTGCTATGGTTTTCATTCTCCGGATGGCGTTCTCCACGTTATCTGGCTGTCGGTCTGCCTCCCGGATGGCTTTGGCAGCCACCGGATCCCGCACACCGCTGGCATTGTGATATAAATCAGGCTTCATTCTGGCCTCCTTTGTACGGCTCCAGCAGCGGCTGCCAGGCTGTCACACCCTGTAAATCTTCAAAACAATTCTCTGTGAAAAATCCTTTTCGCATCGCATACCCGTATCTTTCTGTATATGTCCCCTCTTTTACCACTTCGTTTTTTGTACTTATCATCACTCGTTCATCTTCCTCTGGAAGTCTCTCCTCTACTGGGATCCAGTGATATCTACGTTGCTGCCGACGAAGATCCTTCACCTCTTCCGGACTCAGGCCCGTATTCTCATACTCTGTCAGTCTCTTAACCAACTCCTCTTTTTTGTTTGGGCTCCAATAGCCTTCTTTAATTCCATTGCTTCTTTTATGCGTTAATCGTTCCATATGATTCTCCCTTCCCTGCTGCACCGCTCTCCGACTATCTGACAGAGCGGCGTTCCGCTGGTCACATCCAGTTCATTCCAGCTACATCCGGAGCAGTCCTTAAACTCCTCCTCGTGCTCTGCCATATCCCAGCACTCAAAAAAATCAATCTCCATCTCTGGTGTCACTTCTACAGTCAGCTGGGCTTTTTCACATACCTGAATACACAGTTTCTTCATGGGTGCCTCCTGTTCCGGCTATGCCAGTTTCATTAATTCAGCAAATCACCTTCAACTTCAAAATAGACGTATCGGTTATTCTGCCGCACTGGTTTATTGATATCCACATACCTTTCCAGTAATTTAGCGCATATTCGTAACTCCCGAACTTTAACCTTAAACCTTGTCCACGTCTTCCCATTGCGCTCAAAAATGCTGATCTCCATCGTCCTTAAACACCTCTCCTAACTTTCTGCGTTTTCCGACACTCGCTTGTTCCATGCTGCAATGGCTTCTTCTTTTGTATCGAACACTTTTGACCCAGAAACACATTCCTGACATATGATCCAAAAAGCTGTATATCCAACAATGCGTGCTTTTCCACCGCAGAACGGACATCTTTTAAGTTTTTCGCTCATTCATCTTCCTCCAGTCGTTATTTCACCTCTGCACTACTTTCAAAAACTCCACCAGCTCCGTCTCGCTGTCTGGATGTTTGGTATACCTTTCATGTCTGTTCCATTTTGGACAGCCATAGCTGGAATGCTTCGGCGGTTCCGGTCCGCCTATCAGATGCAAATAGTAGGCAGTAAAATCTCTTTTTCCTGCTGCCGGATACTCCTCCGCAATCAGTTGGGCTCCGTTATCAAACTCATACCTGTAGTACCGGACTCCGATGTGATCATCTTCATACCACAGTCCCCAAGACTGGTAATTTCTCAGCCATTCCTTCCTCTGGTCATTATTCTTCATCGGCGGCAGCTCTGGCTGTTCCTCTGGCTCTTCCTGCTGCCGTCTTTCGTGCTCCACCAAGAGCCGAAGGGCCTCCGTCAAAATCTGCGTTTTCTCCACGGCCAGGGGCCACTGCTCTTTAGGTGTATCCCGGAAGGCTTCCTGCATCTCCATCAGTTCCTTTTCGTATTTTTCCAGTAATCCCTCAATGCTTATGCTTCTTTGTACTTTCTGCTGCTCTTCTGGCTCTTCCTCCTCTACGTTCGGCTTCTGAACTTCTTCTGGAATCCATCCGCACCGGCAGTTACAGTCTTCCTCGCAGTCTTTGCAGCATCTGACTCCACCATATTCGCAGCAGACGCAGTTTCCAGACTCACTCCAGCCAGTGATACAGGTTTTAGGCCAGGAATGTTCTTCCATGTCTTCTGATTCTTCCTGTATCTTCTTCTCCGGCTGCTCCTGAAGCGGTTCGACTTGAGTAGTTTTATGAAGTGCCTCCCAACGGTTCCAACAGGCAGCGCATTCCTCTCTTCCTTCTTCCTGGTCTTTCTCTCTGGTTCCCCAGTTTTGCCAGATGCAGGAAGAAATTCCAGGAGGGCAACCGTTTTCCTGCTGCCTGTCGGCAGCCTGTTCTTCATTCAGATCCCCCTCCGCCAAGTCTTCCGTAGCGAGAATAAAGCTTCCGGATGCTTTAACCTCTGGAAGGAAGGCAATTTTCTCCGGTTCCTGTTCTTCCTCCGGATCATCCAGAAAATCGGTTATATCCATTTGGCCAGGCAGCTGCTCCTCTTCCGGTTGTGACGTCACAACTTTTTTAGCTTCCCGTTTCAGCTCCCGGATCTCCCTCACCGGCATATCTGCCGTCACCTGTTCTCTCATTTCTGCCGACATAGAAAGCATTTCTATTAGACCGTTAGCCGAATACTCTTGATACCGTTCCTGCAGTCTTGGAACCTGCTCCGGCCCAGCAAGTTCTCCGAACTGCTCATAGACCCGGATGCAGTTAGAGGCCCAGCTTTTATCCTTGTGGTAGCACAGCTCCATAAAATCATCAAAACTTTCATACCCTTCTGGTTCCCAGAGTCGGTCTCTCCGGATGACCTGTAGGGCGTAGCCTGCCGCCACGATTCCATTCTTCACATCTTGGATGGCCCGATCCGTCAGCTCCTTGGCCTGCTTAAAGGTCAGACCGCTTTGTATCTCATTCATGTATGGCCTCCTCGATTCGTTCTCTTACCCACCGTTCGCCGTGTTCTCTGTCTGCAATCTCCTCCGCCGCCAGCGCCGAGGAAAAATAGCAGCCAATGGACGCATAGCCTCCCGGCGTTCCCTGAAGGATCTGGAACCGGCCGGCTGTCTCCTTTTCCACGTAGTATCTCCCATAAATGTGTTTCATGTTATTTCTCCCATTCTCCCAGCGTCTGAATTCCTGGACGGCTGCACCGCACTACGTCCGCCCAGGTATAGGCCTGTCCATTATCAAACAGGCAGATATGCGGGTATCTGGCGTCCGTTACCTTCGTCCGTCTTCTGATTCCCTCTTCGTCCCGGTAATGATAGACAGCTCCCGGCTTTATTTTCCTCTGGAGTGCTTCTATTTCCTTTTCGGTAATGGCGGCCTTGCAGACTGCCTGTTCCAGCTGCCTTTTGTAGTTTTCTGTTCCTACAGTTCGGATGGTGTACAGATACTCATTCCCAGACTTACTGACGCATTCAATGGCATTTTTAATCCGCAGGTTTTCAAATTGCAGCCGGACTTCTTTGTAAGGCAGGCCAAGGATTTTCGTCACCTGCTTGACGGTCATAGGACTTCCCACCTGTCTGAGACAGTCCAGAATTTTCTCCTGTTTTTCAGCCGACCGCTTCTGTATCTCCTGTTTTGTCATCCCGGTCCTCCAATCCCAATAAATCTTCTTTCCAGTTTTCGCAGCAAGGTCTGTCTGCTGCTGGTGTCCAGTCACAGCTGTATTCAAAAATACAGGTTTCGCAGGTCTTTTCCATAAATTCCTCCTATTTACTTAATACTTCTTTTAAAAAATCGTCTCGATACTGGTCTGCCAGCCGGTCCCGGATAGAGACCTCTGGAAGTAAAATCGGGATGCTGGTTCCGTAGATACGGGACTGGATCCGGTCGTCTCCGGAAGCCCGTTCCATCGGCAGGTTGGAGGTGTAGATAGTAGGCAGTATATTCCGGTATCGCTCATCGATGAGAGAAAAGAGAGCGTTATTAATCCACTCCTGGCGCTCCGTCTGAACCCCCATGTCATCCAGTATCAAAAGGCTGCACTCTTTAAGGCTTCGTTTCTGCTCCTCCGCCGCCTCAGAGACTCCCTCGCCTTTTTTCTTTACCAGGTCGATATAATCCAGGACCTGGATAAATTTTACAACCGCGTTGTAGCGCTCTATCACCTCGTTGGCCAGACAGCAGGCCAGGAGTGTTTTTCCGCTTCCCTTCGTCTGGGAGCAGATATAGAGTCCACGTCCAGACCGGCGAAACTCCTCATATCTGGCCACAAACGAATTGGCAATCTTTTTTATCATCTCGGTCTCGTCACCGTAATAGTCCCATTTAAAATCATTCCCCCGCTTATACACGTACTCCACCGGAATTCCGGATCGGGTACGTCTCACTTCCGCGAAACTGGTGTGGTCGTCATACCAGTAGGGCTGCGTAATGCCGTAACCGAGGATATCATAGACGACTTCCCAGCCGGCGGTCTTGCCATACTCATATCGGTTTACGCTTACTACCACCGCATCAAGCTCGGTACATGCTGTAGTAATCACGGTGTGATCCCCAGGCTTTAGATTCATTTGCATCCTTTGTACCTCCTCCCTGCCGGCCCGGTCTCTGCCGCGCCTGTAAAATCAATGTCTCAAATTTCTCCCTGAGCTTTGCTGTGGAACGGATTTTCCAAAACGGATCGGTAATCGCATACTGCAGCGCTTCTGTGATGTCTGCTTCGGTCCGTTTATCCAGCCGTCTCATCCTCTCCACATGGCCTGCCCACTTTTCTATCTCCGTTTCTGTCTCTGGAACCTTAGCTCCCGGCAGCTGGCTTTTAACTGCCTGGATAAGCTTCTTTGCACAGTCCAAATCAAACGGAGTCAGGTCCGTCGTCCGGGCCGGAACGGGACCGGCGACTCTTCTATTATTTCCTTTACTTTCCTTTACTTTCCTTTGTTCGTTTCTGTCGTCATTTTTATCGTTTCTGTCGTCATTTTTGTCCAAAATGGTGACATTTCCCTTAATTTCGGCATCACTTAATAAAAGGTACGCTTTTTCCATCTCCACTTTTTTTCGCTTATAGGTAATTTCCAGGTACCGCTTCTGGATTCCCCTGGAAGTCAAAATCCCATATTTATCAAAAAGTGTCTGGTCAAAGATACCCCGCCTGACAGAAGCCGCCACAATGCTGGCTATTAAATTGTTCGCCCCGCTGCAGGAAAGAACCTGTCTCGCAAACAGAAGGGCGATATCCTCATTCCATTCACAGTAATAACCATGCTCCCCATAGATCCGCTGGAGCAGCTTGACGATTACCGCAAATCCTTTTAATCCAAATTCTGCTTCTATCAGTTCAAATTTTTCATCGAGCCGGCAATTAAGGGGGAAATACTCTATTCCCTCTTTTGCCATATGTCCCTCTTTTCCTGCCTGGACGGCCGGCTGCTGCCAGCTTCTCTCTATCAGGCCTGTCCCATCTACAAATCAGTGTTCCCGCCGAACGAAAGGCTTACGTCTCGCAGACGGAAGGAACGAATTCATTCGCTGCCGCAATCCGAAAACGGCGACAGAAAATGGGTAGATGGCGGCTCTGACAGGGAAACTGACACCGGCCTCATCCGGCCTGTTATCCAATCACTACCACATCAGCAGATATTTCTTCTGGAAGGTCTCTCAGCACATTTGAGATGTACTCTTTTAACTGATTGATTGCTTTCAGCCTCCAGAGGCCTCCCTCTGCCTCCACCAGCTTAAAGGCAGGAGCTCCATTCTGCTCGCCGATGCGGAACACAAACTGGCTTTCCGGCTGCTCCACCTCCTGGAAGGTCCGGAACGGAATCAGCGTCACTGGATTTGGTACGATAACCGGCGCTTTGCTTGCCACGCCTACATTCATGGTGGCAGACTGGGAAATACCATCGTCTGCATAGGCCTGCTCATTTTTGCTGACAATATTTCCGGACAGCTTCATCACCAGCTCCAGGTCCTCATTTTTAACAAAATTGGACTGCAGGGCAATCATAAAACTTTCCTGGTCATACCACTGATTAAACCGGAAGCAAGATACCTCTGCCTCAGACTCAAAGAGCGTCTCCCTGGTCCGCTCCTTGTCTAACTGCGACATCAGGCGGACGGTCATCGGGTCTACGATATGTACAATCATCCTGCTGCCAAGCGGAAACTCTTCCGCGCAGTTTTCAATATAGTCTAACAGTGCCGTTAAGGTATGGGCTGCCACTGCGCGAGCCTTTGGGGCGACGTCATACCGCTCCATGCGTTTGTTCACGTAGGTTCTTCCACAAATTTCCATCACCCTGGGAATCTCCGCTCTTTTCACCAGACTCTCCAGATATTCCATCACATCTCTTGATTCTTCCATCCGCTTCTCCTTTCTACTTCCTTGCCCTTAAATCAATGGGCTGCTGCTCGTAAATCTCCCCTGTTTCCGGATCATACGATTTTACCTCTTCCGCTTCCACAACCACCGGCCGGCTGATTTCTCCCGGCTCCCGCATTTCTACCTGGCCTGTATGGACGTCCTGACCAATTAACAGTGTCGTCTCCACCTTGGCCGGACCTGCCAACTTTGGAACTACTTTAAATCCCAGGCCCACTGTTCCATCCCCGCGGGGCTTAAAACTTAACGTCACTGTAATTCCGCGGGAGGCTGCCGGATCCATGTTTGGATCCATGATATTTCTGCCTACCAGGCGGATTGCCTGGCGGAACTGAGCATTCAGCTCCCCCCTGCCAGGGTGTCAAATTCTGCATTTCTTCCCATCATATTCCTTTCTGCCGGAATCCCCGGCGAATCACCAACGGCATTCTGAAAAATATTTGTGATATATAATTGAAATTCATTGGCCACCACTAAAGGTATGATTTCCCGAATTCCCTCCGGAAGTCTTCCCTGGTTCCAATATGCTCCTCATAGTAGGCCTGCGCGTACCGCTTCCAGGATTCATCAAATTTCTGATCCATGTGGATGCTGTATGGCTGCATATTGTGCCAGTCCGGCCGGAGAGGAATCACAAAATGATATTTCTCCGACAACTCCCTGTAAGGTTTTCCATTAAATACATGGTGAATCTCTACCCTGGAACTGCCTGTAACTACGCAATGTTCCATATCGTCCACCAATACGCTCTTTTTTATCATCTCCAGCTCCTCTTAAGTCTGTTAAGTTCCGCTTCTGATATTGTGTCGATTCCCTGCTCCCGGCATTCTGAAATAATGCCATCCAGAAACCGGGACATCTCTGCACTGTCATACTGACTGCTCCCTTTGATTGATTCGTAAGCTACGTAGCGCTCTCCATCCTGCCACACGACCCCTATCGGCCGACAGGCAGCGCCGAACTTAGCCGGATCTATCTCTACTTTGGCCAGGAAGTGCTTCGGGTTCCCGCTCTCATCCAGCTCTGCCTCTCCGTAGCGGGATAACATCTCCTGATACATCTCGTTCTTTGTCCACGCCTGCTCTTTGGTGGACATTGTAGCTGCCAGTCTTGATATCAGTCCCCAGGCATAGGCATTTGCGTTTAGACTTCTGGGAGGACGGTAGGGTTTTAATGTAACCGCAAGACGCTTTCCGTGGACTGCGTCCGCCTGTGCGAGCACCGGATCGTCGGTTTCAATCACTATGACCTGTTTCCCACCAGGCTCCCGGAAGCAGGTTCTGAGTCTTCCAATACACTGCATTTCTTTTCTCCGTATATAACTTGCATTTCCTTTTACTTTGGTTTACAATTTACTTGATAATATTTTTCTCATGGGCCTGTCCGGCGGCAACCGGCGGGCCTTTTCTACTTTGTTGCACATAGCTGCTGCTTCATCTGTCTAATAGCTTCATTCAGCTCATCTGTGCAATGGGTATGTATCCAAAGTTCTTTGGAAGCGCCAATTCCTGTCTTCCATCCTTCGTCATAAACCTGTACAGATAAAATCCCGCAATGCCCCGAAAAATTAAAAAAGGCTGTCGGCTTGTTCCCTGTTTTCTCCTGTTTTCGCGGCATTGTGGAGTTAATATCCAACGTCAGGTCTAACAGCTCGTGGATCTTATCCCTTCTTCTTTTTTCTACCTTCTTTTCGATTCTTCTTTTCATGATTTCTCCTTTCAAAGTCTTTACATGGGTACATCCGGCTGGCTTCCATGCACCAGAGCCATCTCCAGCAATTTCGGCAGGTTTCTTTCTCCATCACAGCCACCCAGCCGAAGCCAGAACGGCCAGGAATGCCCCGAAAAAGCCTGCTGCCAAAACCTCCGTAAAGAACAGAGCCTCGTGAAGAAACCTCACTTCGTCTTTCAGCGCAGCGTTTTTTCTTTCAGCTGCCCGGAGCGGGTGCTCCGGGACTGTATCTCTCTTTCTCATTCGTCACACAC
>ERZ838827.1204-NODE-1204-length-21503-cov-8.591710_pt1 | contig 21503 bp, 18 predicted proteins | sample MGYA00519881_ERZ838827 | MGnify/ENA primary metagenome ERZ838827 (study PRJEB31850, sample SAMEA3708842) | human gut metagenome | biome: human gut; feature: human-associated habitat; material: faeces | place: China | collected 2014 ...
TGAAATCATTCAGGGATTTGATGTAGATCAACCTATTTACTGAGACTATTAATAAGACGATTTTTGAGCAGGGGAGGCCGCAGGCGGAGCAAGGGTTTGAGTGAGGCGGAGGCATGACAAATGGAGCGGACGAAAACAATGTTTTCGAGGTAAACTCTAAGATTCTGGACGTGTGCGCATCATGCGCTCAGATTTCCACCGCTCGAGATTATGTACGAACACGAACCCGATCAGTATCTGCTCGACCTGCAGGAGCGCGACAAGCCGACGCTCGACAACTTCGTTGTCGGCGCCAACGGCGAAGCCGTCAGCGTTCTGCGAGAAGTGGCCGCAGGCTGCGGGCCCACCTTCGTGTATCTGTACGGTCCCAAGGGGGCGGGCCTCACGCATCTGCTGAGGAGCCTGGTGCCTGAAGAGGGCTTCCGCGTGCCGATGTTCGATCCGAAGGTGCCGCTCTACGTCGTTGACGACGTGGACGAACTGGATCCTGGCTGGGCGTTGCAGCTGCTTGCACTGCAGAATGCCGTGCGCGGAACGCCGGGCATGCATCTCGTGTGTGCGGGCAGGGTGCCCGCCGCTCAGCTTCCGCTTCCCGAAGTCGTCAGAAGTCGTCTGGCCTGGGGACTCTGCTATGCAATTCGTCCGCTTGACGATGAGGAGCGTCTTGCCGAGCTTCACCGTCAGGCCGCACGACGCGGCATCGAGCTCACGCCCGACATCCTTCACTGGATGGGGGCCAACCTGCCGCGCGACATGCGCACGCTCACCTGTGTGCTTGATGAGGCGGACCGCCTCGGGTTGCAGAAGCAGCGTCGCGTGACGCTTCCTCTGTTGCGCGAGGCCGTGACCTCTCTTGATGAGAGGCAGCACGCCCGTCAGGCATACTGATCCCGTTTTTTCACGACATGAAGTTTGCAGTCTTCGATCTTGATCACACGCTCCTCCCCGTCGACAGCGGAGAGAACTGGAGCCGTTGGCTCGTGAGAGCCGCAGGCATGGATGTCGCCCTGATGGACGCCCGGATCGAGGCCTATGCCGAAGCCTACCGCAAGGGTGCATTCAGTGCCGACGAGTTCATGGGCTTTCAGGCGGGGCTTCTGGCTGCCTGCAGGCGGCAGGATCTGGAGAAGTGGCGCGCAGCCTACATCGATGCCTGCGTCAGGCCGCACCTCCGCTCCGAAGCGCTCGATCTGGTCGAGTCCCGCAGGAAGGCGGGGTTTGAGCCCGTGCTTGCTTCAGGCACGCATGCCTTCGTGACGGGGGCGATTGCGCCGCTCTTCGGCATCAGGCATCTTGTGGCGGCTCGACCTGAAGAGGACGCCTTCGGAGAGTTCACGGGCCGAATTGCAGGGTCCCACTCATACGGCGAGGGCAAGCTGGTGCTCCTCAGGGAGTTTCTGGAGAGCCTGGGCGCTGCTGATGACGGCCTCAGGCTGGAGGCCTACAGCGACTCGATCAACGATCTGCCGATGCTGGCCTTTGCCGCCGAACGCGGCGAGGCATTCGCCGTCAATCCAGACGGCATGCTTCGGTCGGAAGCCGCCCGCAGAGGCTGGCGAATCATGGATATTTTCAAAAAGGACAGGGCGTAAATGTTTGGCCGTATTGTCAACCGGGTGAGGGACATGTTCGCCCCCCGTTCCGTTGTCGTCAAGAATCCCCGCGTGATTTCCGCAGATGAGCACCGCATCGATCCGGCCCTGGTGTCGGCCGAGGCGCGGGCGACCTGCGAGGCGCTCAAGCGTCGCGGCTTCCAGGCCTACATCGTGGGCGGTGCCGTTCGCGACCTGATGCTCGGCGTCACGCCCAAGGACTTCGACGTGGCGACCGATGCGACACCCGAACAGGTGAAGCGCTGCCAGCGCCGCGCCGTGATCATCGGCCGTCGCTTCAAGCTCGTACATGTGATTTTCGGGCGCGAGATCATCGAGTGCTCGACCTTCCGTGCGCTCGAGGGCGCGGGCCAGCGCAAGGACGCCACGGGTCGCGTCGTCTCCGACAACGTCTTCGGCGAGATGTGGGAGGACGCGGCCAGGCGCGACTTCACGATCAATGCGCTGTACTACGATCCCCAGACGCAGGAGCTCTTCGACTATCACCGCGGCTTTGAAGATCTCGCCGCAAAGCGCCTTCGCATGATCGGTGATCCAGCCGAGCGCTACAGGGAAGACCCCGTGCGAATGATGCGCGCCGTGCGCATCGCGGCGAAGCTCGGCTTCACGATCGAGCCCGCCACTGAAGCGCCGATTCCCAAAATGGCGAAGCTTCTCGAAAACGTGCCCTCCGCCCGTCTTGTCGACGAGGTGCTCAAGCTTCTGACCTGCGGTCATGCCGTGGCCTGCATCTCGAAGCTGCGTCAGGAGGGACTTCACAAGGCGCTTCTGCCGTTGCTGGACGTGATCGTCTCCGAGCCCGACGGCGAGGAGTTCCTGATGCTCGCCCTGAAGCGCACCGACGAGCGCATCGCCGTCGGCAAGAAGATTTCGCCCTCCTTCCTTTTTGGCACGCTGCTCTGGCCACAGGTCGTCAAGCGCTGGCGCTACAACGAGGATGAAAAGGGCATGAGCCGCATGGCCGCCCTTCATGCGGCCTGCGTCGACGTGCTTGCCACCCAGTGCCAGCAGCTGAACATCCAGCGACGCTATCAGGCGGACATCCACGATCTGTGGATGCTTCAGGCGAGGTTCGAGCGCCGCACGGGCAAGACTGCCTATGCGCTCGTCTCTCATCCCCGCTATCGTGCTGCCTATGACTTCATGCTGCTTCGCTCGCTGCTCGGTCATGTGCCCGAGTCTCTCGTTCAGTGGTGGGACGCCTTTGCGCTCGCCGACGAGGAAACTCGTGCAGGCATGATCGCAGAGGCTCAGCGCGAGGCCCGCATGACGGGGGACGCCGCCCGCAGCCATCGACGCCGCGCAGCGTCCGCCGACGGCCCTGCCGATGATGGCGAGCGCCGCTCGTCAAGAAGGCGTCGCCGTTCGCCGCGACGCTCCTCCCGCAGCCGTCAGGAGCGCAGTGATGCCTGAGGCGATCATCGCGCTCGGGGCCAATCTGGGGCAACCCGTTGAGGCGCTCAGGTCTGCTGTGCAGGCGCTCGGACGGACGGACGGCATCCGCGTGCTCGGCACGAGTCGCTTATATACGACGAGTCCTGTCGAGTCTTCCGGTCCCGACTACGTCAATGCGGCGGTGCTCGTCGAGACGACGTTTGAGCCTATGGCGCTTCTGCGTGCCTGTCAGGCGATTGAGAACGCACACGGTCGCGTTAGGCCGGCGGGCGTCGTCAATGCGCCCAGAACGCTCGATCTGGACGTGATTGCTTATGAGGGGATGGTTTCCGACGATCCCGTGCTGACGCTTCCTCATCCTCGCATGCACGAACGCCTCTTTGTGCTGGTGCCGATTGCGGATCTGCTGCCTGACTGGAGACTGCCTGACGGGCGCACCGTCGGAGAAGCCGTCAGGGGCGTGCGGGAGGCTCATCCCGATCAGCTGATCCGCCCACTGGGCCCGGAAAATATGGCATAATGCGCTTCTTAATTTGGAAGGGTTCCCCGGATGGCGGAATGGTAGACGCAGCGGATTCAAAATCCGCCGGTGAACAACCATGAGAGTTCGAGTCTCTCTCTGGGGACCAAAGAGATAACCCGTGCGGTTCGGTGCCGTGCGGGTTTTTCTTTTTCCTACAGGCGCTTTCAGGGTTTTTGGCCGCATTCAGCGTTCGGGGAAGACAGTCGAAGACCGTTGGCAGCCGCGCATTTATTGGGGTATTTATTGGGGTGTCAGGGTTGAGGCCGTCTCGCATCCCATACGGATACCCCAATAAACGAGGAAGAAAATGCCCAAACAGGCCACGGCGCTGACAGATAAGTATTTGCGGGGAGAGGTTGCTAGGTTTGAAAAAATCGTAGCTCAGAAGAAGCACCTCGCCGATGGTGGGTGCACTGGGTTGGTGCTGCTCATTCAAAAGACTGGTGGCAACGGGATAAGTAAACGTTGGTTTTTCCGTGCCACGGTTGGAACCATCAAACGCAAAGGTCGATGCAGTCGTTGCATCGGCCTTTTCTTTTGTCCTGCTCAAGAAGCGGCAAAGCCTGCGCGGAAGTCCGCACAGGCTTTGCGTAATGAGAGTTGGATCCTGTCTCAGAGATGCTGGCGGAGGAACTGTGCCAGCGCCGCGAGCTCGTCCGGACAGATTTCGTGGTCCATGTCGAACGGAAGCCAGCGGAAGTCGGGGTTGATCTCCTGAATGACCTGAGCGCTGCGCTTGGCGGTCAGCGGCGAAATGACGGAGTCGAAGAGACCGTGCGCCATGAAGACGGGCGTCTTGCGGCCGGCGGGCGTGATTTCTGAGAACAGAGTGCCCGCGAGCGGCAGGTAGCCCGAAAGGGCCACGATGCCCGCGACAGGTTCTTCTTCACGAAGCCCCGCGTAGAGTGCGGCGGCCGCGCCCTGAGAGAAGCCTCCGAGGAAGATGCGGCTGCGGGGGATGCCCGCCTTTTCGACGTCCTTGATGAGAAGACTGATGCGGGCTGCGGTTTCCCTGATGCCTGCACGGTCCTCGTTGTCGTCGATTTTGTCCGAGCGCACGTCGTACCAGGCGCGGAGCGGATAGCCCGGATGCGCGGAGATTTCACGCACGGGGGCGTTGGGCAGAATGAATCGGCAGACGGGACCGCCGAAGTCAAGGATCTCGTCAGGGAAGGGCGTGAAGTCGTTGTTGTCGACGCCCATGCCGTGGAGCCAGATGACGGCGGCTTCAGGCGCAGTCGGCGCGCGTCGCGGGGAGACCATCAGGATGTCCTTTGGATCGAAGGGCTTGACGGCGGGTTCCGCAGGCTTGGCGGGTTGGGAGGGCTGAACCGGTTCGGCCTGCTTCTCCTCTGCGGGCTTCTGGCGCTGAGCGCTCTTGGGGCGGAAGGCCCTGACGACTTCCTCGCGGGTCTCGACGTAGGGACCGCCGATGAGGTCGATGCAGTAGGGCACGGCTGCAAAGATGCCGTTGACGACGGACTTGCCGTCCTTGTCCCTGAGGCCCTCAAGCGTTTCAGCAATGGCCTTGGGCTGGCCGGGAAGATTGATGATGAGCGCCGCATGATCGGGCGTTTCGCGAAGCACGGCCGTCTGGCGCGACAGAATGGCGGTTGGGACGAAGTGGCCCGAGATCGCCCGCATCTGTTCGCCGAAGCCTGGCATCTCGCGCGTACCGACGGCAAGCGTCGCTTCGGGCGTGACGTCGCGGCGCGAGGGGCCCGTTCCGCCCGTCGTGAGGACGAGGTCGCAGCCGATGATGTCGACGAGCTCGCGCAACGTTTTCTCGATCTCGAAGCGCTCGTCGGGGATGAGGCGCTTGTGCACGGCCATCGGGTTGATGATGGCCTTCCTGCACCAGGCTTCGAGCTCGGGAATGCCGCGGTCGTCATAGACGCCCCTGCTGGCGCGGTCGGACACGGACACGAGGCCCAGAATCAGTTCGTTTTCACTTTTGCGAGGCGGCTTCATCGAAATCGTCCTTTGGCCTGATGGTTATTCTTCGTCCTCGTCGTCTTCGGCGAAGAGGCTGATGGGCTCTTCGAGAAGATCATGAAGGTAGCGGTAGAGCTCGCGGGCGCTCTTGGGCGGCTTCTGGGCCTCGCGCTCCTTGCGCGCGGCACGTACAAGCGTGCGAAGGCGCGGGATGTCGGCTTCGGGATGCTCGCCGATGAATTTGGTGAGCGCTTCGTCGCCTGCAAGCATCTGGTCGCGCAGCGTCTCGCAGCGGTGAAGCAGGGCGACGGCGGCGCGGGATTCGCCCGTGACGCGGTCGATCGCCTCGCGAACGGCGACGGGATCCATGTTGCGCATCTTCTTGCCGATGAGCTGGAGCTGGCGTCGCTGCGCGCCGAAGCTTCTCATGCGGCGGAATTCGACAATTTCCACGAGAACCTCGTCGGGAAGGCCGATGCGCTTGAGCTGCTCGTCGCCGAGCTTCGTCATCTCGCGTCCGAGATCCTGGAGCGCGTTCTGCTCGCGCTTGAGCTGGGATTTGGAGGGGCCGCGGTAGCCGTTTTCGTCAACGTCGTCTTCGTAGGTCTGTTCCTGGCGCATGGCAAAGCTCTTGCGTTAAAAAGTCATCAAAACTCTTATGATAGCGGGATCGCGGGCAGGACGTCGGATGTCCGAAGGCCTGTGGAGGCGGAGGAAGGAGAGTGAAAATGCAGGATGAAGTCGAAATGCGCACGGAGGAGCTCGCCCGATGGACGGTGGAGCGTTCGAAGGCGCTGGGGGCGGACTGCGCATGCGCCGAGGTGAGCCGTGACAAGGGGCTGAGCGTGACGGTGCGCATGGGGGAGGTCGACGCCGTAGAGCACACCGAGGAGCGTGTCCTGACGCTCAGCGCGTGGATCGGAAGGCGAAAGGGCTGCGCAAGCACGTCGGACTTTTCCGAACGCTCGCTCGAGGCGGCCGTGCAGGCCGCCGTCGACATCGCCCGCGTCTCGGCGGAGGACCCTGCTGCGGGGCTTCCCGAGGCGGAGGATCTGCAGGCCGACATGCGTGACCTGTCGCTCTGGCATCCGTTCGAGGGAGGCGTTGAGGAGGCCGTAAGGCTGGCCTCGGCCGTAGAGGAGGCCGTTTTCGAGGCGGACGAGCGGATCGTCAACTCCGATGGCACGAACTTCTCGACCTCGTCGGGGGAGTTCACGCTGGCCAATTCGCTCGGGTTCTGCGCTGGCTACAGGTATTCGCGCCACGACATGGACGCTGCGCCCATTGCCGAGGACGACTCCGGCATGCAGCGCGACGGCTGGTGGACGCAGGGGCGCGCCGTCGGGGATCTTCTCGACCCCGCCGAGCTCGGACGCACGGCTGCGGGGCGCACGGTCGCTCGCCTTGGCGCAAGGCCGCTGTCGAGCCGTCGTGCGCGGGTGCTCTTTGATGCGCCCGTGGCGACGGGACTTCTGGACATTCTTGAAGAACTCCTCAACGGGCGCACCTGGTACAGGCATGCGAGCTGTCTCGAGGGAAGGCTTGGCGAGCGAATTCTTCCTGCTCATGTCTCCGTGGAGGAGGATCCCTATCTCATGAGGGCGCTCGGTTCCGGCGTCTTCGACGACGAAGGGTGCGCAGGCCGAAGACGCATGATCGTGTCGGACGGACGGCTTGAGGGGATCTTCCTCTCCAGCTACTCCGCCCGAAGGCTCGGCATGAGGACGACGGGCAATCTCGGCGGAGCCTACAACCTGAGGCTTTCCAGCACCGAGACTCGACCTGAGGACACGAGGCGGGCGATGCTCGAGCGCCTTGGCACGGGATTCCTCGTGACGGAGCTGATCGGGCAGGGGCTCAACGCGGTCTCGGGAGACTATTCGAGGGGAGCCTCGGGCTTCTGGGTCGAGAACGGGCGGATCGTCGCCCCTGTCGAAGGGGTGACCATTGCCTCGAACATTCTCACGATGATGAAGACGATCGAGGCGGTCGGAGCCGACGAACACGACACGGGCGTGCGTCGATCGGGAAGCCTGCTGATTCCCGATCTGATGCTCGCGGGCGAATGAGCTCTGACGAATGAGCCTCGAAGGGGGCTTCTTCGCAACGAGGTGCAAAGTCAGGCCTCTTTGTCGAGACAGTCGCGGGCAAAGCGGGTAGAATGCCGCTTTTCTCAAATTCCCACTGGCCTGTCAAGCCATGCAAGAACAGCACTTATCCGATTTCGATTTCGAGCTCCCGCCGGAGCTCATCGCCCAGTATCCCCTTGAAAACCGCACTGCATCGCGTCTTCTGCACGTCACGAAGGACGTGATCGAGGACTGCACGTTCACGGACATCGAGGGCTTTCTTCACGAAGGCGACCTGCTTGTCGCCAACAACACCAAGGTCATCAAGGCCCGCCTGCTCGGCCGCAAGGCCACGGGCGGCAGCGTCGAGGCCCTGATTGAGCGCGTCACGGGCGAGCGCACCGCTATCTCCATGGTTCGCGCCAGCAAGTCCCCGAAGCCGGGCACCGTCCTCTACTTCGAGGCCGACGGCATCGAGGAGCCCGTCATGGTGACGGGCCGTCAGGGCCAGTTCTTCGAACTTGAGTTCGAGCGTCCCGTACTCGATGTTCTCGAGGCGTTCGGTCGCGTTCCGCTTCCTCCTTACATCACGCATGCGGCGCAGAAGTCCGACGAGAGCCGCTATCAGACGGTCTACGCCCGCCATCCCGGCGCCGTGGCTGCTCCGACGGCCGGCCTTCACTTCACCGAGGATCTTCTCGGCAGGCTTGCGGCCAAGGGCGTCGACATCGAGTACGTCACGCTTCACGTCGGCGCGGGGACTTTCCAACCTGTTCGCGTCGAGAATCTTTCCGAACACCAGATGCATTCGGAATGGTTCAACATGCCCGAGGACGTGGCCGCGCGCATCAATCGCGCGAAGGCCGAGGGCCGCCGCGTGATCGCCGTTGGCACGACGTCGCTGCGCACGATCGAGAGCGCGGCCGACGCCGTCGGCCATGTGGCTGCGGGCGCCCGCGACACCTCGCTCTTCATCATGCCCGGCTACCGCTTCCGCATCATTGACGCGCTCATCACGAACTTCCATCTTCCGAAGTCGACGCTCGTCATGCTGGTCTCCGCCCTTGTGGGCCGCGAGCGCATTCTGGAGGCCTACCGCCATGCCGTTGAGGAGAAGTACCGCTTCTTCAGCTACGGCGACGCATGCTTCATCGAAAATGCCCGTCTTGCAGGCTGATCCGGCCTGCAGGACCTGTACACAAGACAAGGACACAAGAGAAACATGGCTTTTGATTTCAAGGTCAAGGCGACGTGCGGCAGAGCCCGCCGCGGCGAACTGACGCTCAACCACGGCGTCGTTCAGACGCCGATCTTCATGCCGGTCGGCACCTACGGTTCCGTGAAGGCGATGGCGCCCTATGAACTCAAGGAGATCGGCTCCCAGATCATCCTCGGCAACACCTTCCACCTGTGGCTGCGTCCCGGGCTCGAGGTGATCGGGGCCCACAACGGTCTTCACGACTTCATGCAGTGGGACAAGCCCATCCTGACCGACTCGGGCGGCTTTCAGGTCTTCAGCCTCGGCGAACTGAGGAAGATCACCGAGGAAGGCGTCAAGTTCAGCAATCCGATCAACGGCGACAAGCTCTTCCTGTCGCCCGAAGTGTCGATGAAGATCCAGCGCGTGCTCAACTCCGACGTGGTGATGGTGCTCGACGAGTGCACGCCCTACAAGATCGGCGACCGTCCCGCCACTGAGCTCGAGGCCGCCAGGTCGATGCGCATGAGCCTTCGCTGGGCAAAGCGCTCGCGTGACGAGTTCGATCGTCTCGAGAACCCGAACGCACTCTTCGGCATCGTCCAGGGCGGCATGTTCGAGCACCTGCGCGAGGAGTCGCTCGAGGGCCTTAAGGACATCGGCTTCCACGGCTATGCCGTGGGCGGCCTTTCCGTCGGCGAGCCCAAGGAGGACATGCTCCGCATCATGGACCACATCGTGCACAAGCTCCCCGACGACCGTCCGCGATACCTGATGGGCGTGGGCACGCCCGAGGACCTCGTGGCCGGCGTCTCTCAGGGCATCGACATGTTCGACTGCGTGATGCCCACCCGCAATGCGCGCAACGGCTGGCTCTTCACCCGTTTCGGCGACGTGAAGCTCAAGAACAGCCGTTACCGCAACGACCTGCGCCCGCTTGATCCGAGCTGCAACTGCTACACGTGCCGCAACTTCACGCGCGCCTATCTGCATCATCTCCACAAGGTGGGCGAGATTCTCGGCGCGCGCCTCAACACGATCCACAACCTCTCCTTCTACCTTCAGATCATGCAGGAGATGCGCGACGCGCTTGAGGCAGGGACGTTCGAGGCCTGGAAGAAGCAGTTCGCCGAGGATCGCGCCCGCGGGGTGGAGTAAATCCTCCCGGAGTTTCTCAGTCAGAGATAAGGCAAGATCCTTATAATGTCTCAATTCTCCTTCGGCGGGACTCGCTTCCGCCGAAGGTCCCGATTTCACACATTCCTGAATCACTGGAGTTCAAATGTTTTTTGTTAGCGATGCCATGGCTGCCGGCGAGGCCGCCGCTCAGGTGGGCGGCATGGAAGGCTTCCTCATGCAGGTCGTTCCGCTCGTCGTCATCTTTGCCGTGTTTTGGTTCTTCCTGATCCGTCCTCAGCAGAAGCGCCAGAAGGAACACATGCAGATGTGCGAAGGCCTGACGCGCGGCGATGAAGTCACCACGCTCGGCGGCATTTCCGGCCGCATCGAGTCCGTCGATGACCAGACGATCGGCCTTCAGGTGGCTTCCGTCGACGGCAAGCCCGTCGTGATCCGCATGCAGCGCACCTCGGTCAGCGTCGTCCTCCCGAAGGGCACGCTGAAGATCTGAGCAGCATCAACGTGCACGCACTGAAGTGCACGAAGCGCTGAGAGCAGATGCTCTTGGCGCTTTTTTAAGCCCGGACGAGCGTCCGGGCTTAAACCCATTTTCGAACCCCACTTTCTTCAAGTGGTTTTCACAACGGTTGCGCCTGAGGCAAAGTCCTGTGGCGCAACGGAGTAACATGCGATGAACCGCTATCCTCTCTGGAAATACATCGTCATCGTTGTCGCCCTTGTGATCGGCCTGGTCTACACCCTGCCGAACTTCTACGGCGAGTCTCCTGCAGTGCAGGTCTCGTCCGGCAAAGCGACGGTGAAGGTGACGGAGCAGACCCTGAAGACGGTCGAGGATCTTCTGCGAAATGCAGACCTGCATCCCAACGGCATCTTCTTCGAACAGGGCGCCCAGCAGAACACCGTGCGCGTGCGCTTCGAGCCGACCGAGGCCGAAAAGCAGCTTCAGGCCCGCGAGGTCCTTGAAAAGGCGCTCAACCCGAACCGTGAGGACCCCGCCTACGTGGTGGCCCTGAACCTCACCCCGAACACCCCGCAGTGGCTGCTTTCGATCAGGGCGCTGCCGATGTATCTCGGCCTTGACCTTCGCGGCGGCGTGCACTTCCTGCTTCAGGTCGACATGCGCGCGGCCATTACGAAGCGCGCCGAAGCGACGCTCGCCGACCTTCGCACGCAGCTTCGCGACAAGCGCATCCGCCACACGGGCATGAACCGCGTGGGCAACGTGGTTGAAGTGAGCTTCGCTTCCGAAGAGGAACGCGCCCGCGCCAATGACCTGCTGCGCAACACCCAGCCTGATCTGGTGCTCTCGCTCCCCGAGGCTTCCGCCGCTCCGTACCTCCTGCGCGCCGAACTCTCCCAGAAGGCCGTCCAGAACGTCCAGTCCTACGCCCTGAAGCAGAACATCTCGACCCTGCACAACCGAATCAACGAACTCGGCGTTGCCGAGCCCGTGATCGCCCAGCAGGGTGCGGACCGCATCGTGGTTCAGCTTCCCGGCGTGCAGGATACGGCCAAGGCCAAGGACATTCTCGGCCGCACCGCCACGCTTGAAGTCCGTCTTGTCGACGACTCTCCCGAGGCGCTCGCCCAGCTCGCACAGGGCAACGTGCCCTTCGGCGACGAGAAGTTCATGGACCGCGAGGGCAACGTGCTTCTCGTCAAGCGCCGCGTGATTCTCACGGGTGAAAACCTCAACGACGCCCAACCTGGCTTTGACAGCCAGACGCAGGAGCCGACCGTCAACCTCGAGCTTGACAGCCGCGGCGCCCGCATCTTCCAGGACGTGACCCGCGACAACGTCGGCAAGCGAATTGCCATCATCCTCTTTGAAAAGGGCAAGGGCGAAGTCGTAACGGCTCCCGTCGTCCGTCAGGAAATCGGCGGCGGCCGCGTGCAGATCTCCGGCCGCATGTCGACGGTCGAGGCGACCGACACGGCCCTGTTGCTGCGCGCCGGCTCGCTGGCTGCTCCGATGGAAATTGTCGAAGAACGCCTGATCGGTCCGTCGCTCGGCGAAGCCAACATTTCCGCGGGCTTCAAGTCCACGCTCTACGGCTTCATCGTGATCGCGATCTTCATGGCCGTCTACTATCAGGTCTTCGGTCTTGTGAGCGCCGCCTCGCTCGTGTGCAACGTGATGATGCTCATCGCGCTCCTGTCCATGCTTCAGGCTACGCTGACGCTGCCCGGCATCGCCGCCATCGCGCTGACGCTCGGCATGGCCGTTGACTCGAACGTGCTGATCAACGAACGCATCCGCGAGGAACTGCGTGTCGGCCGTCTGCCTCAGACTGCCATCAGCGAAGGCTACGATCGTGCCTTTGCGACGATTCTTGACTCGAACATCACGAGTCTCATCGCCGGTCTGGCGCTTCTGATCTTCGGTTCCGGTCCCGTCCGCGGCTTTGCCGTGGTGCACTGTCTGGGCATCATGACCTCGATCTTCACGTCGGTCGTGGTCTCCCGCTCGATGATCAATCTGATCTACGGCCGCCAGAAGAAGCTGACGAAGGTTCACATCGGTCAGATCTGGCGTCCGGACGCAGAGAAGACTGCTCGCTGATGAGGGGATAACATCATGGAATTTTTCCGCATTCACAAGACGATTCCGTTCATGCACTACAGGCATGTGCTGAATCTGATCTCTCTGGTGAGCTTCATCGTCGCCGTCTTCTGGATCTTCACGCACGGCCTTGCGTTCTCGATCGAGTTCACCGGCGGCACGCAGATGGAGGTCCGCTATCCGTCCGCGGCCAACACCGAACAGGTTCGACAGGACCTCAAGGCCGTCTCCAACGAAGTGCTCGTCCAGACCTTCGGCACGGCCTCCGACATCGTGATCCGCGTGCCGACCAAGCAGGGCTACACCTCGGGCCAGGTGGCCGAGGAGGTCATGAAGGTCATTCACCAGCAGATCCCTGAAGCTCAGCTCACCCGTACCGAATACGTCGGTCCCCAGGTGGGCGAGGAGCTTGCCCGCGACGGCGGCACGGCGCTTGCGCTCGTCGTGGCCGGCATCATGATCTACCTTGCCTTCCGATTCGAATGGAAGTTCTCGGTGGCGGCCATCATCGCTAACCTGCACGACATCTTCATCGTGCTGGGCATCTTCTCGGTGATGCAGTGGGAGTTCTCGCTTCCCGTACTCGCTGCGGTGCTGGCGGTCCTCGGCTACTCCGTGAACGAGTCTGTGATCATTTTCGACCGCGTCCGCGAGCACTTCCGCACGATGCGTCGTGCCGACACGATGGAGGTCATCAACTCGGCCATTACGGCGACGATCTCTCGTACCGTGATCACGCATACGTCGACGCTCTGCATGACGCTCTCGATGTTCTTCTTCGGCGGTCCGGCGCTGCACTACTTCTCGCTCGCCCTGACGATCGGCATTCTGCTCGGCGTCTACTCCTCCGTCTTCGTGGCGGCGGCCATCGCGCTCTATCTTGGCGTGAAGCGCGAGGACCTCGTGCGTCCGGTCAAGAAGGACGAGGTTGAGGAAATGGTGCCGTAAGGCTCGCGTCTCTCGCGTTGAGACTCGTCGTAGACCGCTGTCGGATTGCTTTCCGATGGCGGTCTTTTCATTGGCGGGGTGTCATAATGGATGACAACGCCATTAGCTTGTTCAGAAACGTCCCATGAATTATTCAACCGTTGCAGGCCACCCCAGAGTTGCCGTTGTGTTGCCCGTTTATAACGTTGAGAAGTATCTGGCAGAAAGTCTGGACTCACTTCTCGCTCAAACCTATCGGCACTTTACGATTTTTGCCGTTAATGACGGTTCGCCAGATGGCTCCCGAAAAATACTTGCTTCATATGCTAGTGCGGATGATCGCATCATAGTCCTCGATAAATCCAACGGCGGTCCATCATCTGCGCGTAATGCAGGACTTGCAGAGGTGGAAAGGAGAGGTGGTTTTGACTACGTGTATTTTCTCGATGCAGATGATCGTCTTGCGCCAGAGGCCCTGAACACTGTGGTCAGGGCAATGGAGGAGGAGAACGCAGATTACGCGGTCTTCTCATTCAGGTGCTTTACCGTGGAGGGGCTCCAGCCGGCAGGAGGAAGGCAGGCGCAGAGGATGGTGTTGGACAATGACGGAATTGCGGCACAGTTTTTTCAGGTCGGCTTGACGGGAGGTCATATTCCGAATACATCCGCCACCTCTTTTTTTCTGAATAACCGGGTGTTCAGATGCGATGCTCTCAAGGGTGCTCGCTTCAATGAGGCCTTTCATTCATGTGAGGACCGTGATTTTCTGGTGAGAGTCATGCCGTTGCTGCATCGGGGCATCGTTCTGCCCGAAACCCTGTTTTTTTACAGACGGCGTTTTTCTTCAATGTCCAACGGCCGCTCAGCCAAGGTGGCTGACTTCTTGGTTTATCAAAAGCTTTATGCAGATCGGGAGAAGTACTCTCCTGCTATTCGAAGGGGGCTTGAGCTCGAATTTTTGAACCATATGATTCAAGAGCTTTATGCTGTTTTGGGGAGTAGTGTGTCAGGAGCGGAAAAAAGGAGATTCTTCAGGTACTGTCAACAGGCCTGTAACTTCGAGTATGAGTTCCCTCTCCTTCCGAACGTTCAGAAGAAAATCCGCAGAATCGGTTGCGGGTATTGGTTCAATCTCGTTTGGGCCAGAAGTAGAGATGCTCTGAAGGTCCTAAGGAATAAACGTCGTGAGCGTCGCTATTTTCCGTAATGCTACTTCATGAAGACGAAGTAGACGGCCGCCACCAGACAGGCGAAGGCGGCGAAGTGGTTCCAGGCCAGATGCTGCTGAAAGGCGATGACGGAGAAGAGCGTGAAGACCGTCAGGGTGATGACCTCCTGAATGATCTTGAGCTGAATGAGCGAGAAGGGACCGCCGTTGCCCTCGAAGCCGATTCTGTTGGCAGGCACCATGAAGCTGTATTCAAGAAGCGCGATCGCCCAGGAAAAGAGCACGACGGTGTAGAGCGGCCAGTTGCTGATGAGTTTGGCGCTCTGGAGCTTGAGATGGGCGTACCAGGCGAGCGTCATGAAGACGTTCGAGACGAGCAGAAGCCCGACGGTTGCAAAGCCTTTGGAGAGCATGTCGGTCAGATGCTCCGTTCATAGAGCTGCATGAAGACGCCCCTCAGCAGGGAGTCCGTCATGCGGGTGAGCTGTTCGACACCCTCTTCGGGCGTGAGCTTGCGGATGGCCTGAAAGCTCACCTTCTGTTCGGTCATGGCGTCCTGCACGGCCTTCTTCCAGAATTCGGGGCTTTCGCCTTCCTGCCAGTCGCCGCGGCCGCGCCCGAAGTGGGCGACGGCCAGATAAAGGAGCAGGCTTTCCAGCATGAAGTCCTGGGCGGCACGTTCGCTCCAAGAGATGTCGATGCCCTCCTTGCGGTGGCGGGAGTTGTAGATGGTGGCTGCACCGACGCCGCCGATGGCGCCGATGATGCCGCCGAGCAGAGTGCCGAGTCCGAGTGAGAGTCCTGCGCTCGCCATGTCGGCTGCGGCTCCCGCCGCAGCGCCGCCCGCTACGCCCACGCCAGCGCCGACAGCGGCGGCGGGGCTGGGGGAGATGCTGTGCGAGGCCATCTGCCAGTCGGTTTTCATGCGGCGCAGGATTTCGCGAGAAGCGCCGCTTCCCGTGAGGCCGTTGATTCCGATGAGCTTGTCCGTGAGCGAGCACAGGCTGTCGGCGGCCATGGCCGAGAGTGCGGTCTGGGCGTCCTCAAGCGCCTCGTTGCGCGTCTTGATGAGGCCGATCTGTGAGCCGAAGGAGCGCAGATGGTCCTTGAGCGTGGGAGCAGGGACGAGTTCGTGGGCTTGAAGTAGACGCCACATGTGGCGGGCCATGGCGTCGACGGAGGAGAGGTAGAGGGCGCGGCGGCTGCGTGTCCAGATGTCCCGAAGCGTGTCGAACGTCGAGTGCATCTGAGCGGGCAGCGCCCTGCCGATCGAATCGAACAGCGCCGTTTCTTGCACCCAGCAGCGGGCGAAGGCGTCCATTGGAAGGATGTCCTTCACGAAGGGGTACGGAGCCATGGCCTCTCGCCAGGCGGCGACGTCTGCCTGTTCCTCGGCATGCGTTCTGGGCTTGCCCATCTGGTTGAGGAGCACGATGACGGGTTTGTCTATCCAGGATAGGATCTGCATCTCCGCCGTGATGTATGGGGCTGTCTTGGGCAGGTCCGAGGCGTTGACGAGGTAGAGCACGACGCTGGAGATGTCGCGAACGTGTTTGATGGCCCTCTGGTTGAGCCAGAAGGCCTTGTTCGTCATGCGGTCCCAGATTTCGGAGAGGAACCATCCGATCGGGTTGCTTCGCCCTGCAAGGCGCTTGGCGAGCGCGACGGAGTTGCCGAATCCTGGGGTGTCCCAGAGAACAAGCTCGCAACCTGCCGAATCGCGGGCGAGCACGTAGTCGTCCGTCGTCTCCGTTACGTGGGCGCGGTCGGCGACCTCGCCCACGTCCCGCATCAGCAGGGTGCGGGCAAGCGTGGTCTTGCCGATGTTGGTGTGGCTCACGAGGCTGAGGTGAATGCGGAACTGATCGTGATCGGACATGTTTTCTTCTTCTGCGTGTTTTCGGACTGTTCCTGAATTATCGCACCTGACCTGAAAGGAGCGTGCAGATGCGGTCGACGTCTTCCGGAATGCTCATGTCGGCGGCCAGCGTTCTGAGGCCCCGCTCTGCGGCAAAGGTCTGCCAGAGGGCAGTGCGGCTGCCTGCGGCGGGGCTTTCCCTGCCGAAGCGCCCGTTGATGCGTGAAAGATCAAGCACGACGACGGGGGTGGGACTCTGCTTCGAGGTGCACCAAGAGGCTGCCGCATCCATCATGGCCCCGTGCACCTCCACCTCTGGAGTGGAGGACGGGTCGAAGGCAAGAAGCAGGCGGTGGATGATCGCGGGTTTGATGGCGGCGAGAACTTCACTCGTTGTGCCGTCCCAGGCACTGTCGGCCAGCAGGTCGACGTCTCCTGAGCCGGGCTCGGCAGTCTTGAGTTTTGCCTTGAAGTCATGCCAGTGTGCGGGAAGGCCGTCGACCGAATCCGTGCTGTCGACGATGATGGTGGTTCTGACAGCGGGAGCGTCGGATACCGAGAGAATGGAACGGTAGTAGGGGGACTCAAGGTCGATGCGGACGCGACGACGGCTTGCGGCGAGCCCGACGGTGCACTTCAGGGCGAGCAGCAGGCGGGGAAGAATGATTGCGAGCGCAAGCAGGCACATCAGGCGCAGAAGCCATGGTGCGGCGTCAACCGCAGAGGCGGTCTGCGCGTCGAAGGCGAGCGCGGCGACCGCGCTGACGTCGGGCACTGGCGGGCAGAAGGGAAGATGTCCGTAAACCGTATTAAGGACGGTGTGGACGGCCTCGGGGTTGCCGGCGAGCCAGGTGCTTTCCCAGCCGACGTGGTAGGCGGTGCCGATGCCGCGCACGGCCATGCCTGCAAGAAGGCCTGCGGCGAACAGGATGGCTGCAATGTGCAGGGCGCGGGCGACAAGCCAGCGGCATTGGGGCAGGAACAGCGCAGTTCCTGCTTCAACGGAGACGGCGGAGGAGCCTGCGGCCTTCAGAAGGCTTTTGGAGAGGAACTCCCTGACGGGCAGAAGCCGTCGGGAGGTGCCGCTCGGCATCAGGGGCTTGAGAATGATCAGCAGGTAGACCGCAAGGTTCCAGACGATGAGAAGAAGGAGAGGCGGCGAGAGAAGGTTGATCCTTGCACCCTCGGTGGCGAGGTGGTCGGTGAGCATTCCGCTCATCAGGGCGGCAAGACCGAGAATGACGGTCAGCGCGAGGCTTGCGCGGCGAAACGACGTTGTCCCGAACGCATTGGCGGGATCCTCGTGCAGGCGGGCGGCCACAAGCCTGGCTCTCAGGGGGAGAAAGTCTCTTGCGCATACCCCCTCGCCCGCGAGCCTTTTGGCGTCGCGCGTGGCCGCATCCCGGTCTCCGGCATTCCAGCGTCCGTCGCCTCCTGCCCTTTTCTCGAGCATTTCGGCAAAAAGGACGTCGCGAGCATCGCTTTCGGAGAGGTGAACGAATTTGGGGGTGGAGTCGGACATGGTCGGAACTGCGCAGGCAAGGGACAGTGCGGACCCCGGAGGAACGCTCCGAAAAAAAGGCCCGCTTCTGCAGTCATCATGCCACGTCTCGAGGATCGGCGGACGTGGAGGAAGGTCAGGACGGCATGGCGTCGAGAAGCGCCTTGACGGAGGCGGGGATGTCGGGCGTACCGCAGATGGCGGAGACGACGGCGACGCCGTCGACGCCCGACTGCATGACGCTGCCGACGTCGGCAGCCTTGATGCCACCGATGGCGACCGAGGGACAGGGCGCACGGCTGACGATGTCTGTCAGGCCCGAAAGACCGATTTCGGCGGCCGCATCCTTCTTGGTGGCCGTAGCCCTGTAGGGGCCGATGCCGATGTAGTCGACGAGCGCAGGATCCACGCCGAGGCATTCCGGCACGCTGGAGACCGAAAGGCCGAGCATCATGCCGGGCGGCATCAGGCGACGGCAGTCTTCAGGCGAGAGATCCGACTGGCCGACATGCACGCCATGAGCGCCGATGGCGACGGCGACGTCCGCGTGGTCGTTGATGAAGAGCGGCACGTCGTACGGGGCGAGCGCCTTGAGGAGCTCCCTGCCGCATTCGGCATAAAGGCGCTTCTTCCAGTCGGGAGCCCTGAGCTGCACGGCCGTGACGCCTGCCGCGGCAGCGGCTTGCGCCGTGCGGACCATGCCCTCGGAGCCGCCGCAGAGACTGGGATCAAGCACCAGATAAAGACGAAGGGCGCGGAGAAGCCTGAAGTTGTCGGACATGACGGACCTCATTTGGCGGATGTGAAGTCGGCGGGCTTGATCAGATGGAGCGCGTCGAGATAGGCGTTGTGGAAACTGCCGGGACCTTCAGACTTGCGGCGGGCGGCTTCGGCTGCCTTCTTCGCCAGAGCACAGGCTGCGGCAGAGGCGGTCAGGCGGTCATCGGAGACGGCACAGAAGGCGGCGACAAGCGCTGAGAGCGAGCAGCCCGTGCCGACGACGAGTGTGGCCATGGGGTCGCCCCCCGTCACGCGCAACGTACGGACGCCGTCCGTGACGTAGTCCGTTTCGCCCGTGACGACGACGATCGAGCCCGAACTGCCGGCAAGTCGCATGGCACCCTCGACGGCCGCGTCGGACGAGTCCGTGCTGTCGACGCCCTTGCCGCCGGACTTTTCGCCCGCAAGAGCGAGGATTTCGCTGGCGTTGCCTCGAATGACCGTCGGCTGCTTCTCGACGAATTCGCGGATGATGCCGTCGCGCCAGGGAATGCCGCCTGCGGCGACGGGATCGAGCACCCAGGGGCGGCCTGCGGCACGTGCGGCATCAGCCGAGGCATGCATGGCGCGCAGACGTGATGGGTAGGGCGTGCCGATGTTGATCAGGACGCCTCCTGCAATGCCCGCGAAGAAGCCCGCCTCCTCCTCGGCGACCACCATGGCCGGCGAGGCGCCTGCGGCGAGCAGGACGTTGGCGGTGATTTCCTGCACGACTTCGTTCGTGAGGCAGTGAACGAGCGGGCGGGCCGTGCGCAGAAGCTCGAGATGGCGGGCGGCGTCGACGCCCGAAAGCAGGGGTGCGGTCATTTTGCTGAAAAGGCCTAAGCCAAAAGGTTCTGAAGGCTTCATAATACCTGCTTATCCCCAAGCGCAAGCCCTTCACAACATTTCGCCAAACAAACGCCCATGCTCATTCATCCTCAGTTCGATCCCGTTGCCTTCAGCTTAGGACCGCTTGCCGTACGCTGGTACGGCCTCATGTATCTGGCGGGCTTCTTCTGCTTCTGGCTTCTCGGCAGGCGCAGAAGCTCCGAGCCGTGGCGCGGGATTTCGGGCGAGGATCTGGAGAACCTACTTTTCTACGGCATCTTCGGCGTCATTCTGGGCGGCCGCCTCGGCTACTGCCTCTTCTATCAGCCTGAGTTCTACCTGTCGCATCCCATGCAGATCCTGCATGTCTGGGAGGGAGGCATGAGCGCTCACGGCGGTCTTCTCGGCGTCATTGCCGTCATGATTCTCTACGGCCGTCTGCATGGAATTTCGTTCTGGACGATTTCGGACTTCGTTGCACCGCTCGTGCCGCTCGGCCTCATGCTCGGGCGCATCGGCAACTTCATCAACGGAGAGCTCTGGGGGCGTCCCGCTGATGCATCGCTTCCATGGGCGATGATCTTCCCGCAGGCGGGCGACGGCGTGCCGCGTCACCCCTCGCAGCTCTACGAAGCCCTCGGAGAGGGGCTTCTGCTTTTCATCCTGCTCTGGTGGGCCTCCTCCAGACCGAGGGCTGCAGGCTTTGTGTCGGGGCTTTTCTGTGCAGGCTACGGCGTGGCGCGCTTTGTGGTCGAATGGTTCCGAGAGCCTGATGCTTTCCTGGGACTGCAGGCGCTGGGCCTTTCCAGAGGACAGTGGCTCACGCTCCCGCTCATCGTTCTCGGCATTGCCGTGATGGTGTGGGCGGGAAGAAGGAACAGGGCCTGAACGGGCACCTTCATCTTCCATGTCTGAAAACGAAGCAGCCGCCCGGATTCCATTGAAATTCGGGTAGTTGCAGGATTGCCACAGGAGGGACTGTGAATGTCACGTTCCCGATATTTCTGGTGATCGATCTCCAACGAATGGGACGGGTGCGCCAATCAGCGTGAACAGCTTGCGGAGATTTTTCGTGGTCTCTCGAGATGCTCAGCTCCGAGCAGGATGCCTTCAGGCTAAAGAAGGTTTCTGACGATGAAGGCAAATTCCTCCTTCTCGACGGGCGTGATCGAGAGGCGATTGCCCTTCTGAAGCACTCGCATGCCCGCCAGCTCGGGCTCTTCCCGAAGACGTCCGATTTCGACGACAGGGCACTTGAAGAGGGCTTCGACGTCAAGCGTGAGCCAGCGGGGATTCTCCTTCGTGCTCTTGGGATCGTAGTACTCGCTTTCAGGATCGAACTGTAGCTCGTCAGGGTAGACGTCTGAGGCAATTCTGGCGATGCCCGCAATGCCGGGCTTGGCACAGCTCGAGTGGTAGAAGAGCACTGCGTCGCCGATCGTCATGTCGTCGCGCATGAAGTTCCTCGCCTGATAGTTGCGGATGCCGAACCAGGAGACCCTGCGGCCGGGAGCGGCGAGCGCGTCGTCGATGGAGCACTCGCCGGGTTCGCTCTTCATGAGCCAGAAGCGACTGGCGGTGCGCAGGAGGTCTTCCGTAACGGTCGTGTTGTTCATGGGGGATCTGCCTAGCAAAACGGGCAGTCCCTTCGAGAAGGACTGCCCGTGGAAAAAGGGACCTGCAGCGGGGCTGGACTACGTTACCTGAACCGGAAGTTCAGGGCGGTCGGCTCCGGAGCGGAACGGGCAGGACAACGCGTGTCCTGCACACTATCGGCTCTCGAGTCTGCCAACCTAATGGGTTTAGCATTGGTTCTAGGAACATTGGAGCCCGGTGCTCACCGCTACAGGGTTGAATTCATTGTAGCGGATTTGAGGGGGCTGTGGGCTGGCTGTAACAAAGTCAGCCCACAGGGCTCGGAAAGAAGAAGTGTTCACTACAAAAAGGTTACTGTTTTTGCGTGATCTCTAGCCTGAATTTTTAATAAGCCTTCAAGAGAGCCTCAATTCCCTCGAAGGCTTTT